>Ga0214167_1001360_pt1 | contig 9865 bp, 9 predicted proteins | sample TroBogypolimnion_45_FD_153006 | JGI IMG/M metagenome (GOLD analysis project Ga0214167, IMG submission 153006) | Freshwater microbial communities from Trout Bog Lake, WI - Practice 18AUG2009 hypolimnion v3 | ecosystem: Environmental > Aquatic > Freshwater > Lake > Hypolimnion/Profundal zone ... | reverse complement strand
GAAGAAACAAAAGAAACAAAAGCAACAGAAGAAAAGAAACAAAACCCCAAGCTTGAAAAGAGATTTTCAGAGCTAACGAAACAACGTGAAGAAGCGCGTAAAGAAGCGCAACGTGAACGTGAAGCTCGTGAGGCTTTAGAAAATCGTCTTAAAGAGCTAGAAGTAAAGGTCAATCCACAACCTGTTGAACAGGTAAATGCGAAACCTTCGCCAAGTCAGTTTAATGACGCGTTTGAATACGCTGAAGCATTAGCTGAATGGTCGGCAGAACAAGCTATTTTGAACAGGGAAAAAGCTGAAACTGAACGAAAAGTCCAAGAAGAACGATCAAAAGTCATTAAATCTTGGAATGAACGTTTAGAAACTGTTAAGGCGGATTTGCCTGACTATGATGAAATGATTGCATCTGCATCCGACATTACTGTTAGCGATGAAATAAGAGATGCCATGCTAGAGTCTGAACAAGGCCCTAGAATACTATATCATTTAGCAGAAAATCCAGAGCTAGCAGAAAAGCTTAATTCCATGTCAAAAGTTAGCGCACTTCGAGAAATTGGGAAGTTGGAAGCAAGGTTTGAGGCTAAAGAAACACCAAAAGAAACGCCTAAAACTGAAGCTGAAACGAAACCTTCTGTAGCCAAAAGCAAAGCACCTGCTCCTATTAGTCCCATAAAGACAAGTTCTGCGGTTGCTGATGTTGGTGTAGGTTCTGATGGTGAATTCCATGGCACTTACCAACAATGGCGTGAATCGAGAAAAGCTGGGAAAATTAGGTAGCAGGCCATTAAAAATTTATAATTAAGGAAAAAAAATGGCTAATAATTTACTAACCATAAGCAAGATCACCAATGAAGCATTGATGGTCTTGGAAAATGAATTAACATTTACTTCAGAAGTTGATCGTAACTACGATGACCAATTCGCTGTTGTAGGTGCAAAAATCGGTAATACTGTGAACGTAAGACGTCCAGGTCGTTTCATCGGAACAACTGGCCCAGCACTTAACGTTGAAGATTTCAACGAAACTTCAGTTCCAGTAACATTATCAACACAGTTCCACGTTGATACACAATTTACAACACAAGACTTGGCATTATCTTTAGATATGTTTAGTGACCGTGTTCTTAAACCAGCAGTTGCAGCTATCGCTAACAAGATTGACCGCGATGGTTTAGTAATGGCTAAAAACAACACAGCTAACATCGTTGGCACAGCAGGCACACCTCCAACAGGTTTAATCACTTACTTAACAGCAGGTGCTTACCTTGATTCTGAAGGCGCTCCTAGAGATGGTCGTAGATCATGTATCGTTGAGCCATTCACATCAGCAACTATCGTTGACAGCCTAAAAGGTTTATTCGTTCCACAAGAAGCAATTGGCGAACAATACCGTAAAGGTTTAATGGGTCGTGATTCAGGTGGTATGAACTGGAAAATGGATCAAAACGTTGTTTCACAACAATTTGGTTCATACGCTTCAGCAGTATTATCATGCAACGTAACAACAGCAACAGGTTTCTTGACAAGTGGTTGGGCGCAAAGCTCAAACATCACTATTGCAGCTACATCTGCAGCTAGTGCTTCATTAAACCAAGGTGATGTTATTACTATTGCTGGTGTATATGCAGTTAACCCACAAAACCGTCAAGCTTATGGTTCTAACAAGCTCCGTAACTTTGTTGTTAATTCACCTGTAACTATCAGTTCATCTGGTTCAGCTACTGTAAACGTTTCACCAGCAGTTATTACTGCAGGTCAATTCCAAAACGTATCAGTAACTTCAACTGGTTCACAAACAGTTACACCATTTAACAATACTGGCGCTGTTTCACCACAAAACATCATTATGCACAGAAATGCGTTCACTTTAGCAGTAGCTGATCTTGAGTTACCTGACGGTGTTCACTTTGCAGGTCGTGCAAGTGATAAGGAAATTGGTCTTTCAATGCGTGTTGTTCGTCAATACACAATTAACAATGACTCAATTCCTACACGTCTTGATGTTCTATACGGTTGGGCGCCACTCTACCCAGAGTTAGCTTGCCGAGTAGCAGCTTAAGTAATTTAACGGACAGGGGGGAGTAAAATCCCCTCTAATTAGAAAACAAAAAAAAGGAAAATTTATTATGGCGAATCCAGGCCCAGCAACCACCGTTGCAGCTCACCCATCCCAACTAGGCACTAATCAAGCTAACCGCTTATTAGCTATCTACAAAGGTTTAAGCACAGCTGCAGCACAAGACTTTAACCTTCCTATTATCAATTCAACTACATATTCTGTTCAACAAATTGTAGTTGCAAATGCTAATAACGCAGGCGCAAGTGCAGACGTTCACACAGTAGTATTTGGTTTATATACTGCTCCATCACAAGGTGGAACAGCTATTTACACAGCGGCAGCTTTAACAGGCGTTACAGGCAACACAGTAACTGATGTTATCAGCCCAACTACAACTGCAGCACAAACTGCTCAAAACCTTTATGTAAACATTTCAACACCATTTGTTACAGCAACTGTTGATGTTTATGTATTTGGTTACGACTTAAGCTAGTAAACAATGTTTTAAAGAGAGAAAGCCATTTTTCAAGATGGCTTTTTCTTTATTTATAGTATAATTAACCAATCTAGTTTCTAGATTTCTTTGCAAAGGAAAAATCATGTCATCAACAACAGTTACTCGTGGAAATTCACACGAAACGTTTTATATATCAGCTTCATTAGCTCCAAGCGCTGTATCTTCAACATCATCTAACCAAACATTTACTGTAGCTGGTTTACAAACAACAGATATTATAATTCCTGTTGGTTATGTAGGCACACAAACAGCAGGTATTGCTTATGCTGAAGCAGAATGTTCTGCAGCTAATACACTTCAAATTCAATTTATTAATACATCAGGTTCTAGTGCAACTCCTGCTACTGGTAACTATGTATTACAAATTGTAAGAGCTGAAGGTCCATTACCTACTAACGCAGTTTAAGGATAAATCATGGCAAATACTTCAGTAATCCGTTTAGCTGGCCCTACAACGACATTAACTGTAACAACAAGCGAACATAGCTCTGTTACTATTAATGATTCGACTAACGACCAAGTAAACTACGCATCATTTTTAAATGCTGGCGCTTATCCATGTGCTATTAAGTTTACACCAGGCACAGCAACTGCTGCGGCTAATGCAGTATTTGCTACTGATGGAAACACAGGTGATTTTGTATTACCAGCTTTAATGGAAACTCCAATTGTTTTAGCAGTTCCAACAACACCTTTTTACTTAACAGCAATTGCGTCAGGCGGAACAACAGCTTTATACGTTACACCAGTAGCTGACCAATCTTAATAAGGAAGTAATATGAGTAACCCTGCTTTAACAACAGATCAAAATTTATTGCCTGTTCAGGCTTATTTTAATGTTGACGGTTCATTTAATACGTTTATAGGGCAGGGCCAACCATTTTATGCAACAGCAAATCCAAGTCAGTCTAATGTAAACATTACAAACAGCACAATTAATAGCACGACTATTGGTGCATTAGTCCCATCTACAGGTGTTTTTACCGATATAAAGACAACAACAGGTTCAATTACAACAACACCTTCTGCGGCTACAGATATTGCTAATAAACAATATGTAGATTACGCATTATTAGGTCTTTCATGGAAAGAACCAGCAAAAGCAGCCACAACTACTAACATTACGCTATCAGGCGCACAAACAATTGACACAGTTTCAGTTGTTGCAGGTGATATAGTTTTAGTTAAAAACCAAACAAATGCAGCACAAAATGGTATTTATCAAGTTCAAACAGGCGCATGGACTTACGCTACAGGCTCTACAACATGGGCGCAATATGTTGGTGCAATTATTTACATAGTAGCTGGAGGTCAAGCAACTTCTGCGTTCTATACAACTGCTCAACCAGGTGGCACATTAGGCACAACTGCAATGAATTGGTATAACTTATCATTTTCATCAAGCTATACCGCAGGAACAGGCCTAACATTATCAGGAACACAGTTTTCTATTACAAATACTGCTGTATCAGCAGGTTCTTATGGATCAGCTTCAACAGTTCCAACTTATACAGTAAACGCACAAGGTCAATTAACTGCTGCGTCTAATACAACAATAGCAATTGCCAATACCCAAGTGTCAGGATTAGGCACTTTAAGCACTCAAAACGCATCTTCTGTAGCGATTACAGGTGGAACTATCAATGGAACGTCAATTGGCGCTTCTAGCACCTCTACAGGCGCTTTTACGACCCTTTCTGGCACAACTATTACTGCTTCAACACAATTTAGTGGCCCAGGCACAGGTTTAACAGGAACTGCAACATCTTTAAATATTGGTGGAAATGCTGCAACAGCTACAACCGCTTCAACAGCTACTTCTGCTACAACTGCAACCAACCTTGCAGGTGGTGCAAATGGCTCAATTCCTTACCAAACAGGTAGCGGTGCTACAACATTTTTAGGTATTGGCTCAACAGGTCAATTTTTAACCATTTCAGGCGGTGTTCCAACATGGGGTTCAATATCTAGCTCAACAGTATCAAGTTTTAGCGCTGGAACAACAGGATTTACACCTTCATCTGCTACCACAGGAGCTATTACTCTTTCAGGCACATTAAATGTAGCCAATGGCGGAACAGGCGTTACTTCATCAAGTGGTGCTAATTCAGTTGTATTAAGAGATGCAAATGGAAACGTAACTACTAATTGTTTATTTGAAGGTTATGTTAATCAGGCTGCTTCAGGAACAACAATTACATTAACTGCAAGCACAGCACAAAATTATGCTATTAATGGTTCAGGTGGTCAAACTATCCAATTACCAAATGCAACCACATTACCTAATGGTGCATTATTTACATTTAATAACAATCAATCATCAGGCACTATTGTTATTCAAAATAATTCTGCTACAACAATTGCAACTGTTCAATCAGGTTCTTATATTACTGTAGTTTTATTAAACAATTCATCTGCGGCAGGCACATGGGATTTTCATAATTCACCACCAGCAAATGCAAGTTGGTCTACAAATACACTATCATGGGCTGGAAGTTATACAAATGGCACATGGAATGGTAATGTTATTGGATTAGCTTATGGTGGAACAAATGCTAACTTAACTGCTGTAGCAGGTGGAGCTGTTTATTCATCAGGATCAGCATTAGGTATTACTGCGGCAGGAACATCAGGTCAAGTATTAACTTCTAATGGCGCATCTGCACCAACATGGCAAAATAACTCTGCAACAGTATCTATTACAGACGATACTTCAACAAATGCTACTCGTTACCCATTATTTTCATCTATTACAACAGGTAGCATTACAACTGAATATACAAGCTCTACTAAATTTCAATTTAATCCAAGCACAGGCACATTAACTACAACTAATTTATCTACAGGCGCATTAACAGCTACAGGAACAACAACTTTAGCCACATCTTTAACAGGTTTAGCTAAATTAACTTCAGGTGTAGTATCTACTGCAACTGCTGGAACAGACTATGTAGCGCCAGGAACTGCAACAACATTTACAGCAACTCAAACATTTAACGGATCATCTAGTGTATTAGCTGCGGTATTTGCAAACGCAGCAGAAACAACAACTATATCTGCTACTGCTGCAACAGGCACAATTAACTATGATGTAACTACTCAATCAGTTATTTACTACACATCTAATGCGTCAGCTAATTGGACTGTAAACTTTAGAGCATCAAGTGGCACATCTTTAAATACAGCTATGTCAACAGGTCAATCTGTAACAGTTGTATTCTTGGTAACTCAAGGTTCAACAGCTTACTATAACAACGCAATCACAATTGATGGCACATCATTTACACCTAAATATCAAGGTGGCACAGCACCAACATCAGGTAACGCTTCAAGTATAGATGCTTACTCATACACAATTGTTAAAACAGGTTCAGCCGCTTTCACAGTATTTGCAGCACAAACACAATTTAAGTAGGAATAGTTAATGTCACTATTATCAAGACTAGCCGTTCAATCAGCAAGAGCCTATGGCTTACTTACAGCCGGTAAATCTACCAATGTAGGTGCTACTTATCTTTCTGTAGCTGGAGGTGGTGGCGGTGGTAGTTTTGGTGGTGGTGGTGCAGGTGGATATTTAACTTCCACATTTACATTATCTACACTTACAACATATACTGTTACTGTTGGTGGTGGCGGCACAGGAAGTGCAACATCAATAGGAACAAATGGAGTTAATTCTTCTATTTCAGGAACAGGACTTACAACTGTAACTTCTATAGGTGGCGGAGGTGGTGGTGGATTTGCAGCCACACCTAATCATAATGGGCAAAATGGCGGTTCAGGTGGAGGTGGTGGCGCACTAAATTCAGGAAGTTTTGCAGGCGGAACAGGCGGAACAGGAACAAGCGGACAAGGTAACAATGGTGGTGCTGGCCCTGCTACAGGTAGTGCTGCTGGTGGCGGTGGAGGTGGTGCTAGTGCTGTTGGAGCAACTCCTGCTTCTGCATCAACTGTAGGAGGTAATGGTGGTAATGGCACTTCTTCTTCAATTACAGGTTCTGCTATAACTTATGCTGGAGGAGGTGGTGGTGGTGGTGCTTCTGCTGCTGGTTCAGGAGGAACAGGCGGTGGAGGAAGTGGGGGTCTTTATTCAGGTGCAGGGGCTACTGCTGGCACAACTAATCTTGGTGGTGGTGGGGGTGGTGGATATAATGCTTTAGGTGGTAATGGTGGCTCAGGCATAGTCATCATATCTTACGCATCTGCTACACCTAAATTCGTAGGTGGCACTCTTACTACTTCAGGTGGTAACCAAATACACACATTCACATCTTCAGGCACATTAAGCCCTCTTACACCTGTAACAGCTAGTTATTTAGTCGTAGCTGGTGGTGCTGGTGGAGGAAACTTTGGTGGTGGCGGTGCTGGTGGTTATCAAACATTTACATTTAGTTTATCTTCACTTACAACATATACAGTAACTGTTGGTGGTGGCGGCACAGGAAGTGCAACATCAATAGGAACAAATGGAGTAGATTCTTCTATTTCAGGCACAGGCATTACTACTGTAACATCAACAGGTGGTGGCGGCGGAGGTGGATTTACAACCACACCAAATCACAATGGACAAAATGGTGGTTCAGGTGGTGGTGCAGGCGCACTTAATACAACGCCTTATACAACAGGTTCAGTTGGAACAGGAACATCAGGACAAGGAAATAATGGTGGCCTAGCTGTAACAGGAGCAACTGCTGCTGGAGGTGGCGGTGGTGCTAGCGCTGTAGGCGCAGCAGGAAATTCAAATACAGGGGGCAATGGTGGTGCAGGTAGTGCATCATCTATTTCAGGATCATCCGTAACATACGCAGGCGGTGGTGGTGGTTGTGGTCTTTCTGTAGGTGGTTCAGGTGGCACAGGTGGTGGCGGAGCAGGAGGTGCAAGCACAGTAGGTGTGGCTGGAACTGCAAACACAGGAGGTGGAGGTGGTGGTGGATATAACACTACAGGTGGAACAGGTGGTTCAGGCGTGGTGATATTATCTGTTCCTACTACTAAATATTCAGGAACTACTACGGGAAGTCCTACTATAACAACATCAGGTGCTAATACTATTATTACATTTACTGCTTCAGGAAGTTATACAGCTTAACAACAAAGGAAATAACATGGCACATTTTGCAAAATTAGAAAACAACATAGTTACACAAGTAATTGTAGTAGCTAACCAAGACATTCTTGATGAAAATGGACAAGAGTCTGAACAAAAAGGTATAAACTTTTGCTCTAACCTTTTAGGTGGCAATTGGAAACAAACATCTTATCACGCTAAAATTCGTAAGAATTACGCAGGCATTGGATATACTTATAATGAAACATTAGATGCTTTTATTCCACCACAACCTTATCCTTCATGGACATTAAATAATGATATTGCTCAATGGCAAGCACCCACACCTATGCCTACAGATGGTAAATTTTATTCTTGGGATGAAACAACTAAATCATGGGTTGAAATAAATAATGTCTAATCAATATACATGGACTTTAAAACAAGTTACATCAGAAGGTGATTTAATTACTCACGCTTATTATTATGTAAGTGCTACTGATGGCGAAAATACTGTAGAAACAGAAGGTAATTATTATTTTACAGGTAAAGAAATTATTGTCCCTTATGCTGAAGTCAGAGAAAAAACTATTCTTGATTGGATCAATGACGAAACAACAACAAATGAAGTTTCTAGTATAAAATCTCGTTTAGACGAACAATTATTAGAGCTAAAAAAGGAAAAAACAGTAGGTTTTCCATGGCTCGCTAACACATTTAAACCTAATATTTAGGAATTATTATGGCAACCCCTATAGACATCATATCAAACGCACTTAAAGACATAGGCGCTTTAGCTTCAGGCGAAACTCCTGCTCCTGAAGAAACGCAAGATGCGTTTTACACATTAAATGAACTTTTAGACCAATGGTCAAATGAAGATATGATGATTTTCTATAAAACAGAAATAGTCTTTCCTATTACGCCAGGTCAAACACAATACACTATTGGCCCAGGCGGACAAATTGGCGCATCTATTACAGGTTCTATTACAGGCAATATTTTAACTGTTACAGGTATTACATCAAGCGCTATTGCAGTTGGTCAAACATTAAGTGGCGCAGGTATTACTGATGGCACAAAAATACAACAAATGCTCACAGGAGCAGGAGGCAATGTTAATGAACTCGGCACTTATCAAGTTAATATTAGTCAAACTGTTGCCTCTACCGCTATTAACCTATATTACCAAAGACCACTTAACATTGATTCTGCATTTGTTCGTATTAACACTAACTCTAACGGCACTCCTATTGTTAATGGAGGATTAGATTATCCAGTAGCTGTATTAAATGTTGAAGATTATGAAATGATTGGTCTTAAAACATTAAATGGCCCATGGCCTAAAGCACTTTATTACCAACCTGCTGAAACTTTAGGAAACTTATTTGTATGGCCTAATCCTGCTCAAGGTGAAATGCACTTATTTGTAAATACTATATTTAGTAGATTTGTAACCATTAATGACACAATTAACCTTCCACAAGGCTATACAATGGCATTACGTTGGTGTTTAGCTGAAAGATTAATGCCTATGTTTGGTAAAGCTTCAGCTACTCAAATTGCTATGATTACAGCGTTTGCAGGTCAAGCTAAAGCCACAGTAAAACGCACCAATATGAAGCCTGTGCAATCTGCAAGATTTAATGATGCGTTGTTGAGTAGTAGGCAAAAAGATGCCGGCTGGATACTTACTGGGGGCTTTTTTCGTTAAAATCAATCACTTACGGAATATTATGTATCTAGTTTATCAACATAGAAAAGCTGACAAAAACGATATATTTTATGTTGGTAAAGGCAAACAAAAACGGGCTTATGCTCATATGAATTTACCCAGAGATAAAAACAAAAATAAGACAAGGTTCAAAAACAAACTCGAAAAAATGAAACGAGATGGCATCGAACCGATAATTGTATTTTTGGCGCAAAATATTCAAGACGAAAATATAGCGTATCAAATTGAAGAATCTTATATAAAACAATATGGAAGAATCGGTTATGATGAAGGTGGGGTTCTGCTGAATATTTGTGATGGCGCGAGACCACCAAATCATAAAGGTAAAACATATGAAGATATTATGGGTTACGAAAAAGCAGTTAAACTTAAAAAGATAAGATCGGATAATGCAAAAGGCAAAAATAATTCAGGTAAAAATAATCCTATGTACGGCAAAAAACATTCGGAACTAGTTAAACAAAAACATTCAATGAGAATGTCAGGCGATTGCCATCCTACTTATGG
>Ga0214167_1001358_pt1 | contig 9871 bp, 9 predicted proteins | sample TroBogypolimnion_45_FD_153006 | JGI IMG/M metagenome (GOLD analysis project Ga0214167, IMG submission 153006) | Freshwater microbial communities from Trout Bog Lake, WI - Practice 18AUG2009 hypolimnion v3 | ecosystem: Environmental > Aquatic > Freshwater > Lake > Hypolimnion/Profundal zone ... | reverse complement strand
GCGTGGCTCGGCCGCGTCGGCATTCCCGATCCCGCCGAGCGTGCGAAGGCCTACCCGCACGAACTCTCCGGTGGTATGCGTCAGCGCGTCGGCATTGCGCGGGCGCTGGTGTCGCAGCCGCGCCTGTTGTGCCTGGACGAGGCGTTCAGCGCGCTTGACGTATTGACGGGCGAAAACTTGCGCCAGGAACTGATCAGCCTGTGGCGTGCACCCGACACCGGCCTGAGTTCGATCTTCATGGTCACGCACAATATCGAGGAAGCGGTGGAGATGGCGACCCGCATCGTCGTGCTGTTTCCGCGACCGGGGCGGCTCGGCCTGGTGCTGGACAATCCGCTGCCGTACCCGCGCGACAGCAAGAGCCCCGAGTTTCAGCGCCTGGTCGGTCTTATTCATGAGAGCATCACCACCACCACCTTGCCCGATCACCCGATCGAAGTGCCGGTGGCCGGCCAGCCGATATCGCGCGCCCGCCATCGCATGGAGTCGATACCGCTGGTGCCGGTCGGCCAGATTCTCGGCTTGCTGAGCATCCTGCATGACTCGCCGGAACTCTCGAACATCTACGACATTTCGGACGAGATCGGCAAGGAGTTTGGCGAGACCATCTCGCTGGTGAAGGCGGCGGAAATCCTGGAACTGGTCGAGACACCCAAAGACCAGGTCCGATTCACCGACTTGGGGCGGCGCTTTGTGGCTGCCGACCCAGCTGGCCGGCACGCCATTTTTGCCGAGCAGGTCTTCAAGCTGCGCCTGTTTCACATCATCATCGCCTTGCTTCACGAGTACGAGGAAGTGGAAGCCGCGCGTGTCATCAAGGACATCGGCAGCGCCTTGCCGTACGACAACCCCGAGAAGACCTTCCAGACGATGATCGCCTGGGGCCGCTATGCCGGCTTGATGGATTTCAATGCAAAGACCGGTATGGTCTTTGTGCCCAAGGATGAAGAGGATGCAGCGGACGGCGACTGACCGGCGTGTATCTGCGGTTGAGATAACTTACTGCTTATATCTGAACAACATGTCAAGCAAGAAGCCGCGCCAAGCAAGCGATACCTGGAACGAAGGCGAATGCAAGGCCATCATTGCGCAACTGTGGGCTTTGCGCGAGAGCATGCAGGCCTATGAGGCCAGCCTAGCGCCATTTTTGCCCGGCATTGATTCCTCTTACAAGGCCAGTGCGCGCAACCTGGCGCACTACCTGGCTTTGCGGCACAGCGATCGGCGCTGCGTTCTCGCTCCTGGGTGCGAGGGATTCAGGTGTCTTGACCGGCGGAGACGGGGGTGGCGGAAGAAGGACTTCCTGAATGATCGCCGCTTGCAGTGGCTTCCTGATCAGGTCCAGACCCTTGCGCGCCATGCCCGACGCCAGCGCATAGCCGAGCGTGGCGTGCAATGCGATCACGACCAGCAACCCCTTGAGTCGACGTGACGGGTCGTGCGCCTGATAGCGAGGGCCCAATGAGAGTGAGCTCACGTGAAGACGCGCTCCATGGCAGTCCTGGCTCGGGCAGTCCGGATTTGCACCGCTGTTCCTTTTGTCTGATGTAGATTCGTATTGAATTTGGCGTTGGTAGCATTACGTCGCTTCGCACTGATGCCCTGCTCGCCGGAGATGTACTCGCCCCGGCACCAACAGCGCTAATTTAAGGGGTCACGATGACACTTTGACGACACCACAACGCGCTTGCGGTGTGGGTGTCAAGGCATCGCGATGAAGCGGATGGCGTTGGGCCTTTTGTGCGCAGGCAAGGCCGCGCAGGAATTCCGCCAGGCCGCGGTCCAGTCCCAGTTCGGTGACCAAGGTGGCTGCCTGCATCGCATCACGCGACGCGCCGAGGTTGGTCTGCAACTGGAGTGCTTGTTCGCGCCAGCGCTGTGCCCGTTTTGCGGGCAACAAACTGAAAAGCGCATCCAGGTTGTAGCGCATGCGCTTGGCGAGAATCCGGACACGATGCTCCTGCTCCGGACCTTCGACCTTGCTGCGCGCCAACTTTAATTGCTTGCGCAGCCGCAGGATCCGGCCCCGTGTCCAGCGCTGCAGCGAGGCAGGGTTTGCGCCCGCAGTGCCAACGTCCGCATCGGATGCGGTCAAGCTCTCCAGCCACTGCGTTGTTGCCAGCAGGCAAGCGCCTACCGTGGGATCCTGCAGCGCGTAGCGGACGGCTTTGCGTTGCAGCGTGGCGGCTTGCGTCAGACTCTGCATCGTGTGCTGCCAGACTTCTGCGCGGCGCGGGTCGGCAGCGACATAGGCTTCGGCAAGCGCGGGCAAGGTCTCCGTGCTGGCGACATCGAGATCGCGCAATTGGCCCAGGCAGGTCAGGAGCGCCCGCAGTGGCAGCACGGACGGGGCGCTCTCAAGCGCCAGAACGGGCGAAAACAGGCGGCGCGCACTCTTGAAGCGGCGCCAACCGACGCGGGCCTGGTGCACGACCTCGGGATCGTCTGAAATGAGCAGGGCACCCAGGTTGCTGGTGAACTGGGAAAACATCTCAAACAGCACGCGCTGAGCAGCCGCTGCTATTGGCAGTCTGGACGGCAGGGCCGGTGCAGCGGCGCGCAGCGCTGCACCCGATTCATCGTGCGCCAAGGCATAGCCACGCTCCGCTTTGCTGATCGTCGCGGGAAGAACGGCGACGTGACTGGCAATTTCGCTGGCAATGTCGAACAAGGCGCTCTGGTTTCCGGCCTTGAGTTCGAGTTCGAGTTCACACAGCGGCGTGCTGCGCTCACCCGCGACAATTCGACCGATGTCGAGCGCCACCTCGACCACGCTGCCATCGCGTCGCCGCACCAGCCAGGTGTTTCGTTCGAAGTTGGTTTCAAAGACAGGTGCCAGGATGCGAAATACGCTGCCGTCTGCATCGATGCTGGGCCAGGGCGTTTTATTCAATGCTGTCAAGGACAGCTTGGCACCCGGCACCGGCGCTTCCCATTCACCGCGCTGGCTCAGCGCCGAATCCGCGCGACCGGCAGTCTTGAGCGTCTGCAGCCAGTGCGGACTTGCCGCATCGCCCACGCGCCGCAGTCGCAGAGCGATGCGCTGCCCACGCAAGGTCAAATCAGGGGTGTCGAAATAGACATTGTGCAAGTGCTGCTGGGTGCGCTTGCGCCGCGCCAATATCGGGACGCGTGTCGCGCGTTGCAGCAGGGTTGACGGGTCAGCACCTGGCAGTGCCAGTTTGAGCTCAATCTCTTCCATACCGATGCTTGAGGAAACCGTGCGCATGGCGGGACAATCACGCAGCCAGGAGGCCACTCATCCTTGGCTCGATTCTGCCGTGTGACTGCGCCCTGATGAAGTCCCGGTAGGGTGTGAACGGCCTGCTGTCCCGTGCTTCGATGGCCTCGATTTCACGCTTGACTTCCAGCACCACAGGATCGCTGTCGCCATAACGGCTTTCCAGCTTGGTCCCGAGTCTTTTCAAGTTGTTCAGGTGCCGTGACATTTGACTATCCCCATTGAGGCTGCAAGTATTACCTATGCGAGGGGGGTTGTCGCTAACGAAATCTTCTGCTCTGTTGATGTACCTCAATCGGCGCCCTTCGATCATTGCCCCAGAAGCCCTTTCTTGAGTTGCGGGTCAACTGGTTTCTCGCCGACAAATATGTCCAACAAGGCTTTGAAGAAATCAGCGCCCGCAATCGCGGAACCAAAGTTGGCACCGTTGACAGCCAGCCGGGTGCCATCGTCCGGAATGTAGTCCAGCGTAATGAGATCCCCCTTTGCTGTCGAGCCAATGGCTCGGATGGTTCGCTCCAACTGTCTGACGCGATCCGCCAACCGGGCTTGTTCGCTCGCATTGCTGTTGTCCCGAATGCCGGCTACCAGCGCGTTGTTGAAGTCACGCGGGCCGGCGCTACGCAGCATGCGCAACTGCAGCCGCTTGGGTCCGGACAAGGTGTCCACCTCCTGCGACGTTGCTGCTTTGCCATCGAGGTAGAGACCGGCGACGTAGGCCTTGATGAACAAAAATTTTCGCACACCCAAGCCGTTCAGATGCAACTCACGACTGGCGAGTCGAGTGACATCTTCGAAAGGCTGTCCTTCAAGTGTGGCGGCGCTTACCCCGAAGCTGAGCAACAGACCGAGTAGGGGGACCGTCAGAGCTCTGATTCTGCTGACCTGCTGCCAGGCATTGGGCACGGCCGGGTCAGGCGCCAGCCATGGCCTTGAGCGCCAGTGCCAAATGGTCAACATCGGACGGCCGGTTAAAGAGGGCCGTGCTGACCCGCACACAGTTACCCGCTGCTACACCGCCGCGGCGCACCGTGAATATCTTGTACTTTTCACGCAGTTCGTTGGCAACCGCCAGATTGTCGGCTTTGGTGATCTTGCCGGTCATCCGAAACGAGGTGATGGCACCGTAGCTGCCGGGCGCATCGGGCGCCAATATGTCGATGCCCTTGATGTTGCGCACTTGTGAAACCCAGCGATCGCGCAGGTAACGCAAACGGGCTTGCTTGTTGGCTGCGCCCAGTTGGGTGTGTGCTGCCAGTGCGGCGGGCACGGTCATCACGTTGGCCGAATTGGTGGTGCCGCTGTGCACGCGGGAGCGAATGTCACTGGCGTCCCAGTCGCCGTCGGCAAAGGCACGGTCGATGTCGGCCAGGCGCTCCTTGCGGATGTAGAGAAAACCGACGCCCAGCGGTGCGCCCATCCACTTGTGCAGGCTGAAGCCGGCAAAATCAACATTCAGATCAGGGATGCTGAAATCGATTTGTCCCCAGGAATGCGCGGCGTCCACGATCACATCAATGTTCCTGGCTTTGGCCAGAGCTGAAATCTCTGCGATCGGCATCACAAAGCCAGTGCGGTGGCTGATGTGGGTCAGCAGCAGCAGACGGGTTTTCGGGTTCGCCGCAAACGCCGCCGCGTAGGCGTCGAGCACGCCCTGGCGACTCACCGGCTCCGGCATGTTGATGCTGACCACGGTGGCGCCACGGCGCTCCTTGAGGTAGTTCATGGCGTATTGCGTGCTGTCGTAATCAAGGTCCGCGTACATTGCCACATCACCGGGCTTGAGTGGCTTGTAATTGGTGATCAGGTTCTGCAGTGCTTCGGTCGCGCCACGGGTGATGGCGATTTCTTCTGGCAGCACCCCCGCCACCTTGGCGATCTGAGCGCGCACTGCCGCCATGCCGTTGTCGTCGTAAGTGCGGCGCAGGTAGTAAGAGCTGTGCAGGTTGAGCAGTTCAATATTTTTTTGATAGTCGGCCATGACGGCCTTTGTCATCATGCCGTAGTAGCCATTTTCCAGGTTGATGATGTCGGATGAGACCAGGTACTGGTCGGCCACCTTGCTCCAGAAGGTTTCATTTGTCGGGCTGACGCTGCCTGGTACCGTGAGCGCCGTTTGTGCGCTTGCGGCTGGGCTGGCAGCGAGCATGGCGCTGCTGCCTGCAGCGACCACGATGCTGGCGGAGCTGTTGAGAAAGAATCGGCGAGAAATATCGGTGCTCATCATTAACTGCCTTGAGGTGCGCTTGTGCGAGAAGGGAAAGAGCGGCCCCTTGGGCCGGTTCAGGAGATGGAAGTCTAGAAGTGCAGCATGTCAGAACGGTGACAAGCAAGCCGCCATATCTGTGAATCTGAATTGTCCCGAAACCGTCACAATAGATTCACACTGGCTCCATAGACTCGCTTGCGTGTACCAACTACCGCCCTTCGCTATGCATTTCAAGCCAGTTTCCCTGACCGTGGCCGTTTGTGCTGCAGTATTTTCAGCAACTTGCGCCGCACAGACCATCTTTCCCGTCACCCGCGCCGATATTCCGGTCGGATCGCATTTTGATTTCAAGGTCGAGTTCGGCGCTGTGGTCGATCCGACCCAGGTCAAGGTCACGATCAACGGGCAGGATTACGCCAAGGTGCTGGGCAAGCCGGCAGAATTGATCGCGCGCGAAGATGGCAAGGAAGTTTCAAGTTTGTTGCTGCGCGACGCCAGTATCCGCAAGCCCGGTCAGTACACGGTTGAGGCCAGCGACGGCAAGACCCGCGCCGCCGTGACCTGGCATGTCTATGCCACAGCGGCCAAGCCGGTTGCAAAGAACGTGATCCTGTTCATCGGCGACGGCCTGTCGATTGCACACCGGACCGCGGCGCGCATCCTGTCCAAGGGCATCGAGGGCGGCAAGTTCACCGGCAAGCTCGCGATCGACGACATGCCCTACATGGCGTTGCTGACGACCCAGGGCACGGATTCCATCATCACCGACTCGGCCAATGCGGCCCATGCCTACACCACAGGCCACAAGTCCTGTGTCAACGCGCTGGGTGTTTATTGCTCGCGCGCTGCGAGCACACTGGACCATCCCAAGGTTGAAACCATCACCTCACTGGCCAAGCGCCGTGGCATGGCCGTTGGCGCGGTCACCAATTCCGAAATCGAGGACGCCACACCGGCAGCCATGGTGGCGCACACGCGTCGCCGCTCCGACTTCAACGACATCGTCAAGATGTATTACGACAGCAAGATCGACGTCCTGATGGGTGGTGGCTCGCCCAACTTTCTGCCGAAGTCGACTGCGGGCTCCAAGCGCGGAGATGACGTCGATTACATCGACCTGTTCAAGAAAGCCGACTACAAGCTCGCCATCAGCAAGACCGAAATGCTGGCTGCGGCCGACGATGCAAAGACGACCAAGCTGCTTGGCCTTTACAACACCGGCAATGTCGACGGCGCGCTGGACCTCAAATTCCTGAAGAAGGGAACGGTCGCCAAGTTCCCGGACCAGCCCGACGTGCCGGAAGAAATGGCGGCGGCCCTGAAGGTGCTGTCACGCAACAAGAAGGGCTTTGTGCTGATGGTCGAGAGCGCGCGCATCGATAAGTACTCGCACTCGCTGGACCCGGAGCGCGCCATCTACGACACCATCATGCTCGACGCCGCCGTCAAGCAGGCCAAGGACTGGGCCAAGGCGCATGGCGACAACACCCTGATCCTGGTGACCTCGGACCATTCGCACGCGGTCAGCGTGGTGGGCACGGTCAACGACGAGGAGCCGGGTAGCGAACTGCGCGACAAGGTGCAGACCTATGCCGAGGCGGGCTTTCCCAACTACCCGGCGCCCGATGCACAGGGCTATCCGGGCAAGGTCGATGTGTCGCGCCGCGTGTTCATGACCTTCGGTGCCTATCCCGACCACTATGAGACCCTGCGCCCCTTCATGGACGGTGAATTTGTTCCGACCATTCGCAATGCTGAGGGCGTCATGGTGGCCAACGAGAAGTACAAGACCGTTGCGGGCGCCGTGTTGCGCGAAGGCAACCTGCCGAACAAGGGCGCGCGCGGTACCAACAGCGGTGTTCACTCCGGCGACGATGTGGTGCTGACGGCCACGGGTCCGGGCGCCGACAAGGTGCACGGGCAGATGGAGAACACCGATTTGTTCCGCATCATGGCCGATGCGCTGGCACTGGCGCCGCAAGAGTCGGGTGCTGTTGCCAAGGCCCGCAAGAAGTAATGTCCGCGATTGATAGGGAGTCCGGCCGATGCCTTCGCCGGACTTTTTTGTTTTCATCGGTGTTGCTCTGGACGCTGACGGCCCGCTCCGCCGACAACATGAGCCTGGATGCGCAGCTGAGTTTTGACTCGCTCTACAAGTCGGTTGGTGTGCTAGGCACCCAGTACTCGGAACGCGCCAAATTACTCAAGGGCAAGGTGATCCGCATGCGCGGCTACATGGCGCCGCCCCTAAAGCCCGAAAGCAGGTTCTTCGTACTCACGCGCGAGCCGGTGGCGGTCTGTCCCTTTTGCTCGTCGGATGCGCAGTGGCCATCGGACATTGTGGTCATCTACCTCAAGGCGACGCTGGGACCGGTGGACTTCACTCAGCGCATCGAAGTCACGGGCAAACTAGAAATGGGTTCGTGGACTGATCCCGAAACCGGCTTCGTCAGCCAGGTCCGCATCGTCGATGCCGGGGTGTCGACGTTGTGAGCGCCACGGGCGATTTGCGCGTGCGCGATCTGGCGGTCCGGTTTGCCGGCCAGGAAAATCTGCTTTTCAATATTGCCGCGCTTGATCTGCCGTCCGGCAACAGCCTTGGTATCAGCGGTATTTCGGGCGCCGGCAAGACCACGCTTTTTCATTGTCTGGCGGGCATTGCCCGGCCGACCGCCGGGCAGATCGGCTGGGGTGGCACGGACATCGCTGCACTGCCGGTGGATGCCCTGTGCCGCTGGCGGCACCGACATCTCGGACTGGTATTCCAGGACTTCCATCTGGTCGACGGCCTCTCGATGCTCGATAACGTGCTGCTGCCTGCCCGCTTCGATCGATGGAAGCCGCCGGCAGCCTTGCGGCAGCGGGCCCGCGATCTGTTGGCGGCCGTCGGCCTGTCGGCATGGGAGCGCTTGGCGTCCTTGCTTTCGCGCGGTGAGCGCCAACGCGTTGCATTGGCGCGCGCCCTCTTGCTGCAACCGTCCATCGTGATGGCCGATGAGCCGACCGCCAGTCTGGACCAGGACCACCGGGCGCAAATTGGCGATCTGCTGCTTGAACTGGTGCGTGCACAGGGCGCCACGCTGATTGTCGTGACCCACGAGCAGGAACTGCTGGCGCGCATGGACCGCTGCATGCGACTCGAACAGGGCGCCTTGCAGGCGCTTCCCGCGTCATGAAGCGAGGCTTCAACCCGTTTCCCATCGTCGGCGCCGATCTGCGCTGCAACCGCCTGCTGGTGTGGGTGACTGTGTTGCTGGTGGCGATCTCGGTTGCCGCCGGCATTGCTGTGATTTCACAGGAGCGCGCCCTGCGCCAGGGCAGCGCTCGCGCTGCCGACGATTTCGACCTGCTGGTTGGCGCGCCGGGCAGCAACACGCAACTGGTGCTGACCTCGGTCTATCTGCGAGCGCAAGCCATCCCGCTGCTCGACGGCGAACTGCTGGCAAAGGCCAGCACCGCGCCAGGCGTGAAATATGCCGCGCCGATCGCGTTCGGCGACAACTGGCAGGGCCACTCCATCGTCGGCACCATCGCCGACTTCGCCAACCGCGGCGGCACCCTGCTTCCAACAGAAGGGCGTATCTTTCAGCGACGTGGCGAGGCGGTAGTTGGCGCCAGCGTAGCGCTGGCCATCGGCGCGACCTTCAGCCCAGCGCATGGACTGCATCGCGCGCACGATGACGAGGACGCGCATGGCGACCCGGCGCACGCGGCGGCGCAATACACGGTGGTTGGTCGCCTGCCGCCACGCCAGAACGTATGGGATACGGCCATCCTGGTGCCGATCGAAGACGTCTGGCGCGTGCATGGCCTGTCGGACGGGCACGATACCTATGCCGGTCAGCACATCGGACCGCCCTGGGACGCTGCCCATTTGTCCGGTGTGCCCGCGGTTGCGATCAAGCCCGACTCGGTTGCCAACGCCTACCGCCTGCGCGCGCAGTTCCGTACGCCGCGCAGCGTGGCCGTGTTTCCTGCCGAAGTGCTCAACGATTTGTACCTCACGCTGGGCAATGTGCGCGACCTGATGTCGGTGCTGGCCATTACAACCCAGGTGCTGGTCGTGGCCGCGGTGCTGATGGCCCTGCTGGTCGGATTCCTGGCGCGCCGGCGTCAGTTCGCAGTCCTCAGGGCCATTGGCGCGAGCCGGCTCTACGTCTTTTGTGTGGTGTGGATCGAGGTGGTGCTGCTGATCACGGCTGGAGCAGCGCTGGGGGTGATGTTGGGTTGGCTCGGGTCGAATCTGCTTTCGCACTGGATGCAGTCGCAGATCGGGTTTGCGATGCCGGTGCGGCTGGGCGCCACCGAAGGAGTTCTGGTAGTCGGTCTCATCCTCACCGGCGCCGTCGTGGCCACACTGCCGGCGTGGCTGGTGTTCAGACGCCCGATTGCCGAAGGTCTCGTCTCGGGCTGAAAGCGCA
>Ga0214167_1001356_pt1 | contig 9878 bp, 10 predicted proteins | sample TroBogypolimnion_45_FD_153006 | JGI IMG/M metagenome (GOLD analysis project Ga0214167, IMG submission 153006) | Freshwater microbial communities from Trout Bog Lake, WI - Practice 18AUG2009 hypolimnion v3 | ecosystem: Environmental > Aquatic > Freshwater > Lake > Hypolimnion/Profundal zone ... | reverse complement strand
GGGCGTGCGCGCCTAGAACTTCCAGCTCCTTATAACGGCGCAGTGGTCGAGCAGACCATTGAAATTCTGGATGATGCAGTCCGTTGGATTTTGGAATATACGCCTAATGGTTGCGATCTACCTGCATGGCTGGGTTTTCATCCTTGGTTTCCTCGTGAGCTCGAACGTGGTGACGCTGCAGAAGTTGAGTTCTCCGCCGGACGCATGATGCTGCGCGATGAAGAGGGTCTGCCTACTAATGAATTCGTACCTCAACCCAAGGAGCCGTGGGATGACTGCTTCGTTGATATCAAGGGAGTGCCCTCGGTGGTTTGGCCTGGCGCTGCTCGCGTTACGGTCGAATCCGATGCCCCATATTGGGTTGTCTATACAGAAGATAGCGATGGGGTCTGCTTAGAGCCCATGACCGCGCCTCCCAATGCCCAGAATTTAGGTATCACCGGAGAGCACTACATAGAGGCTTTGTTCACCTTCTCTGAAGAGGTTTAGGCTAGGGCAATGGCTGAACAGAACGAATTGCGTGAAAAGGGTCTGCGCCTCACCCCGCAGCGCGAGCTGGTCTTGCAGGCTGTGCGCGACCTTGGTCATGCAACTCCGGAAGAGGTCGCTAACAAGATTCATATCACCCACCCCGGCATTAATCTGTCGACGGTGTACCGAAACCTAGAAACGCTAGAGAATGTTGGACTCGTACAACACACTCATATGGGCCACGGCGGGGCGACGTATCACGCGGCCGAGGATTTAACTCACCTGCACCTCGTATGCGGAATCTGCGGAGTTGTCGGCGATGCTCCCATCGAAACCGCCGCAAACTTTGTACAACAGCTAGCTGATGATTACGGCTTCAAAACCGATGTTACACACTTTGCCATTTACGGCACCTGTGCAGCCTGCGCTGCTCTGACAAAGTAATACATGAGCGCAGTTTTTGTTGAATCAGGTTTAGATGAAGGTGCCATCTGGCACTTCGGCGAACCCAATCAAGAACAGCGAGCACTTGCCGTGGGCAATGCTTGGGCAGATCTTTCACACCGCGCCGTTATAAGCATTTCTGGCAAAGATCGCACCACGTGGATCAATGACATGATGACGCAAGAACTCCTCACACTACCTACTGGTGAATGGACCGAGACACTTCTTTTAGATGCTCAAGGTCACATTGAGCAACAGCTCTTCCTTGTTGACGATGGTGGATCTATCTGGATGCACCTCGACGCAAGCAAGGCGCCCGAATTGATTACTTATTTAAATAAGATGAAGTTCATGCTCGATGTAGACGTTCAAGATCGTAGCGATGAGTTTGCAGTTCTTCGTGCACCTGGCGCCGCGGATAAATTTGGCGGGCCATTCGCACTTGTTCCTCGCGCAGAACTTTCAGACGTAGCATCGGCCTATAAGAGTGCCGGACATATACAAGTTGGCATGTGGGCTTTGGAAGCCGAACGGATCGCAGCGGGTCGAGCACGCATATTGCTCGAAAGCGATCACAAATCCATTCCCAATGAGTTGGGTTTCTTGCACATTGCGGTGCATATGAACAAGGGTTGTTACCGTGGCCAAGAGACAGTTGCAAAGGTTTTTAACTTGGGACATCCTCCCCGCCGGTTGGTCTTGCTCCACCTCGATGGAACCATGGTTCACATGCCCGAACATGGCGCGAAGGTGACAGTTGATGGCAAGGAGATTGGCTTCATTGGCTCTATGGCGCGCCACTTTGAGTTGGGTCCAATCGCGCTTGCTGTGATCAAGCGGACGGTTCCCGTGGATGCCACCCTCGATATCGATGGGGTCACCGCGACCCAAGAAGTACTGGTAGCCGCAGAATAGGATTGTGACTATGAGCCTAGATTCAAAGAACCCCTTCGCCGCTGTAAGCACTCTCGAATACGAGATGCCCCCTTTCGCGCTCATCAAAGATGAGCATTACCTCCCCGCTTTTTACGGTGGCATGGAAGAGCAACTCACCGAAGTCGATGCAATCATCGCTCAACCTGAAGTCACATTTGAAAATACATTCGTTGCCCTCGAAAAGAGCGGACGGACTCTGCTACGTGTAGCGTTGGTCTTCTTCAACAAATCTTCGAGTGATACATCTGATGTACTTGACGCGATTGAGGAAGAGATCGCTCCAAAGTTGGCAGCGCACTCCGATGCCATTAAATTAAATCCGCAACTCTGGTCACGCATCGAGAAGATTTACAACGAACGCGCAACTTTAGATTTGGGCTCTGAAGAATTACGACTTGTTGAGTTGTACTACAAAGATTTCCACTTCGCCGGAGCGCACTTGAACGCCGAAGCGCGTGTTGAACTCAAAACTCTCAATGAAGAGCTCTCTAAACTCGAAGCAGAGTTTTCACGCAAGGTCTTGGCTGACACCAATGATTCTGCAATCATTGTTGATTCAATTGAAGAGTTGGCCGGTCTTAGTGATAACGAGATCGCGGCAGCCAAATTAGCTGCCGAAACTCGCGGTCATGATGATAAGTGGTTAATCAAAGCGGTGAACTTCAGCGGAAATCCAATGCTCGCGACTTTGACGAATCGCTCCTTGCGAGAAAAAATCATGCGCGCTTCACTCATGCGTGCTAATCGCGGTAATGAAAATGACACGAAGTCGGTGCTTGTTGCAATGACTCAATTGCGAGCTCGTCGCGCCACCCTCTTTGGGGTAAAGAGCCATGCCGAATACATAACCGGCGAGAACACCGCGAAATCTCCTGAGAACATTCACGCCATGCTCCGCAAGATCGCAAAATCTGCCGTAGCTAATGCCAAGGCAGAAGGAGTGGTACTGCAAGAGGCTATAAACGCGGCGGGAGAGGCTTTTAGCCTGCAGAGTTGGGATTGGGATTTGTACTCCGAACTGGTGCGCGCCGAGAAGTATCAGGTAGATACTGCTGAGCTCAAACCGTACTTCGAATTAGAGAAGACCTTGTGGGATGGCGTCTTTTTTGCGGCAACCAAGCTATTTGGCATTACCTTTAAAGAGCGTCCAGATATCGTGACCTACCATCCAGAGGCGCGTGCCTTTGAGGTAAATAATGAAGATGGGTCCAAACTCGGCCTCTTTATCGGTGACTTCTACACCCGCGATTCCAAGCGCGGCGGCGCGTGGATGAACAACTTGGTCGATCAGAATTATCTCTTTGGTCAGCTGCCTGTAGTAGTTAACAACCTCAACATTGTTAAGCCGCCTGCGGGTGAACCAACGCTCTTGTCCTTTGATTTCCTTACCACCCTGTTTCATGAATTCGGTCATGCGCTGCATGGGCTCTTTTCGCAGGTTAAGTATCCACGCGTCTCCGGCACAAATGTAGAACGTGATTTCGTGGAATTTCCCTCACAGGTCAATGAGATGTGGATCTTCTGGCCTGAAGTTGTCAATAACTTTGCAGCTCACTATCAAACCGGTGAGAAGTTGCAGCAGTCGGTCATCGACAGGGTGAAAAACTCATCCACCTTCAATGAGGGTCATGAAACAGCTTCATACTTGCAGGCAGCTATCTTGGATTTAGCGTTGCACGAAATTCCAGATGGCTATGTAATTGAGGATGTCGTTGCCTTTGAAGCACAGGCGATTGCAGATTATGGCTTGGACTATGCACCAGTCCCAACCCGTTATCGCTCAACATACTTCTCACATATATTTGCTGGGGGTTATTCATCTGGTTATTACGGTTACATCTGGTCGGAAATCTTGGATGCAGATACCGTGGAATGGTTTAAAGAGAATGGCGGATTGACCCGCGCCAATGGTGATCACTTTAGGCGTGAATTGTTGGGCCGCGGCGGCTCCATTGATTCGATGCAGATGTATCGCAATTTCCGCGGTCGCGATGCCGTGATCGATCCCCTGCTTAAACGCCGGGGCTTGAGCTGAATATATCTATCCCGGTAAGCCCGCTCTTTATAGCATTATTAGCGGGCTTATTTTTCGCTAACTTTCCGCGTTTTATTGCTTGGGCGAAGCCAGTCCTGGATTTTTCCGCGAAGCATTTATTAAGAGCCGGAGTGGCTCTACTGGGCTTTCAAATTACCTTCCACAAGTTTGCTGAGATTGGCCTCAAGGGTTTCATCGCAATATTGACTGTCGTAATCTTGACATTCTTTACTGTCCGAAAAGCTGCGCAATATTTCGGGTTGTCGCCTGATTTAGCTCTGCTTATTGCTGGCGGTTTCTCAATTTGTGGAGCATCTGCAGTCACGGCAATCGGCGCATCGAAGAAGAGCCGCAGTGAAGATATCTCCTATGCCGTCGGAATTGTCACTTTATGTGGAACTTTGTCGATCTTCGCAATTCCACCAGTTGCAAAGGCTTTAGGTCTGACACATCGCATCACAGGCGCATGGATCGGTGCGGCAGTGCATGACATCGGGCAGGTGGTTGCAACCGCGTCAGTTGTGGGAGGCACGACACTTTCTTACGCAGTCATCTCTAAGCTTGCTCGTGTGGTTTTGCTCGCGCCGTTATTGGTGTTGATAAATCTAAAACAGAGCGATGGCACGGCACCGCGTTCAAAATTGTCTATTACAACCTGGCTGCCGCCTTTCATTCTCGTCTTTATTGCCATCGCTATCTTCAACAATCAAGCGCATCTATCAACCGGAACCACGAATCTCTTGATTAATATCTCCAAAGCTCTCTTATCGGCCGGTCTCTTTGCGATGGCCACCAATGTGAAGTGGCGCCAGATTCGCGCGATTGGATCCAAGCCACTTCTCTTTGGTCTATCTGCTTGGCTTATCTGCTGTGCTTTTTCGTTATTGATAATCCGGGTGATCTAATAGACCAGAGCTTGCGTTCCGTCGGTCATAATCTCTTCCACAAAGGATGCCGAACCTTTGATCGAAATACCAGGGATTAGATCCGCCTCGGTGATTCCGCGTCGGACGGCGCACTGCGTGCACAGGGTGATGGTTCCGCCAGTAAGAATTGCATCGCGCAATTGATCTAGTGCGGCAGAATGTGGCAAGAGGAACTCTTCACAGCGCCCCGGAAGTGCAAAATATGAGGCTTCGCTTGTAAGCCAGAGTGAAACTTCAAAGCCACTTGCTAGGGCGGTGGCGGCCACGGTAAATGCTTGGGCGGCGCGCTCTGGATCATCTGTGCCGCTCATAGCCTTAACGACCAACTTCTTCATAAATCAATCGTAACGGTTACGATTATCACGTGGTGACTGTGAGTTCTATAGCGTTAATTGCAGGCTCGGTCGCCTTTGGTTTATTCCTTATTATCTTTGGAATCCGTGGCGCAATACGGCTATGGCGGCAAGAAAGGGCTAAGTAAATGGTTTTCACAATTCCCGAAGGCTTGCACGAGGATTTATATCCGCTGGCTTGGATGATCGGCACCTGGCGCGGAAAAGGCCATGGCGAATACCCGGGCATTCCATCCTTTCAATATGCGCAAGAAGTTACCTTTAATCACGATGGTCGCAACTTCCTTAATTATTACTCACGCACCTGGTTGATCGATGATGATGCAAATATTATCGAGCCCTTTGAAAATGAAGTTGGATTTTGGCACCCCAAACCAAAGAAAGTTCTCGAAGTTGTTCTGGCATACAACACTGGACGGGGCGAGGGTTGGGTTGGACTTTATGATGGCCCGAAGATTCAATTGGCGCTTGACCGCGGATACGTTTCGCCTTCTGGTAAATCTGTCGAATCTGCTTCCCGCTTGTACGGGCTTGTTGAAGGACAACTCTTCTTCGCTCACGATGTCGAAATGAATGGCCATGAATTGCAGTCATACATGTGGTCAACCCTCGAACGACAAGCGGAGTAATCGATGCCTGATTTTTCCGGGGCGCTCTTGGCAGAATTGGTTCGAGCAGGACTAGTCGAGTCGGTTCATAGTGGCCGCCTCACACTCATTAATAGCGACGGTTCTGTCCGGGTCGCTATCGGAGATATCGATGCACCGATGTATCCCAGATCTTCAATTAAATCCTTTCAAGCAGCAGGGATGGTGCGTCGGGGATTGCGACTAACACCACGGCAATTAGCGATCGTCTGCGCTAGCCACTCGGGATCTGCTGAACACCTAGAGGTTGTTGAATCAATTTTGCAGGGCGCTAGCCTTACTACTTCCAATCTTCGCAATACGCCTGATCTACCTCTCGGTCGAGCAGAACGACAGGCATGGGGAGATAAACCCCCTTCGCAAATTGCACAGGGCTGCAGCGGAAAACATGCCGGGATGCTGGCGACCTGTGTGATTAATGGTTGGGATACTGAAACTTATTTAGACCCTGAGCATCCATTGCAGATTGCCATTCGCCAAGAGATCCAATCTCTCATCGGTGAATCGGTCATCTCTACGACGATCGACGGTTGCGGCGCCCCACTCTTTGCAATAACTACCAAGAATTTTGCATTGGGCGCTCACAAGATGCGGGTTAGTCATGACCCGGTATACCAAGAGATAGTTGCTGCTTGCATATCGCACCCCGAAATGGTTGCTGGTATCGGTCGACTGACAACCACCTTGATGAAGAGCGTGCCGGGATTAATGATGAAGGATGGTGCCGAAGCGGTAGAACTTCTCTCGCTAGCTGACGGTCGCGCCTGTGTCTTCAAGGTAAGCGATGGAAGCGATCGCGCATTTCCAGCCATCATAAAGGCGGTATTACATGCTTGGGATATAGATATTCCCATCGATTCAGTGCTCGTACGAGGGGGATCCCACGTCCTGGGAGAAATCCGAGTATCGGAGTCACTCCAGCAGTTATAGACTTTTAAGATGAGAGGCCGCATTGCAACCCTGATGATGCATACCTCTCCCTTGGATCAAGCCGGCATCGGCGATGCTGGTGGAATGAATATTTATGTCGTAGAAAGCGCTCTCAAGATGGCTGCCTCTGGAGTAGATGTTGATATTTACACCAGGGCGACAGATCCTTACCTTCCTAAAATTGTTGAGATCGCTCCTGGTGTAACGGTTCGCCATATCGAGGCCGGTCCATTTAAAGGCTTAACAAAAGAGGAGCTGCCCACGCAGATGGGTGCTCTTACCCACGGCGTCATGGAAGTCTTTAACGCACTTCCCAAGAATTACTACAAGATTTTGCATTCACATTATTGGATTAGCGGACAACTTGGTTGGATGTTATCTGAGCGCACTTCTATCCCGCTTGTGCACACCATGCACACGATGGCCCGCGTGAAGAATTTGCATATGGCCGATCAAGAAAGCCCAGAGCCAGAAATTCGCGCTATTGGTGAAGAGCAGATTGTAAAGAACGCAGCAGCGCTGATCGCTAATACTGATTCCGAAGCGGCCAGCCTGGTTTCACTTTACGGAGCTTGCCCCGATACCGTTTTCGTCGTCGCTCCTGGGGTTGACTTAAAACGATTTACTGTCGGCGCGGGTAAAGCTGCAGCGCGCGTAAAATTGGATATAGCACCCGATGCACAGATGATTACCTTTGTCGGTCGAGTTCAACCGCATAAGGGCCCCGAAGTATTAGTTCGAGCGGTTGCAGAGATGCTTACTCATAGTCCACATATGCGTGCGAAATTAGCGCTCGTCATTATCGGTGGTGCATCAGGTGCCGGTGCTGCCGAGCCAGAGCGTTTGAAGGATCTAGCAAAATTCTTAGGCGTTGACGATGTTATTCACTTTATGCCACCAATCGCTCGCGAAGATCTTCCTGATTGGTATCGCGCTTCAGATCTGGTCTGCGTTCCAAGTTACTCAGAAAGTTTTGGTTTGGTGGCTCTGGAAGCTCAGGCTTGCGGAACGCCGGTTGTTGCAACGGCTATCGGTGGTCTGCGTACCGCGGTTGCGGATGGAATATCTGGTTCTTTGGTAGATGGCCATGATCCACGCGCCTGGTCTGCAGTTATTTCTCGATTGCTTGCCGATCCAGCACGGCGAATCACACTCTCACTCGGTGCGATCTCGCACGCCGCTAATTTTGGCTGGGAATCAACGGCAAGACGAACGTTAGATGTATATGACTGGGTATTGTCTCGGGGGGAAGAAACATCTATTAAACTGGTGCAATGACCACACAATTGATCTTGCTTCGACATGGCGAATCCGAATGGAATGCCAAGAATCTCTTTACGGGATGGGTGGATGTATCCCTCTCCGAGAAGGGTCAGATCGAAGCTCAGCGAGGTGGCCAGCTCCTTAAAGAACATGGGTTACTGCCAAATATCGTGCATACCTCGCTCCTTCGTCGGGCAATCATCACTTCACAGATCGCTCTCGATGAATGCGATCGTCTCTGGATTCCTGTGCATCGCTCTTGGCGTTTAAATGAGCGACATTACGGCGCACTACAAGGCAAAGATAAAGCGCAGACCTTGGCCGAGTATGGTGAAGAGCAGTTCATGCTCTGGCGCCGCTCCTTTGATGTGCCACCCCCGCCAATTGCAGATAACGATGAATTTAGTCAGGCGCACGACCCGCGTTATGCCGATCTCGGTGACGCACTGCCCAAGGCAGAATGCCTCAAAGATGTCGTCGATCGTATGTTGCCCTATTGGTTTGATGCGATCATTCCTGATCTCACCGTGCATAAGACGGTGCTTGTGACCGCCCATGGCAATTCATTGCGGGCGCTGGTCAAGCATTTAGATGGAATTTCCGATGCTGATATCGCTGGATTAAATATTCCTACAGGGATCCCATTGCTCTACGAACTCACAGATGATTTCACACCAGTAAAGCATGGCGGAGAGTACCTAGACCCCGCAGCAGCAGCCGATGCGATTACCGCAGTAGCCAATCAGGGCAAAAGTAAGAACTAAGCCTTAGGGGCGAACTCGCCGGTCTCGGTGTAATACACGCGTTGTGCAATTGAGACCGCGTGATCGGAGAAGCGTTCGTAGTAACGACTTGCAAAGGCCATATCAACCGCGGCCTCAACTGAGTTGTTCCATTCAGAGCTGAGTAGGGTGCCGATTAATCTGCGCTGCAATATATCCATCTCGTCATCATCGCTATCGATTTCAATGGCGCGATTGGTGTCACGGAACTCAAGGACCACTGCCATCTTTTCTACGATGCGGGAAGCGGCAGAACCCATCTCGGAGATAATTTCGACCAATTCTGCAGGAACTGCTTTATTGGGATAACGCATTCGTGCCAATTTGGCGATGTGGTTGGCAAGGTCGCCCATGCGTTCGAGGTCGGCGCTAATCCGCAGTGAACTCACGAGGCGACGCAGGTCAGAGGCGACTGGTTGCTGCCTAGCCATAATGTTGATGGTTCGCTCATCTAATGAATGTTGGATCCTGTCGATTTCGAGATCATCGGTGATTACCTTTTCAGCCAATTGCAGGTCGGTGTTGAGAAGGGCCTTGGTGGCAGATTCGATGGCATCCCGAACCAGGGTGGTCATTTTGAGGTGGTCAGCCGTAATGGATTCAAGCTCCTCATGGAATATGTCGCGCATTGGTGAAGGGTACCTCGTGGGCGTGTATCGGAGAGGTTGATATGTGAACTTGTCCTAAACAGAATCTGAAGATTTGGGGCTGATTTCCCCACAAGTGCCCTCTAAGGAGAGCGCGACCCCTCAGGGCTCCTACGATAAGGGGGTGAGTTGGATCAAGCGTAGACCTGCGGTGGTGGAGTATTTCAATCCGCTCGAGATCACCCCTGCCATGGCCAAGCTCCTCTCTAACGTCGATGCAGAAGCGATCATTATCGGCCCGGATGACCTTATTATTTATATGAGTGATAGCGTCAATAATTTTAATTTGCAACGGGATAACCGCATCAACAATGAATCTTTGCAACATCTAGTTCGCGCTGTACGCCGCAGTGGAAATATTCAGGAAGCCACCATGGAGCTTCCACGTGGACCTTTAGGTACCGGCACTCATGATCTGTTAGTGCGTGTGATTCCACTGGAGTC
>Ga0214167_1001348_pt1 | contig 9920 bp, 12 predicted proteins | sample TroBogypolimnion_45_FD_153006 | JGI IMG/M metagenome (GOLD analysis project Ga0214167, IMG submission 153006) | Freshwater microbial communities from Trout Bog Lake, WI - Practice 18AUG2009 hypolimnion v3 | ecosystem: Environmental > Aquatic > Freshwater > Lake > Hypolimnion/Profundal zone ... | reverse complement strand
TAACCACTGGAACAGTTATAATAAACTGACATTCAATGGGTTACCTACTATCGTTTTTGTTAGTAATGCGTCAGTCAGCATGGTAACTTCGTATTCAACATGGTAACCTGTTACTCGGTACGGTAGCCGTATCATTATCATCCCCAAATAATGATGATTTCTGAGGCGGTTTATAATTAGGGTTCTCTTGTACTAAAAACTTTTTCTTGTTTTTGCGATATTTAACATTATGTTTTTTCAATATGCGTGCTACCTCAACAGCGCCTACTCTCTCATGAGCTTTCATATATAACACTCTGTATATTTGGGTAGCTCCTAACCACTCATTCTTTGGGTCGTTATCTTCTATATCCGGAAAAATAAAACGCTCAAACAATAACTCGGTATATGGGCATGTCTTAACATGTTCTTCATTGCAAGTATTGAGTATTTGCTCTTCATCTTGTTGTAACCACCAAATTTCACCGGCTTTATAATAGGTCCGTATTTGCGCCCAAAATTGCTGCATATCTATATCGTGCTTGTAATTCAAACTTTCTACCGGTATCGTCCAAAAACGAGAGTTTCCTGTTGGATCTACCAAATACTCATGGTCATTGACCGAGGCACAAAATACGGTACGCCTTGGCAATCTGTTATCTACTCTACCGTACGAGGGTCTGAATACATCCTTATTACTGGTTAGAAAAGCTTTAATAGCCGCTACATCCTTCTTCATGGTACTATCGGCTTCTCCTAATTCTACTATGGCATGGCTTGTTACTCGGGCTATACTATCCTTACTGGTCGGATCAAGAGTAGCTCCTTCAAGAAAATATTCATCGATAGGCGACGGCAATAGCTTTTTAAACCATGATGTCTTTCCTATTGATTGCTCACCTTGGAATATTAATACCCCTTTTGAAAATACGCCTTTCGGTTCTTCCATTGCGGCTATAAAACTGATAAACCATTTACGCAAAAAAAGCTCCTTATGCTCTTTTTGATAGTGATCGGGCGTTACAACCGTATCATACATAGCTTGTAACCTGTCTATACCGTCCCAAGACTTTGACATTATCCATTCGGATATCGGATTATAAGGATTAAGCGATGCTTCTTCCGTACATAGATCAGGACCGATTCTCTTATTACCTCCAAAATTGTTAGCCGTAATTAAGCTTTCTATTCTAACCAACCTTGACGCATCTGCCGTTTCATCGAGATACTTATCTCCCGGTAATATTATTCTGTCTCTTTTAGAAACGACATTGCGAACTATTTTGATGCCGTATGCATTGATCAGAGTCTTAAAATTTTCTATCGTTGCTTTTGGCGGTTGGGCTTCGGTATACTCATTAAATATCATTGGAGGTAATGCCTTATCTAGAGGATAGATATTGCATGAATTTGTCCTGTTTTTAAATTCTTCTACTTTAATTTCACGCCTTACTTTTGACAGTAAAGCCCTTATACTAGTTATTCTTAAAGATGTTTTTGCTTTGATTAATGCTAGGTAATATTCGGCTTCTTGATCGCTACATTGCTCAGCTATATTCTTTATTACAGGCATTAGCATGTCATCTTTTACTTTCTCGGTAAATTCACTGATAGCAAATAAAACTTCCTTCTCAAAGGCCTCTAAACGCCGATCTTTAATACGCTTTAACACTGTTAGAAATGTTAATTGCCCGGTATTTGATTCCTTACTAAAGGATCGCCATTTATATTTAATTTCTTCAAAAGATTTATATTTTTCAATATCATGTCTTGACCATTCATCAGCAATAGACAAACCTTTGTCAGAGCCTTTGTAATAATGGTGCAACGCCATCAGTACTTCTAACCATTCATCATACGAGACCCTACTAGCTGGATATTCTTCTAACTTTTCTATTACTTCTTTTTCACTTAAATTAAGGGTTGGAGACTGCTTCTGCTTAGAAGTTAGTGCTCCCGTATTTTTTATAGTACCTTCGTTTGATATTGCTGCCGGCTTAAATTCTTGCGGGTTTAGTAATTCCGCTTCATTTTCCAAGAACCATTTGTGATATTCAGGTTGCTTCACTCCTTCCGGTAAGTCTTGTATTTTAATTGTGTTACTGAAATACATAAATTGATTTGCTTTAAAACTAGCAGCATCTATTGCAGATTTGAAACTCAATTTACTAACAAAACTACGGGCTACTCCGTCATACTCAGCAGTCATAATATTTGCAGTAGTAGGTATGAATATTCTAACTTTTGGCTTACTTGGGGTGTGGGATGCCGTTGAATATGCAAGATACGTATAGCTTGCTAATTCCTCCTTTATGCTTAATTCCAAGGTGGAAATATCCCCGTCATAATTGTCTAGGTCGAGAACAACGGCATTACGATACTTTAGATTCTCCTTACGCCTTATGTTTTCCTCAAAAACGCCTGCAATAAACCATTCAGACTCATCTTTTGCTGCTTTTAACGATTGTTTTATTGCATCATCAACCGATAGTGTTATCTCTTGTCCATTAACTACTATTTTGTCGTTGTAAAGAGCCTTAACCTCAGTAAATCCTTGCAATTTAGCCCGTAATTCGCTATAATCGTAGGTGTATTGATTAATTTTATTATTCGTTTTTCCGTACCCACAAGAAAGAGTGATTTTTAAATTTTCTTGTGTTTCGGTTTTATTTTTATCATTATAAAAAATAGAATTATTAGTTTTGCTCATACATTATCTCCGTATCTAAATTGATAATTTTAAAAAAGGCGGCCGTGCTAACCGCCTTAAACACTAAAAACATTAAAAAGGTGAATTGCCGTCTTCTTGATCATCTTGCATAAGTTTGCTATACTCAGGATGATCAGGGGTGATCGCCTTTTTTATCTCATTCTTCGGCTCACCTTTCATATCCTTACCGATGCTTATTTCAGCAATAAACGTTAGATTATCCAAGTCGGATAGACTGCTTATTCGGCGTTTCTTAATAGCTTCCTCGGATCTGTCTTTAGAGTATACTCCGCGACTACTCTCCAAGATGCTTAATATTTGCTGTCTACCTATTTGCTGATACAATGGGCTTTTCTGACTATATAGACCTATTAGAGAAAATATCTTCTGTCCTTTATATGGTCCGCTGAGTATTTTATACTCGCATTTCAAATATACAGCCCCGCTCTGCCCTAAAGTTGCCATATTACTATCCCAACCTTCATCCGTGTTATTATATCCTCCGGGCTTAATATCCAAGCGGACTTTTACTAAAGTACCGTCTGGTATTAACGGATAGTTAGCTTGCTTCTCAACGTTATTAAAATTAAAAAATGTATTACTCATGATCTTTCTCCTTATCTATATCCAATTCTTTTTCTCTATCAGTGCAACCGCCATGATATCCGCACTTCGCACTACCACAGTTCAAACATACGCCGTAGTAGCTATTGCCATCGTCAAAATAGTCATCTAAATAACCCATAATTTCCTCCTTAACTTTATTCGTAAATTAATGTTAACACTCTATTTACACACCTTGATTTCCTAGTGTGTTTTTTACTTTTGTTATGCCTTTGATATCTGCTAATTATCAAGGCAAACGCCTTATATATTACCTCTCGAGTTTTTTGTGATATTTATCATATGCTCTAACAAATTTAGGGTCTTTTTCCTTTTCTACTAAAACTAGCTGCTTGCACCGGTTTACCCTTATCTCAAGATCGTCAACCGATTCCGATAGCCGAGTTAAATGCCCGGTAACTACGGACTTTTGATTTTCTATATTGAACCTTGCCGCTAGAAAATTATCATTCTGACCGAGGTTGCTACTTAAAAGCCAATAACGGATCTCTAGTAAATCTCTAGTATTATCAAACTCATCTAACGCACTATAGATATCGGTAATATGCTGTTGTATTTCCCTGTTCATTTTCTACTCTCTATATTTTTGATCACTTTTCCCCTCCGCAGTTTCATTAACTACAGTTTTCGTTGCTATTTTTATTGCTGCATATTTATCGGCATCATGCTTAGGTAGTAAAAACCCTTTCGAGGTCATTAAATTATTTTTTATGACCGGATAGCATCCGCTCTGGTATAAATGCACCAAAGATTTTTTAGAAAATATGTAGATCACGTCATAATTACCTATACAATATAGCCATGAATTATCATTCCTAAGTATTCCTCCTTTGTAATATTCTTCTCCAGGATAAACTCTGTGCTCCGTTTCAATGTACAGGTTATGAGTATTATCAAATTTTTGGTCGTATTTGATTTCAAACCCCTGTAGGTTTTCACCTATCTCAAATTGAAACTCTTTACTCTGTAGGTTAACCAAAGGAATATGCAGATTATTCATGATCTGCACGGCACAAAAATCCTGAAATTTTTGCCCTATAGATAATCTGGATCGATATAGCTCTTTATAATGCTCAAAGTTCATTACCAAACACCTCCCAACCATCCACTTGCTTACGAGCAAACATTTCAAGCTTGTTGCCGTAGGTGTATAGACTTTCAATTATGTTTCTGAATTCTTCGGGTTTTTCCGAATGGCGACCAACTCTTTCAACAACCTGCACTGAGTCAACCCTAGTCATATTGTCAGGCACACCGCTTCCCTTAGTAGCTATCAATAAATGCTCATGTCTTACGGAGGTATAATTACCGAGGTTGGCTCGCACCTTGTCCCAGACAATATTGGTTTTGTACTTAAAACCCCAAGACTCTATCAGCTCAATTGCTTCCGGTAATAACGGGGCAGTACCCCATAGGAATAAAACAGCATTATCTTCGCTTAACGAGCTAACTGGCATACTTTTAAGCTTCTTCCATAGTCATTGTGTTGTAGTGGTCTGTAGCCCCGCCAAAACCGCTTCTTTCGTCCCCATACTGCCACGGAGGATCGGCATATATAACTCGGTACTTACCTTTTGGCCATGCTGCTACCTTATTCTTCTCTAGACGCTCAGCTTTTTGAATTTGCGTATAAACTTTCTTAATACTGGACTTGCCTTCTGCCACTTCAGCTTTCTGCTCATCAGTACCTTTGCGCTGGATAGCGTCATATTGGAAAGCAGTGCTATAACCAACACCTGCTTTCTGAGCAATAACTTCTAAAGTTTTATTATTTTCAGTATTATCCCGTAAGGTTACTGGTAACCTATCGGTAGAATAGCTTGTTTCCGCTGTTTCTTCTTTTTCAGAAAATTGTTTTAAATTAACTAATTGCCTCTCCTTAGCCTTTTGCGCTTCTAACTCCTTAAATCTATAAGCTAGTGCTACCCTAGTTTCAGTAGGCAAGTTCCTTCTGCTAAACTGGTTATTGATCATCCAGAGCTTTACGTCCAGCTCAGTCTCTAGCTCTGGTTTCTCAACTATATTGAAGCTTATGCCGTGCTTAGTACAAATAGCATACCTGTGGTGTCCATCTATTATGGTATTATTCCATACCACTAGGGAATCACGGCAACCTTCATGCTTAAGGCTAGCTTCTAAAGAACTGAGTTCTTCGGGACTAAGCGGAGGAATTAAGTTACAAAACTCATTATTAAAAATTAGTTCCATGACTCCCCTCCGTTTTCAGTGCTGTTAATAAGCTTGCGGATATCCTCAACTCGCCAGGCGGTTATTTTTTTGCCTAATCTTACTGGCTTCGGGAAATAACCGGATTTAACACCTGTTAGCCAAGTTGATTTACTAATAGGCAGCAGTTTTAAGATCGTATGAAGCCTCACAAAGGCGGCTTTATCTGGTAATAAATGGTGGGTCATATTCAATTGCTCCCTTTTTATGGTTAAACAGTGGAAGCAATATTAATCTGATATGTTAAATACTAAAAAAAATGAATTTTATTTTTTGGGAATGAATTTCATTCTTAGTCTGAAAAAGCTTATCGTATAAGCTATAGAAGTTAAAAAATGCTAAAAAAAATGGAGTGAATTTTGTTTTTAGGAATAAATTTTATTCCTAGTCTAAAACTTTATATAAGATAAGGGATAGAAGTTAAAAATGCTAAAAAAAAGCGGTTATTTCTTAGTAGATGGTTTAGAATGCTCCTTACAATATTTTTGAACCATTGTTAATTTTTCGATCAATGTGCTTTTTTCAAAAGTAATATCATATAATTCAATATTTGTACTGCTTTCAACATTTTCAAAATCTTTATATATTACTTCTACCCAATCTCTTATATTTTTTTTACTAAGTAAATTATCATAATTCGCACCGATAAAACCAGCGAAAAGCTTAATCCAACCATTTCTTTCTCCCCCGTGTAAAGGTTTAAGGTCTTCTCTTAATCTCTCATTTTCTTCTTTTAAATTTTGAATTAACATATCTTTATCATTATTTTCTTTTTCTGACCTTTGATATTTTGCTTCCAAATCTTCAGCTTCAGGAGTGTGATGTTCGTTAACAAGCACGTCTAATTTTTGAGGGATAGGAATATCTTTTGTTTTACACCATTTTATAAAATCTAATGGTTTAATTTTATTATCCTGAACCTTTATTGTGTTACATTCTATAGCTCTATTTAATAACTCCAATAGTGGTACATCTTGATCACCTACTCTTTTTAACACCTCTAGAGTATTAATATTCCATCGAGGATTTAAATCAACCGCTAATGTTACTGCTTCTTCTCGTGTCCAATAACTAAGCTTAGCATAATGTTTTGCCCAATAATTATTTAAACTGATTGAAGTATCATTTGTCATAATATTGTTAGCAAGCCACAACTTAAAAAGTTCTGCTTTAGATGATGGGATTGATTGTATAATACGGAATAATGACTCGGTATTCGCACAGTCAGTTTTACGCATCTTTCCATCAGGTGTTTTTAGTTTCAACCCGTGACATTTTGTCACGACTTCACTGTTTTCTTGAGTTAATCGTTGTTTCAATTTTCTCCAATAAGCACCAGGATTAGTACTATCGGTTAATGCACCTACAACATCAATAACCGAGAAAAACCATGTATCAGATTTTTCGTTATAAACCCTACGAATTTTGTGATCTTCAAAAAGAGCTAAATCATTTTTTGTCATAAATTACTTTTCTATTGATTACAGTTACTTTGCTTTTATTTTTATAATGAATATTAATATTTTTGATATATCCAATTTTACAGTGAGATTCATTGTGCAAAAACTTCATACCCTCATACAATTGGACATGCCTACAATCTATTATTTTGCCGTCAAATGAAACTACCTGATTTGCTAAACCTTTTTGTGCCAGTTCAAATAAAGTCTCCGTGGCTTTGTTTCTATTGATAACGGCATAATCGACAACAGGTTTATCGCCGCTACATCTAGTCTTTAAATATACCTTGTCTAACGATAATGTTTCCTTGAAGTTACCGAAGTAATCAAGTTCCGCGCTTATTGTCCCGATAATGGCTTTAAAATGTTGATAATTACTTTTAACGTTGTTAATTTTCTTTTTACTCATTTAAACCTCTTCTTAGGTTAGAGCTATTAGGTAATTCTCTGAACTCCAATCCTAGCTTTTTAACAATATTCCTAATTCCATCTCCGTAGTTCATCTCTACCCATTGCTTAACAAACAAATTTGGAGCTTTTAGCTCAATAGTTCTATTCTGCTCATCAATAACGGGAGTTAACTTGCTAAACCAGTTATTATAAACATGAATACCGCTTGTTTCTATAAGCTTGCGGCAAATGTCTCCCCAGATGCCTTGTTGTAATGTTGGCATGACAGGAGTTCCTTTTGTCCGCACCTCATCATAGCCGTTTACTTGCTGATAAGAATTTTCTACTAAATACTCAACGCTTTCTATTTCAATGTCAGGACTTGAATATATGGACTGAACCTGAGTTAAAATAACGTTCTGCTCATGCTCACTCAACTCGCACTCGGCTCTTAAGTAAATTCTTACGATACTACCGATAACGGCAAAATCCTTAATGTGTGATAAAAGCTCATAGCTTCTTAGCGGTTCAAGGGTATTAGCAAGCCTCGCCTTTAACTGGTTATCGGGACAAACGTGAGTAATCGCTTTCTGTTCAACTTCGGCTAGGTATTGCTCTATTTGCTTTGCTTTGGTTATTTCCTTTTGATTTATCGGGGTAACGTTTGCTTTTATGTAAAAATTATCATTGCTAGTTTTAACAGCGTCCCGCATCTCAAACCGCAAACATTTGCCGAAATAGGCCATAAACTGCGCTTTTGAGCAAAACCTGTTATCTCGCCGTTTTGACATATCAAGGAGTATCTCATTCATCGCATTTAGTCTAAAGTCCCTCCCTGACAAGCGTTGTAACTTATCGCCATCATCCTTAGTTAGTGGGTAGTGGTATCCTAAGTCTTTAGGCTCTTTGTACTGGTTAAAATGGTAAATTCTTGCCTTACGCTCGGCTTTAGTAGGTTTTTTTCTCTCATTAGCAAGTAGCTTTTTAAGCTTAACAGTTTTAACAGGCTCTTTTGGAAACAGGACTATTTCTGAAGTGGTATTTTCCTTAGTTGTAATTTCTTTAGAAATCAAAAAAGAATTAGATTTATGATCTATATTCTTTTTATTATTTTCATACTCATTATAAGAAGTCGGAAGTGTACTTCCGAGTTTAATACTTTTGTAATATTTATCAGTAGCTTCTAAAATGATTTTACCTCTACAGGTATAACTAAAAACGTATATATTCTCTCTCCTTATCCCTTTTATTTTAATAGCTTTTCGCCATTTACTATGGAATATATGACTTATTGCTTTTCTTACTGTGCGTAGTTGTCTATCTGTGATCTTGAGTTTTTTACAAAGAAAGTCTAAAGAAAAATATGTAAACCTGTTATCTGATTTCTCTATTAGAGCGTAAATAATAGCTACTAGTTTTAACTGGGATTCGGTTAATGGTTTATCTCTGGTATTATTTTGTGGAATGTCTTCCCATATATCTTTTATTATACGGAAGGAACTAGTCTGTTTTTCTGCATATAAATCTAAATAATATTGATAGGCTTCTTGGTAAATAGGTCTTTGAGCTTTTTGTTCATGTTTTTGTGCTAAATAAGCCATTTTATTTGTTGTTAGTTAATGTAAATTAAAAATTTTCATAAAACCAACAAGAAATTTCTTGACTAGTAGGTAATACTCTACTATTCTCAGACCAATCGTTGTTGGTTTTGAAGTAAAAAAATAACGGTTGAGGTATCGTTAGATACTCTTAAAATTTTTTGAAAGTTTTTATTTGCTATCGGGGGATTTTAAATAATAAGCTTTCTTAGTGTTTGTTATGTGTATTCTACATGTAATATTTTCCTTACTTATTTGTTGTAAATGCGTGTTAATGATGATAATTGTGAATAATAAAAAGTCAATTCTTTTTATATAGGTGATTTTTTGTTAAATTATATTATAATACCATGCAGAGCTCAAATATTGTTAATCAAGCTATAGATGACTATAACATTCTAACAAAATCTCAAAAAAAAATATTAAAATCTTTAATTCAGTTATCAGTAAATAACGAAGTTATTATTATACCCAGATGCACCTAAACCTGATAAGGTAACAATTTGAGATATTTTAGTTTGTAGTTTCGATATTTGCGAATTGTCCAAACCATCAACATTTTCGGGCATTACAACTGAAAGTGCAATTTTCCCAATATCATTTTTTGTTTGAGCAAATGAAGTCAATGTTACAACAAGTACTATTAGTGTGAAATATATTTTCTTCATGTTTAGCTTATTTAATTGTTATATAAATTGTGCTACCCTTTACGTCTTTACCCGGTTGTAATCCTAATCCTTTGAAGAATTTGAATAATTCAAGAGCAAATTTATTTGGATTATAGTTATTCCCTGTTGCTTGGTCTTTTAGTGGAATCTTTACATCGTCAAGTATCATTTTAAGGTCTGTTGTTCCCTGAATATGATAACTGTTTTTAAACGAATTTTTCTCCATCCACATTTCTACTTGGTCGGATAATGGCAAAGCATCAGT
>Ga0214167_1001340_pt1 | contig 9969 bp, 4 predicted proteins | sample TroBogypolimnion_45_FD_153006 | JGI IMG/M metagenome (GOLD analysis project Ga0214167, IMG submission 153006) | Freshwater microbial communities from Trout Bog Lake, WI - Practice 18AUG2009 hypolimnion v3 | ecosystem: Environmental > Aquatic > Freshwater > Lake > Hypolimnion/Profundal zone ... | reverse complement strand
ACTACTACTGCACAACAAGGACGACTGCAACGTGCAACAGATCCTGAGGTCATGGGAGAGAATGACTTCAATCGTAACAGACGATCCAGCAGACTCACATTGACAACTTCGACATCGGGTGTGACCACGTCTACTACGTCACCTCAATCTACATCCTCTAACTCGGTGCAACTTGTACAACCACCTCCACCTAAAGTTATTGATCTGACAGTGGAGAGTATTGAGGATCTCATGATGGCAGATGTCCAAGAACAGAAAGATGCATCTGACAATGAGACATCGGCACAGAAGGTTAAGTCTGCAAAAGGAAAGCGTAAGCATGTAGCTACGGGTAATCCTAGAGGTAGACCGCCAAAGGATCCCAGCAAGGATGGTGATCGCGACAAGGGTCAGGGACTGGCATGACTGTCGTTTACTCCGTCCAAGACCCAACTACCTGGCCCACGTAAGAAGGCTAAGTATCATAGACGTCGTGTTAAGCGTATGTGGTACAATGGTAGATGTGCAACTAGCCGTTCTCGTGTCAGCCATTTTCGTTGTCTCAGTGTGTGTAATAGATGTAAGAGTGGTCTCAATATATGTACTTGTGATAAGTCTGTGTGGAGTAATATGACTGCTGAAGAGCAGAGACTTAGTGGTCAACGATCTGAATATGCATTCGTAACAATCATGAACAAGTTCAAGAAGAAAGATGTCTATAACTATATGCCTAGGTTCGATGATGCGTCTGGTCTATTTAGTCATGGCTCCAAGAATGTCAGGACTTCGGGGGAGCCTAGAGAGTTCATCAACCTAGTTCAGAATCAATCTTTTAAAGTAATGTGGACCAAGACCCATGTCCGAAAACTGAAGGTCAAGACTTTAGTTGATTCAGGATGCAGCAAGACTATCTTTACAGATCGCTCGCTGTTCTCCGACTACACACCTTACAAGACGTCAATACAGACTGCTGGTGGGGTTATCTATTCGACTGGAAGAGGCACTGTTGGCAACTTACAGAACTGTCTCCATGTTCCAGAGTTAAATGTGAATCTTATATCTACAAGTCATGCATGTAAATCTGATAACAGCCTATCCTTTGTAATTGAACTTGGTGTCCTCAAGATACGGGATAGATTAAATAGAAGACCTGAGTACATCTACGACAACGTTGATGACCTATGCGAGGTCACTGATCTACGATGGCTTGGTATTAATGTCATAGATGACGAGCATGAGGCAAACATGGCTAGTGATCTTGACAACGGCAGGCGCAGGTATATTAGATCCTTAGTTCACGAAGTATACGTTGCTCAACTGGAGGTCGCAAAGCGTGAGCTGCCTACAGAGGAGATGACGAAGGAATATCGTGAAGTATTACAGTCTGTGTACATTACGAAGACTGAGGCCCTAGAGCTACTACATGTACAACTTGGCCACCTGCCCTACCACAGGATAGAACGTCTGTTACAGCTAGGCGTTATATCTGGACCCAAACTAGATAAGCAGCTGTTAAAACAACTTATACGACAGAAATGTGACGTATGTATACGAGCTAAGGCTACTGACGCAAAGCATACGGGAAAACTTCGTCTACCAGACAACACTTGGGAACGATTCTCTATGGACTTGTCAGCGAAGTTCGAGAAAAGCTCTATACACGGTAACTACTACCAGATGGCGATCATAGATGTAAAGTCAAAGTACGTTTGGGATTTCTACCTGGAGACAAAGGATCAGGTATATCCTAAGCTAAAGGAGTGGCTTGAGACTGAGATAGCAGCTCATCGTGGTCGGGATCCGTCTGGGTTCGAGATAGTACTGTTCAGCGACAAGGGTGAAGCACTGTCAAAGGACGTCGAACAAGAGTGTATCAAGTATGGGGTACGCAGGGAGACGACGGCAGGCTACACACCAGCGCACAACGCGTTCATAGAACGATGGTTTCGTACCAACTCAGAGATGTCAAGGTGCCAGATGATCCAGTACAACATGGATGACACATACTGGGAAGATTCAAGAGCGATGGCTACATTCATATACAACCGTGTACCGCCATCTACGAGAATCGAAGGTGAACCTTGGATAAGCCCACTACAGAAGCAGTATCCACAACGTGTCAGTATGGATATGTCCAAGATAAGACCGTTTGGACTAGACTGTTATGTGTTTCAGAAGAAGGAACGACGCAATGTTGGCTATCACGGTAAGAGTGATAAGAAAGAGCATGCGAAGAAGGGAGTTCTGATTGGGTACGACGACCAGAAGGGGACACTCCTGGTGAAGGTATACTACCCGAAGGAGAATACCTACGCCTGGGTAGATGAACAACTTGTAACATATGCTGATCCGTTACTAGCCTTGGATAAGGTGAGGAAAGGTAAAGTACTTGTTCTACCGAAGGAGGTGCCGGTATCTTACTTTGAACCACTGATTGGCACGAGACACACCGACCCCGAGAATGGTCTGCTGTATGAGACAGTGGAAGTTAAGATGAATAGGGAAGGCTACATCGTTGCATTTAGAAAAGTGGTTACTCGAGGTAAGGTAACTGGTTATAAAGATGGACCGATCCACGTAGCTGACATCGCACGCTATACGGATGTTGACTTAGACTACCTAAGTTCGCTCGTTGGAGGAGTACAGTTGAACACTGCACCAAGTGGGGAAGACGAAGGTGGACGCACTGATGTCGACTCTACAATGGGAGGCAATGATGATGGTGAGTTATATACATCCCCGGGACTACATGGAAGTGATAACCCCAGCAGTTCAAGAGGGAGCACCACGCATGATGTCATAGCAGATAGCAACTCTAATCCCAAGAAACGAAAGCGAGAGATGGTAAGTATCGAGCAACAACCAGCTATGGTTAGACCTAGACGGACTAAGGTACCGATCGAGAGGTTGAGTGCTGAAGAGAATAACAGGAAGCATCGCCAAGCACACATGACTACAGCGCTAGCAGCAGCAGTAGCTTCAGGCGATATGTTCACCATGTTGGCAGTTGACCATATCCAAAAGGAAGGCACAGCCAAACCAACGGCAGAACATCTTAGGCGTCCTGATTTCGAACCAGCGAACCGTAAGCAGATGTTGGAGACACAATATGTCAATAAGTGGATTGAGGGTGAGAAAGAGGAACTAGCGTCGATTAAGAAGAACGACGTGTGGCACAAGGTACCACCACCACCTGGTACAAAGGTACTACCCCTAAAGTGGATCTACAAAGTGAAGAAGGACAGAATGGGTACTGTTGTCAGAAACAAGTGCAGACTGGTAGCGCAAGGGTTCTTCCAAGTGTTTGGAGAGGACTACGACCAGACGTACAGTCCAGTCGCGAAGTTCACCTCCATACGAACACTTCTCGCCCTGTCAGCACAACTTGGACTTACAGTACGCCAAATGGATGTTGATACCGCATTTCTCAACGCACCTATTGAGGAGGACATCTGGGTACAACTACCTAAAGGTTCTAGACCTGAAGGAGATGAAGACGATGGCGTCTACAAGCTCAAGAAGTCACTTTACGGGTTGAAGCAAGCACCAAGGGAGTGGAACAAGTGCATAAATGAGTTCCTAGTGTCAATCGGTTTTACCAATACTGAAGCCGATCCGTGTATCTACAAAAGAACTGAGAAAGGTCCTAATAATAAGGATCAATACACTATTGTTGCTTTGTATGTTGATGACCTAATTATTGCTACTTCTGTTAAGGACAACTACAAGAAGCTAGAAAGCGAGTTCCAAACAAGGTTCTCCATGAAGATCATGGGTACGTTAAAGCACATATTAGGCATGGATGTACACTACGACATACAGAACAAGGCAATTCATGTGTCACAATCACAATATATCAAGCAATCAGTTAAAGCATACAACAAATATGGACCAAGTGGTAAGTTAAAGCCATACTCAACACCTATGGATAGCAGAGTTCCATATACCAAGTCACAATGTCCTGCAGCAGACTCCGAGGAGGCGACTAGGATGAAGTCTATGCCATTCAGAGAGCTCATAGGTACGTTACTTTGGGTTGCTAATGGTACAAGACCAGACATTGCTTATGCAGTAGGTACACTGGCTAAGTACACTAATAATCCAGGTGAGATACACTGGAAAGCTCTCCTACGAGTGTTAGGTTACCTAAGTCAGTCAGTTGACTTCTGCATAAAGTATCAACGGAATGAGGATCTGGACAATGGGGTAGAAGCACATGGATTCACTAGAGGGATCTTGCCCCGCACTACAGACTTCAAGTGTTACGTTGACGCCAGCTTTGCATCAGACGAAGACACTCGTCGCAGTACAACTGGTTATGTCTTCAAGATTTCAGGTGGACCAGTGTCATGGCAGAGTCGAATGCAGACATCGGTTGCGCTATCGAGTATGGAGTCAGAGTATATGGCAGCTAGTGCAGCGGCACAGGAGGCCATCTGGCTTAATCGACTACTTGAGGAGCTTGGATTCCGTATGCCCAAGCCGATAACAATATACGAAGACAATAAGGCAGCAATACTATTCTCAGATCATCCTGGAGATCATCGAAGATCAAAACACATTGATACGCGTAAGTACTTCATACGTGAAGCAGTTATCAACGGTGAAATCAAGTTAGAGTACATACCTACTCTGGATCAACTTGCAGATGGACTCACTAAGGCGTTGCCTCCAGATCATCACATGAAGTGTCTTCGAGAACTCCTAAGCAGCTATCAGATGCCGGATCATTGATGTGCATTACTGATATGCTTGCTTGTGTATATACTTACCATGTTATACTTGTCAATGTCCTAGACTGTATACATGTATGTGAAGTGTACAATATTATATTACTGATGTATTACGATGTTATTCAATGTATATATATATATAACTCGATACATTACCAGTAATGTTTACTATCGTTTTGATCATTTCGACGTTAAAATGTAATCTGTTGAATCAATGTATGAGGGGACGTTAGACCAGTCACCATATCAGCGCATGACAATCACAAGTGATTTAGTTAGTGCTATATATGGTAGGCAATGCTATGTACTAATAAGTACTAGTAAAATAAGTCCTATGAGTAGTTAAGATTATGTCTATGTGTTTGTATAGTTACATCTCTAGATGACTATAACATTATCATGACATATAATCGAATACCTCTATCAGTGAACATAATTGTAACTGTCAGTATAGGTCCATGGACTCCTGATATAGCTTACTCAATGCACTGATACAATGACTGCGGGGGAGATTTAGAGTTAGAGACTTTAACGAATGCGTTAGCGGTCCAAAATATTGGACAGGGATCATAAACCCACATAGCTAATGTTAATTCATATTTAAAGTTGATAACTTACCTCAAACAACGACATCAGTTTTATAGTTCATAACAAGTAAAGTACTCTGACGGTTTCACCAAAATGGTAAACTCAGTTTGCGCGCTTGAAACTTATTTAACCTCTGAAACCGGATCGATGCGTTGTTGGGTACACGTTTCGAAATAATAAAATTTCATTGATCGTGTTGAACTCCTAAATTCTATTCTTCAAAGAACACGCAGAATATCAATCTGACGTGGTCAATATTTATCGCCACGTCTCACGCGTAGTTGATTTATATATATAACTTTTGAGAACTAATCAATCAAAGTTGTGTGCATTTATATTTGCCTCTTCATTCAACGCGTCGTTAGACCAGCATCGCTGCATCCGCAATAGTTCATTTATTCAAATTACAAGTTGGTAGACAATGATGGCTACGATTTGACCCCTAAATCGAAATTTTTTTTAGTTCGCTCTAGTTTGGATCGTCCTCTGAAGTATTTCGACTTCAATTCTTCATTCATTTCTATATTCAATCATAACTTTATCGACAAAGTCAGCAAGAATATTTTTCTTTTGCTAATATAAAATCAATTCAGTACGAATTTCCTAAGAACACAATTTTTCTTTTCGAAATCTTAACGTAGTTCAAGAAACCGTAAGCTCTTTCAAACAGAATTTGTTAGTTCTACTTAAAATATATTAACATGTCTGAACCAATCGAAACGGTGGTTACAGATATGCGGAAATTCATGGGAGTTTATGGGCAGAATCATTACTCGGCGAATTCTAGCGCATTTCGAGGAACAATTGATAGGAAAATAAATCGCCAATTGTTCAATTCGCCCATCTCCGGAAAGAAGAGGAATTTCTCCGAAGCTGACAGTCAAGACAACTTTAGTTGCTTGGCTTTCAGAACTCCAAGCAAAATGTCGAATGATATCGACATGGAAAATGAAGAAGAGGATGAATCTCCTAATGGACCAGCGGAAATGATATATTCTCGCGAAGAAATATCAGAGGCCATGAATATCGATCCTGATCTACGATTAAAGAACTTAGTGTATGGATTGGCTCAAGATATTCATGAAGAAGACTTAAACGAGCTACAAGCTTCGGTGAAAGGAGAGATCACTCCTGGCACATTGATCGAAGTAGATCCAGCAACAGCGCTGAAGGCAGCTATGGAAAATCCTCCATATGCTTGGGCTATTCATGCTACGACGCAATTTTTAATCAAGCATTATGAAGAATTTAATCATAAGCTTGAATTAAATGGATCACTGCAGAAATTCAGCACATCGGCAGTTCCACCGAAGTTTCCAGGTAAAAGTAGCCAGATCAGCGAGCTACATACATGGGAAGCTACGTTTAAGGAATTCTGTGAGAAGCATTGTCCTGAAGCTTACGGAATATGGCAAACGTGCAGAATTAGGTATCCAGTGATACCAAATGCTTTGACCTTGGCAAATATGCTACAAGAATATGGACATCTAGACAAAGGCTATGTCACTGAAACAGAAATAGAAGTGTGCCTAAACACTTGGGTAAAGTCAAAGCTAGCATATTCTACCTTAAGCAGAAATTATGCAAATACAATTACTTGGTTAGTTGCTCAGATAAGATCGGCCTGCAAAGGAGTTGAAATTCTGGAAAACAATATAAAAGCTATTCAGAATGGAGATATTGCAGAGATCAAATCAGTGGTATACTTACATTATCAAGAATTGGATGAATTTATGAAGATGGTATATGTTCGAGGCCTTGACTCTATCGAAGTCAAGCAAGGCTGGACTCTTCGCAAATTCTACGACTTACTCATTCGCATTCTTCTGGCGTTACAACGATTAAGGATCTCAGTTCCTGTCAAGAATCAGAAATTCATTTACCTTTATTCAGCGTATTTAATCTATGGAGACAAGGGTTTTCAAGGTACCAGCAGAGAATGGTTACTGAATGATAAAATGGATCTCCCAAAATGTAAGGAAAGCTACGAATTTCTGATATCAAAGAGTCATATCGATCCAGATTTCTCTTGGACTTACAAAGGCGCAAGTGACTCAGATAAACGTGCCAAGTTATCGCCTGTTGCTTCTCTCGAGAAACTTGGAGACACCATTTTTCCAATCGAATCTGAGCAAAGTAAGAGTTCAGAAAAAGCAACGATGGAAACAGCCAATTACACTGTCAAGAAAGTCAACCGTCTTCCATGTACTCATCCAGCGTGTAACAAATATGGTAAGCCTAACCATACTAATGAGAGCTGTTACATTAGACATCCTGACTTGTGTCCGGACGAACTAAAGAACAAGTTTCAGACTATAGTCAAGAAGTACAAAAATAATCGAAAGCCTGGAAATAAGCGAAGCTATGAGAGAGGCCATAGTGAAGCAAAAGGTGCAAAAGGAAATGACATGGGAGAGTATCTTAAGAAAGCTTACTTAACCCTAGTTAAAAAGGACAAAGGCAATCATGACGGTGAATCTGATTTGGCGTCTAATGGTGAACTGGTATTTGCTCTTGCACTGCAAAATTACAACAAAGCTCATAAACTGAAATTTAAGGCCAATAAAAAACAACAAAAAATGCTGAGACAATTGGATGGTGATTCTGATAATAAATCCAACAATCAGCAGAAGGACAATTATTCGCAGAAGAATATTAAATCTAAAGGAAATAAAGGTACGAAAAATACTGGTAAGAAGGGAAAATGCTCCAAATGTGGGAAATGGGGAAGCCATACCGCCGAGGAGTGTACATCAGATGAATCACCGAAGAAATCAGAAGAGGCTAATATGGCTTCAACTGCAAAGTCTGGATCTCCAGGAAGAACGGTTCAGAAAAATTCGGGATTAAGATATAATGATGACAGTGACAACGAAGAAGATTGTTTGTATCTTCATGAGGAGAACCGCATCAAGGCCATGGATGTTTCAGGCAAAGATTATGCCTTCTATGCTAATTACTCAAGAAGGGCACAAGAGCCGGAACTTCGAAAGGGTTTTGAGCAAGACGTCGGGCGTGTCCGAGACACTGGCTCAGACTCAGATTCAGTGGCGTCATGTCACGAGTCAGCCTACTTTGCTGCGGCGCGACGGAAATGGAGAGATAACAGTGATGACAGTGACGAAGACAGTGAGTCAACTGAGGATACTAGTGATCATGAGAGTACTGCACAAGATGATCAATCGCGACCTCGTCAGGCGGCAAGAGATGTTTCTAACCTGACGACCTATCGAAGAGATTGTAGTTCATCGAGCGAAGAAACCAAAACGCCTCCAGCAAATGTGCTCAGTGGAGGATACAGGTTCAATGTTGGTTCTTCGGTCTATGCATATCGGAAGATACATGGACATGGACGACGGGCTCCGAGGCAACCTCTACGTAATATACAGGGGACCTTACAGTATAGGGCGATCACTCAGCCTAGTGATAACGTAAGTACTACCTCCGCCGTGAATGCTGGTGGACAAAGAACAGCATATCAAGTCTACTGCTCAATCTGTCGTCGCTATGTCCCTGAAAACCAGAATCACAGATGTGAGCGACCTGCAATCAACAATAACAATGCTAATAACGCAGTTACGGTTGCCGCACCAGTAATGGCGCAACAAGCTCATTCAAGATCCAGGTCCAACAATGCGAGTACATCAGTTACAGTGAATGGCAACAATAATTCTACGGTGGTTGGTGATAACGTTCCTGCGTTGCATCAATCATCATCAAGCAACTCAACCGAAGGTGAAGAGGATACTACAATCTACAAATGATGCTATGACTGCAATGTAAATGTACCGTATCAAGTATATGAGAACAAGTCATGCCATGGACCATGTAGATACTGCAGAGTTAACAAACGTCATATAAGTTGCATGGAAGTTAATCCTGACAGAACAAGTGCAGGAGGAGTTCCAGTTAGATGGTGTATGTGGTGTAGAGCATATATCACAATGGCGATGCATACCAATGGATCATGTCATGGTTTCTGCAGGTACTGCCAAAGTCAGATTCCGCATGACACCTGTCGGGAACTTGGGTCCAACATCATCAACTATACTACAAGGTCTACTCAGACGTACCGTGATGATTATGGAAATTATAACCCATATGAGAGAGATATCGAGGCTAAGCAGAGGCCAGGACAGAATCTGCCAGCTGACTCGCAGTACACAATGATCATGCCTCAGCGAAATGAACATCCACACGCCGTGAGGGTAATGAATACTGTACCTCTGACTGACTGGTCTAGAGGATGGCCTCCGACTCATGAGTTATGGTCACGACCTGTTCAACAGAGTACTAGCACAACAGTGTCTACATCTACTACTAGTGTGGCAAGTACAAGTCTTTGGACCTCCTCTATAACCACTTCAACATCAAATACTACTACTGCACAACAAGGACGACTGCAACGTGCAACAGATCCTGAGGTCATGGGAGAAAATGACTTCAATCGTAACAGACGATCTAGAAGACTCACATCGACAACTTCGACATCGGGTGTGACTACGTCCACTACGTCACCTCAATCGACATCCTCTAATTCTGTGCAACTCGTACAACCACCTCCACCGAAAGTTATCGATCTGACAGTGGAGAGTATTGAGGACCTCATGATGGCAGATGTCCAAGAACAGAAAGCAGCATCTGACAATGAGACATCGGCACAGAAGGT
>Ga0214167_1001339_pt1 | contig 9970 bp, 9 predicted proteins | sample TroBogypolimnion_45_FD_153006 | JGI IMG/M metagenome (GOLD analysis project Ga0214167, IMG submission 153006) | Freshwater microbial communities from Trout Bog Lake, WI - Practice 18AUG2009 hypolimnion v3 | ecosystem: Environmental > Aquatic > Freshwater > Lake > Hypolimnion/Profundal zone ... | reverse complement strand
TTTTACCTTGAGGGAAGAAAAGCATTTTTTTAGGCGGAAAAAGCTGTCAAGCAATTTTTTATTTATTTTTCAATGGAGAAGGGGCGAGCAGTTACATTTGCTTGGTAATTAATAGGTGTAGCGGACTGTTCGTCCTGAGATAAACCCAGTAAATCGCCTAGGATAGAAAGTTGTAAACTCATTTTTAAGGCATTGATATTGGCAGGTCTTTAGCAAATAACCCCCATTAAAGCGACATGCCTTGCTCATTGTCGAGAAGCGCATTATCTCAGCGAAGATTGTCATAATAGACCCCTTGCTATGGGCATGCATCATGGCCTTTACTTCGTAGGCACTTGTTGGGCGCTGATGAGTTTGGGCCTGTATTTGTTAGTTATACCAGTCTACATATTAAGCACATCTTATATTCCTTAGGAAATAGATCATGAAAACTGTTAATTCAACCACAGTTAGAGCATCAGGTTAAAAACAACCTCACTGATGGGTGCGCCAGAGCACCTCATTACTAATTCTTAACTTATTGTATTAAAAAAGATTCATAACTAACAGCGACCATTTTATATTCAACATTGTGGCATATGACACAAAACATTAAAAAAATAGGTCATATGCCACACTTTTCCTTAATAATTTTTGCCAATACGTGCCTCATCATTGACGCCAAAACTAGATCATATTTTCAATAACTCCTAACAATTTGAAATAATTAGACTTATCAATAAATTACACTACAAAGCAAGACGCATGGAACACTTCTTGCATGTATAAAAACTTTATGTTAAAAAGTCGCACATATTTAAGGATAATGCTAAATGCCCCCAGAGCTGATAATTAACAGCGATCAAGCATTCACAAAGCTTTATCAAGACCATCACCCTTGGCTAATCAAATGGCTGGAAAAGCGGGTGCAAGATCGTCTGCAGGCTGAAGACCACGCACATGACACTTTTTTGCGCATTTTTACCTCAAAAGAAGCGCCCAATTTAATCGAGCCACGTGCTTACCTAACAACCATCGCCAAACGTTTGTTGATTAATCACTGGCGGCGTAGCGCAATAGAACGAGCTTACTTAGAGCGCCTGTCAGCCTATCCAGAAGAAGTTACTATTTCAACTGAGGAAAGCGCTATCATTCTTGAAGTCTTGCGAGAAATTGATGAGCTATTGAATCAACTGCCCGAAAAAGTCCGTAAAGCCTTTTTATTGGCCCAACTTGATGACCTCACCTATGTTGAAATTGGTGAAGTTCTAGGGGTCAGCGATCGTATGATCAGAAAATATATGGCTCAAGCCATGTTTCAATGCCTAAGTGCTGGATTTTAAAACAACATGCAGAACAAACACCGCCCAGAAATTGACCCACGTATATTGGCAGAGGCTGCGGAATGGTTTGCGCTATTCCGCTCGGGAAGCGCTAACCAAAGTGAAACCACACAATGGAAAATCTGGTTGGCCGAGCATCCAGATCATCGAGCCGCATGGGACAGAGTAGAGTTTCATATTGACAGGTTCAAGTCACTCCCGCCCAAAGTATCGTTAGCCGCTTTAACAGCGCCAGATTTATCACGCAGACGTGCCATTCAGAATTTGCTAGTACTAGGAGTAGTTGGACTATCCAGTTGGCAGTTCTCGCGCGGTCGTTACTGGCAAGAATGGACAGCGGATTATCATGTGGCCCAGAGCGAAACCAAAACGATTACCTTAGCGGATGGTTCAAGGGTTTTTCTGGATAGCGGTAGCGCCTTGAATGTTGAATTCACTCCAGATGTACGACGTCTACAATTAGTTTCAGGTGAAATATATATAGAAACAGCGCCCGATAACACGGGACGGCGTAGGCCATTTGTGGTCGACACTCAAGATGGCAGAGTTAGGGCACTGGGAACACGCTTTAGTGTCAGTCAACAAGGTGATTATAGCCAAGTGGCGGTGTTTGCTGATAAGGTTGAAATCCAACCCTCTTCCCCAAACGCTCTAAAGCAAATCCTAGGTGCTGGACAAGAAACCCTATTTAACTCGACTCGCGTTGAGCCAGTTCAACAAAATAAAAACGACCGTCCCGCATGGAGTCAAGGCATTATTATTGCCGATAACATCCCGCTGAGTGAATTTCTATTGCAACTGAATCGATATCGTAAAGGTTATGTGACCTGTGCGCCCGAGATTGCAAACATGCGCATTATTGGTTCCTTCCCGCTTAAGGATACAGACAGAATACTCGCATCCTTAGAAACCAACCTACCGGTTAAATTATCCAATCCGATGCCGTACTGGGTTAAAGTTTTACCGCGTTAAGTGGTCCAAACATTCTAAGCATCTTTAGCTAGGTAGGGTGGGCAACGCCTTTCTGCCCAATGCTCAATCGGAAAATCGTGGGCAAATACCTTCCCAAGCCAGAACTTCATCATGAGTAGAAATTTAATAATGATAACGGCATTGAGCAATGATGATGGCATCATCGGTAGCTTTGTAAATGATTCGATGTTCGCGGTCGATACGGCGAGATCAGTAACCTGTCCAGTTATGCCTTAAGGGTTCGGGATCGCCCAAGCCGGTAAAGGGATGACGTTGAATGTCTACAATCAGAAGATTGATGCGTTTTAAAACTTTTTTATCGGTTATTTGCCAGTACAGATAGTCTTCCCAAGCTGCCTCTGCCCATGACAAAATCATGCGTCAATAAGCAGGTGTTGAACGGTTTTACCGGCTTCAATTTCGGCAATTGCCTGATTTAAACGCTCGGCATTTTTGGGGCTTGCCATCAGGTAGGCGGTTTCTTCGTAGGATTTAAAATCTTCTAAAGAAATAACAACCGCAGGTTTGCCATTCTGACGGGTAATCAAAATAGGAGTATGGTCATCATTTACTTTATCTAAAGTGCTTGCCAAGTGGCTGCGAAAATTGGAATAGCTGATGGCGTCCATAGTTATGTTACTTACCTGTCTATTTGAGTACCTATTATTGTACGTTAGCCAAGTAGGGTTGGCAATGTTCACTGTCCACCACTCAATCGGCAAATGGTGGGCAAACGATAAAGCTGTTTGCACGCACTACACACTGGATTTAGATAAAATCAAATGAGCTCAACCTGATCTGGATTTCAGTAGTTATCACAAATAATCTTGAATAAAATTGAGGTATTTAAAACTTTACTGGCTATTTTCTTTTAAAAACGAGCCAATCCCAGCCTCATTCATATCACCAGAAGCAACGGACAATATAGCTTCAGCGGCGGTGATAGGGCTGCCAGTAAACGTGTAGCCGTTAATTTCCATAAACAGGATGCCCACACCAAAGCCAACCCGTTTGTTGCCGTCAATGAAAGGATGGTTTTTGACAATCCCTAGAATGTAAGAAGCCGCAAGTTCAATTATGGTTGAGTTGACACTGTAATTATGCAGTTGCTGCGGACGAGCAAGCGCGGATTGCAATAACCCAAGATCACGAATTCCGGTGGCGCCGCCGTTGAGAGCCAATAATCGCTCATGAATCAGTATAGTATCAGCCTCGTTAATCCAAATGATATTGGTCACTTGGATAAAATTTGGAAGGTTTCAGAATACCGTTCGATAATGTCCTCAAATTTCGCCATTTTGACAGCGGAAATATCCTGTGTTTCTTCAACCGCTTTGCCAAGCAAAGCCCAATGTTCAATCTGTTTTGGCGTTGATCTGTGCATGGTTTTTGCCGCTGTTTGGGCTGCTTCTAACAAACTATCAGACAATTGGATGGTTGCCATGTGGATACTCTAAAAATATTAAAAAAAGCAATGTATCTTCTTTTATCATGTGATGCAATAAAATAAAAAAATGTCAGAAAGCCAGTTAACTAGGTACGGTGGGCAATGCTTACTGCCCAACGCTTATATCGGCAAATGGTGGGCAAATGATAAAACTGTTTGCACACCCTACAAACTTTTTTTCAATTTCTAGTTCCGCTTTTCCTGTTTCGATTGACATAGTTAATAACAACAGCAATTTTTATAGGAAATTAAACCGATGAAAGCAACTAATTGCACAAGCACTTTTGACTTACAACCGTCTCGATTACACCTAGCTATACAAGGCATTTTACTCGCCTCTGTACTCACTGTATCTGTGGCGGCCAATGCTGAAAGCACTAACAACATGGGCAGTGTTAAGCACAGTTATCATATTAGCGGCGGCACATTGGGACAGGCATTAAGGCAGTTTGCGACAAATTCCGGGCTGTTATTTTCAGCGGAAGCTAAGTTAACCGATGGAAAAACCTCAGCAGGACTGGATGGTGAATACACCGTTGAAGAAGGATTTAGAAAACTCCTAGCCGGTAGCGGGCTGACTTATACGCTCACAGATAATAACTCAGTAGCAATTAAAGTGGCTGATACTGGAAAAGATGCGACATTGACTTTACCGGAAGTGAAGGTTACAGGTAAGGCTGTTAGTGATCCAAATGATCCTTATAACCCCGATTACAACCGTACTAATGCTTTCACTGCTACTAAAACCGATACACCGTTGATGGAAACGCCGTATTCGGTCACCGTGGTGCCCCAACAAGTCTTAAAAGACAAGCAGGTAATCAGAATTGAAGATGCTGTCACTAGCGTGGCCGGTGTGTTGCCAAGCTGGACTAATGGCGGTCAAAGTGATGTATTTATGATGCGAGGTTTTCAAAATACCAATACCTATCGAGATGGTTTTCTTCAACCTTCGCCATTGGGCGGCGGCTCATCTAAGAGAGAAATCTCTAATTTAGAACAAATTGAAGTATTAAAGGGCGCCGGTTCTTTACTCTATGGTCGCAGCGAGCCCGGCGGTGTTCTCAATCTGGTCACTAAAAGACCACAAGCAACCTCTTATAATTCTATACAACAACAATTTGGTTCATACGGTTTTTATCGAACCACTGCGGACTCAACTGGCGCAATCACCTCTGATAACAAACTACTTTATCGAGTCAACTTGTCCTATAACAATGCAGGTTCCTACCGTGATTTCGTATCAACAGACAGTTTTTTCATTGCGCCGAGCTTTACTTGGAATATATCCGATAGAACACAGGCCAATCTGGATATTGAATATCAACATTTTGATAATACCAGTGATTCCGGTATTCCTCCGATGGGTACTAGGCCTGCACCTGTAACTATTAATCGACAAATCGGTGATCCGTTAAATAATAAAAATGTCGGTGATAGAACTTATGTAGGGGCTAATTGGTCGCATGCGTTCAATGAAAAATGGAAACTTACTCATCGTTTTGGCGCTGAATTTTTAAATAAAAAAACGGATTTTACTTTCTTTTTCGGCCAACCTGATGCGGCAGGAAATCTGGTTAACAATGATGCTAATTGGAATGGCAACCGAGGCTTTAATAACGGTATAGTCCATCAACAAAATTATTACACCACGCTTAATTTAACGGGCAAGTTTAATACCGCAATGTTGGAACACAGTACCTTATGGGGTTTTGACTATTTTGTTATAGATAATCAAGGTGCGGGGGCCTGTTGTTCCGCATATCCAGAAGGCGCGAATTTTAATATCTTCAATCCAAATTATCAAACTACGGTAAATCCAGGTGCTTCGGCTTTCACAGCCAACCCTAACTTTAGTCAGGAATGGTATGGTTTGTATTTTCAAGACCAGATTAAGTTACCGTTCAATGTCTATGGCAACGCAGGCGTCCGTTATGACAATGCAAATAGTATACAATATGCAGATTATGGTTCCAACACCACTGATCAACACGTTAGTCCTCGTGGAGGTTTATTGTGGAAGCCCCTGCAATGGGTTTCTGTGTTCGGTAATTTCAGTGAAAACTTTGGTCCATCCAACAGTATGTGGAATAGTCCAGCTCAAAATGTATTGCCACCAACACTTGCTAATCAGTGGGAAACAGGTCTTAAAACCGAATTCTTCAACCGACGATTAACTTCATCATTTTCCTATTTTGATTTAACTAAAACCAATATAGCGGTTTCTGATCCATTCAACCCCAACCTTCAAATCACCTCTGGCAAGCAGGAAAGTCGTGGTTATGAATTTGAAGTCGCTGGTGAAATTTTGCCGGGTTGGAGAAGCGTTGCTGCTTATACACATTTATCCTATGCCAATATTGTGGTGGGTTGGAATAGTGGTGTTGGTGATGATACTGGCCATAGAATGTATAATACGCCGCGTAATTATGGCAGTTTCTGGAACACCTACGAATTTCAAAATACAGCTTTACACGGTTTAAAATTTGGTGGTGGTATTATTGCAGCCAGTCAAAGCCAAGGTTCAAACGAAAACAATTTTCAGTTACCCGGTTATGCAACCCTCAATCTAATGACCAGTTATGGTATGAAAGTCGCTGGTAAAAGGGTGTCGCTACAGCTTAATGCCAACAATCTGCTAGATAAAACTTATTACTCGGGTACTAATACCGGCTCTATGATAGGAGTTGCTGCGCCACGGATGTTCATGGGCTCAGTTAAAGTAGAGTTTTAGCGTAATGAGTTGGATTGGTAGCATACTGGCAATCTGAATATAAACTAACGAGATTTTTGAGGCTAACTTAATTTTCAATGGTTTTTATATACAATATTTATGGCTATGATGCAAATGAGTCTAAAAAGTCGCCGTAAATTGTGGCTCAAGGTACACTTGTATCTTGGGCTATTTGCAGGAGCTATATTCGTAGTCATAGGTCTTACCGGGAGCCTTCTGGCTTTTGAATTCCCGCTGGATGAGTGGCTCAACCCCAAACTAATGACTGTTCCCGTCGCCAAGGAAGCTAATAGCTATTTGCCCCTAGATGCTATTGTTGCATCCGGTATGAAAGCCTTGCCGACTAATGCTAAGGCAATTAGTTTGGGTTTTCCCAGACATTCTGGTCTGGCTTTTGATTTGTGGTTTGAACAGCCATCACCCTATGCAAACTATCTGGAAAGACACCAGGTATTTATTAATCCCTACAACGCCGTGGTGACCGGACAACGCTTGTTAATTGATTTTGAGCGAATATGGCGCGATCCATTTAAAGATTTTATTCTACGTTTACACTATTCCCTGGGTCTGGCTTCAGCCGGTATGAATATAGTCGGTTTTATAGGAATAGGACTATTTTTTTCCGTTATAACCGGTTTGATTTTATGGTGGCCTAGTCTAGGTAAGCTTAAAAAATCACTATTGATTAAATATCCTTCCAGTTCAGAACGACTTACTTTCGATTTACACAAAACCTTCGGGTTTTATAGTTCGATTGTGCTGTTGTTTTTAATTGCGTCTGGCGTCTATCTGATTTTTCCTGAGTATGGTAGAAGCTTGGTCGGTATTTTTTCACCTACGTCTTCACCGTGGCCGGAATTTCAGAGTAGCGCTCTTGTCATCGACAAAAAGACAATCAATTTAGAGCAGGTTGTTGCTATTACCGATGCACGATTTTCTGAGGGCGATTATCGTTGGATTGTTTTCCCTGATAATGATCAAGGGGTTTATGTCGTCGGCAAAGCTGAAATCGGTGAAGTTAATAAAAAATTCCCTTATCGACGCCTTTGGATCGATCAATATAGCGGAAAAATAATTCATGAAGTAGAACAACGTAACCGTAGTGTAGGTGATTTGTTTATAGAATGGATTTATCCGCTACACACCGGTGAGGCTTTTGGCTTTACCGGACAGATGATTATTTTAATATCAGGACTCATACCCACAGCTCTCTATGTGACGGGCTTTATTCGCTGGCGGCAAAAGCGCCGTGCTGCAAAACATCATCAATTGTATGCGCAAACAACAAAATAGTTATAAACAGGCTAGATTAGGTTTACACACTTGATACAGACAAAATTCTCCACTTTAATAAGTTGTCATGTCTGGCTACTCGCGACTGTCTTTTTGAGTGCCTGTTCTGCAACGGCTACGCGTGATGCCAACACCCTAGTATTCGCAAGACCGTCACAATGGACAAGTCAGTATCCTGCTGCCGATAATGCTTTTAGCGGTTGGTTAAAAACGTTTGATAATCCACAGCTCTCTGCACTCGTACAGCAAGGGCTTATGGCAAATTTTGATCTTAAAGCCGCCGCTGCGCATGTCGATGCTGCCCGCGAGCAGTCTGTTATCGCAGGCGCAGGCCGTTTGCCGCAATTAGCGTTTGCACCGGATTATCAAAGCACTCAGGACATTGTTAACGGTGCAAGCAGCGCTTTTACAGCGTTGTTTGCACTCAGTTGGGAACTGGATGTCTGGGGCCGTATTAAAGCCACGCAACAAGCCGCAGGCCAAGAGGCAGAAGCAGTTATTGACGATTATCAGGCGGCGCGTTTGTCGCTGGCGGCACGGATTGCGCAAACCTATTTTGAGATCACTGAAGCCGACTTACAAAGCCGTGTGGCCGAACAGTCGGTTAAGGATAGAGGCGTGATTGTTGACCTGGTACGGGGACGTTTTAATAAAGGTCTGACCCGGGGGCTGGATTTACGCCTTGTGCTGACGGATGTGGCGAACGCGCAGGCCCAATTGGCGCAGAATCAAAATAACGTGCAAATACTACAACGGCGTTTACAAGCCTTATTAGGCCAGTATCCAAATACTCGCTTGCTAGCAGCCGACAGACTACCTGCACCGCCTGCAAACTTGGTGGCAGGTTTACCCGCTGAATTGCTGGAGCGCCGCCCAGATCTGCTTGCCGCATTTAAACGTTACCGTGCGACGGATGACCGTTTGAATAGCGCCCAAAAAGCCTTGTTACCGCGCATTAGCTTAACCGCTGCTGGCGGTGCCAGTAGTCCGGCCCTCATGGAAGTCATCGATCCACGTGCTGCCGCCTGGAATTTAGCTGCCGGTTTGGCACAACCGGTGTTTACCGGGGGACGCTTACAAGGCGATATTCGCCTTAAACAAGCTAATGTCGAGGAAGCCTATAATCAATATCAAAGTGTGGCCATAAATGCATTTCGTGAAGTAGAGCAAACTTTGGCGGCCGAAAGCCACTTGCGCAAACAGGAGCAGGCATTACGAGAAGCGGTATCGCAAACCGAAGCCAGTCGCAAATTGGCGGTCTATGCTTATCAGCAGGGTTTAATCGAGATTTTAACCTTGCTGGACAGTTATCGCAGTACGTTAAATGCACAAAGCGCCCATTTAGCGGTGCAACGTCAATTGCTGACTAACCGGATCAGTCTGTATTTGGCTTTGGGTGGCCCGGTATGAAGCACTCCCTTAGATCCCTCAAAGTCCTGTTACCACTCGTCGTGTTGCTGATGGCTGGGGTGGCCAGTTGGATGGTATTTTCCCTGCGAACTCAGCCCGCACCTCAAAACAGCACTGCCGTTATTCCCGAAGTTAACGTGCTGCGCGTTCAGCCTCAAAGCGTGCGTCTGAATGTGTATTCTCAAGGCTTGGTGTCGCCGCGCGAGGAAATTGATCTGGTCAGTGAAGTGGCCGGTAAAGTCGTGCAAATGCATCCGGCTTTGGTGGCGGGTGGCTTTTTTAAGGCCAATGACCTGTTGTTAACGATAGACCCGCGTGATTACGATTACGCGATAACGTCGGCTCAGGCCAAAATCGCCGAAGCCAAACGGGTATTAATTTCCGAACAAGCGCAAGTCGAACAGGCCCGGCATGAATGGCAAGCGCTTGGCGAAGGTGAGGCCAGTTCGCTGGCCTTGCGCAAACCGCAACTGGCAGAAGCACAGGCTAAATTGCAAGCCGCACAGGCCGATTTAGCCAAAGCACAACTTAATCGCAGTCGCTGCGAGTTGCGGGCACCGTTTACCGGACGGGTATTAAGCAAACAGGCCGGTGTAGGTCAATTTATAGCGGTAGGAGCGGTCGTAGCGCGAATTTACGCCAGCGACGTGGCCGAAATTCGATTACCGATCAGTACCGAACAACTGACGTTCTTGAATCTACCGTTAGTTTTATCGCCTGTCGATGCCAGACAGGGGCCTAAAGTGACGGTGACTGCTGATTTGGGTGGGCACTCATATCAATGGCTGGGGC
>Ga0214167_1001330_pt1 | contig 10000 bp, 11 predicted proteins | sample TroBogypolimnion_45_FD_153006 | JGI IMG/M metagenome (GOLD analysis project Ga0214167, IMG submission 153006) | Freshwater microbial communities from Trout Bog Lake, WI - Practice 18AUG2009 hypolimnion v3 | ecosystem: Environmental > Aquatic > Freshwater > Lake > Hypolimnion/Profundal zone ... | reverse complement strand
AGCAAAATATGCTCGTGTATTTAACGTATAAGGTTCAACAAATAGATCAGATACATTGGCTAAAGACATGCAGCCTAAAGACATGCAGCCTAAGGGCATACAGCCTAAAGACACACAGACTGATCCCTGGGATACCCCCATATTGATCGAGGCGTACGGCGACCCGGACCCGCCCTGCCTTGGCAGCTTCGCAGAGTTTAAAAGGAGGGTGTGGGAGTTCCTTGTCAGGTGGAAGAGCATCTTGTGTCTATAATATTTGTCATGGTGTGTTGGGTATTTAAACCCTTGCTGTATTCACTTGTCAATTGAAATAAAGAATGGACTCCAGTGACCCCCGTATGCAACTGCTTCAGAAATGGAATGACGAAGGACTGCTGGCCAAGGCAGGGTTTGTGGGTTCAAAGGCTACAGGACTCAGCTCTAAAGAACAGTTTTTGAGCGCTCTTCAACCAGATGCCAAAAAATCGTTTAATCTAGAAGAGAAGGATCATTTCTCAAAGAAAAAGAAGGGCAAAAAAGGAAAAGAGGCAGGTCTCACAGAACGTGAGAAGCAATTGGTCAATTCATTGTCAGAAGAAAAACTGCGCCAATTATTTCATGCAGGTTCAAAGCTCAGTGGATCAAAAAAAGGAAACAGTAATCCCTATCTTTCAAAAGAATGGGGCACGTCAGAGAAGATGAAAGAGTTGGAAACAATGCTTCTGACAAAGAAAAATGAGCTGAACAATCTGGTGGACCAAGCTATGGGATACCTATCTGATGGTACAAGCATTGACTATCCCGCTGAAATTATGGCATCAGTAGGGTCAGCTGTGGTTGCATTAAAGAGACAGGATGCAAAGGTTGGAATTCAAGCCTTGTCAAATCTGGCAACAGCTCTAATGGCTGTAGGGAATTTAGATGAGAAAAAATTCAGGTACCATGCCCCTAAAAACGTGGAGGCCATAGCAGCACTTGATGCAAGCACTGTCAAATCCATCCTCATCTCGAAATTACTTTACATTGTTATCAAGTTCTTGCAGCTCCATTACACTGCTGATGAGAGAAAGAAATATGATTTCGAGGACTTGAAACATATGGAAAAGGGTTTAGGAAATAAGAAAGCATGGATTCGACAGATCGAAACTGCAATAGCAAGGCACAACAAATTGAATGCAAAAAAGACAAAGGGAGATGCAAGTGAAAATGAACCAGAAGCATCAGCAGGAGGGTCAGCAGCTCCTGCTGCCAGCATGGCCAACTTTGGGACTGGTGTGTTCAACATGGGCAGACCCTTCAGATAATTCATTAAAAAATAAAAAAATTAAAAAAAAACTCTATTCAAATAGAACCGCCTCAACAATCCCAACAAACCCAAATGACCATCGACTCAACCTGGATCGCCTCTTTCAAGGAGGAGATCCCCCAGGCCTTCACCCAGAGCATCCCCTTCCGGCCCAAGGCGGCCTTCTGCGACGGGCAGATCCGGCTGATGCGCGGGCACAGCGGGGACTTCCTCACCTGGGACAGCTACATCCACCAGCAGTTCACCAGGCACGTGCAGAAGTTCTTCGACAACCACGGGGTGGGCACTGTGATCCTGGCCTTCGACGACTACGCCCACGTGCCTGAGGCCAAGTGCATGACGCAGCTGAAGCGCAGGAAGCACGTGCCCAAGCTGGAGATCCTGGAGCGCGAGCCTCTGCCCACCGTCTGCCCGTCCGGGGAGAAGTGGGCCCAGTGCATCTCGAACAGGGTCTTCAAGTCCAAGGTGATTGCCCTGGTGGTCCAGACGCTCCCCAAGCTGCTCAGGCTGTCGGAGGAGCAGACACTGGTCATAGACTACGCTGGCCCGCCAGATGAGTACAGGCTGGTGGACGGCCAGATCCAGACGCGCAGGCTGGACCTGTTGGTCCCATTGGGGGAGGCGGATGTCAAGTTCACGAGGTACGCTGACATGTACAAGCAGCTGCTGGTGGACTCGGTGGACGGGGACAGCATCCCTATCGCCCTGCTCCACCACGAGGCTGCAATCAGGGAGCTTACCAACGGGAGCATGAAGCCAGGGGACCTTATGGACGCGCCGCCCAAGATCTGCATCTACAGGATCAGCACGCGCTTGGACAGCGACAAGAAGAGGAAGGCAGACGAGGGCAGGAAGTTCGAGTACGTCAACGTGCCATTCCTCTACACCGCCCTAAGGGACGTCATCCTCCAGTGCACGGCGCGCATGGACTCGCCCACGCACTGCAGGCACTACATGAGCATGCTCCTTGCGCTGATCGGCCTGACTGGCACGGACTACACGCGCAACATGCCACAAGTGAGCGGCAAGACGGTCTTTGGGCTGCTGTCGAGCGTCTGGCTGCCCTTGATGCGGTCCTTTAATCCTGGGACCGGGCAGCTGGAGGTGCAGCCCACAGTGGACCACGTTGTGGGCTGCATTTACGCGATCAAGTACTCGTCGCACCTCAAGACGGCGCCAGGCTCCCTTAAGGGCATCCTGGACACCCTCCAGTCATCCAAGCTCTCTCAGCGCACTCGCGACGCGCTCCCGTCCATCCCGCGCATGGCCTGCAGCGTGCGCAACGTGAACTGGCTGATCCGCTACTGGAGGGAGCCGACCTGCACTCCGAATCCGTTGGAGAATGAGGCGGGGGTGGCCACGTTTGGCTTCGTGAAGCAAAACGGGGTGGTGGGGTACACTGATTGAATGTTTTGTTGGACTTTTGGTTTCACGTGTCCCAAAATGAAAACAGTGCATTTGAACTATATTTAAGTTCGGGTGTGAGTAGTGCTAAGAGGACATATTTGGTATAATATGGAGAGATGGGGTCACTACAATGACAAGAGAGAGAGCTCAGGGTTACAGACTGAAATCGCTAGACAGGGGGGGGCAACGGGAGAGCACACGAAACTGCAGGGAGAGCACGCGAAACTGCAGGAAGAGCACGCGAAACTGCAGGGAGAGCACGCGAAACTGCAGGGAGAGCACGTCAAGCTGAGCAGAGAGCATTCCAGGCTGCATGATGAGCATTCCCATCTGCGTGACGAGCATGTCAAATTGAAAAAGGACAGTGCAATGCTGGGGGATTATTACACTAAACTGCACATCCACGAGAGCAAGAAGGCAACAGCTGCATTGCAGGAGACGATCGAGGGGCTCAAGCTCAGCTGCCAATCGGCAGAGAGCCGTGCCAGCCTGGCCCAGCAGCTGAGCGCGGAGAGGGTGCAGGAGATGTCGGTGAAGTCAAAGGCACTGGAGGAGCGCTGTATAGGCCTGGGGGCACTGGCTGAACAGCACAGGATAGCCCACGCCAGACTGGACATTGAGCACAGGACGTTGCAGGCCAGGCATTCAGAGACCGTGGGGGCCCATCAGGAACTGCAGGCCCGCAGCCTGGCCCAGCAGAATAGTCTGGCCAAGGACTTGAAGCTCCTTTTAGTGGACTGCAATAATAACAACAGCAAGCAGCTGGAGTCGAAGCTTGGCGAGGTGAGCAAGGCGTTAAGGGAATCGCAGGACAGGGAGAGCAAGGCGCTGGGGGTCATCCAGAATCTCAAGTCCATGCACAAGGCGCAGCTGGAGGAAAAGAGGGCAGGCCACGTTGAAAGGATTGAAAAAGTTGAAATCCCAGCAAAGCCAGACACGTCCAACAGGGCCGTCCTGCTGGAGCTCAAAAAGGCCTCAGATGCCCTCTCTTTCATCAAGAAGGGATCCAGCGCTGACACCAGGGCCATCCGAGAGGCCAGCGGACACCTCCTGGGGCTGCAGTGGAGACTGCTCAACAAGTGAGGCATGGACAAGTGAGGCATGGACAAGTGAGGCATGGACTGATTGGGCAGTGGGTAGGGCAGTGGGTGGCGGGACTGTGGGTGGTGGGACTCTGGGTGGTGGGACTCTGGGTGGTGGGACTCTGGGTGGTGGGTCACAAGGCTTAGGGCCACTAGTCAGACAGCTGGCTGGCTTAGAGAGGGTCTGTGGGCCCGGCTCCAGAGAGAACTTCCTGTAGAGCCCCACCATGTACTGGACGAACTCAGCCTCCGACTCCAGCACCTCTGGATGCTCGTCCGCCACCTGCCTAAGGAGTGAAGTGTCGCTCTCCTGCACGAACGACGTGTAGCATGGGGTGGGCATGCCCAGCATGGGGATGAACAGCTGATGGATTATGCTGTCGATCTTGGACGACGCGCTCTGCAAAACCTTTCGCTCTTTCACTGGAGTCTGCAGGCTTGTCATCGTGCGCATAACCTGTAAAAATAAAAATATTTTAAATATCCAAACGTGTATGCCCAACAACATAACCTAACTCACATTGAATCTGGACTGTGTCCTGTGCTTCTCCGCCAACAGGGGGATGGGGATCTTTAGCTTGTACCCGCCGTAGGGCGCCCTCTCCACATTCTCAAACCCTCTCCTCAGCCTCACGTGGCGCCAGATAGCCTTCATCATTCTTAGGCTGATGCTGTAGAAGCCGTCCTTCACCCTGATGGCGGGAATCTGGTCATGCACTGTGCCGGAGGCGGGCTGCAGCCACGAGACCAGCCTCTCGTTCCGCTCCAGGTGGCACATCATGTCCTTGCTGCAGGGCGACTTGGAGTGATGCCAGTCCTCGCCAGCGTACACCACACATACGCCTGACATATCCAGCCTCTTCATCTTGAGTGGTTAGGGGCAGGGCGCTGCTTATATGATACAAAAAATTATTTTTAGGCCCAGGACCACGGCCCTAATACTTACAGCAGTATTAATGTGGACCCCAGGTAGTTAAGCATCCATATGAACCACAGGGACCTGGTCCTCCGGCTCCTGCAGACAGGGGAGCAGTACAACATGGACCACAAGGACCTGCCAGGGCTGGCCATCAAGTGCGTCGTCCTGTCCCTAAAGTACGTGAATCGCAAGTCGCTCTTCGAGGCCCTCTTCCCAGACCAGTACGCTGACTGGGCCCTGGTTGAGCTCATGGGGAACAGCAACACCCTGGGGGATGCTGAGGCGTGGATATGCCTGCTGGGGCTCCTTGAATGGGACCTGACGGACAAGGACAAGCTGGACATAGACGCAAACCACGCCCCCCTGTCGCAGATCAAGTCCGCCCTAAGGGCGAACAATCTGGACATGCAGGGGTGGTCCATGGCCTGCAAGGTTTTGCTGTTGCAGATGGTGCAGGGGCTCCAATCCAAGTACGCCATTGAGATACTCACCAGCAGGCTTCTGGCCAGGAATACGTGGGAGAGCACCATGCAGCTGCTCGCTGGCCTCTGCGACAATAACATGCACCTGCCCGATGTGTACCACAAGACCCTGCTCTACGTTCTCTCAAAAGCGCTTGTTGACGACTCGGTCCTCAAGCAGACCATGTCAGTCATATCCGCCCAGAGGGAGGGGCACACGCTCAACCTGAGGCTGAGGAGCATGCAGATGGTGGCACTGCGCCCCAGGCTCAGGGACAGGCTCAAGACCTCCCTGCTCACAGAGCACAGGAAGGAGCAGGTGGACTCGCAGCTGGGCACCTGGGACTCCTACACCGGCTGGTGCCACACCCATCGGTTCCCCAACAACCTGTCGGATCGCGTCAAGAGGCAGCTCTACTTTCTGTCCACGCAGACTACCTGGGAATGGGACGCGGAGAGGCTGCTGCCCAACAAGGAAATGGCGGATAGGGTGAAGCAGAGGCCTGTGCATCATCCCGACCTGAGCATCATCAACTGGGTGATTGAGAACCTCAGCATGGACGGGCGCCCTCCGTTCAAGGAGATGATGGCGTTCAAATCCAGGTGCTTCGCCAGCTTCCCAGTGGTCTACGTGCAGCGTATGACGCTCACCCAGGTGCTCAAGCTGTACGTGTCCGCCTACCAGCCCATGGGCCTGTGGAAGGACGTTTGGAAGGCGCAGATAGGCATCCTATCGCCCCAGATCATCAGGGACGTGGAGAGCTTTGTCAAGGAGCACCCAGTGGCGAGCGGGTACATCATGGACACCCTGGTGGGCTAGAGTTTTGCCGGGGTGCAATGGGATCTAAGGTATTGTAATGTAGTTTAATGTATTTTAATGTATTTTAAGGTATTTTAAGGTGTTTGAACTGGCAGGCCTAGATCAAACTGTGACATGGGCTACAAACTGGCATACAGAATCCTGATTTTGACCCTGGGGCTGGGGATGGTTGCCACCCTCCTGTACAGCATCTCCTCCTTTCCCGACAGGAGCGTGAGCGCTGACATGCTCAAACACCCAGGGTACCTAGCCATACTCACCACCTGGATCATGGGCCATATGCTGGTATGGACCTTTTGCTTTTACGCCAAGAGCGAGTACTGCGAGTCAGAGTACGGGTATGCGCTGATAGCAATACAGGTCACTGCCTGGATAGGATTGGTGACTAACCTCCAAGGGGTTATCCACTTAATCTTTGTAGTAATCTTCACCCTCTCCTTCACTGCGATCCTCCTGCTACTATGCCAGATCGTATGGCAGAGCATCCCTGCTACGCTGCTGAGGGTCGGGCTGATTGCATCTCTCTGCTGCGACATTCTCATGCTCATCATGTTTGACTCGCCCCTCTTCTATGTGCCAGAGCATCTCAACCTTTTATGCTATGCCACGTTTTTCACTGCGTTCTTCTGCCTGCATCCCTATGACGAATGGGGCTTGAGCCCTTACTAAACATGTACTATACACGCTTTGAACTTGTTTGAAGGGATCCACAATGATTCCACATTATGAAAGGAAATTTTTAATTTTCTCAATCATGAGTTCAGGTCTCAATCAGGGCTCCATCATCCACACACCATGAGTTTCACCCCAGTCACGCCATTGGCGGCTTACTCGCTATCCGAGCCACCAGCACCTCCACCCTCTGGGGCTGGAGTGCCTGCAACACTGTTGATGTTACTCCAAACACCAAAATTGCTCAATCTAAAACTGGCTTGGGGGTCTCCAAATAGTCCAGGGGCTGCATCATCTTCACCTGCAGCACCTCCAGCATCTTCAGCACTTCCAGCACCTCCATCATCTTCAGCACTCCCAGCACCTCCAGCATCTTCGTCATATTCACCAGGTTCAGGAGAATCGGCTCCATGAGCAGCAACTCCAGCAGCAGGTCCAGCATCAACTCCAGCATCAACTCCAGCATCAACTCCAGCATCAACTCCAGCAGCAACTCCAGCAGCAACTCCAGCAGCAACTCCAGCAGCAGGTCCAGCAGCAGGTCCAGCAGCAGGTCCAGCAGCAACTCCAGCAGCAGGACCTTCGTCACTATCAGAACCTTCTGAAACTTCGCCGACAGCACTGTCTGCAGCCCTGAGAGCAGCTTGACGACTGAGACGATTGCTTAGATCTGCTGCAAATGCAGCCGGCCTATGATTTCTGGCTCCACCAGCTGCACGTCCATGGGATCCAGGGGCACGAGCTGCACGCCCATGGGATCCAGGGGCACGAGCTGCTCCACCAGAAAGGATCCTGGCAGCTAAAGGACCAGCATCTCTTCCGCGAGGGGCTCCTCCCATACGATCGTTATGCCCAGCAGCAGCAGGCGCAACAGCGCCCCGCGCACCAACTGAAGTAGCAGCACGGGGAGGAGCAGCGCCCTGCCCACCACCTGAAGTAGCAGCACGGGGAGGCGCAGCGCCCCATCCGCCAACTGAATTCCCGTTGGACACTGCATAGGTGGGTACAGGTGGCAAACCTTGTGCCCTGGGGAACAATGCTGAGGCATAGTTGCTGTTAGGCTGAGGCGCAGCTTGAGCTGGAAGCTGAGCTCCCCAATGAGAAGGGCCCTGGGTTGCCTGCGTTGGACTCTGCCTCACTGGGTTTGTTTGGGCCAATAAACGGGCATTGTCAGCTCTGAGTTTTTCGATCTCACGCTCTTTCCTTTCAAGCTCAAGAGCAGCTTCTACTGCTTTACGGGCATCTGCCAATTGTTTGCTCGCTTTGCGAAGGGCTGCATTCTCAGCTTCAATGGCATCTCGCTCTGCAGCCACTTCCTCCTTTGCACTAGTCAGCCCATGTATCTGCGCTTTCAGCTTCTCTATGTCTTTGTAGGCACTCTTACCGAGTTTTTCATATTGTTCACGAAGGTCCTTAAAATCGCTAGCACTTTTAGCATTACCCGCATTGTAGCTAGCAGTCATTTCGCCTATGGATTTGCGCAAATTATCCTCTGTAGCACGAAGTTTAGCGTTTGCTTCATCCAACTCATGCAGCCTTTCCATGGCACTGTTCAACTTGAGAGCCTCTGCATCTGCCCTGGCTGTCGCAGCGTTCGCCCTGTTTGTCTCAGCTGCAGTCCTGGAAGTCGCTGTAGCAGTATTGGCACGAAGATCAGCCAAGTCTCTCGAGTGCGAATTAGCAGCCCTGTCCAGCGTAGCCACTGTGGACTCTAGCTGTGAGATCTTGCTTTTAGAGGCAGCAGCCTCCGAGCGAGCTGCTTCGAGCTGTTGACGGAGTTCCTCAGCGCCAGAGTCAACAGCAGCACTAGTTGACATGGATTCAACCAGTTTCGCAGCTGCACTTGCAATCCCTTGGTGATACAATTCTCTACGCTCTGCAGCAGCAAGCATCTGCCTTGCCTTGCGAACCTCCTCCTCGCTGGACAGACGAGCTGCCTCAAAATCTGCACGAACAGCATTCAAATCCTGATGAAGCTCCCCAAGTGCCCCGTTGGCCTCTGCTGCCAGGCCCTCAGCCGCCCTGCCAATGGATTCAGCCTTGATACGAGCATTCCCTGCCTCCCTACGGGCATCCCCAATGGCAATCTCCATACTCACAATCTGCCTGCGGGCAAGGCCGAGATCAGTTTCAAACCCCTGGGCTGCATTCCTAGCAACAGTGAGATGAGTCTCGAGTTCAGCAATCCGTCGTTGGGCCGCTGTCAAGTCAGCTTCAAGGGCACGCCCTGCATTGCGGGCCTCTGTAAGATGGCCCTCCTGTGCTTCGATCCTTGCGCCAGTGGTCTCAATGTCAGCCTCGAGGGCAGTGATCCTCGCCCTGGCAGCCTGAAGTGCACTTTCAAGACGGCCCGCGTTCATGGTAGCCTTCTCAACGTTGGCCTTATGTTCGGAGCCATTCCTCTCAAGCTCGTAGATCCTCGCAGAAACAGTCCCGCACTTTTCAGCAAGAGTGACGCAGGAAGCCTTGTACCCATGCATCTCTTGATTCGATTGATTGAGTTTTTGCCCAAGGGAAGAAGCCAATTCACGAGCCAGCCGCAGGGAATTCTCAAGAGTTGCGCGCTCCGTCTCCATGCCAGCGATCCTGGCGAGGGCTGCTCTCTCATCCGCCCGTGCTGCCTCCATTGCAAAACGAGCAGCTTCAGCATTTCGCTCAGCCGTTTCTAGACGTTCTGTGGCCTCATCACGGTCTTGCTCAGCTTGCTCTACAAAATTTCGAGCAGTTTCAATCACCACTTCTTTGATCCTGAGCTGCTCCTGCAGTCTGCTAACGTTGACAGGGCCGCCCCTAACAGCCGTCATGCAATAATCGTCCAGTTCTGCTTCAGCCATAAGGAGCTTGTCGTTAATAACACGATTGGCTTCAAGTGCTTCCCTAAGCTGTCTCCCCAGGGACATGATCTGGTCCTCAGTTTCGGTCAGCAGGGGGGTAGCCCCTCCAAATCGAGCGAGAAGTCCCAAGGGAGCATCGTCATGAACTGGCGATACTGCAGCTCGAGCAGCAGGCAGACCACCAGCACGTCCGAGTCTTTCAAGCACAGGTACTGGAGCAGGAGGGGCAACGTCAGCCCGTACTGGACGAGCCAACGGCGCTGGGACTGTGGTCAAGGCGCCAGCATATCCAGGACCGCCAGCAGATCCAGGTCCGCCAGCAGGTCCAGGACCATCACAAGGAGCAGCTGTCAAAGGACCAGGGGCGCGTCTTTCAGGCACAGCAGGCGCAGCAGGCGCATCACTATGCCTGGCACGTTTAGCCTTTCCAGGAACATTGGACCCGTTATGCTTGGACCCGTTATGCTTGGACCCGTTATGCTTGGACCCGTTATGCTTGGACCCGTTATGCTTGGACCGG
>Ga0214167_1001327_pt1 | contig 10008 bp, 20 predicted proteins | sample TroBogypolimnion_45_FD_153006 | JGI IMG/M metagenome (GOLD analysis project Ga0214167, IMG submission 153006) | Freshwater microbial communities from Trout Bog Lake, WI - Practice 18AUG2009 hypolimnion v3 | ecosystem: Environmental > Aquatic > Freshwater > Lake > Hypolimnion/Profundal zone ... | reverse complement strand
TATAAATACTATGATAAATCCAGGGAAATCCAAATCTAGATATACTAAAGCTGGTTTCATTAAAGGTAGTTCTAGTGCTTACAAAAAAGCTATTGTATCATTAGCTGATGGAGAAACAATTGATTTTTACAGCAATATTTAAAGAAAGAAAATGGCTCTAAAAAAACTTAAACCAACAACACCGGGTCAACGATTTAAAATAATAAGTACGTTTGACGAATTAACTTCTTCAACTCCTGAAAAAAGTTTATTAGCTCCTAAAACAAAATCTGGAGGTAGAAACAATACTGGTAAAATGACTATGCGTTACTTAGGAGGTGGACATAAACAAGCTTATAGAATAGTTGATTTTAAACGGGAAAAAGAAAATATTTCAGCAATAGTTAAAACTATTGAATATGATCCAAATAGAACAGCTAATATTGCTCTAATTTTATTTAAAGATGGTGAGCGTCGTTATATTATCGCTCCAAAAGGTATAGCTGTTGGACAAGAAATTCTTTCTTCAGAAACAGTGCCTGTTAAGGTAGGTAACTGTATGCCACTTAGAAATATTCCAATGGGTACAACAGTTCATTGTGTTGAATTGAAGCCAGGTAAAGGTGCTCAAGTAGCAAGAAGTGCAGGTACATCTGTGCAGTTGGTTGCTAGAGATGGTGCGCATGCAACAATTAGAATGCGTTCTGGTGAGATGCGAAAAGTATTTTCTGAATGTAGAGCGGTTATAGGTGAAGTTTCGAATTCAGAGCATAGCTTAGCCTCACTTGGTAAAGCTGGTGCATCTAGATGGCGAGGTGTTCGTCCAACAGTTCGAGGGGTTGTTATGAATCCAGTTGATCATCCACATGGTGGTGGTGAAGGTCGTACTTCTGGTGGTAGACATCCAGTTTCTCCATGGGGTATGCCTACCAAGGGATACAAAACTAGAAAAAACAAACGAACTGATAATATGATTATTAGACGTCGTAAGCAAAAATAGAGAGGAATCAGAGTGCCGCGTTCAATTAAAAAAGGTCCTTTTATTGATCATCACCTTCTAAAGAAGGTCGAAGATGCTGTTAGTAGCAATAATCGGAAACCGATTAAAACATGGTCTAGAAGATCTATGATAATCCCGGATATGCTGGGATTAACTATTGCAATACATAATGGTCGATTACATATTCCAGTGCTTATATCTGAAAACATGGTTGGTCATAAATTAGGTGAGTTTTCTCCTACTAGAACATATAAAGGCCATGTTGCCGATAAGAAATCAAGGTAGGAATTGATATGGAAATTTCAGCTATTTTAAAAAATGCCCCGCTATCAGCTCAAAAAGCTAGGTTGGTGGGTGATCAAATTCGTGGAATGCCAGTTGAAAAAGCACTTAATACGTTGAAGTTTAGCTCTAAAAAAGCAGCAACTATTATAAAAAAAATCTTAGAATCTGCAATTGCAAATGCCGAACATAATGAAAGTGCAGATATTGATGATTTAAGGGTTTCTACGGTTTATGTAAATGAAGGGGCAACCATGAAAAGATTTAAGGCAAGAGCTAAAGGAAATGCAAATCATATCCTTAAAAGAACCTGCCATATTACCATTAAAGTTGCAGAATTCGAGTAGGGGTAGAAAATGGGTCAGAAAGTTCATCCAACTGGTATACGTCTTGGAATTGTGAAGGATTGGAATTCTAGGTGGTATGCAAATAGTCAGGATTATTCAGTATTCCTGCATCAAGATCTAACTGTTAGATCTTTTATAAAGAAAAAACTTGCTCATGCTTCTGTTAGTCGGATTCAAATTAATCGTCCTGCAAACAATGCACATATTACTATTCATACTGCTCGTCCAGGTATTGTAATTGGTAAAAAAGGTGAGGACATTGATTTATTAAGGCAAGAAATTTCTAACATGATTGGTGTTCCAGTTCAGTTAAATGTTGAAGAAATTAGAAAGCCAGAGTTAGATGCTCAACTAGTTGCTGAAGGAGTTGCTCAGCAGTTAGAAAAAAGAATTATGTATCGAAGAGCAATGAAGCGTGCCGTAACAAATACAATGCGTTTAGGTGCTGAAGGTATCAAAATAAATGTTGGTGGTCGTTTAAATGGAGCAGAAATTGCTCGAAGTGAATGGTATAGAGAAGGACGTGTGCCTTTACATACTTTAAGAGCTGACATTGACTATGCAACAGCTGAAGCTAATACAACCTATGGAATTATCGGCATAAAAGTGTGGATATTCAAAGGTGAAGTATTCGACATGGATGCGCATCTAGCATCTATTAATTCTGATTCCAAGAAATAGTTGAAGGAATAATTACATGCTTCAACCTAAAAGAACTAAATTCCGTAAGCAACATAAAGGCAGAAATAACGGGACTGCTGTAAGAGGTTCATCTGTTAGTTTTGGTGAATTCGGACTTAAAGCTATTACACGTGGTCGTTTAACAGCTAGACAGATAGAGTCTGCAAGACGAACAATAACTAGACACGTAAAGCGTGGCGGTAAAATTTGGATTAGAGTGTTCCCTGATAAGCCGATTACTAAAAAACCATTAGAAGTTCGTATGGGAAAAGGAAAAGGTAGTGTAGAATATTGGGTTGCTCAGGTTAGACCTGGAACAATGTTGTATGAAATCCAAGGTGTCTCTGAAGAATTGGCAAGAGAAGCTTTTACTCTAGCTGCAGCCAAGTTACCTTTGAAAACACTTTTTACTGCCCGGACAATAATGTAATGAAAGCGACTGAACTTCGTCAAAAAACAAAAGAAGAGTTAGGAGGGTTATTGCTTGATCTATCTAGAGAGCGATTTAATCTTAAAATGCAAAAAGGAACTGGTCAGTTATTAAAGCCAGATCAAGTAAAAAAAGTTAGGCGCGATGTGGCAAGAATCCACACCATATTAAAACAAATGGCGAGTGCATAATTATGAGCGAAAATATCACAAAGTTAAGAACAATCACAGGAAAGGTTGTTAGTAACAAGATGGATAAAACCATAACAGTTTTAGTTGAGCGTGTTGTTAAGCATCCAGTTTATGGAAAATACATTAAACGTTCTTCTAAATTGATGGCTCATGATGAAAATAATATTTGTCAAGAGGGTGATGTGGTTGCAATTACATCTTGTAGACCTTTGTCTAAAAATAAAACTTTCAATTTAGTTCAAGTCTTAGAAGCTGCTAAGAAATAGAATTAAGTTTTTATATACAGTGTTTAGGAAAAAATCATGATTCAGATGCAAACTAACCTTGACGTCGCCGATAATAGTGGTGCCAAAAGGGTCATGTGTATCAAAGTATTAGGCGGGTCGCATCGTCGATATGCTGGCATAGGTGATATTATCAAGGTCAGTATTAAAGATGCAATCCCTCGCGGAAGAGTAAAGAAAGGTGAAGTTTATAATGCTTTAGTTGTCAGAACAAAAAAAGGTGTTCGCAGATCTGATGGATCTGTAATACGTTTTGATGGTAACTCTGCTGTTATTTTGAACAACAATTTACAACCTTTAGGCACCCGAATTTTTGGCCCTGTAACCCGTGAATTGAGAGGAGATAAATTTATGAAAATTATTTCTCTTGCTCCTGAAGTATTATAAGGTTAGGTAGAATATGGCTAAAATTAAAAAAGGTGATGATGTTATTATTCGTACCGGCAAAGATAAAGGTAAGAGTGGTAGAGTTGTCCAGATTTTAAAAGATGAAAAGGTTTTGGTTGAGGGTATCAATCAGGTTAAGAAAAATCAAAAACCGAATCCTAATGCTGGTATCTCTGGCGGGATAATAGTTAAGGATATGCCTATTAATATTTCCAATATTGGTTTATATAACCCAGAAACTAAAAAAGCTGATCGTGTAGGCTATAAATTTCTTGAAGATGGAAAGAAGGTGAGATATTTTAAATCAACAAATGAAGTTGTTGATGTCTAAGGTGCAGATGAATCATGGCTAGATTAGAAACCGTATATAAAGAAAAAATCCTCCCTGCATTAGTAGAGCAATTTGCTTACAAATCAATTATGCAGGCTCCACGTATTACTAAAATAACTCTTAATATGGGTGTTAGTGGTGCAGTTGCTGATAAAAAAGTTTTGCAATCAGCACTTTCTGATATGGAGAAAATTTCTGGTCAAAAACCAGTTGTTACTCTAGCTAGAAAGTCTATAGCAGGATTTAAAATTCGTGATGACATGCCGATAGGATGTAAAGTTACCCTTCGAAGTGATCGTATGTACGAATTTCTAGATAGATTAATTAGTATTTCAATTCCTAGAATTAGAGATTTTAGAGGTTTAAGTTCAAAAAGCTTTGACGGCCGTGGAAATTATTCTATGGGCGTTAAAGAACAAATCATATTTCCAGAAATTGATTATGATAAGATTGATACTTTACGTGGAATGGACATAACTATCACAACCACAGCTCAGACTAATGAAGAAGGTTTGGCACTGTTAAAGTTGTTTAATTTTCCATTTAAGAGTTAAGGGGCAGTTTTAACATGGCTAAAAAATCAATGATAGCGCGTGAAGATAAGCGCAAAAAATTAGTTAAGAAATTTGATGTAAAGCGTAAAGCTTTGAAGGAAACAATAAGAGATCCAAATGCTTCGTTTGAAGACAAAGAATCTGCTCATTTACAACTTCAAAAATTACCAAGAGATTCTAGTGTAACTAGAGTACGTAACCGTTGCAATTTAACAGGTCGGCCTCATGGATACTACCGTAAGTTTGGTCTTAGTAGAAATAAATTAAGAGAAGCTACTATGCGCGGTGATGTACCTGGCGTAGTTAAAGCAAGTTGGTAAGATCTGATAGATCAATGTTGGAGATAATATAATGAGTATGACGGATCCGGTTGCAGATATGCTGACTCGTATAAGAAACGGTCAAGCTGCAGGAAAAAAAAATATAAAACAACCTTCCTCTAAACTAAAGGTATCTATTGCTAAGGTACTTAAAGAAGAGGGTTATATTACAGATTTCAGTACCGAGACTATCGGTAGTCATACAGAGATGACTATTGAATTGAAGTATTACAAAGGAATTCCTGTAATAGAAGCAATAAAAAGAATTAGTAGGCCTGGTTTACGTATTTATAAGTCTAAAGACGAATTGCCAAAAGTTCTTGGCGGCTTAGGGATTGCTATTGTATCAACCTCAAATGGTGTTATGACTGATAGAGCTGCCCGTGCCATTGGCCATGGCGGTGAAGTTATTTGCACTGTTTGCTAATGTAGGTGTGTTATGTCAAGAATTGCTAAAGCCCCTATTTCTATTCCAAAAGGTGTAGAAATTAAATTAGTTGGTAATACTTTAACTGTAAAAGGAAGCAATGGGTTATTAACCCATGAACTTAATTCTGTAGTTACCGTAAATATTGAAAATAACATAATAGAGATGTTGTGGGATAAAGAAAATAAAGTTGCAACTGCACAAGCTGGTACTGCTAGAGCTGTTGTTAACAACATGGTAACAGGTGTATCTCAAGGTTTTGAAAAGAAATTAACGCTGATTGGTGTTGGTTATAGAGCGCAAGCAAAAGAAAATATTTTAAGTTTATCTTTAGGCTTTTCACACCCAGTTGAGTTTGAAGTTCCAAAAGGTATCCAAGTTGAAACGCCATCACAGACTGAAATTCTAGTAAAAGGTAGTGACAGGCAATTAGTTGGTGAAATTGCTGCAAAAATAAGATCTTACCGTCCCCCTGAGCCCTATAAAGGCAAAGGTGTTAGATACACTGATGAGCATGTTATCAGAAAAGAAGCTAAAAAGAAGTAAGGTATTGTAATGGAAAAGAAACAATCAAGAATGAAGCGCGCATTAAAATTGCGTTCAAAAATTAAAAAAGTAGGTGCGACTCGATTATCTATTCACAAAACTTCCCAGCATATCTATGCTCAAGTAATTAGTGATGATGGTAGCGTTACATTAGCAAGTGCCTCTACAACACAATCAGAGATAAAGTCATCTTTAAAATATACTGGCAATATTCAGGCAGCAGCAGTTGTTGGAAAGCAAATCGCTGAGAAAGCGCTTGCAGTTGGTGTTTCTGAGGTAGCTTTTGATCGTTCGGGATTCAAATATCATGGTCGAGTTAAGGCCTTGGCTGATGCTGCGCGCGAAGCCGGCTTGAAATTTTAGGAGAATAAAATGGCTACAGCACCTGCTCAACAAGGTAGTGCAGATGGTTTGCAAGAAAAGTTAGTTAATGTTAGACGAGTTGCTAAAGTTGTTAAAGGCGGTAGAGTATTCGGTTTTACGGCATTAACAGTAGTTGGTGATGGAGAAGGAAGAGTTGGATACGGTGTAAGTAAAGCTCGTGAAGTTCCCATTGCTATACAAAAATCTTTAGAGCAAGCTAGAAAAAATATGCGTAAAGTTTCTCTCAAAGGAGATACATTACAATATGCAATTATGAATACTACTGGTGCTGCGAAAGTATATATGCAGCCTGCATCTGAAGGTACTGGTATCATTGCTGGTGGCGCTATGAGGGCAGTTTTTGAAGTTGTTGGTGTTCATAATGTTTTGGCTAAATGTATCGGAACAAGCAATCCAATTAATGTTGTTAGAGCAACAATTAATGGTTTAACTGGGATGCATAATGCAGGTCAGATAGCTGCTAAACGTGGTTTGTCTGTCGAGCAAATTATTGGATAGTATAATGACTATAACTAAGTTACATGTAACAATGACAAAAAGTAAGTTTGGACGATTGCCTCGTCATCAAGCGTGCTTAACAGGTTTGGGTTTAAGAAAGATTAATCAAACTGTGATTTTACTTAATACTCCAGAAATAAGAGGTATGATCAATAAAGTTTCATACATGCTTAAAGTTGAGGAAATTTAATGTATTTAAATACAATTCAGCCAAGTGAAGGTTCAAGAAAGAAGTCTAAGCGAGTAGGTCGTGGTATTGGTTGTACCTTGGGTAAAACTTGTGGAAGAGGTCATAAAGGTCAAAAAGCAAGAAGCGGTGGTTTTCATAAAGTAGGTTTCGAAGGCGGTCAAATGCCTTTGCAAAGAAGACTGCCTAAAGTTGGATTTAAATCGTTAAAAAGTAAGTTTTCTGCTGAAGTAAGATTGAATGAATTAAATAATATAGATGCTGAAGTAATAGATCTTAAAGTTTTGATATCGTCTAATATTGTGCCTGAGTTTACTAAGACAGCAAAAATTATCAAGTCTGGCGAATTGCTTAAAGCTATTAATCTTAAGGGAATTAAGGTAACAGTTGGCGCTCGTGTTTCTATTGAAGCTTTTGGTGGTAAAGTAGAGGTTTAAGTGAGCAAAGTAAATGAGTCCGGCAATAAATTATCAGGTAGTCATTCTGAATTAAAGTCTAGGTTATTTTTTGTTCTTGGTGCTTTAATTGTTTATCGTATTGGATCTCATATTCCTGTTCCTGGAATTGATCCTAAAGCTTTAACTATAATGTTTGAGCAGCAAAGTGGATCTATATTGGATATGTTCAATATGTTTTCGGGTGGTGCTTTGATGCGTTTAAGTTTATTTGCATTAGGAATTATGCCATATATTTCGGCATCAATTATTATGCAATTAATGACTGTTGTTATACCTTCTATGGAACAATTAAAAAAAGAAGGTGAGTCAGGAAGAAAAAAGATTTCACAATATACAAGGTATGGCACCGTATTTCTTGCAACATTTCAAGCAATAGGTATTTCTATTGCTCTGCAAAACCAGACTGCAGGTGGATTGTCCGTGGTTTTGATTCCAGGATTTAATTTTATAGCTATCACCACAATAACCCTAGTTACTGGTACGGTTTTTTTAATGTGGCTTGGTGAGCAAGTTACAGAGCGTGGTATCGGTAATGGTATATCTTTAATAATCTTTGCTGGTATTGTTTCTGGTTTACCTAAAGCTATTGGTGGAACATTAGAGTTGGCAAGAACTGGTGAAATGAATGGTGGTTTTATAATTCTTCTATTTATTCTGTCTCTATCTGTAACTGCTTTAGTTGTTTTTGTTGAGCGTGGTCAAAGAAAAATTTTAATAAACTATCCAAAAAGACAGCAAGGTAATAAGTTATATGCTGGTCAAAGTAGTTTTTTGCCTCTTAAGTTAAATATGGCTGGTGTTATCCCTCCCATTTTTGCTTCTAGTATTATACTTTTTCCAGCAACTATAGCAGGTTGGTTTAGTAATACGACTGGATTCGAATGGTTGCAGGATATAGCTACTATGCTTTCTCCTGGTCAGCCTGTTTATGTAATAATATACGCAGCTGCGATAATTTTCTTTTGTTTTTTTTATACTGCTTTAGTTTTTAATTCGAAAGAAACGGCTGAAAATTTAAAAAAATCTGGTGCATTTTTACCAGGTATCAGGCCGGGTATCCAAACATCTGTTTATATAGATAAGGTTCTGACTCGCTTAACGTTAATTGGTGCGTTCTATATTACTTTAGTTTGTTTGTTGCCTGAGTTTTTGATTGTTTATTGGAATGTGCCATTTTATTTTGGCGGTACCTCATTATTGATTATTGTTGTTGTTGTTATGGATTTTATCTCTCAAATGCAAACACATTTAATGTCGCAACAATATGATGGTTTGATGAAAAAAGCTAATCTTAAGAAATAACAATTAGTATTTTAATAATTTGGAGTTAAGTATGAAAGTTCGTGCTTCTGTTAAAGCTATTTGTAGAAATTGCAAAATAGTAAAAAGGAATGGAGTAGTCAGGGTCATTTGTGTTGATGGAAGACATAAGCAACGTCAAGGCTAATTTTTTAATTGCGCTATAATTACGGCAATGCTATAATTTCGCGCTTAACTGTACAGAATTACTCAGGGGAGTATCTAGATGGCACGTATTGCCGGGATAAATATACCAGACCATAAGCATGCAGTAATTGCATTAACTGCTATATATGGAGTAGGTCGTCAAACTTCAAGTGAAATTTGCGAAAAAGTAGGGATTTTACCTTCTATAAAAATTAAAGAACTAACAGAAGAGCAGCTAGAAGCAATTCGAAGTGTAGTTTCAAAGATGACAGTAGAAGGCGATTTGCGTCGTGAAGTTTCTATGAATATAAAACGTTTGATGGATCTTGGTTGCTATCGTGGTATTAGACATAGAAGAGGTTTGCCATTAAGAGGTCAAAGAACCAGAACTAATGCCAGAACTCGTAAAGGCCCACGTAAACCCATCCGAAAATAAGATATTCCTTTAGAGGTCTTTGTAATGGCTAGTCAAAATCGTTCAAGAAAACGTATAAAAAAAGAAGTTGCAGATGGAATTGTTCATGTTCATGCATCTTTTAATAACACAATAATAACTATTACTGATAGAAAAGGTAATGCTTTATCATGGGCTACTTCTGGTGGGTCAGGTTTTAGAGGCTCTAGAAAAAGTACTCCATTTGCAGCACAGGTTGCGGCTGAAAAAGCTGGGATTGTCGCTCAAGAGTTCGGAATGAAAAATCTCGATGTTATGATTAAGGGTCCTGGCCCGGGTCGTGAATCTGCTGTTCGTTCATTAAACAATCTAGGTTTTAAAATTAATAATATTGTTGATGTGACACCCATTCCACATAATGGTTGCCGTCCACCGAAGAAACGCCGCGTATAAGAATTTTGGAGTACTAATATGGCAAGATATCTTGGACCTACTTGTAAATTAAGTCGAAGAGAAGGAACTGATCTTTTTTTAAAGAGCAGAGGAAAGTCTTTAGAAGGGAAATGTAAATTAGATCAGAGACCTGGTCAACACGGAACTAAAAGAGCAAGAAATTCAGATTATGCCTTGCAGCTAAGGGCTAAACAACGTTTAAGACGAATTTATGGAATTTTAGAGAAGCAATTCCGAAATTACTATAAATCAGCTGATATGAAAAAAGGAGCTACCGGCGAAAATCTTTTAAATCTATTAGAATCTAGATTAGATAACGTTGTATATCGTATGGGTTTTGCATGTACACGTGCTGAAGCTCGTCAACTTGTATCGCATAAAACAATACTGGTTAATGGCTCCTTAATAAATGTTCCATCTTATCAAGTA
>Ga0214167_1001323_pt1 | contig 10051 bp, 9 predicted proteins | sample TroBogypolimnion_45_FD_153006 | JGI IMG/M metagenome (GOLD analysis project Ga0214167, IMG submission 153006) | Freshwater microbial communities from Trout Bog Lake, WI - Practice 18AUG2009 hypolimnion v3 | ecosystem: Environmental > Aquatic > Freshwater > Lake > Hypolimnion/Profundal zone ... | reverse complement strand
GCATCACGCCTTTCCTGGTGGACCATAGCGCTTTCGATGCCTACGCCTTATTGATTGAGGCAGACGGGCAGAGGGTTTTCTACAGCGGCGATTTTCGGGCACACGGTCGCAAGGGGACACTATTCGAAAAGATGATCGCCTGCCCACCGAGAGGCATCGATGTACTCCTCATGGAGGGGAGTTCTCTTGGCAGGCTCGACATGGAAACCACATTCGAAACAGAGTCACACCTAGAAGGTCGGATGGGCGATGAGATTAGGGCGGCTGAAGGATTGGCCCTTGTGTACGCGTCGGCCCAGAACATTGACCGAATCGTCACCATTTTCCGAGCAGCAAAGCGCAGCGGACGGGCCATGGTGATCGACCTTTACAGCGCCACAATCCTGGAGGCGACCGGGAAGGACAGTATTCCGAAGAGCCACTGGCCTGACGTTTTACTTTACGTTCCACATCGCCAGCGCATCCAGATCAAGGAAAACGCTCGGTTTGACGTGCTTGCACGGCACAGCGCCAACCGAATCTTTATGGAGACCCTGGCTTCAAATCCTAATGGGCACGTGCTTCTCTTTCGCCCCGCTCACATGCGCGACCTGGAGCAGGCAGGGGCGATAAAGGGGGCGAGATTTCTCTATTCAATGTGGGAAGGCTACCTGAAAGAGGGCCACGGTTCGAAGGTTCGAGAGTGGGCAGATCGAATGAAGATTCCTTTTTCCCAGTTTCACACCTCCGGGCACGCTGGGCCATCAGACCTCAAACGCTACGCCGAGGCCATAGACCCTAGAGCAATCGTGCCCATCCACTCCTTCCACCCCAATAGCTATGGGCAACTCTTCCCGAGGGTGGAACCCCACAGTGATGGGGCATGGTGGGATCTCGCCTCCCCCTCCCTGGATAGCGGGGGTGTTGTGCATTCGAGTCGACCCCGAATCTTAGGGGTCTAGAACCGCCTTGGGACTCAACTGGCACCTTCCTAGGTTCCCGGTCGTTCAGGACCGTTCTAAGGTCATTTTTGCGCAAAATAGAACCATCCTGAACGGAAGAGGATATTGAAAATTGAAAAAAGGCTCGTACTATCCTTTTAGCAGCAGGGTTCTAGCCTCACTCGCGATGACGGACTAGACATCAGTGCCGCCCCCCTAATCCCCCAGCCACAGTCCTAATAAGAGCCTCAGTCCTGATACCAGTCCCAGTCCTGATAACCTTGATACTAGCCACAGTCCCTGTCCCAGTGCCAAGACTCATACCTTCATCGATCATCCAAATAGACAAGAGACCAAGACCAATCCCCCTAGTAGAAGAATTCAGAACTCAGCCAATGACACAGAGAACAGGTAAATATTAATTTCAAACAGAAAAATGTACGTATCAACTACTTAATAATAAAAAGATACAATTAATATCATATTATACAATTACGAACGATGATTCGCTAAATTCAATAGATCGCAATCAAGGCTGAACATTCGCAAGAGAATGAATTGAAGCAGGCCGCTGCCTTTATTCACTTCCATTCGAAGCGACAGATGGCCGCTCTTCGGGGTGGCCTTCCCAATCCCCTTGTTCGCCCGAATAAGGTGTGGTTGGGCCATTCCACTCGGCCGATTGCATTTCAACCCCAGGATTGCTGGGAGGGGGGCTTCGAAGGTTGGTGACCCGGTCATATTTCCAGCCGGAAAACAAGCTGGTCGATCTCTGGGGTACCTGAACGCGCTGCAGTCCGTCGCCATCCCAAAGCGGTCCTTCAGGACGCCTCGACCATGGAGCAGAAGAGAACCCAGAATGAACTGTTGGAGTGATCCCCTTGAGTGGCGCCATGCTGTAAAATGTGTTAAGATGAACATTATAGCATAGTTAGGGCTCGCTGATTGTGCGTAACTGCTGCAATTCGAGCTAAAGCCAGTAGGTCGTAGTTCAGAATCTAGTTCGTAACCGATCATGCGTAAGGTTGGAGGAGTAATTGGGGAAGCTAAAGGCTCTTGAGATTTGTGCTGGCGGTGGAGGACAGGCCCTTGGTCTAGAACAGGCGGGGTTCTTACATGCTGCTGTGCTTGAAATCGACAAACATGCCTGTGCAACCCTTCGCCTGAACCGACCGAGGTGGAATGTCATCGAGGGGGATCTCTGCACGTTTGATGGTAGGCCCTACAAGGGCCTTGACCTCGTAGCTGGTGGCGTCCCTTGCCCACCGTTTTCAATTGCTGGGAAGCAGCTAGGTGCAGATGATGAACGCGATTTGTTCCCCCAGGCCCTTCGCCTAGTAGAAGAAATTCAGCCCCGGGCTGTGATGCTTGAAAATGTTCGAGGACTTGCAGACCCAAAGTTCCATGGCTATCGAGCAGGGATTCTCGCGAAGCTCCAGACCATGGGCTATCGAGCAGATTGGAGGCTTCTCAATGCCTCCGATTACGGTGTTCCACAACTAAGGCCCAGGTTCATCTTGGTGGCACTCAAGGTGGATCTTGCAGACCGGTTCGAGTGGCCCACGCCAGTCGGAAAGCCCCCCAGTGTTGGGGAGGTACTTCGGGATGCCATAGGTGCCTCAGGATGGCCCGGAGCAACCGAGTGGGCCGACGCGGCGATCGGTATTGCCCCAACAGTTGTGGGTGGGTCCAAGAAACACGGAGGGCCGGATCTCGGGCCAACCAGGGCGAGGAAAGCCTGGGCCCAGTTTCGCGTAGATGGTCTTGGGATTTCGAATCATCCTCCAGCCCATGATTTCCCTGTAGATGGATCCCCAAAATTAACGGTGGATATGGTGGCCAGAATTCAGGGTTTCCCTGCTGATTGGAAATTTTCTGGCGTCAAGACTCATGCATATCGACAGGTCGGTAACGCCTTTCCCCCACCAGTGGCGCATGCAGTCGGCAAAGCCATTGCCCGAGCGCTTAGTGGAAAGGCCTGTTTGGCAGAACCTGAACGGAGCTTGACCGGGCTGCCGTTGCTTGAGTTAATCGAGCGAAACGTAGGGTAAGGGGCAGCCGCCCCGTGGGATCAAGCCATTGGAGCGGAATATGACACCAGATGTTGAGCACCGGTTCGGAAGCAACACCTGGACCGAAGAGAAATTAAAGATCGTCTTTAAATTCATAGACACCTATACGACTGCTCTCAAGGAACAGAAGTGGAAGCTGTTCTATATCGACGCCTTTGCCGGGACAGGCAGTCGAGAGTGGGATGACGATGAGGGGGTCACACAGTCGAGCCCCGGTTCGGTGCTAAACGCCCTTGAAACCAGCATACCTTTTCACAAGTATTACTTCATAGAAATGGACCCTGCAAAGGCGACGGAATTAGAAAGCAAAATTTCAGTTAAGGGAGCGAAGAGTTGCAAGGTCTGGCGCGGGGATGCCAATGCCATTCTTCCTGAAATCATTAGGTCCATGAACCCGGCCCAGCATCGAGGTGTGGTTTTCCTGGATCCCTTTGCCATGTCAGTCGGCTGGCCAACACTGGAGGCCATTGCCAATTCGACATTTCTTGACCTATGGTTTCTCGTACCTTTCGGAGCGATTGCCCGGGTGTTGCCGAGAGAGGGGACGATCCAGGAAGGTTGGCGATCCAAGCTTATTCAAACCTTCGGAGAGGATCCGGTCCCTTCGTTGTATGTTGATGACCAACAGCCAGCACTGCCGATGGAGCTTGAAGAATTCGGGATCGATTCCGACAGAAAAATCAGGAAGGGGGGACCTAAAGCGCTCGGCAAATACATAGTAAAAAGACTTGATTCTATTTTTGCGTGGGTATGCAAAGACATTGTGGTATTAAAAAACTCAAATAATAGCCCAATGTTCCTTCTCGTGTATGCCATATCAAATAAATCTGATGCGGCAAAGTCACTTGCTGATCGGATATCCAAGAGTATACTTAAAAAGCACCTAGAGGAGGGTGGCCATGTCCAAAGGTTCTGCGATTGAATGGACAGAAAGCACCTGGAACCCGATCACTGGTTGCTCGAAAATTAGTCCCGGATGTAAGCATTGTTATGCCGAACGAATGGCAAAGCGTCTAAAGGCGATGGGGGTTCCCCAGTACGCTGATGGATTCAAGGTGACATTGCAGGAGAAAACCCTTGAGGCTCCCCTCAGCTGGTCGAAGCCCCAGGTAATATTCGTGAACTCTATGAGCGACCTGTTTCACGAGGATGTGCCCCTTGACTACATCCAGCGGATGTTTGACGTAATGCGTCGCGCCCACTGGCACACCTTCCAGATCCTTACCAAGCGGGCGGAACGGCTTGAGGCTTTGAGCCCCGAGCTTTCCTGGCCCTCGAATGTATGGATGGGGGTGAGCATTGAATCCGATGCCTACACCTTCCGGGGGGATCATCTGCGCCGGACAGGTGCGCAGCTCAAGTTCCTGAGCTGCGAGCCACTCCTTGGACCTCTTCCCTCCCTCAACCTCAAAGGGTTGGACTGGGTCATCGTCGGCGGAGAGAGCGGCCCAGGTGCGCGGCCCATGGACGAGGCCTGGGTTCACCAGATTAGGGAGAACTGCGAGACGGCACAGGTGCCATTCTTCTTCAAGCAGTGGGGTGGCGTCCGGAAGAAGGCCGCAGGCCGCACACTGAACGGTCGAACCTGGGACGAGATGCCCGAATTGGCCTCCGCATAGGCGCCCAGGGACCCCTTTACTCTTGGTTCCCAAATGGCGGGGTCACTTGGTTCATGCCCGGTATTGATTTAATGCCTCTGCAGCTACCGCCTCAATTGTGCGCCCAGTGAGTTCGGCATATTTACGAAGTAGTGCCTCAGTTTTTTCCGTAACGGGCACTACCACTCGGCGCACGGACCGCTCAGGGAAAGCCCAAATGCAGGTATTGCAATCATCGAGGCAGTCAGCACAGGCCCTTCTCTTGGCTACATTGCACTCAACACAGAGAGGCTGCCAGTTGCCGTCCTCTTGCTGCCCCCCTCGGTTGAGTGGGATCTTGTGGTCCGCTTGGAGGCCCCGGAGACCAGACTTGAACACAAGGCCACAAACCGCACATCGAAACCCAGCTTTCTCAAATAGGTCTGCCTTCTGACGTCCAGCTAGGTAGCCTCTGGGCTTGGCGGAATCCAGCTTGGTCGATTGCAACCTGTAGGCATGTTCACCTCCGGAATGTCCTGTCTCGATATCGCATCCCATTTCGTCCCGAAGTTCTCTTGCCCTGCGGTCAAAGTACTTTTGACCTGTCAGGGCTAGCAACTCACTACTCGCGACCCAACCACGGGGAAATTTGTTTCCCTCGGTCCATAGACGCTGGAGAATCTTTTCCTTCACCTCGCTAAGGCCAGTGGGCAAGGTGGCAACATATTCCTCGAAGGTCATGACACCCCATCCTGGTCATCTGGGTGTCACGGTACCACGACATACGTGACCGGTGAACTGGTCTCTCAGAAGAAGGTTCAATCGTCCATCAGGCAGTTCGCAAATGGGTTGTGAGACTCCACCAGTACAGGTAGCTGCAGTGCTACTCGAGTTCCCGTCACCATATCGACTATATCAATCGCCTTACAGCCTACGGTCCACTCGACTTCAGGTACGAGGAAAAACCCTTCAGCAAGTTTGAGAAGCATTTCCTCGGCTTCATTCGGAGTGGAGGCATCGACATTCACCAGCAGCATTGGCCAAGGAGTCCCTTGCTGAAAGGGCAGGTAATTAAAGTGTCCTGCTCTCAGCCCCAGAATGCGGCAAATCCGCATCGCGGAATAGAACCCACGCTCATCCATGAGTTGCCATGGAAATTCGGAGGGAACAGAAATGCTCGGGGCAGCCTGCTGCCATTTCCCGAACTCGATGACTTTCAAGCGGAGTTGGAAGGCTTGACTCGGGGTGATTCCCTGCGGAATTCTGGGTATGTAATGAACTAATGGGACTCCATTCTTCGAAGTCATCTTACCGTCTTGGACCAGACCAGCGAGTAGTACGAGGAATTTTGGATCATGGGAGTTCATGGTTTCTCCTTGGGATTGAATGATGGAATTTTCGAAGGGTTATCTCGCCTGGAAGACTCGTGACGCACGTTGTCCACTCGGCAAAATCACTTTGGAATCAGGATCAATCGCGTTGTTCTGTCCGGGACTTAGGGATGCATGGAAGGTTGTGGGACTACACTCGAAACCCTCAAGCCGGTAGCCGCTCACAGGCCGAAGCAACAGCAGGTCCAGGAGTGGGCCACAGTAGCTGGCCTTGATGTGTGGAGTCAGTTCGGACAGAAGGAACCAGGTAGGTTTCCCTTTGTCGTGCCGCGACTCGGCAATGTAGATGACCGCCTGGCCTGTCTTCTCAGAACAGATGTTGATGCGCATCGGGACGATCAGCAGGTCCAGATCGATGACGTCGTCAAGCAGGGTTCTCTGCGCATCGCCAACGTAGGATCCGGTTAGCGACACGGGGTCTAGGACGTCGTATTTTAACTTGTCGTAATATTCCCCAAGGGTTCCACGAATCATTGCACGGGCTACGTCTTGGTTGCCATGAATCAGTAGTGAACGGCGACACGGGTTCAACGATTCGAATTTCGATGAGCGGAAGGGTGGCGTTACCGTCGTTGGAATCTTGCTTAGGAATGAGTGTCTGAGCTTGGCCGATAAACATTCGCAGCGATGAGCAACCCGTTGGCCCCTAGGCCCATAGGTGAAGATGTGAAATGTGTCGCGGCACTTCGGGCACTTGGGCGCGGTTGTGGGGAGAGAAGGTTGAGAATTTCTTATTCTTTGGTCTAAGTGGGGCTTGGATGTTTGCATTTGAGCCTCAATAGTGAATACCGGATTCAGGGGTGCCTCGAGTTGTTGGTGCGTCGGGGGAGCCCATTGTTATAAGGGACCCCCCGTACGCTCCGGTTTCAAGAGACCTAGACGAATGGATCGGAACTGTCCCTTGATTCCCCCATTCGTTCTAGGAACGCTGTGATTTCTGTGGCGGGAACCAGGGTGCGTCTTCCGATTTTCACCACACGGATCTTTCGGTCCCTGATGAGGGCGAACATGAATGTTCGGCCGATCCCGAGGAGAGCCGCTGCCTCCTCGACGTGGTATGAAGCACGGGGACCCGGGGCAGGTGGCTCCTCAGCTTGTGGGAGGTTGAACTTTCTTCTCTTCATGTGAACTCCTGGAAGGCCGGGTGAATCCCGGCACATCCAGAGTCAGTCGAGTGATCTTGCCGAAACAAATTGCGAATCTATGATGTTTTGGCAATCTTTCTAATGGCCTTCAACCCTTTTTCTTTAAATGGTTTCCCATTCTTTCCGCGTAATCCAGTCTTGGCAAAATGCGCATTCAGGATGGCCTGCTCTATCTTGGTCGCCTGGGTGACAGTGCCAGAACCGAACTTCTTGGCAAGACTCATACAATCGCTGCCGAGAGCAGCAATTGGATCTCCTGTCTGGCGAGCGTTGAGGGTTTTCCTTCCCCCACCCTGCACGCAAGCCTTGATCCCCTTAATACCCTTCTCAGCAGAATTCTCCAAGTCATTCAGGTGCTTTACCCATATAGCCTTCGTTGACCCACCGATTGAATCCTCACGCAACCACTTCGGTAATGGTAGGCCTTCGACCTCAGCAGCCCGAGCATCATTCTCGCCTGCATTCGCATTGAGATAGAGCCAAGCTTGGAACCCATTCCCAAGATCTTGAATCGCAAGGGACAGGTTGTAGGCTTCCGTGGCGATCCGCTTCAATTTCTTGATTGCCTCAGGTGCGGATTCCGCAGCGTCCTCTAGCTCTTGGAGGATTGCATAGTTAACCCAGGCGAGAAGCATTCCGTTCCGCAATCCGTCCACATCATTACAACCAATCGCTTCTGCAAGCCTAGGCGTGGTTCTTTGCAAATCCGTCCACACCCTTTCGGGATCCGCTAGTTCAGCCATGAATGGCCTCTGTAATCAAAATACTCTCTGGTTGGCGCGAGTTCGGATGGGCTGCATGCAGTCTCTATCTATTGGAAGGACCAAAATGAAGAGTAGGTCCTGCCGTAGGCGTCATAGCTGAGGAATCTCAGATACGCATCGACGGCACCACCTGATGTCGCCGGTAGCGTTAGGGATTGTGTTCCTAATCCGTAGTTTGTGGACCTGGCGAAGACCGATTGCTGACTCGATCCCACCTGGGTCTGCCAGTCAAGGTCGACCGTGATCACGATCGCAAGTCCATCCGCGCGATTGCTCCATGTCGCTGTGAGCTGGCCGGGGATATTGGCCGCCGACATCGAGTGCGAGGTGGGGGCGGTAATCGTTGGGAACAGGGATGCCTTGAGGTCGCTATTCTTGAGCGGAGCCGCCCCTGGCAATTGAGTTGTGTAGGTCTGCAAGGGGGTACTAGTCTGAAGGTTGACTGTGCTAGCCGGGTCCGAATAGAGGTAGGCGGTGTAGATGGCATTGTCCGGAATGGCCGCAATGGCTGTGTCGTCTGTGAGGGTGAAAACGTCACCTTGATTGTTGTAATTGAAGAATGTGCCAGTCGAACTGATCGATAAAATCGCCCCTGTAATCGGCAAGCCAGGGCCAGTCACAATCGCAGACTGGACCCCCTGGTTGGTGGCATAACTGGCATTGTTGGCAAGTCCCAAACCCAGCTGCGTGGACATCGTCACCGTCCCGTCTGAGTTGAACCATTGTGATTCAAAGGCCTGAATCTCGAGCCCTATCCATTTCCGATCACCAAAGATCAGCCAGTGGGTGCCGTCGAGGGTGACGACAGCGGTATCAGAGGTGGTGTGTACATCCTTCCCAGCTGCATAGGACATGATGAAGCGTACCCAGTACCCCCTGAGATAGGACGTCCCGCTGAGCATCTGGGTTGGCAGTGGGGAAACGATGCAAGGTGAATATTTGAAATCGGGAATGCCTGCCACTGGCGGATTCGGACAGATGGAGGCCAGGTACTGAGATCTCGTCATGCCCCTACCAAAATAATCGTTAGCAACCAGGGGGCCAATCTGGGTGTTGACATCGTTCTGGCTGGATACCCCATTGGTATTAAGCGCCTGCATGACATTCGTGAGGGCCTTGATCCCATCCAGATCTGTTTTGGCAGCTTGGGAGAGGGCTGAATCTCCTGCGGGAAGACTGGTGGCCGTCGTGCCATGGTTCGACACGTCATTGGTGAACGAATGGCCAGTCAGTCCGTTGGTGACCGTGGCCGTTGTTCCGGACCAAGTGATGTTCAGGGCATCGAGGACCAGATCCATTCCGGTATGGTCCGCCGCAAAACTGCCTGTCATCAGATCGGTGCCCACACCCATGCCATTGAGCATGGGGGAGAGGCTGTTGGTAACCGAGCTCTTGGCCGAGGCAAGAGTGTTGGCAGTTAGTTGGGTGCCGTTCCAATCATTGAACAAGGAGGTGGGTAGCGCCCCTAGCGCGTTGGCTACCACCAGATTCGTGATGGGGGTGACATTGATGGTCCCCGTGGAGGTGGCCACGGAATAGATCCGCCACAACTTGTCACCGGAAAGCCCTTCCGCATAGATCAGGTAGTTGGGTGTCAGCGAAGTTACATCAAGGCTGAAATGCCCCGAGCCATCGATGATCGCATTCGTGGTTGCACCATTGGCGCCCTTCACGAAGACGATGCCGGTAATCGGCGCACCTGCCGCGACGGTACCACTGACGGTGGGTGTTGGCGTCGGGGTTGGCGTTGGCGTTGGCGAGGATGACCCACTGCCGCCTCCGCCACAAGCAAGCATGGCTGTCAGAAGCGGCACAGCTACTAAACTGCTGAGAAGTTTCAACAATCCATTCATAAACCCTCTCCGAAGGAATAATGATCAGGCCATCCTTTTAGGTATCGGCCGCTCCGGGTGGAATGATGAATGCAGCGGATTCACTCCTCCATTGCCCTCGTCGAGGGTGGTCAGGGCGACCCGGGAAACCGTCAAAATCCAGCTCGGATCGTCTCCGTTCGGGAGCGGTTTTTGGGGAAATTTTGGGGATGAAAGACAAAAGGCCCGGTTTCCCGGGCCTAAGTGCTTTGTTTACTGGTAGGGCTAACGGGATTTGAACCCGTGTTACCGCCGTGAAAGGGCGGTGTCCTGACCCCTAGACGATAGCCCCTTGGGGTGGAACTTGGTGG
>Ga0214167_1001316_pt1 | contig 10128 bp, 5 predicted proteins | sample TroBogypolimnion_45_FD_153006 | JGI IMG/M metagenome (GOLD analysis project Ga0214167, IMG submission 153006) | Freshwater microbial communities from Trout Bog Lake, WI - Practice 18AUG2009 hypolimnion v3 | ecosystem: Environmental > Aquatic > Freshwater > Lake > Hypolimnion/Profundal zone ... | reverse complement strand
TGCCAATAAGGGCAATAATGCCAATAAGGGCAATAATGCCAATAAGGGCAATAATGCCAATAAGGGCAATAATGCCAATAAGGGCAATAATGCCAATAAAGGTGCCAATACTGCTGCAAACGCTGCAACCAATGCTGCAAATGCAGCAGTAGAGGCTGCAACTGCCGCAAACGAAGAAATTGCTAAGCCTAACGGAAATGCCGCCGCAACTGTTGCTGCAAATGCCGCGACTGTGGCTGCAAATGCTGCAACCGTTGCCGCTAATGTAGCCGCAAACGCGGCACCTGGAACGAATGCAAACACTGCCGCAGCAAATGCCGCCGCAGAGACAGCAACAGCTGCCGCAACTGAAGCTTCTGCAAATGTAGCAAATGTTGTACCCGCGGAGCCCCCTGTTACGAAGCCGACCACAGGAGGTCGCCGCAAGTCACGCAAAAATCGTAAGAATCGCAATCGCAAGCACTAGAGACCCCGCCCCACAAGTCTCTTTCAGAGACCCCGAATATTCCCAGTGATACTTGAGACAAGGCCAGGCTTCTGTCGTATCATTGACTTCGGATCCGCAGGTCCATAGACCTTCAACGTATACTCTTTAATGGTTTTCGCATAGAGCCAATCGGCTGGATACGCAAACCCTTCTTTTAACAATTTCTCATGTGTCGCCACAACTAAATCAGCTGCACGCCGACGAATCAAAAAAGCATGTGTGCCCCAGAACCTATCAATACGACGTACCAAATCAAACTGCGGTTTCCCCTTTGTTTCTGCGAAAGGCAGACTCTCTACCCATTCATTCGCTCCCAAAAAGAGAATATCCCAGTCAGGATTAATCTCTTCAACTGCGTTGATATAGTTCACTAGCGTATCCGCCCCACAGACCATTTCCGCATCATCTTCAAAGATTCCAATCACATCACCGCGCATTAAACTCAATAGGCGTACATGACTTGATAAACATCCGAGTTCTCCATCTTTAGTCTGTCCTTGATGCGGGTGCCGACGAGGCCACCCAAGTTTCGCAATTTCACTTCCTTCAGATGCGGGCCACATCACAAGTGGACGACCCAGACCCTTTTCAAGAGCATGTATCAATTCGAGGCGACCCTCTTCACGCTCCAGATGAATGCAATAAAAAGGGATTTTAGGTAATAAACTCACCATCTTTTTTTATGTATCTATGTGTATTCTTAAGCAGGTACGCCACGAGCCATAGCCGCCGCTACAGCAGGATTCATAGCCCTAGGAGGTTGCACAGCTGCCGCACCCGTCGCAGTCAGAATCAGCGGGGCCTCTCCCATAAGAATCCGCAGAATATTCCGCTGGGCTTCCAAATATCCAGCCCACTGCCATCCCTCCACCACATAGCGTGGATTTGTATCCTCACCCTCAATCCGCATAATGTGTGGCTTAAGACGTGTCTCCCAATCGGTCACCTGAGGTCCCTCCAACTTCGCCAGGCGGTCCTCTGAAACCGTTAGAATTCTCTCACGCAGTGAGCGCGTATCCACCTCCTCTCCGCGATTGCCTCCATGCAGATCAAAGCGCCACGCCTCCGTAACAGCAGGCACCATACAGCCATAGCGCACACCAATCTTTGCCAACTCTCCATTGACATACTTCTTTAGAGTGCGCAACTGCTGCAAAAGCTCATTAAACTGCTTCTTCTTTGCCTCTTGACTCTCTGTTGTCACCTGATAAACCTCTCCCATGCGTCGCAGCACCTCTGAGCAGACGTTTGCAAGCAGATCCAGTGGACCACGAAGTTCCAGACTCTTCTCACGCTTAGTCTCACGCTGCCACAACTTCTTCTTCCACTCCTCCTCATTAATCAGCTTCAGAGTATAGTCGATGCCGAGATCTCCATTATCTGGAACCTCATCAAACCGTGCAAACTGGCGCAGATGCTGATCAAGAAGCTCTGCAGCAAGACGATGAATCGCCTCCACCTCCTTCTTTCGGCATCCAGGATAAATCTTCTGAGTAAAGCCTCGCTCAATTGTATAGAAATTTACGAGTCCACCACACGGTACATCTCCAGCAACACGCGGCGCCTCTCCACCATTCTGCTCGCGCAGCCACTGATAATAGTGCGGATTGTGAACCACCCCAAAGACAAGACGGCCAGTGGTCCAACTGAAAGGTGTCTGACACGAGATGCACCACATCTGGTCACAGTTTCGCAAAGTTGTGAAGTCCTTTGTTACAAATCTCTTATTACCATCCAGCGACCAACCATAATAGGTTCCACGACCAACTGGCTTTACCTGAATACTTGTACGAAGACCATCCTTATTTTGTGCAGAAGAGATACACTTCTTTCGCGCAACACGGCACGGAATATCAGAGAGATGTTCTCCTGAAATATTTACACAGAGTTGGTCAGAGTAATCCTTTGTTTCTGTTCCAGGGAATGTAATATTCTTCTTTTCAATTGTATTTACACTTACAACAAATCCAAGAGAGCGAGCCAAGAATTCAATCTGTCGCGCAAGTGTATGATTTGCCTGAGGAAGCTGAATTCTCTTTCCATCATTTCCAAGATAACCATCTGTATCAACAAGGCCCGCTAAGAGATGAAGACGAGTCTGACGATCATTGACTAAGAAGTCATGTGGGATGTGCTTATTCTTTAGAAGAGAGTAACTATCAAGAGCAGACTTGAGAGGATTCTTTGATGCTACCTTATCAAGTTCATGAGAAGGCTTTGACGGAAGATCGCAGAGATTACACCGAAGTTCAGAACATCCCTTACATTCTGCAGAAGTAGCACCATGCTGAATGGCAAGACGGCCCTGTTCAGCACCACAGCGACGAACTCGGAAGCGGTAGGCATTATCATGAACAACTTCACACTCATTCTGTTCGCACCAATCAAGAAGATACTGAAGGATTTCAGGATCCTTCTGAGGATAGATAGCATATGAGATGCCATCAATGATGCCATCTCCCAAATAGAGGCCAACCAGATAAGGATCAATACGCACATCCTTCTTCGTCCAATGTACACCAGTTGACTTGAATCCCATGAGATTCTTTGTCGTCGACTCTGGTAGTTTCAGATACTCATCGATCGTAAGTTCAATGACATCGGGTAAGGAGAGAGTCTTCTTAAACTCATTCATCATTTCAAGTGCCTTACTTTCTTCACCCTCGGCGAAACGAATCGTCTTACTCTTCATACTTAATGTAGGAACATCAAACCAACGCATCTTGTAGGTATCTGATGACTTGTAGATAGTCAACTCCCCACTAAACTTGAGAGCCAGTTTGTGCTTGCTATTTACAGTGTAACTCATTCCGTTTGTCTGAGTAATCTCATAGAGTTCATCATCGCCGGTACAGACTTCCTGAACAATTCGAGGAAGACCATCGTCGCCGACGAGAGTATCTCCAATAGCAATATCCTGTGACATCTTTTCAGTTCCATCCCAAAGAAGTACCGGGGTATCCTGGGCGAAACAGCCATCAACCTTTGAGATACCCATGCCACACTTCGGACACGGCTTTGTCTCCTTGCGAATCAGAGCCGCCGTTGCCTTTGTATCTTCATTGCATGTGTGCGCCACATCACGCTCCTTTCCCTTAGGAACCAGACACTCATGACAGACATAGGTCTGGCAGGTGCCACACTTCCACTGACTGCTCAGAAAGCCGCGACAATCATCTACGGGGCACTTCTGCGTGAAGTGGCGCACCTCTTTCTTATCAGCCTCCTGATTCTCGGCCTCTGGAGCGATGCGGCCTGCGGCAATCTCACGAAGACGATGCTGGCGATTCTGTGAGCGATAAACCTCTTGGCGTGCTGCCGCAATAGTCTTCTCCATATCTTGAATAGCTCGTAGTCCATCAAGAATATCCTTGTTCATATCATCTGCGCGAACCTTGGCACTGATGCGAGGCTGAAGAAGAGGAAGACGCGCCTTCTCACGGTCAAGAAGAATCGCCTCACGATGGGTTTTGAGTGCATTCTTACGAAAACTCATGGATAGATGTGAGTCGATAAACTCACGATTCCATGCACGCTTGCAGTTCATACAGTGAGCATCTTGCGGAGACTCAAGCATGTAGCGCTTTACGCATGTAAGACATGCAGCATATTGACAATATTGACACGGCACTTCCTTTCTTACAGATCCTGTAACCTTCTCAAGACAGACAGAGCACTCCTTGGATGGCGGCATTGTAATTATACTTTCCATTTGCCTGTTTGGACTCATCAAATTTTTTTACGCAATCGCTAAATCGCGAGTTAGCTTGAAGAATCCTTCACAGCTTGCATTCACACGCCACCATTCACGACAGGCAGCTGACATCTCTGACCAGACAGACTCTGTAATCTCAGCAATCTGCGCCTTGACCGTATCACGAGAGCGAATACGTAGATAGTGGACACCCTCAACTGGCGGCGACGCATAGTGCTTCATATCCACTGTCCCCTCTACAACAGGCACGCATCCCATGGCCATACATTCAATTTCACGATGGCACTTCGCACCAAATCCTGCCAAGCAGAGACCAAACCGTGCCTCTGTGAGTTTCATGAGATACTCTTTCTGTGTAAATGGATACGGAGTCTCCGCACCACGAGCCATATAATAATCATCGCAAACGGATGACCAATCCCCTTCACGGCGCCGCTCCTGGACACGATTCTCAATCTTTCCATAAAATACGAGGTTATGACTGCGCTGTGACCAGGTTGCGGTGGCTGCACCAGAGGCAACAATCTCCTCTACAAAGCGCGGTCGACGAGCCCAGAAAGACCATGCCCTTCCCTTCGCAGTAGGCTCAGGATTTCCAAAGAGTGCCTTTGTCCACTTTGTCTCAGGAGCAGGTGCATTATAGAGCCAATCAAGATTTGGGCGATCATAGAGTAGACAGCCTGTTCCAACACCTTCCCCCCCATTACCTACCCCATTACCTACCCCATTATCCCCCCACCAGCACATCACTGCCGTGGGATGCTCCTTCACTTGGCAATATCCGCGCTCCGCCCACATGCGAGCCATTTCACGGAAGGAATCACCCGCATGACTGTAAAATCCCTTGATATCTGCACGCGGAAGCCAAATCGTCGGCAACTTCGATACACTTGCACTTACCATCTCTGAACCGAGCGTTTTTAGAACAACCTTTACAGAGTCCTTAATCATTGGCTCGCGGAGACCACGGCGCATGATGACAAGTTCATGGCGAAGATCACATGCAGCAGCCAAATGAATTGCATCCCCCGTAGGCTCCATTTCATTCTGGACTTCTATGACTCGTGCACCTCGAGGAAGCATCCACATCCAAGACCAGAGGCTCGCAGTCTTTTCACCCGTAGCATAGAGAAACACATCCGTATCCTGCATCTCGCTCGAAATACGCTCGAGGCTTGTACGACCAGGCCAGAGGACCTTCACTGTCCATTCACCAAGTTGCTCCTCAAGTGCCGCAATCCACTGGGCATCAATGACGACTCCATCTTCAATAATCGTCATCTTCTTCTTGATAGGTTCCTGCTCATGCCACGGTACGAGGAGTGCATTCCGCAACGCAGCAATATCTTCTCGCGTCACCTGATCTGAGTCGCTACACGCCCAGACAAGAGCCCGTTTACAATAAATTCCCATATTCGGATCCTGTGGTAGTACAGGCACTTCGCGCTTCGACCAACGAAATAATTGTAGCACATCAAGGAGAGACTTCTTTTCAGGACAGAGGAACTCACCGTCCACATCACGAATCTGTAAAATCTTTGCAATATACCGAATGCAGAAATCCTCCTGACTGCATGTCTCCTTCTCTGTGAGCGGTGCAGCGACAGCGAAGTCCGTTCCAAGAGTTGGTGTGCATCCACCAACACCTGTAGTGCCCCAGAGTTCCTTTGCACGCTCAGATGGACCAATATAGAGTTCACGATGCCCATAAGGAAGTCCATTTGCTGTGAGAAAACAGTCTTTAAGTTCGAGCACAGTATCTGGCTCTGCCGCAGTGAGATTCTGAGAATCCTTCAAGTATGTGTACTTCTCCCCCCGCTTAATCATCGAGCAATAGGTCGCGATCTCCTTCTCCTGAACGGAGTGTATCTCGCGTGCAAATGGAGTATGGGTCACCTTACGAAAGACCATGCCCTGAGTCCACGACTCCTTCGCCTCAAGATCATTGAGTCCCGTTGGTGCAATATGAAGATAAATTGCTTTATCAACAATATCAAGCGGATTGTAGGTGCGAACATCACTTATATGCAAATGTTGTACTTTAATACTATATGCAGGATTTGAGATGACAAACTTTTGACGGAGCATCTCAACATTGATTGCATTATCACAACCATTCTTACCGAAGGGAAAATCAAAATCGGGCCACTTCCAAGTACGCGACTTCACAGAATTACTCCAGACCACCCAGGCATCCTGCGAATCATCGCGGGGGCCAAAGATGGCAGACTTGCCATTAGCATCTAGGTCCCAGCGAAGTAGACTGAGAAACTTATCTTCCAGATTTACGGACCAGAGAAGCCGCGCCGTTTTCTCTAGGAAAATATCACTGTTTGAAAACACCACAATTGTATCTGCAGGCACATCATCCTTGATGGCTTTCAATACATTTGCATAGGTGAGTCGATTTCCAATGACCCGCTGCTTGATTTTCCCCGCAGGATCTTCAGGATACTGATCAAAGAAATCATCTTCATTCAGCAGATAAATCCTATCGATATACGGACATGCTAGATTCTCGACTAGGCAGCGATTGATCTCTCGACGACGCACCGCCTTTTCGGGCTTATAAAATTGCTGAATCAGCCACAGGCCAGGTGGCCTGGCACCCTTTTCAAGCACAGTGATTTTCATGCGTTCAAGTGCCTCTCTGCGAATCCGCTCAGCATTTTCACTAATTCCAGCAATTTTTGAGTAGTGTAGAACCGCGCAGGTCATAATAGCAGCATCTTCAGCAGTGCCATTCCACGGCGCGCCACAATAGGAATAGATCTCCTGAAACTCCTGAAGACAGAGAACATTGCCAAGATGAGCGGCACGAAAAGCCTCGCTGCCAACAGTCTTAATAATTGCCGTTGAAATCACTAAGAGATGCGATCTCGTACTGAGTTCAGTCAAGGTTTGTAAATCAAGTCCAGGTTCATCGATTAGAATTGGAATGTGTACATCAATACCCTTTGCCAGTAGTGCTTGAACTACAGCTAGGCCCGCAGCCGCCGTTTCCCAGCGTCCCCAAGGAATCGCAGGATCTGCATCCGCAGATAGATAGACCAGCGTTTTTGAGTTCCTCCACAGTTGCGCCGATGACTTAACGACACGGATTGGCTTTCCTGTGAGCGGATGATGGGCCAACATTCTTTACTAAAATTCGTCATCAATGTTTAAACCTGGTGCCCATAGTCTACAGTACATGGAGAGAACTGACATCGCCTACTTGATAAATAGTACACCAAAGTATTATTTCCTACTCCCTCTGCACTTGCTGCTGATACGACGCTATGCTCCTGAACTTGCATGGCCCATTTATATTGCATCAGAGGAGCCCGAGCATCCTATACTACAAGAATGTGCAGCCGCCTATGGAGTCAAGATTCTCCCATTAAACCAGGCAGACCGATTTTTCTTAGAATCGCGATTGGCAGCGACACTCGCACTTCCTCCAGAGATTACGTATCTGTTTCCCATTCAAGAAGATTTTCTACTTGAGCGGAGGCCTGACGGCGAAGCCATCAAGGAGGCTGTAACACTTCTTGATTCGATGCCGGACTTTTCCAGTATCCGTTTCATGCCGTGCCCTGGACCCGTGACGAGCCAAGCCTCTGGCTGGGCCTCCTTGAAAGGATGCGAGTATCTGTTCTCCTTTCAGGCAACTCTGTGGAAGCGAGGCGACTATGGACTCTTTCTATCGGCTCTGCTTGATATAGAGCCGGCCTTTGTATCCCTTTGTCCACCGAATGGTTCGGATGACAAACGGAAAAAATGGCTGCAGATTGATTTTAATCTTGCTGAGAATCAACACGGTCAACGAAAGTTTATGGAGGTCCTTGGTCATAAAACTCATCTTGGATGGGTTCGCCGGGGAAAACAGCCAAATGCCGTATACCTGAGTCCGTGGCCCTACAGGCCAACTGCGGTTGAAAAAGGAGTTCTGGGACAATGGGCAAAAGATCTTGCAAACCGAGAAGGATTTTCACTGGGAATTCATAGTACTTAGATTCGCTTGAATTTGAAGTGTTGCATCTAATTTAAGTCCACTAAGAGTTGATTTATGAACGGATACAATAGTAGAATACGCCTGTCCAACAGGCGTTGTAATATCAATTTGAGGAGAATATTCTGTAACTTTCATCTGTTCAAAACGAATCTGGTTGTAAATGCGCTGAAGCGGGTCCATTTCTATAATGCAACAACATTATACATAAAAGAATGATAACTATAAATTCCACCTAAGCTAACAGTAGCTCCACCTATGTTTAAGTTATTTGGTGTAGTTAAAAAAATGATAAAATAACCACCATATGGTATACATGAATATGTAATAATTGTAGTACCACCTTCTGTTAGATCATCCATTGGTGTAATCATTACAATACTGCCAGATGTCAAACCACTAATACTTACATTACAACTTGCATTATACCCGTAACTCGGAGTTATACTTACACTTCCAGATATAGGATTAATCAGATTTCCTTTCCAATAGAGATTTGTCGCAGTTGAATCCGTTGTGATTTGACCAGTGACTGTCCCACCATTATTTCCTAAATAGAGAGTACTCATGTAGAGTGAAGCAGGTCCACCTGTATTTGAATTATATGCAACAAATGCTTGTATACTTCCACTTACAGTAGTACCATTGCCATCAATTAAATAATATGAATTTCCACCCGCAGCAAAAGCTGCAGATAAGGTAAATAACGCAAAAACAGGCGCATAATTATATGTACCTGGACCACTATTATTCCATACATAAAGTCCGTTATTTCCAACTATAAAATCTGTTTCGTAACTGGCACCTCCTGTATTTGAAAGTGTATAATTATAATTTAAATTATTTGTATAAATATTAGCCACATTTGAAATATTATTATTACACATATCAAGATTTCCGCCTACAATATTCACATTTGCACTTGTGGGCGAAAGAATAATATTACAACCACTTGCATAACTCATTACATTATTCGTATATATAGCAAGTGTATTTAAAATTAAATTATTACACATATCAAGATTCCCACTTGTAATATTCACATTTGCACTTGTGGGCTGAAGAGTAATATTAACACCGCTTGCATAACTTATTATATTACTTGTATAAATAGTATTCACATTTAAAATATTATGATTACACATATTAAGATTGTTTGTGAGTGGATTTGTAAGAAGTAAATTGGTACTCCAATAGAGACCTGTAGCGGTTGAGTCAGTTGTGAGTTGACCAGTGACTGTCCCACCATTATTTCCTAAATAGAGAGTACTCATGTAGAGTGAAGCAGGTCCAGCTGTATTAGAATTATATGCAACAAATGCTTGAATACTTCCACTGACAGTAGTACCCTTGCCATCAATTAAATAATATGAATTTCCACCCGCAGCATACGCTGCAGAACAGGTAAATAACGCAACAACAGGTGCATAATTATATGTACCTGGACCACTATTATTCCATACATAAAGTCCATTAGCTCCTGCTGAAAAGTCTGTAGTAGTGCCTGTATTTGAAATGACATTATTATAATATATATTGCATGCAGTAAGATTGTTTACATTTATTATAGTATAACCTGCAAAATTAACATTTCCACTTGCAGAATAGGATGCCCAATCTGAGGGAGTGGCAGAATTAACAGTGACATTTCCAGTTCCACCAGCGGGTGAAATAGTTATGCGACTGCCAGCGGTAATTTTTGTCACTGCGACATTTCCCAGTCCAACTACAGTTGATCCAAGTTGATTAGCAAGATATGTTGTCGAGACAAGACCAGCCAAATTTGCTGTTGAGACTAAGCCAATAAGATTCGCAGTACTGACATGTCCAGCCAAATTTGCAGTACTTACAAAACCTCCAAGACTTGGTATACTTGAAAGATATCCCACAGTTCCAAGGCCAATTACAGTGGAACCAAGTTGAGTGGCAAGATAG
>Ga0214167_1001314_pt1 | contig 10147 bp, 12 predicted proteins | sample TroBogypolimnion_45_FD_153006 | JGI IMG/M metagenome (GOLD analysis project Ga0214167, IMG submission 153006) | Freshwater microbial communities from Trout Bog Lake, WI - Practice 18AUG2009 hypolimnion v3 | ecosystem: Environmental > Aquatic > Freshwater > Lake > Hypolimnion/Profundal zone ... | reverse complement strand
AGCAAAGTTTTACCAAGCAGGATACAGGCGATGTCAAACCTATAAAAACCAATATTGACAAGAATAAACCTGCTGGACAAGTTTGAGGTGCGTTCATTTATAGGGGCTTAACCGCCCCTTTTTTTTGTAATATACATCAAGCTAAACCCAACTATTCAGTACCATTAAGTTAAACTTAAACAGGATAAAGCTTGGAGTGCAATAACTTCAAATATTGCTTTGTAAAACAGCTAACACAAAGAAAACTTAACTTAATCAAAGTGCTCCAAATTTCATCTCACCAAATTTGTCACATAGCTTTATAAAATATCCAACTTCGCATAAGCAAGCATTAACCATTTAACACCAGCCGGTTTGAAATTAATTTGCACACGTTCCTGTGCGCCCTCACCCTCTATTTGCAAAACGACTCCCTCACCAAACTTAGCATGACTGACGCGCTGCCCGAGCTTGTAACTACCTTGCGTCTGAAACTTAGCTGATTTTGTCTGTACGGCATTCACTGGACGGCTAATGGTCGCACGCATCCGCACTTCTTGTAATAATTCAGCAGGTATCTCGCGTAAAAAACGTGACGGTCTAGGATAAGTTTCGCGCCCGTATAAGCGCCTAGATTCCGCATAGGTTAAATACAATTGCTGCATAGCTCTAGTCATACCGACATAACATAAGCGTCGCTCTTCTTCCAAGCGACCTGCATCATCTACAGACTGCTGTGATGGGAATAATCCTTCTTCAAGACCTACCAGAAAAACTTGCTTAAACTCTAAACCTTTCGCACTATGCAAGGTCATAAGCTGAACACAATCCTCAGATTCTTCAGATTGACTAACACCAGCTTCCAAAGCAGCATAGCTCAGAAACATATCGACTTCGCCTAACTTATCTTCGTTATCTTTATCAAATTCAAATAGCTTAGCGGCATTAACTAACTCCTCTAAGTTTTCTATTTTTTCATCACCTTTATCCATTTTTTCATTTTGATACAAAGCCATTAGTCCGCTTTTTTCAACGATACGCTTAACTTTTTCATCCAAGGTCAACTCTTCGATGTCCTTAGCCAAAGCCTTAATCAGTTCCAAAAAGACTATCAGTGCATTAGTCGCACGTGCGGACATGGTTCGTTGATTAATCAATAAGATGGCGGCTGACCATAAGGAAACACTTTGATCACGCGCGATATTACGCATTTCATCTATAGCTTTAGCACCAATTCCTCGAGTCGGTGTGTTAATGACACGTTCAAAAGAAGCATCATCATGCCGGTTGGCAATCAAACGTAAATAAGCCAAAGCATTTTTAATTTCAGCGCGATCAAAAAAGCGTAAACCACCATAAACTATGTAGGGCGTACCTGTAGCCATCAATTTTTCTTCAAATTGACGAGACTGAGCATTTGAGCGATATAAAATAGCCGTATCACTGCGTAAACCACCTTCGTTAACCCATGCTCGAATACGATCAACAACAAAATAAGCTTCATCCTGTTCATTAAAGGCGGCATACAGAGAAATTAAATCGCCATCACCTGCTTCCGTCCAAAGCTCTTTCCCCATTCGCCCCGTATTGTTAGTAATAACCTTATTAGAAGCCTTTAAGATAGTCCCAGTGGAGCGGTAATTTTGTTCTAATTTAATGATTTGATGATTTGGATAATGTCTTTGAAAGCTATAGATATTTTCAATTTTAGCGCCACGCCAGCCATAAATAGATTGATCATCATCACCAACTACAAACAGATTATCCTTACCATCGGTTAATAAGCGTAACCAAGCATATTGTATGGTATTGGTATCTTGAAACTCATCCACATGTACCTGTGTGAAGCGTTTCTGATAAAACTCAAGCACATCAGCGTTGTCGCGCAATAATTCATGAGCTCGCAACAGCAGCTCGGCAAAATCGACCAAGCCCGAACGATCACAAAGCTCTTCATAGGCCTTATAGATGATTAATCGTTGGCGCTCATGGCTATCACCTGTTTCAACACAATGTCTAGCTCGAATACCTTCATCTTTCTGCGCATTGATATACCACTGCATTTCCTTAGGTGGCCATTGCTTATCATCAAAATTAAGGGTACTTAACAAGCGTTTAATGACCCTTAATTGGTCGCCGGAATCCATAACCTGAAACGTTTCTGGCAACCTCGCCTGCTGTGCATGTCGCCTTAGTAGACGATGGGCTATACCATGAAAAGTTCCTATCCATAGATTATGTGCAGAAATATTGAGTAAATCTTCTATTCTGCCGCGCATTTCCTTAGCGGCTTTATTAGTAAAGGTAACCGCTAATATACTATGCGGCGATACACCCTCTACCTTAATCTGCCAAGCAATACGATGAACAAGCACTCGAGTTTTACCGCTACCCGCGCCCGCCAATACCAGCATCGCTTGAGAAGGCGCAGTCACCGCTAGCCTTTGAGCATCATTTAAAGAATTAATTATTGTCGTTACATCCATTATTGTTATATCACTTGCACATTTTTTAGAGCTGTGTATATTGCCTTTAGCTTTGCAATGTTCGAGTTCATTATTGTTTAGCTACCATAATAACGACTACACAGAAGGGGATTAAGATGAGTTTTGATTATAAACGCATGACTAAATTTGAGCACAATATAGGCGAAAAGGAAAAAAAATACCGTCTATACGCTGGCGCTGCATTAATTGCAATTTCGATTTTCACAGCTTCCATAGCCCTATTACTTGTAGGCATGGTTCTGATTGGAACCGGTTTTTCAGGCTGGTGCCCAGCTTATTCTGGCATGGGGAAAAACACCTGCGACACTTCAGCAAACGATAATACTTCTGAAGAAAACTAAAAACAAAAGGCGAAAGGCTCAAAAGCACACTGCTTTTGCCTTTTGCCTTTGTTATTCTTCTTTACGAAACTCGCCTTCCAACACATTAGCTTTCGTGGCTTTTTCTTGAAAAATACTACTCGCTTGAATCAGATGATTTTCAAGCACATATTGCGCTATTTTTTTCCGTAAACTCGGCACTAAACAAGCAAAGCCGATAATATCGGTAATAAAACCCGGTGTTAATAATAAAGCACCACCCAATAAAATGATCGGTCCTTCAATCATTTCATAAGCAGGAATAACACCTTGCGCCAAACTCTCCTGAAAGCGCCTAAAAGTCGAAAAGCCTTGCTGACGCAACAACCACGCGCCTAAGGCTGCTGTAAGCACGACCAGAAAGATAGTCGAAAAAGCACCAATAACACTACCGACCTGTAGCAGTAGATAAATTTCTGCAAAAGGGATGATCAATACGACCAAGAATATGATTTGAAAAATTTTCATCGACAAACTCTTTATTACAAAAGGAAAGACCAAATTCTGACGTTTTAGCCGAACTCGTTTACGGTTGCCAACAATATAAAGGCAATTCGCTTTAATTTCTAGGATAATATCCTTATTTCATTTGTCATTAACCAGAATGTCGACGCCCTATCAAATAATTCTTTGCACTTGTCCTGATAAAGACTGCGCTGAACAGCTTGCTCACTTACTAGTAAACGAGCAACTAAGTGCTTGCGTAAATATTTTACCCGGCGTTAGTTCTATTTACTGGTGGCAAGGAAAATCAAGCTCAGCACAAGAATATTTATTATTGATTAAGGCACATAAAGATCATTATCAAGCCATTGAAACCCGCATAAAAAAACATCACCCTTACGAGCTTCCTGAAATAATTGCCGTCTCTATAGAAAACGGTTTACCCGAATATCTGAACTGGATTAATTCATGCCATTCACACACCTGATTTTTTTCTGTTTACTACTGATCAGTAACTTAGCTTTTGCCGTTACTGATGATGAACTGTTGACTCCAGACTTAGCCTTTAAAATTTCTGCTAAAGCCGTCAGTGCTGATCAGTTAGAAATTTCTTGGGATATTGCCGATGGCTATTATCTGTACCGCGACAAGATAAAATTCATCTCTAAAACCGAACAAATTCAAGCAGTAACGCCTGCCTTTCCTGAGGGCGAAACTAAACATGATGACAACTTCGGTGACATGGTTGTTTACCATAACCATCTAAGCATTCCACTGTCGCTAATCACAAAGGGTGCATCGTCCATACAACTGTTGGTGCAATACCAAGGCTGCGCCGACAAGGGCGTCTGCTATCCGCCACAGAAACAAACCTTTGACCTTGCTCTACCGATGGCAACTATCAAAGCCGCCGAACCGATTGATGACCTGTTTAAACCCAAAGCGACTGAAGATGCCTTATTGCCAGCAGAACAGGCTTTCCGGTTTTTTGCAGCCGTTAACGAAGCAGGTAAGCTAAAGATTTCTTGGGAAATGGCCCCAGGCTATTATTTGTATCGCGAAAAAATCAGCCTAGAATTAAGCGGCTCGTCTGGCAGTCGCTTAGGTGATTACTCAATTCCCAGAGGTATACCTAAACACGACGAAGCCTTTGGCCAAGTTGAGATTTTTTACGATCAACTGAGCTTTGAGATTCCAGTGCTGCGCACTCAGCCCACAGCGCAAAGTGTGAGCTTATTAGCCCATTTTCAAGGCTGTGCTGATCGCGGCGTTTGCTATCCACCGATGAGCCAAAAAATCGATCTAGAGCTACCCGCAGCCCCCATTAACGAAGCCTTAGCCACACCAGCACTCTCAGAACAAGATCAGATTGTGACAGCGCTCAAACAAGACAGTATGGCCATGACCTTGCTGAGCTTTTTCGGCTTCGGGCTCTTGTTATCGCTAACGCCCTGTATTTTCCCCATGATTCCAATTCTATCGGGCATCATTGTCGGGCACGGCAATCACATTACCACAACCCGCGCTTTCTTACTGTCGCTCAGTTATGTCATCGCTTCTGCTTTGACTTACATGGTATTTGGCATGATTGCCGCCTTATTCGGTGGCAACTTGCAGACAACTTTTCAGCAACCTTGGATCATCGGCCTGTTTAGCAGCATTTTTGTCTTACTGTCTTTATCCATGTTTGGCTTTTACGAACTAGAGATTCCTAATGCACTCAAAACCAAATTACATAATTCCAGCGTAAGGCATCGTGATGGTTCAATCTGGGGCGCGGCAATTATGGGCGCTTTATCATCGCTGATTGTAGGGCCGTGTGTCGCCGCACCCTTAGCAGGGGCTTTGATTTATATAGGTCAAACTGGCAATGCTGTGTTGGGCGGTAGCGCCTTGTTTGCGATGGGCTTAGGTATGGGTGTGCCCTTGTTATTGTTGGGTGCTTCCGCTGGCAAACTATTGCCTAAAGCCGGAACTTGGCTCTATGCCACCAAAGCCGTATTTGGCGTTATTATGTTGGCTATGGCTGTTTGGATGTTAAGTCGCATCTTACCGCCCGCCATTATCATTCTACTTTGGGCGATGTTATTGATACTACCAGCCATCTACCTTAAAGCCATCGACCCACTGCCCGAGCAGTGTTCAGGCTGGCACAAATTGTGGAAAGGTATCGGCTTAATGATGCTTGCTTATGGCTTGTTATTATTAATCGGTTTCAGTATGGGTAATAACAACCCGTTAAAACCACTACAAGGCTTAGGCGTTAATAATGCGCAGGCAGCAGAACAAAGCCTTGTTTTTAAACGAGTCGCCTCGTTAGCGGCACTGGAAACTGAAATCCAGCAAGCCAGCGCTAAGCACCAATCAGTCATGCTAGATTTTTACGCGGACTGGTGTATTTCTTGCAAAGAAATGGAAGCCTACACCTTTACCGATCCTAAGGTGAAACAAGCCTTAGCCGGCGTCTTGCTCTTGCAGGCAGATGTCACTAACAATAATGCCAACGATCAAGCCTTGTTAACAACATTTAATCTCATCGGGCCACCGGCCATTTTATTTTTTGGCGTAGAAGGCAAAGAAAGTACCGCACACCGAGTCATCGGCTATCAAGATGCCGAAACCTTTATCAAAACCTTACAACGAGTAAAATCATGAAAACAGTCGGACTTATCTTGATTGCCGTCGCCGTGCTGGCGTTAGGCGGGGGCATTATTGCCAGAGGCCTGTTATCAGCGACAGGCCAAGCTAGTGCTACGTCTTTACCCGACTTTACCTTGCCCGATGTATCTGGTCAGCCACATGCTATTTCAGAATGGCAAGGCAAACTAAGAGTGATTAACTTTTGGGCGACTTGGTGTGGACCTTGCCTCAAAGAAATTCCTGAATTTATCGAACTGCAAAACCACTATGCCGACAAAGGCCTGCAATTTATCGGCATAGCCGTAGATGCGCCAGAAGCAGTCGCAAGCTACCTAAGTTCCATCAACATCAATTACCCCATATTAGTTGGTGACATGCCCGCTATCAGCATTGCCCATCAACTGGGCGATAACATGGATGCAGTGCCTTTTACCGTAATTGTTAACCAACAAGGGCAAATCATCCATCAACATGCGGGTGAATTTTCTAAGGAACAACTATTGGAAGTGATTAAGCCGTTGCTTAATTAAGCTTTGCAGGGTCAAAGGCTACGCGCATCCACTTAAAAAACTGAGCTAGAAGCGTTGTGATCAATGATCGTCGAGTTTATCTTGGATAATAGGTGGATGCGCTAACCGCTTATCCACCCTACAAAATTACGTATTATGAGCCTTGCTCAGAGTAGTTTAACCAAAGCAGCAATGACGGCAACCTGAGCTAACATTAAAGCGCCCATCCATTTAACAATGTCCACTTTAAGTTCGAGCAGATCTGTTTTAGAGGCAAGAGGTGCAATATCATGCTTAGTCGCTAATTCACCTTGTGATTTTTTCAGCACAGACACAACCGTTTCTGATTGTTTGCGAGTAAAGCCACTAGTTTCAAGTTCGTTAACTAATTCTTGTGTATCAAAAGTAACGGTAGTCATGTGCTTAAGCGCCAGATAAATAATATGATGAGCTTTAATGTAGTCGTAAGGGATGCTCCTTGTCAACACGGCATAATGAGAAAACTATGAAAGCAGATTGTATTCAAGCGTTCATTCATAATGCGTCCACATACGCAACACACGAATAATTCTTTCTTTAACGAATACTTGATAAACAAGCCGATGTTGAATATTGATGCGTCGCGAATAGGCACCACTTAAATCGCCCACTAGCTTTTCATAGGGCGGTGGATTTTGGAAAGGATCATTGCTAAGAATGGTCAGTATCTCTTGTCCCTTGTGCTTTAATCCGCTAACTGCCAATTTCTTCGCATCTTTAAGCGCTTGCTTGGCATAAACGATTTGCCAATTCACCAATCAAGCTCCGTTGCGCTTTCTGTAAGGGCTTCAGCCATACCTTCTTTAATAGATTCTCGCATACCTGGCACCGCTAGCAGGAATAGCGTTTCTTGAATAGCGTCCCAATCTTCTGAAGAAATCAGAACGGCACTACTGCGTTTTCCTGAAATAGTAATAGGCTGATGTGATTCTGCCGTCTCATCAATAAGCCGATAGAAGTTTGCGCGGGCTACGCTGGCTTTAAGTGTTTGCATGACGGACTCCTTTAAAATAAAGGCTAAAGGTACGACTTAACGTACGCCATGTCAACACGTCAAAGCAAGGTCGAGTAGCCCCAAGGAACCACCCCTTGAGGCTACTCGACCGGACTACAGACGACTTGTTATATTAAATTGTTTATTCCTACCCGCTCACCGATACACTTATCACATCACTCCACTGTCCCACCAGTTCATCATGCAAGTGATAAATGGCTTTATATTTCCATAGAGCACTGGCACCGGCTGCCGGTAATGGCGTGGTGTCGGTGGTGTTGGGCTCGGTGTTGATAGTGAGCAAAACAAAATCATGACCATCGCCTCGATCTACCCAGATTTCTATGGCGCTGGCTTGGCCTTTGGTCCAAACGATAATCGGATGGCCTGCTTGATTTTGTATGGTTAATATCGGCTTCCAAGTACTGGTATCAACAACTTGAGAGCTGCCAATTAGCCATAAATCTTGGCCGATAGCAGAGGTATAGTTTTTGTGAGTTTTAATATGTGCTGCTAGAGCGGCGAGTCTTGCAATAACGCCGGGGCTGACAGCAGGTGGCACAGGACTGGCGAATGCTAAGGTGATCGGCCAATCTGCCGTGCCGCTGCCGCCATCCTTAAGCACATTTTTATAGGATGTCCAATGCTGGCTGTAAGCCAGAACGTCAGTTTGTGCATGTAGCGCATAGCGAAAAGCATCGGCATCGGCTTTAAGCGCCGCCATATCAACAGCGCTGACATCCAGCAATGTTGCATAACGAGGCATTGCTCCGGAAAAATGATCGAGCAAGTCAGCTTTGCCGCTGTCGGTAGAAGGCATGAAATAGGTAGTCGTCATAATCTTTAAGCTCCTTACGGTTGATTTACAAAAGTGATGTTGAATATCCAACGGGTGTAGCGGTAATGCTTATCAGGCATCTAGCGATGACAGCCAGACAACTCTGCGTGACAAAATGTTATCTGGCTAGCGTAGCCAGTCGTCTGTGCGCCATTGCTAGTTGCCTGTCCGTGCTAGCCAGATGACTAGCTATCGTTGCTAGGCGTCTGGCTGTCGCTGCTAGTCACATTTTATGATCGCTAGTTGTCTGTCCGTGTTAGCCAGATGACTAGCTAACGCCGCTAGGCGTCTGGCTGTGTCTGACCGATGCCTAGTAATGATAGCCAGACAACGGGTAAGCATCGCTGAGCGCTAGTCAATGACAGTCTTACACCCAGATAGAGTTGCTAGAGGCCGTAGAAACACGGCGACACAGGGCAAAATGAAGGCCAGAGATCTTAGCTAGAAAAACAAGGAATGGGTAGCAGCATAATCATAATGGCGATAAACATCAAGTTAACTCGCAATAAATATCTGCCCCCCAGTACAGGTCGCGACCTGTCTCTACCTTCGCAGCATTTTAGACAAAAACACCATGACTTAAAATAGAGGATAAGCTAACTAACAATCGACAATCTGTAGCTATCTTTTGTTAAAAACAGAATGTCTGGACAAAATACTACAAAACGGTAAAATTATCGGCTGTTATAATCTATATGCTGACTTAAATACCTAAATGGCGACGATTACCGTTTTAAATGGACCAAACTTAAACTTATTGGGTATCCGTGAGCCTAGCTTATATGGCAATAAAACGCTCGCTGACATTCGCGACTCGTTGGAAAAAAAAGCGACCGATTTAAATCATCATCTCGATTTTTATCAAAACAATGCCGAACATGAAATTATTGAGTTGATACACCTAGCTTACAAAAAACACACGGATTTCATCATTATCAACCCTGCTGCGTTTACTCATACCAGCGTTGCAATCCGTGATGCTTTATTAGCCACCAAAATTCCCTTTATAGAGGTTCATTTATCAAACGTCCACGCACGTGAACCTTTTAGAAAACACTCTTATTTCTCAGATATTGCTCAAGGCGTTATCTGTGGCTTAGGAGCGATAGGATATGAACTGGCCTTACAAGCCGCCGACCAGATATTAACCGAGAGACCATAAGCCATGGATATTAGAAAAATAAAAAAACTCATCGAAATTATCGAAGAATCCGATATTGCCGAACTGGAAATCAAAGAAGGCGAAGAGTCGATTCGTATTAGTCGCTATTCTGCAGCCCCAACTCAAATAGCTTATGCGCCAGCACCTATGGGTGTCGCACCGGCTGCAATCGGCACTGCTCCAGCAGTTGCTGTAGAAGAAAAAATAACAGGACATGCCGTTAAATCACCGATGGTAGGCACTTTTTATCGTTCAGCTTCACCCGGCAGCAAAGTGTTTGTCGAAGTAGGTCAATCGGTGATGTCGGGCGATACCTTATGTATTATTGAAGCCATGAAAATTCTTAATCAAATTGAAGCGGATAAAAGTGGCGTTATTACTAAAATACTGGTTGATAATGCTGAGCCGGTCGAATACGGCCAACCCTTATTCATCATTGAATAATCTGCGGGGATCCCATGTTCAATAAAATTGTTATTGCCAATCGCGGCGAAATTGCCTTGCGTATCCTTCGCGCCTGCAGAGAATTAGGCATTAAAGTCGTTGCCGTGCATTCAGAAGCCGATCGCGATCTTAAGCATGTACGCTTAGCCGATGAATCGGTGTGCATAGGCCCTGCGGCTTCAGCAGACAGCTATCTGAATATTCCAGCTATTATCAGCGCTGCTGAAGTGAC
>Ga0214167_1001313_pt1 | contig 10148 bp, 8 predicted proteins | sample TroBogypolimnion_45_FD_153006 | JGI IMG/M metagenome (GOLD analysis project Ga0214167, IMG submission 153006) | Freshwater microbial communities from Trout Bog Lake, WI - Practice 18AUG2009 hypolimnion v3 | ecosystem: Environmental > Aquatic > Freshwater > Lake > Hypolimnion/Profundal zone ... | reverse complement strand
ATTGATATTCATCCCGGTGCTCAAATCGATCAGAGTTTTTTTATAGACCATGGTACGGGTGTGGTGATCGGTGAAACCGCCGTCATCGGCAAACGTGTTCGCGTCTATCAGGCTGTAACTCTAGGTGCTAAACGTTTTCAGAAAGATGATAACGGCATGTTGGTTAAAGGACATGCTAGGCATCCTATCGTAGAAGATGATGTGGTCATTTATGCCGGTGCAACTATCTTGGGTCGCATCACTATAGGACATGGCTCAACCATAGGCGGTAACGTCTGGTTAACTCATAGTGTAGCGCCGGGCAGCAACATTACTCAGGCCAGTAGTCGTAGTGAATTATTTCATGATGGTGGGGGTATTTAACAAATCTCCCCTAACCCCTCTTTCCCAAAGAGGGGGACAGAATATATCGTTCCCATGCTCTGCGCTCATCGTTATACACAAGTATTCTGTGTGCTTGGAGTAAAACAGCTTTAGCTGTTTTAAAACACTAAGACGTGTAGGGTGGGCAAACAGCTTTATCGTTTGCCCACCATTTGCCGATATAAACGGTGGATGCGCGCTCTGCGTGGGAATGTAACCTGCATCGCTACAGCGATGCGTGACGCAGAGCGTGGGAACGATAAAGGTCGGGTTACGCTACGCTAACCCGACCTACGTAACTAACAATGATTTTAGCTTTATCGTTCTTATACTTCGGCATAGGAACATAACCGGTAACGCTATAGCGTTATCAAAACATGACGCTTAGCGTCACTTACTTTTTAATCACTCACAGGAAAAGATCATGTCAGATATCCATGAAGCTAATACCGCATTAGGCGATGTTGCAGCACGTACCCTTGCCAATGCGACCAAAACCGTACCTATGTTATCAACCATCACCCCTCGTTGGTTGGTGCATTTATTAGAGTGGAAACCACTAGAAGCCGGTATCTATAGAGTTAACAAAGTTAAGAATGTAGGCGATCTGCATGTTGATTGTTCCAGTCTTGATGAGAAAGAACTGCCGCAAACTTTCGTTGATTACGAAGAATGGGGTAGGGAGTATCGTTTGAATGCGGTCAATACTGTGCTGGACGTACATACCCGTATTTCTGATTTATATAGCAGCCCGCATAATCAAATTCATGAACAACTCCGTTTAACCATAGAAACTATTAAAGAGCGTCAAGAAAGCGAGCTGATTAACAATGCCGAATACGGCTTGTTGAACAATGTCGCACCGGCGTTTAAAGTACAACCGCGTACTGGTGCACCGACACCTGATGATATGGATGAGTTAATTTCACGCGTCTGGAAAGAGCCTGGGTTTTTCTTGGCACATCCTTTAGCTATCGCAGCCTTTGGTCGTGAATGTACGCGTCGCGGTGTACCACCCGCTACTGTTACTCTATTTGGTTCGCAGTTTTTGACTTGGCGCGGCCTGCCTATCATTCCTTCTGATAAGGTTAAAGTTGTTAATGGTAAAAGTAATATTTTGTTATTACGTACTGGTGAAAGCCGCCAAGGTGTCGTGGGTCTTTATCAACCTAATTTGACCGGCGAACTTAGCATGGGGCTTTCTGTGCGTTTTATGGGTATCAACCACAAAGCGATTGCTTCTTACTTAATTTCCTTGTATTGCTCAATAGCGGTGTTGACTGATGATGCCTTAGGCGTGCTTGAGAATGTTGAAGTGGGCAAGTACCATGAATACAAGTAAGGTTGAGCCGACTCAATTTGCACAGCAAGGTTTTACTCAAGATTCCGGATTGCCCGATATAGCACAACTAACTAAATTGGCTAATGAGCTATTTACGGCGCTACCCTGTGATGGCTCAAGAGTCGGGCAGGTCTCTGGTTTGATACCTAGTGCCTTGACTTCACCTTTAGCTTCTGCAGAAAGTGCCCAGAATTGTGCTTTGCCAGGGGATACGGAGCTGCAAAAGTTTTTTGCCAAGTCCAAGTCGCCTTATCAGCAAGTGCCTGATAGTCTGGATACGGGTTCTGTGTTCGGTAAAACTTCTCCGAACACCACGACCAGTTTAGCGGGTTTTGATAAATCGATATTGGCAGGTATTTTGCCAAATGATTTTGGCTTGCCTGATGAAACGCAATTACAGCAGTTGTTGGTTTCGCGAGTGCCTACTGGGAGCAACCTTCCCAGTTTTGGTTCAGGCGAACAGTGTCCTACTGTAACTGCGTTAAAGCCTAGCAGCACAGCACAGGTTTCGGATGCGCAGTTGCAAAAGCTGTTTTCTGAACGTGCAGGAGTAACAGAGATTCCTAGTAGTGTGGGGAGTGTTCCAGAGTCTAGTCATAGATACTCTGGTTTTGATGCTACGTTGATTGCGGGACTTATCCCTAAAGCCTATGGTTTACCTGGCGAAGACGAGCTGCAACAATTATTTGCACCCGCTCCAATAGTCCCTGTCAGTGCGAGTTCTAGTCCATCGTTTTATTTTCTCGATGAACTAAAAACCGAAGGCTTTAACTCTCCTGCGCTCAATTCTGGGCATCCTCCGTTTGATGTGCAAGCACTACGCCGTGACTTTCCAATCCTAAAGGAACGGGTTAATGGCCATCCTTTAGTCTGGTTTGACAATGCAGCCACTACCCAAAAGCCACAATCGGTGATTGATAGAGTCTCGTACTTTTATGAGCACGAGAACTCTAATATTCACCGTGCAGCCCATGAACTGGCGGCGCGGTCTACCGATGCTTATGAAAAAGCTCGGGATACCGTCGCGCATTTTATGAATGCTTCGTCTTCGTCGGAGATCGTATTTGTGCGTGGCACCACTGAAGCCATCAATTTAGTCGCTAAAAGTTGGGGTCAGCAAAATATCAAAGCGGGTGATGAGATCGTCATTACTTGGCTGGAACATCATGCCAATATCGTGCCTTGGAAACAGCTTTGTGAGCTAACCGGTGCGATCTTGCGTGTCGTGCCTGTTGATGAAGATGGTCAGGTGTTACTGGGTGAATATCAAAAGTTGCTAACTGCACGTACCAAGTTAGTGTCATTTACGCAGGTATCCAATGCTTTGGGTACGGTTACACCTGCTAAAGTAATGATCGACATGGCACATCGTGTTGGAGCTAAAGTCTTACTCGATGGCGCTCAATCCGTTTCGCATTTACGTGTGGATGTGCAGGCGCTGGATTGTGACTGGTTTGTGTTCTCTGGGCACAAAATCTTCGGTCCTACCGGTATTGGTGTGTTGTATGGTAAAGCCGAGTTATTGGAAGCCATGCCACCTTGGCAGGGCGGCGGTAATATGATTGAAGATGTGACCTTTGATAAAATCATCTATCAACCAGCTCCCGCTCGTTTTGAAGCCGGTACTGGCAATATCGCTGATGCGGTAGGTTTAGGCGCTGCGTTGGAATATGTGTCAAAAATAGGCATTGATAATATCACCCGTTATGAACATGAATTGCTGGTGTATGCGATGGAGGCACTGCGTAGTATTTCTGGCTTACGTTTGATTGGTACGGCTGCTGAAAAAACCAGCGTGTTATCGTTTGTACTGGCAGGCCATAGTAATCAAGATATCGGCGTCGCTTTAAACCGAGTGGGTATTGCGGTACGCACCGGCCATCATTGCGCACAACCGATCTTGCGTCGTTTTGGCCTAGAAAGCACAGTTCGTCCCTCATTAGCGTTTTACAACACTCACGATGAAGTTGATCTCCTCGTGACTACGGTAAGACGCATTCAAAGTGGTAAGGAATTTTAGTTATTTAGCTCTAAGTCGGGCACAGCTTTTGTGCCCGACATTTTAATAGCTTGAATCTAAGAAACTCACAAGCTTAATCATTGAGTAATTTAAATTCAGTCTATTTTATTATTTGTTCCTTGCGATAAATCTAGTCGATTATTTCTCTTTTTGCGTCTAACCAATCTTGAAGGTCATGGCCTGGATAAAAGCCGCGCTTTTCAGCTTTGTAATAAGCGGCTTCAGCAATCATTTGATCAAGATTGGCTGTTTGAATGGATGGCTCTTTGTCCTTGATCGTCAAACCGCAACTTATCAGATCGATAAAGTCTTGCGATACATAGCCTTTCACACCGATTTCCTTAGGTTTTAGATCGGCTAGAGTCCAAAAAAGGCGATCCCATAATGATAAGACGGCGCCATAATTACGGTCATGTTCATGACGTAAGGTTGAATGATGCACACGATGCAAATAGGGAGTGATGATCCAGCCCCATAATTCTTCAGCTAGTAATACTATATTGCTGTGATGCAGCATGATAAAAAAAGTAATGACGAGCTCGTTTGCAAGTAGATATGTTTTTTCTATGCCTAACACCAGCACCAATAACGCTTTCATACTAATGATGAGCATTATTTCCAAAAAATGCAGTCGGAAAGCCGTCGTTACATTTAAATAAGGATCATTATGATGGACCTTGTGTAGCATCCATAAGCAATCAACATGGTGACAGGCCTTATGTAGACAATACAACATCAAATCCATCGCTAAGAATGAAATGGCGGCTTTCTCTATGGGGTTTGAGATAGCGTTGAGCAGTCCCTTATCTGCATAATGACTAGCTAACAGCAGTAGTGAAGGAATAGACAATAGCGAAATAATTAGGCTATTAAAAACAAATAGTTTGATGTTCGATAGATAAGATGATTGCACTTTAGTTATGCTCAGCTTCTCTCTAGGAGAATTGAGCTCTAAAACGACCAAGAACATAAAAAAAATAATCAGGACATAGGATGCTAGGCTTCCTGATGACAGCTTTATTAACCAGGTAAGATAGTATTCAAGTAAAGTTATTGACGATTTAAGTTCATTTAACATGATCATCTCCTCATTACAGAATTGACATTAATGATTAGAACAAAAAAATATTAAGTGAATATTAAGAAGGATTTCTATGGCCCATTACATATCGAAAAGTAACAGTAGTTTACTGGGTTTGCTTATAGCTTAAGGGCAATAATTGTTTTAATCAAACGCTATTATTAGAGGTCACTATTTAATAAATCGATAATATCGAATACCAAGTATAAATGTTCATGCTCAACATAATTTGATGTTTATCAGGACTAATCGACGCTAAATATTTTTATCTATGACCTAGCTATCAAAGAACCTTAAGCTAAGGCCGATAATGGATTGCTATAATTTAAAGCAAAAGCCTCAGCAACAGCTGGATGTGTTATCGCACCCTGATAGGTGTTAAGCCCGTGTTGTAACGCCAAATCTTTACGTATCGCGTTTAAGCCATCATTAGCTAAGCTCAAAACATACGCGGCGGTTTGATTGTTAAGCGCAAAAGTGCTGGTACGTGGCACTGCGCCCGGCATATTGGCCACGCAGTAATGCACTACGCCATCGATTTCATACGTTGGCTGGCTGTGGGTGGTAGGATGTGTCGTTTCTACACAGCCACCTTGATCAACAGCCACATCCACGATGACCGAACCCTTACGCATGGTTGGCAGCATTTTACGGGTAATCAAACTAGGTGCACGTCCGCCTGGAATTAATATTGCACCTATGACTAAATCAGCGCTTTGAATGAGATCTTCAATGGTCGCTTCATTACTGAATCTTGTTTGTAAACGTCCTTTATAAATATCATCGAGATATTTTAAGCGGGCATGACTTATATCTAACACGGTAACGTGGGCGCCAAGACCAACAGCGATACGCGCGGCATTGGAACCAACAATGCCAGCTCCTAAAATAACAACATTAGCAGGAGCAACTCCAGGTACGCCACCCAATAATACACCACGACCACCGTATGATTTTTGTAAATAGTTTGCACCTACCTGAGTAGCCATGCGTCCAGCAACCTCACTCATGGGGATCAATAGTGGTAGGCTGCCCTCTAAGGCTTGTACTGTTTCATAAGCAATGCCGGTTGTTTTACTGGCTAATAACGCCTCAGTCAGTGGTCTATCTGACGCTAGATGCAAGTAGGTAAACAATAATAAGTTTGAGCGAAGAAATTGATATTCCGAGGCAATCGGCTCTTTGACCTTAATTACTAAATCTGCGGCCCAAGCAGCTTCTGCATGGCTAACAATCTGTGCGCCGGCCGCTTGATATTCTTCATCTAACAAGGAACTACCTAAACCAGCGCCGTTCTGCACCAGAACTTTATGACCTCGACGGGTTAAAATCTTGACGGTATCAGGCGTTAAGCCGACACGATATTCATTATCTTTGATTTCTTTAGGTAGTCCGATCAGCATGATTGAGTTCCTAATAAAGCTATTCAGATTAGTTTTTATGTGGCTAGTATCTTAGGCTGCTTCTTGGATAGCAAGGTTTTCATAATAAGCGCCTTGCACAAAATTAAAGCCCGTATTTTCAGCTAGTAGCGCAAAGCTTTGTTGGTCTATTTGTGAAAGTATACTTTGCCCGCCAGCTATTTCGACTCGTGCATTTAAATGAAGCAATTTATCAGCCAAAGCATTGTCGCGTAGTTGATCAAGTGACCTCGCTGATAAACTAACATAATTTGGCGTAAGTTGAGTAATCAGATCAAACGATTGCTCTTCTTGAACGACATAATCAAACTTAAGCGCTATTTTATAGCCTCGCTCTCGATAATTAATGAGGCCAGCAATGAGGGCTGGATAATGCTTGGCATAAGGACTACTAACCGCCATGGTAATCACAATATTTTTCGTTTCTAAGCCGCAATGATTGATGACTTCTTCAAAATAGGCGCCGTGATCTTTTTTAATGCCTAAGATGTGGCGCGGATCAACCTCAAGAAATAACGCACCTTGTAAGTGGGCTAAAGGTAAATAGTTAAGCATGTGGGTGGTGCGAGATAAGCGATCAAAATCGATAATTGATTCAAAATTGTTATCTGAATGAGGATGGGTACTTAATAAGTTTTCTATTTCATCTGAATAGAGGTATTGAACTTCATGAGTGGACACCTTGAGCTTGGCGGCATGACCCATAATTTCGTCGGGCTTTTGAGTAAGACGTATCGGCAAAAAAAGACTACTGATTTTTATCTGACCAAAGAGAGTACTGATAACTTCATTTTCTAAAAGAAAGGGTCGAAAACTTGAACGATGTTCTTGTCCGAAACGATCGTTGAAATAATCAGCTAAATTTTGTAAGGGCATAGCTTATTCCTAAATGATGTTAGAAGGATGCTTTTGAAAACTGACTGAGTAAGTGTGGCTGATATTTTGTATTGTTAACCTAGGCATATTCTGCTGTTTAAAAAAAAGCGGGCCTAAGCCCGCATAAAAACAATCCCTGTTTACAGGAGAGACACATGGTCAATCACACATTGCAAATACATCTCTGTAGTTTGCTGGGCTTGGGTATAGTCTAGGGGCATTGCTTGTTTAAATAAAACGGTATTATTAGAAGTCGGTATCTAATAAATCGATAGTTGAGTGCTTTAGCTGGTTGCATCTGCTTGTGGAAAGGTAAGTGTAGGCAAGTAATTATTCAGATCCTGGGTTTAGCGTTTTTAAAATTAACAGGGCATCATTCTAAAATGGTATTATTCGTGCTTATATATGTCATTTTTCTAATGCTTTAGCTCTATTTATTGATCATCATGTCATTTAACTTCTATACATTAACGCTGTTATTAACGACTAGCTTATTATTAATAGGCTGTGGGCAGCCTGGTCCTTTATATATGCCAGATAAACCTGCGCCTATTTATGTGCCCGCTGAGCCACAATCACCATTACCTGATAAAAACAAATAACTAATATGGATTATTTTAATTACCGCAACAATGAGTTGTATGCCGAAGATGTGCCTGTGCAAGACATTTGTCATCAGTATAGTAGTCCTTGTTATGTTTATTCTAGAGCAACCTTAGAGCGACATTGGTTGGCATTTGATCGCGCCTTTGGTGATCATGCTCATTTGATTTGTTATGCCGTAAAAGCGAATTCAAATATTGCTTTGCTTAATGTTTTAGCTCGTTTAGGTTCTGGCTTTGATATTGTTTCCTTAGGAGAGTTAGAGCGTGTACTTGCTGCAGGTGGTGATGCTAAGAAAATAGTATTTTCAGGGGTAGGTAAGCGTGAAGATGAAATTTTAGCGGCCTTAAAAATTGGTATACGTTGCTTTAATGTTGAAGTCATTGATGAGCTAGATAGAATTAATAGACTGGCTGCGCAGTTAGGTGTTATTGCGCCTGTGTCTTTTAGAGTTAATCCTGATGTTGATGCGAATACGCATCCTTATATTTCTACCGGTTTAAAGGAAAATAAGTTCGGTATCGATATTACTTTAGCCTTAGCTGAGTATCGCCGAGCGGCACAAATGTCGAACATTAAAGTCGTAGGTATAGATTGTCATATTGGTTCACAGTTGACAGAAACTAGGCCTTTTCTGGATGCACTGGATAAGGTACTTGATTTGGTCGCTGCTTTAAAAGCAGAGGGTATCGTTTTACATCATTTAGATTTGGGCGGCGGTCTGGGTATTCGTTATAACGAAGAACAGCCTCCGGAACCTGTTGATTATATCGCTGCGGTTTTAGAGCGTTTAGGCAAGACTGATTTTGAGATTTTATTGGAGCCAGGGCGTGCTATTGTAGGTAATGCTGGTATTTTAGTGACTCAAGTTGAATACCTAAAACCTACTGAGCATAAAAACTTTGCTATTGTTGATGCGGCTATGAATGATTTAGTACGTCCTTCATTATATAGCGCATGGCAGGCTATTATTCCGGTCAATCTTGTGAGTGATGCTGTTGAACAACAATGGGATATCGTCGGTCCAGTTTGTGAGACCGGTGACTTCTTGGGTAAAGATCGTGCGCTTAAGTTGGCTCAAGGTGATTTGTTGGCAATACGGTCATCGGGTGCTTATGGTTTCTCTATGAGTTCTAATTACAATTCTAGGCCAAGAGTGGCAGAAGTTATGGTCGATGGTGATCAGATTTATTTGATCAGAGAAAGAGAGAAAATAGCTGAGCTTTGGTCAGGTGAACATTTATTACCATGATACATTTTACTAAAATGCAGGGTTTGGGTAATGATTTCGTCGTTATAGATGCCATCAATCAAGTCATTGCTTTATCTACTGAACAAATCCGCTTTATGGCTGATCGTCATTTTGGCATCGGTTTTGATCAACTTTTACTGGTTGAAAAACCCGTTAGTGCTAATGCTGACTTCAAATATCGTATTTTTAATGCCGATGGTAGCGAAGTTGCGCAATGTGGTAATGGCGCAAGATGCTTTGCTAGGTTCGTACGCGATAAAGCGCTGACCGATCTTGATGAAATACGGGTCGATACTAATGCGGGTCAATTAATATTGACTTTTACTGAGGGTGATTTAATTACTGTCAATATGGGTATTCCTAAGCATCATCCTTCAGAGATTCCTTTGCTTATTGAGCAGGAAGCCTTGAATTATAAGGTTACCGTTGATGACATTGAGCATGTCTTTGGCGCCGTTTCTATGGGCAATCCTCACGCAGTGGTATTAGTTGACGATGTGAAGAATACACCTGTCGCTGATTGGGGTAGGGTGCTAGAAAGTCATGAGCTATTTCCTGAGCGCGCTAATATTGGTTTTATGCAAGTCATAGATCGTCACCATATAAAGTTACGCGTCTATGAACGAGGTGCTGCTGAAACACTCGCCTGTGGTAGTGGAGCCTGCGGTGCTGTGGTGGTAGGTATTTTGCAAAACCGGTTGGATCATAATGTCAGTGTTGAATTGCCAGGTGGTCACTTAGCTATAAGTTGGGCAGGTCGAGGTAAACCAGTGCTGATGACGGGGTCAGCTACTTCTGTTTTTGATGGAATTATTTATTTATGAGTAAGCAAAGTACAGTGGTTAGTGCAGATCAAGTAGCAGAATACTTGCACCAATATCCTGATTTCTTCCATGATCATTTAAATTTATTGGAAAACTTGAGTATTCCTCATCCTAGCGGATCAGCAACTTCTTTAATATTAAAACAGTTGGAATTGTTAAGAGCTAATCGCCAGGAATTGGAATGTCAGCTTAATGATCTGCTAGAAATTGCTAGGAACAATGATATTTCTTTTATTCGTATGCATAAGCTAACATTGGCTTTACTTGAGGCGTCAACGCTTGCAGAAATCGTCGCTAATCTTAATGCTGTGATGGCAGAGTATTTCATGACTGATTTTGTTGCTGTGCGTATTATTAAGCAGGTCT
>Ga0214167_1001307_pt1 | contig 10176 bp, 9 predicted proteins | sample TroBogypolimnion_45_FD_153006 | JGI IMG/M metagenome (GOLD analysis project Ga0214167, IMG submission 153006) | Freshwater microbial communities from Trout Bog Lake, WI - Practice 18AUG2009 hypolimnion v3 | ecosystem: Environmental > Aquatic > Freshwater > Lake > Hypolimnion/Profundal zone ... | reverse complement strand
GGCATTGCGGGCCGGGGCCAGCGGCTATCTGCTCAAGCGTTCCACGCCGCAGGAGATTCTCGCCGCCGTCCGTGACATTCGGCAGGGCGGCGCGCCCATGAGCAGCGACATCGCCCGCAAGGTGGTGGCGGCGTTTCAGGAACCTTTGCCCTCGGCGGACAAAAACCTGCTCCTCAGCGAACGGGAACGAGAGATTCTCGCCTGGCTCACCAAGGGGCTTTCCAACAAGGAAATTGGCGACAAGCTGGATATCAGCATGTTCACGGTGAAGATACATCTCGCGCACATTTTTGAGAAACTCCACGTCCGCTCCCGCACCGAGGCCGTGATGGCGTATCTACAGTAAAAACCAACCTAAACCCGAAGCCGTAGTTACGGATCGGGCGTTGATGAACTCCGCGCCAGCAACACTCCCGATTACCTCTTTCGGACTATATTCAGGTCGAAAGTATTGGTTCAGATTTCAAGCATGACAGCCTGATGCAGGCAAACGAAAGGCCGTGACGGCAGATAAAAACCATTTTGGACAAATCGGCGACCCTCCTGCTGACGAAATTGATTACAAAAAACGCTTCCACCAAGGAAACCATTTTGAAACCATGCCATCGGCTTCGAGCGGTGGCAAAATCGTTTTGCGAAAACCCTTTTCGCAGTGAACGAGAACGCACTGGTGTTTTCTCAAATTGCGCAATTCGTAGGGTTTGATCTTATGTTCCTCAATCTGCGTGAAGCTGCGCGTGGCCATGCCGCCGGAATAGCCATACGTCCGTTGACGGACTTTTCGTTGTCCGAGAAAGTCCGCACTTTCAACTGCGCCCGCCTCGTCCGCACCTTTGAAAATCATCCGATTGCGAAGATTCAACGTCAGCACTTGTGCCTTTTCCTCTCCAAGCGGCGGGATGAATGACGTTGAGGATTGCGCGGCGGCTACCAGTGTCGCCTTCGCTTCGCGCATAACATCAATGCAGTTGTAATCGCTCATGCCGTCCTCGCTCGCCGTGACGAAGCGTTGCGCTTCATCCGCCCACAGGATGAGCAAATTATCGGTGGCACGTTCTTCCTTGGGCTTGTCGAACCGGCGCAAAACGTGGGCGTAAAAAAGCATTTTGAGAAACGTGTTTATGTAGCGGCGTTCCATCTGGAATTTCTGCGGCATCGCCACGCAAATAATTTTGCCGCGATCAATTTCCCTGAAGTCGAAACTGTTCTTGGCGTCGCCAAACACCTCAATGACATCGGGCGTCAAAAAAAACTGGAGATAATTGGCGATGGTTTCTTTCACGCCGCCCATCTGCTCGGCTGGCTGTCCCCGATAGCGTTCGGAGAAATGTTTGATGAGAGCTTTGTCGCGGTCAGTTGGATAATCCGTCTGCATCTCTCCCAACACCTCATTCATCGTATTGTCATCGAGAAGAAAATCACGGACGTTGAACAAGGTTGCTTCCATGTCCAAGCGCGCCAATACTTCGAGAGCCAAGCCGATGTGCGTTTGCGCCTGACTTTTGAAAAAGGATTGCTCGGCGCGTTGCCCCAAGCTCGTCACCGTATCCACGACGAATTTTGCGTAGGTGGACGGCGGGATGGTCGGGTCGGAAAGCAGATTGAAAGTGTGCGCCGGTTTCCATTTATCCGGCGGATTGTCCGGTCTGACTTGCAACAAAATCAAATCGTCCTGACGATGAAACTCCGCCGCCATTTCAACAAGCGTTTCCCAATACACGCCTTTGTCGTCAATGCAAAGTCCGCCCCAGTTCGGATCGTTTTGAAAAACCTGAAAGAGCAGTTGATTGATGCCAGAGCGGGTTTTGCCAGAGCCGGTGTCGCCAGTGATGAGCCAGCCACGGCAAAAATCTTCGCGTGTCCACGCAAAGCCTTTCAGCCGGACGATAAATTTGCTTTTGGTGATTTTGTCTTTCGCAGTAACAGCATAAGCGGCGATGGCGGCGAAGATGCCCGCCACAAGGAATGAAGCCGGCCTTGCTGGATAAAAAAGTGCGCCGACTGCCAGTAGGAATGATAGACCAGCCGTGATGTAATTTGCCAAACGCATAATCAGAGCAGAAATTTTCCAATCAAAATTCCGGCCAAGAGCGAAGCGATTGCCACGCAAAGAAAAGCCATGGCGCGACCGGCGGAAAGTTGTTTGGTGATTTGGGGGACGCTGCGAATTTCCTGCTTCAGCTCCCGCGCCTCCTTTGAAAAGTCTTTGGTCAATTGCGTCAGCGTTTGGAGCGAGACACGGACGGTAATCAACTGGATGGAATCCGTATCTGGCGGTATTTCAATTTTGACGTTCTGGAAAAAAATCTTCAGCAGTTCCAGCATCTGCAAAACGGAGTCGTCGTCCCGAATTCCGTTCTTGCGCCGCCATTCGGAAACCGCCTCGTCAAAGCTGTTCTTTTCTTCGCTCACAAAAAGGAGTCGCCGGATTTTGTTTCTTTTTTCGGCTTCTGAATCTTTGGCGGTGGCGGCAATAGCATTCCGCGCACGGTTTCCAGTTCGTCATAAAACTTGTGCAGCCAATTTTGAAGGCGTCCACGGTTGAAGAAATCAAAGGCAGGATTTTTGATGGCGGCGGAAATGGTCAGGTCGTGCTTGTTCAAATCGGCGACGATCCAATCATAAAGTTTCGGCATGGTAATTTCCTTGGCTGCTAGTTCGCCCATCAGCCGTGTTCGCGTGGCGCTGCGTTCGTAGTTGGCGAACCGTTCCGACAACACCTCATTTTTGACAACCAGGTATCGGGCATTGTGGTTGAGCCGGTCGGTGATGTTGCGAATTTGCTCCAAGCTGTCGGTCTCGTGGTTCACCGGCATGATGAGGTTCAACGACGCGCCAAACTGTTTGAGCAAATTAAAGATTTGCACCTCGTCAAAATAATCGAGAAAAATGTCGGTCGAGGCCGCGCGGCAGTCCATGACAACCAAATCCGTTTTGTCCAACATTGCGAAAACCGAATCAATGTCCGTTGGGTCGGCTATGTTAAGAAACCGGGCTTCGGGATGGAAACGCTTCAGCGTTGAATTTTCGTTGTCGGTATCAACGGCGATGTGAGCGAGGTCGTTGTCTTTGAGATACTGAACGAAATTGACAGCGAAAAAACTTTTGCCGACACCGCCTTTGCCGTTGATGACAGCATTGAATTGTTTTTGCATAAATTGGGTTAAAGGTTTTTGGAATCGGCGATGCGTGGGCCAGGCTTGCGTCGTGACCACGGGCCGGGGATAAGTTTGCGTTGTTCCCGCAAGCTCACTTGGATGCTTTCGGACGGTGATTGTTGAACTGGCGAAATTTTCAGCGGCAAGATTTCTTTCGCGCCCGCGTTGCGCTGGCGAACCGCCTTTTGGCCGATCACTTGACGGCAAAAGCGATGCACGGTGTCTTTGGAAACGGTGACTTTTACGTCTTCCAAAAGTAGGCGGATGTCATCGTAAGACGCCTTCCGTTCCAAAAGTTTTTCGATTTGCGGTTTGAACGGCAGCAGCAACGCGAGCTTGCGCGGCAACTTGGGCTGGTAGCCGTTGGCAAGCTCCTTGAAGCGAATCTGGCTGTCCTCGGATGGGCTGCTATCGCTCATAAATCGTCGGACAAGAATCGGATAATTTTCGGACGGAAATCGGACGAGCTTCCAACGCATCGCCGCCAGCCTTCGGATAGTGTTCGGACGCAAAAGTTCTAACGACAGTTAGAGGTAAGGCGTGCCATGAAAAATGACGCTTCAGCGACGAATTCATCTTTTCATGTAAACCGATTTCAAGCAGTCAGGTTGTAACGAATTCATTACAACTTTTTCGAGCGGGATGAGCTAAAAAGTGGATGTGCTGTCCACCAAGACACAATGCAACCTGAACAACGCGGAAAAATACTTCAAAGAGCATCTGCAACTTGGTGATTATTACAGTCAGGAAAACATCGTGTCCGGCGAATGGGCTGGAATCGGGGCTGCACAACTTGGACTCACAGGCAGGGTCAAAGAAGATCAATTCCTCAAACTGTGCCACAACCAGAATCCACAGACCGGCGAATTGCTGACGCAACGACTAAAAACGACGCGATGGGACACCGACAAAATGGCAGAGGTCGCCAATCGCCGGATTTTTTACGACTTCACTTTTTCGCCGCCCAAATCAGTTTCCATACAGGCGTTGATCGCCGATGACAAGCGGCTCTTGGAATCGCACAGTCGGGCGGTGCGAATCGCGGTGAACGAACTGCAACACTTCGCCGGAACACGAATCCATAAGGGTTTGAACACCTCGGAACGGCTCACCGGCAATGTGGTCTGCGCCACGTTCCGGCATGACACCTCACGCGCACTTGATCCGCACTTGCACACGCATTGCGTTATGTTCAACGCCACATTTGACGCAACCGAGCAGCGTTGGAAGGCACTTTCAAATTACGAAATGCTGCAAGCGCGGAAATTTGCCGAGAATGTTTATTACCACGAATTCGCCCGCGACTTGCGGCAGTTCGGTTATGAGATTGAAAACAAATCACGCGGCGATTTTGAAATCAAAGGCGTGTCCCGTGAACTGCAATCGCGGTTCTCCAAACGGCATAATGAAATTGACGCCAGAATCGAAAAGATGCTGAAAGAAAAGCCAGAACTGGCGAAGGGCAATTTGAAGGAACTGCGCTCGCAAATCGCGCAAGCGGAGCGCAGCCGAAAGATCGAGGGAATCGCGCTGCCTGAACTTCAACGTCTGTGGGACAGCCAGCTTACGCGCAAAGAAAGCCAATCCCTGCGCGCGCTGGCTCGCCAGTCGAAGACGGCGGAGCAATCGCCATCCGTCACGGCGCAAGTCGCAATCCAGTGGGCGGAAGAACACCTGTTCGACCGCCGTTCGGTCGTGCGCGAAAACGAAGTTTGGAGCGCGGCTCTGGAGCGTGGGCGTGGGTCTGAACTGACGGCGGAAGACATCAAGGCGGCAGGGCGGGAACGCGATTACATCCGTAACGAACACGCGCCGTCAAAAATCACGACGAGAGAGATTTTAAGCTGCGAATGGGAAATCGTCTGCCTTGCCCGCGATGGGCGTGGCAAGTTCGCGGAGTTCAATCCGAGTCACAACATTTCCGTCGGACTCATGCCGGATCAACGCGCCGCCGCTGAATTGATTTTGGGGTCGCGTGATTTCGTCACGCTGTTCTGTGGTGGCGCGGGGACAGGGAAAAGCCATACGCTGCGAGAAATCGGCAGCGGTTTGAAAGCTGCCGGTCACGTCTCTTACGTCATCGCGCCGCAGCGCCAGCAAGTCCTTGATTTGAAAAAGAGTTTTGCCGACACCCAAACCGTTTCGGAATTTTTAGCGAAACGGCAGATGATGCCCGGCTCGGTGGTGATTGTGGATGAAGCCGGACAAATCGGCGGAAAGCAGATGCACGAACTTTTGAGTCTCGTGCAAGCGAATGGCGGTCGCGTCATTCTTTCCGGCGACACGCGCCAGCATGGAGCGGTCGAAGCCTCGGACGCGCTGCGCGCGATTGAACGGTATGCCGGTCTGGAAGCCGCAAGGCTGACAAAGATTCGGCGGCAAAATCCAAAGGCGGGTGAAACGAAGTCCGAGCGGAAGCGCATCAAGCAATACCGCGCAGCGGTTCGCAAAGCGCAGTCTGGCCAATATGCCGAATCATTCGACCGTTTGGATCACCTCGGCGCAATTGTCGAATGTCGGACGATTGACGAGCAACGCGAACGGTTGGTCGCCGATTATCTGACGCTGGCGGAAAAGAAAAAATCCACCGTAATTGTTTCGCAGACATGGGGCGAGATTCGCGAGATCAATGAGCGCATCCGTATCGGGCTGCGAAGCGCGGGACTGATTGACAAGGCTGACTCGCTGATGACGGCGCATGAACGGCTGGATTTGACGGATGCCCAAAAGCGCGATGCTCGGTTTTATCCGGCCAACGCGGTGATTGTGTTCAACCGCGAGACAAAGGATTTCGCCAAAGGCGAAGTCGGCACGTTGCTGAAAGCAACGCCGACTCATTTGTTGGTTCAAACGGAAAGTAAAATTCAACGTGTTCCTTTCAAGCTGCTAAACCGGCTCACGGTTTGCCAGCCAGTTGAAATGATGCTCGCCAAAGGCGATCAACTTCAACTCAAGGCCAATGCGCCGTCGCTCGACAGCAAGGAATTGATTAACGGTGAACTGGTGACGGTGGCGGGAGTCAATCGCAAGAGGCAAATCCAACTGAAGGACGGGCGAGTCCTGCCGGAAAATTATCGGGAGTTTGTGCGCGGTTACGCGATTACGTCCTACGGCTCGCAAGGCAAAACTGTCGAACACGTTTTGTTTTCAGATTCGTCGGTGAAGGCCGCGACGAATAATCAGCAATGGCTCGTTACGATTTCACGCGGAACGCGGGCGGTCAAAATCTTCACCCAGGACAAAGCACAGTTGCGCGAGAACGTCGGTCGCTTGGGCGACCGTGAACTGGCAATTGAATTTGCCGAACAGGATTCAGCGCAGGCGCAACGTGTGCCGCCGCCAGTTTGCAAATATATCGCCGGATTGATTCAAAACCGCCGTGCAGAATCGGTTCAACAAAAAATTGAGAACATTGATTTATGGAAACACAAACAAAGCCCTCGAATGACGCCGCAACGGATTCGCGGACAAAGAATCTGACGTGCTGGCGCACGGCCACAAGCCCGCAATGTTTGCGCGTGGAAACGACGGGGGAAATTCACCTTTTCCCTTACGGTTATTTTCAGCACGCGAAATTCATCCGGCAAAATGGCAAGGATGCTGTTGAAATCCAATTTCAAGACCGAATCGTCATGGTTAAAGGAAAAGGTTTGGAGCCGCTGTGCGATGCCTTGGAACGGCTCGCCGTGGAGCGCATCAAAACGTGTCCTGAAAAATACACGGCGATTGCCAGAAACGAAGGCGTGATCGAGGACATTGAAATCAAGCAACGCGGCAAAGAAAATTAACCAATCGCCTTTGACGATTTTTCTAATTCCGCATTGGGTCGTTGCCAAAATCGCGTCGCCTTTCAGAATATAGGCGAAGCGTATGTGGTTGACCCGGATAATCCCATGCTTCGTTAAGCAACCACTGGATCATTTCCGAATCACGGTTTTTCAATGTGGGGAAAAGACCCGTTTTGCAGATGCTTAACGCCATAGCCAAATCAACACCGTAACTCAGGCGCAAATATAGCATCGTAACCTGCTTGTCTGAAAGCGCGGGCCAATTCTTGGTCTTGGTAAATTCGCGCACAGCTTCGTCAAGCGATTCACGGGTTGCTTTTTCAAGGCGCTTGAAAGTGTCCGCCCTTTTTTCTCCAATCCGGGCAAAATCGGCGACTGGCTTGGGTTCAATGGCCCGCCGTTGCAAATGCAGAAAATCGCTTAATTCACGCCACGTCATTTTGAGAAGTCTAGCCTGTTACGAACCCCGCGTCCATTTTACTTCGCAACGATGTGACTTGGAAAAAAATCGCGGGCGCGTATGCTGGTCAAAATTTGTGCTCCCGTAGCTCAAATGGATCAGAGCGGCCGTTTCCTAAATGGCAAATCACGGTTCGATTCCGTGCGGGAGCACCACTCCTCGGTTTTCGCCTTTGTTTTCAACGAATTCCACAGACTCAAATCTGATACCGCATCTGATACCATATTGAGTTTTTAGAACAAATTAGAACCAAAAACAACCAAAGGTCGGAATTTGAAAACTGCGGGCAAAAGTAAAAAGTAGCCAATAGAATCAATGAGAAAATACGAAAACCCATCAAAGCAAAAATTCAAAAAAAGTGCTTGCCTAGATTTAGGAAACGACTGCTCTATCCATTTGAGCTACGGGGGCGCACCGACGCCCGCAAAAATAACCCCGCCGCCGCGAATGGCAAGCATTGGTGGCCGTGCGCCAGCACCCATTTGCGCTTTGCCGCCGCCGCCGTTTCGCCTAGCCTGCCCGCATGTTCAAAACCGCCGATTTGTTTGACCTTTCACAAACCGAACACGCCGCCATTTTCGACGGCTGCGAATTTGCGTGGGACGCGCTCAAGAAAATTGAAGCCTACCTCGCGTCGGTGCCGAAACAGAATCCGCCCAAGCGCTTTCCCGGCGCGAGCATCGGCGACAAGGTCGTCATCGGCGAAGGCACGGTCGTGGAACCCGGCGTGCTGATCAAGGGCCCGGCCATCATCGGGAAGAACTGCTCGATCCGGCACAACGCCTATCTCCGCGAGAACGTCATCATCGGCGACGGCTGCGTGGTGGGCAATTCAAGCGAGCTGAAAAACGCGCTGTTGTTCAACGGCGCGCAGGTGCCGCACTTCAATTACATTGGCGACTCGATCCTCGGCCACAAGGCGCATCTCGGCGCGGGCGTGAAGATTTCCAACGTCAAACTGCTGCCCGGAAACGTCATGGTCGTGGTTCCAAGTTGCACGTTGAAAGTTGAAGGTTCAAAAGACGCCACCGCAGAACAACCTGCGACCTGCAACTTGCCACGTGGAACCATTTTGGACACCGGGTTGCGCAAGTTCGGCGCGCTGCTGGGCGACTTCGAGATCACCCGCCAGCCGGAAGACATGTACTTCATCGAGCAGATGTCGCACGTCGCCGCGGCCGCGCCGCGGACAAAGTCCCGGCGGGTGATCTGCGTGGAAGATTTTGGTGCGTGATTCATAAGTTGCCAGCCATTATAGCAAGGCTGGCAAGCGCGCGCGCTAAAAAAATCCAACTGGAGCTCATCTTTGTTCTGGCCCATCGCGGTCCACTTGAATGGCCTTCGCCGATAAGCGTCCAAGACAACATCATGCCAGCGCAAATCAGCTTATCTCCCTCGCGGCAACGGACCGGCCTAGCCTTGATGTCCTGCCTCACGCTCTTCCTCCTGACCCCCGCGCAGGCCGCGGATTCCTGGACCGATGTTGCCAGCCCACTGCTGGCACGATTGACCAACAGTGGGGTCAAGTCGGCCTGGCCTGGCGGTTGTTCGGGCGTCGTCGTAGACCGGCTTACCGGCGACGTGACCATCAAGGTCGTCGGCTGCGGACTTTGGCGCAGTGCCGACCAGGCCAAAACCTGGCAGCGGATCGACCACGAAACCATCTCCGGCCGAGATGAAACCGGCTGGACCACCAGCCAAGACCAGAACCTCCCCACGAGAATCGCCAGTTTCTCCCTGGATGGATCCGCCGGGTGGACGCCCGAGGGGCACAACTGGAAGACCTTCACCTCGCTGGGTCGGAATTGGGATTTTGGCTCCGTCGATTGGTCGGCAAGTTCCCCCAAGACCATCATCGTCGCCAAACATGAAACCAACCCACCGGGCGAAGTCTATGTGACGACCGATGGGGGGCTGACCTGGAACCAACTGGGCATCTACCTCAATCCGAACCGGGACCGTATCTCCATGGTCGGCGCGATGGATGCCGCGACGCTCATCTACAGCAAGGGTGAGGGGATCTACCGCAGCACCGACACCGGGGTCACGTGGACCAAGGTTCTGTCCGCCAACCCGCAGACGCGCATCCCGGCCTTCTTTCGTGGCGTCCATTACTTGGGCACCACGGCGGGCTTACTCGTCAGCCGGGACCAGGGGGCCACCTGGCAGCCGCAGGGAACCGCTGTCAATATCTGGCAAGGCCCCTTTTTCGGGGGCGACCAGCGGGAAATCGCGGTCGTCGGCCAGGACGGCGTCTTCCTGACGCGGAATGGCGGTGAGACTTGGGCGCACGTCGCGGACCTCAAACCCAAGGAAGGCAACTATGTCTTTAGCCCGAACTGGTTCGGGTGTTACGCCTGGGACCCCATGCACCACCTCCTCTACGCGTCGTCGATGGGCAATCCCGTCTATCAGCGCAGGCTGCAGCACTGACGTCCCGCTACAGCAACCCCTGGTAGGCCAGCCAGAGCGCCCGGTAATACTTCATCACCCGCACGGGATCGGTGCTGGCCGGAATCTCCGCCAGGCAAAAACCGTGGAACGGGATCTGGTTCAGTCCGGCCATGAGCTTGCGGAAGGGATATTCTTCCTGGAACAAATCCACCATGTGAACGGAGAAGATCTTGTCCTTGAGCAAGGCGAAATTGTGGTCCCAACCCTCCCCATCCAGGTCTGAGGCGTTGCAATTCCAACAGGCGCCCACACTCGGATGGTTGGCGGCATCCAGGATGGTCTTGATGTGTGGCGGAAACGCCGTGCCCGAGCCGTG
>Ga0214167_1001304_pt1 | contig 10237 bp, 9 predicted proteins | sample TroBogypolimnion_45_FD_153006 | JGI IMG/M metagenome (GOLD analysis project Ga0214167, IMG submission 153006) | Freshwater microbial communities from Trout Bog Lake, WI - Practice 18AUG2009 hypolimnion v3 | ecosystem: Environmental > Aquatic > Freshwater > Lake > Hypolimnion/Profundal zone ... | reverse complement strand
CTGCAGGCGCACCAGCCCCCACGTTGGCAGCGGCCAGTGTGAAGTCGCTTTACACCAGCAGCCACACCTACACCAACGTTTCCGTGGGTGACTGGAACCCGAACTGGGGTCAGGGTGGCACGATCAGTGATGTTGTTGCCGGCAGCGTAACCGTCAAGAAAATGGACCTGGTCAACTATCAGGGCATCAACATCTCCTCGCCCAATGGGGCGCCCACAGATTCTGGCGTCCTTGACATCACCGGCAAGGGTACCCTGCACATCAGCTACTGGACGGCGAACGGCACCGCCTTCAATTTCACACCGATCGATGCCGGCGATCATGAATACCCAATCGCCTCTGGGACCCTGACTCAGGGCGCCTGGAAGGAGCTGGAACTGCCCATCACCAATGCCGGCTTCGACCTGTCCACCCTCCGGCAGTTAAAGTTCGATACCACCACTGGTGAAGTCATCTACCTGGACAACATCTACTTCCATGGCGCCAGCAGTAGTGGCGACACTGCCCCGACCGCAGGTGCTCCTGCCCCCTCGTTGGCTGCAGCCAGCGTGATCCCCCTCTACACCAGCAGCCACACCTACACCAACATCACAGTGGGCGATTGGAATCCCAACTGGGGCCAGGGCGGTACCATCGCTGATGCTGTGGTGGGCAGTGTGACCGTCAAACTGATGAACCTGGTCAACTATCAGGGCATCAACATCTCCGCCCCCAACGGAGCACCCACGGATTCAGGCGTCATCAACATCACAGGGAAGAACACCCTGCACATCAGCTACTGGACGGCGAACGGCACCGCCTTCAACTTCACGCCGATCGATGCCGGCGACCATGAATTCCCGATTCCTTCCGGGGCTCTCACCCAGGGTGCATGGACAAGCTTGGAACTGCCCATCACCAATGGCGGTTTCGACCTGGCCACTGTCCGCCAGCTCAAGTTTGATACCACTACCCCTCAGATCATCTACCTGGACAACATCTACTTCCACTAGGTGACAACCATGAAATAGGTGGGCCGCCGCACTCCGGTGGCCCACTTTTGGTTGAAGCGTGCGCGTAAATTCCCTTTGACTGCGTTCACTGAGCGATCCCTGATTCTGGGCAGTCCTGTCAACCCTTCACAGAAAGAGAAACCCATCCATCAGCGCCACCGGATCCTGTGTGGAAGTGCTGGTGGAATGCTCAGACGAGGAAGCACACCCCTGTCTTCCCGCCCCCACCAAGAACCGGTGATTGAGGCATAGCCCCGAACCCCAGCACCTTGAAACCATCGTGGAGCAGCCGCATGACCAAGAAACTCAGGACCGTCCGCCAAGTCATGGAATTATCCATCCACCACGACGTTCCGTCCGATGCGGACCCGGCCGGAGCCCAGGAAGAGTGGACACTGGAAAACCATCTGGATACGCTACCGGCCGAGTTTGCTGCTGCAATCCGCGTGGAGATGGCCAAGGGCACGCTGGTGGTCAACCTTGTCCCGGGTACGAGCGGCATCCGCATCACTGCCAGTGAGGCCCGCGGCAAGAACCCCAAGAACCCTTCCGGCGCCTGAACCATTCCGGTAACAAGAGGCCTACCATGAGCGATACCAATACAGGCAAGGATTCAGAAGGCCAGCGCCCGGCTCCGTCGGCACCCCCTCAGTCCGCCTGGGCAGGCCCTGGGGCGCTCGCCGACACAGGGCAGCCAGCAGAGTTTGTGCCCATCGAACTCAAGGCACTGGCGGATGAATTCCGACAGATCCTGGAGGGGGGCGTGCACGGCTTGTGCTTCAGCCCCTACCTGGAGGGTCAGGCGCCGGGCTCACTAGTGGGCGAAACCCAGATCTTGGGCCGTCTAGAGATCATCCGGCCCTACACAAATTGGATCCGCACCTTCTCCTGCACCGATGGCCACCAGCACACGCCCCGGCTGGCCCGAGGGCTCGGTATGAAAGCCTTGGTAGGCGCTTGGCTGGGCACCAACCTTGAGGACAACGAGCGTGAGCTTGCGGGGGCCATCGAGGTTGGGCTCGCAGGCCACGCCGACGTACTGGCCATCGGGAACGAGGTGCTGTTGCGGGAGGAACTGACTGAGGACGAGTTGCTGGATTACATCCAGCGAGTGAAGCAGGCGGTGCCTGGTGTGCCTGTGGGTTATGTCGATGCCTACTATCTGTTCGAGAAGCACCCCCGGGTCACGGCTGCTTGTGATGTGCTGCTGACCAACTGCTACCCCTTCTGGGAAGGCTGTCCCCGCGAACAGGCTGTCGAATACATGCAGAGCATGTATCAACGAACGCTAGCGGTAGCCGCCGGAAAACAGGTCATCATCAGCGAAACCGGCTGGCCGAACACGGGTCAGCCTTTCCATGGCTCGATCCCATCCATGGAGGGTGCCATGCGCTACTTCATTGATACCTATCGATGGGGACAAGCGGACCAGGTTCAGATTTTCTATTTCGCCGCCTTCGATGAGGCCTGGAAAGTGGGAGATGAAGGGGATGTGGGGGCCTTCTGGGGACTGTGGGACAAGGATGGCCTTCCGAAGTACCTGGAAAGCCGGAGACAACCTTCATGATCAATCTCCCCAGCGGGAATGCCATCTGCTATTCAGGCTATCGCCATGGGCAAAGCCCGAACACGCGGAGCTACCCTTCTTCGGCCGAGATTCTTGAGGATCTGCTGATCCTGCGAAAGCACTGGCGGTTGCTCCGGCTGTACGACTGCAGCCCGCACGCCGAGCGGGTCCTGGCGGTCATCCGGGAGGAGAATCTAGATTTCCAGGTGATGCTCGGCGCCTACCTGGGCGCTGAGCTGAACAACTTCGGCTGCCCCTGGGGAGCGACCTTCAGTGAGGAGGAGTTGGAAGCCAACCAAGCCGAGAACGAGGCCGAGGTGGAGCGCCTCATCGTCCTGGCCCGGCACTACGAGGACATTGTCTTTTCTGTTTCCGTGGGCAACGAGGCGACCGTGGAGTGGACCGATCACTTCGTGTCCGTTCGCCGCATGATCGAGCTGGTCCGCCAAGTCAAGCGCAGCGTCGTCCAGCCGGTGACCTTTTGCGAAAACTACGTGCCCTGGCAGCACAAGCTGGAGGGCCTGGTCGCAGAAGTGGATTTCATCTCGCTTCATACTTATCCGGTGTGGGAATACAAGCGCATCCACGAGGCTATCCAGTACACCAAAGACAACTACCACAGCGTGGCCCAGCTCTACCCGGACAAGACCGTGATAATCACCGAGGCCGGGTGGGCAACCAGCTCGAACGGGCGCTGCATCCACCCGGAAAACTCATCGGAGGAGCTGCAAACGGCCTACCTTGAGGACCTGATGACCTGGAGCCGGGCCGAGGGCATCCTCACCTTCGTATTTGAGGCCTTCGACGAACCATGGAAGGGCTCCGCGGACCCGCTGGAGCCTGAGAAACACTGGGGACTGTTTACGGTCGAACGTCGGCCCAAGAAGGCCATGCAGGGGATCTATCCCGAGTTGATGCACCCTCAGGCGAGATAGGTCGCAATCGACCGAGGGGGCATTCGGGCCTCGGTGGCTTGGTCACCGTCCACTCTCAATTGGAACGCTCTCGTTTGTTCGCTTCGATTCAACACCACCATGGCCAGGGTGCCATCCGGATTGGCGAAGGCTATGGCCTCCAGCGCTTCATCCACTGTGGTGCATGCCACCCGGCGAGCGCCAGCCTTCAGGAATCGGGTGAAGTGTCCCAGGTAGAAGTATGAGCTCTGCGGCAGAAGGACATCCCTGGTCGCGTCGACCAGAATTGGGGCGCTGCAGTAATTGCCAACGTGGTTGGGGCCGCCCTGGTCGTCGAGGAGTAGGTTCCAGTCGATCCAGCCTTCTGTCCAACGGTTCAGGTCATTGATCATGGAATGGGCGTAGCGTTCCCCGAGTTCCCAGGAGCCCAGATGCGGCCCGCCCTCCTGGCAGCCCTCGGTGAAGAGCAGGTGCTTTCCCGGCCAGGCCTCATGCACCTGCTGGACATGATCGAAGTGGTCCTCGCCGTACCAGTGGAAGCCGGTGCCCCAAACGAAGCGGGCCGCCTCGGCATCGGAATAGACGAGGTTGGCCCGCTCGACCATCAAGTCCCGGTTGTGGTCCCAGATAATCACCTTGATGTGCCCCAGTCCCGCGGCCTCCAATTCGGGCCCCAGGCAGTCACGCACGAAGTCCCGTTCTTCTTCGGCCGTGTAGAGGCAGGACTCCCAGGGCTGAACTGCCATCGGCTCGTTCTGCACCGAGACACCCCAGATCGGGATCCCTTCCACGGCATAGGCCTCGATGAATCGCGCGTAGCAGCGGGCCCAGGCCCGGCGGCACTCGGCCTTGAGGTTACCGCCCCGGTTCATTCGGCCATTGGTCTTCATCCAGGGAGGGGGACTCCAAGGTGAAGCCAGCAGTTTGATAGGCTCCCCTGCGACCTGCTGGGCCGCACGGATGAAGGGAATCAGGGCCTGGCGGTCCCGCGCGATGCTGAACGAGGCCAGCTCGAAGTCGCCAGGGGTTTCCAAATGGGAATAGTGGCCAAGGGCGAAATCGCAGCTGCCCATGGGCACCCGGCACAATGAATACCCATGGCCACTCTGGCGGTCGAAGTAGGCGTTCAACGCTTCCCTCTGCCTTGCCGGGCTCAACTTCTGCCAAGTGACTGCCGCGGCTTCCGTGAAGGCTCCACCGAAGCCCTCCAAGGTCTGAAAGGTGGTCCCCGTATCAACCCGAATCCAGTCCAGCTCTGGCCCGCCGCCGCTGCTGCCCGGATTAGGCAACTCAGTCAACCGGTAGCCCCCAGAACGCGCGGTCAGGAAGGTTCGCAGGATGGGTCTCGAGGCGGCCAACTTGGGAATCATGGGCTCGAATCCTGTCGGAAGAGGCGGGGAAAGCAGCTCGACGGCTTCAGTAACGGCTGCGGTTGTAGACCCGCACGTAATCCACGAGCATCGTCTGGGGGAACACAGTCGCGCCGTTGGGCGCCCCTGGCCAGGACCCGCCCACCGCGACGTTGAGGAGCAGGAAGAAGGGCTGGTCGAACACCCAGGTGGCGCCGCCAGGGAGGCTGGCGGTGGTGTAGGTCGCATAGAGGATCGAGTCGAGGTACATGTTGATCTGACCCGGAATCCATTCCAGCGAGTAGATGTGGAAATCATCCGAGAGGTTGCCCGTCGGCAGGGCGTACCTGGTGCTGAGGCTGCCGCCGATGAAGCCTGGACCATGGATGGAACCATACAGGTCGGCTGGCTGGCTCCCGATGTTCTCCATGATGTCGATCTCGCCACAGGTCGGCCAAGGCGTCGATGGAAAACTCTCCCCCAGCATCCAGAAGGCCGGCCACATCCCCTGTCCGGAGGGGATCTTGATGCGGGCTTCGAAACGGCCGTATGTCTGGTAGAAGATCCCCTCGGTTTTCAACCGCGCGGATGTGTAGTTGCACAAGATGCCATCCGCACCCTTGTAGGCCTCATGGATCGCGGAGATCACGAGGTTGCCGCCCTGAATCTGGGCGTTCTGAGCACGGCTGGTGTAGGACTCTAATTCGCCGTTGCCCCAGCCGTTCCCGCCGAGGTCATAGGTCCACTTCGTTGAGTCAGGCAGAGAGCCGTCCGGCCCATTGAACTCGTCGCTCCAGCTAAGCACCCAAGTGGGGCCCTGGACTGTGTTGTAAGACTGGAAGGCGCTGGCTGAAACGGCATTGGCGGCACCAGCTGAGTCGGTGAATGCGCCTACCGCGATGCTGATGATCATCGTGCCTGTGTCGTTGGTGGGCGGCGTGACCGCCAGTGTGTAATGGGTCGGGTCGACCATGGTGGTGCTGGAGGCCACGGTACCACTCGTCAGCCCCACTGCTGCAGCCGGAAATGCGTTCATGGGCTGGCTGAATGTGAAGGTCAGGGTCACCGGACCCGTAATCGCTGCAACGCTGGTGCCGCTTATGGCTACCGTAGGGGCCGGCGGCGCAGGTCCTGAGGCAGTCCCGCCCCCGCCTCCGCAACTCGTGAGCAGGTAGGTGAGCACCAGCAGGGATAGAAGAAATCTCATTTTCGATAATCCCGTGGGTTTTATGAACGCATTCCACTAGGCAACTTCCAGTTAGCCCGACAGCCTCATGAGCATCGCTTAACTTTTTATAATTAATTATTTAAAGTAGCCAAGCAGAAGATTTGATTCAAATTCGAGGATAGGGTTCACTGGTTTTTCCGCAATGACCCTGTTTTAATAATCATCAACCTTATTTTCATAAATTTATCGATGCCACCCTACAATGACGGGAGTTGTGCAGTATTTCTCGACGCGTTGATCGGATTAGCTTTCGAAGGTAATGTCAAGTTGCCTACCTTGAAAAGCTAGCCTTACCTACAAAGAGAACCGTGTCCTAACTCTATGGGACCAAGCACCTTTCAGTCGTGCATCGACCAAATCATCCGCACAACTCGGACACATTTGCTGTGCGCTGGATCCTCTAACAACTCAGTAGCCATGTTCCGCAACTATAGGGCCGGATAGGTTCATTTGTTAGGTTTCTGGGCCGTTCCGCCGCGAAGGGCGCTTCCTGATAGGGGACTTAGTCTTGGCGTATCCCCAGGACCAAGGCTACCACATGGCCTCGAAGGGTACCCATGCATTGCACCCGGCAATAGGAGAATGCTAGCGAATTAGTACGGAATTTTCTTGCCGCAAAAGCCTTTAAATAAATATGGAAACTTATGTAAACACCTCTGAAAGCGAGTATGGCGGCGAGTGAAGGATTCGAGGCAATGCTTCGCCAGGCTCAAACCTCCTGTCCGCCCCTGCACTTCCCAAAGCGGCTGCGCATGCCTGCCTTGAACGTCTCGCGCTCCTCGGGGCTCATGCTCTCCCAGCGCTGGATGATGTGCTGACGGTGGCGCAAGCCGGGACCAAAGCCTCGGCCGTGGCGGTGGTGGAAGCCACCAAACAGGATGCGGCTGAGAGCCAGGAGACCCAGGGCCTGCCAGAAGTGGATGACCTTCAGGCCGAAAAGCGCCGGGAGCAGGGCGTTCCAGAGGCTCATGACCAGGAGGCCCAGGGCGGCGATGCCGATGGCGCCCAGGAGGATGAAGCCCACGAACTTGCGCGGGTGACGGTGGTTCCTGGCGCGGTGGTTAAACATGGAGGTACTCCTCGTAGATGGATTTCAGACGTTGGCGGAGATGGATCACGGCGTAGTGCTTTCGGGAAAGGAGGGTGTTCACGGACAGGCCCGTCTGCTCGGCGAGTTCCATGAAGCTGAGGCCTTCGAGTTCGTGGGCGATGAAGACGTCGCGTTGTTCCTTGGGGAGTTCCTCGAGGGCTGCGTCCAGTTCCTCCAGCAGCACCCGTCGGGCATAGGCGGCCTCGGGTCCGGCCTCCTTGGAAGGGAGCCACTCCTCGAGGGAGAGGGTGTCGTCGTCAGCCTGATCGAAGGGGCTCTGCCGGGTGGATTCGGTACGCCGCCTGCGGAAGAGGTCCGTCATGCGGTTCCGGGCCACCCGGTACATCCAGGCCGTGGCGTTCTGCAAAGGCTTCATGAGCTGCTGGGCTTGGACCAGCTCGTAGAAGACGTCCTGCAGAACATCCTCCACATCCGCCTCCTCGCCCACCCACTTGCGGATGAAGTGCTTCAGCCGACCCTGCTCGCGTACGACGGTCTCGGTCAGCTGGGGGTCTCGTTCAGGCATCCAGGTCGTGTCCAGGGTTTCCTCCATCTACCCTTGAAGACGGCCGAAGGCCCGGAATATTTTATGGAATTCGCGCCTTTCATCGGCCCCCACCCCTGAGCCCGGGATCCCCCAGCCAAGAAGCCTTGTGTCCGGGGGCCCCAAACGGTAACCTAGAAGGCCTTGGAGAGATGCCGGAGTGGCCGATCGGGCTCGCCTGCTAAGCGAGTGTGTTGGGTAAACCAGCACCGGGGGTTCGAATCCCCCTCTCTCCGCCAAAAAAATGTTGGGAACAAACAACTTGAGAGCCATCGATTTCAAGACTGCACCTCGATAGCACCCTCAGACCCCCAGCGGATTCAAGAGCCACCCCAACGGTGGCTCTTGTTTTGGTATCCCCGGGGCCAAGTGAAAGCCGCCCGAAGGAAGGTTCAGGCGGCTCGGCCCAGGCCAGGCACATCTTGGGTGGTGCTTCCTGGATTTGGCTTCTCTTGCCTGGTTGACCGAACTAAATGGTGGCGTGGGGCCGTTAGGCCCCGCAAGTCCCGGGCAAGCCCCGAACTAGACCGTCAAAACGCTTCAGATCGCGGTTCGAGTCAACATCGTAGGCATCAACCTAAGGTCCTCACCGCTTCTATACCAAGGATGGTGAGAGTCCTGGGTTAAGCACTCTCCAGGTAGTGAGGTAATTTTTCGGACTGACTCGGGTCCGGATCTCCCTGCATCAGGGAATTTTGCAGGGATTTCTCGAATTTCAGAGGTAAGGAACGGCACTATCCAGATCAAGGCGTGAGCGAGGGTTTGGGTTCGCAGCTCTTGAAGGCTCGGATTCCCTATGCTTCCGAACAGGGAATCTTAACGTCCTATCAGGGAATGCTGGGGAATTCGAGGCGAGTGGCGAGCATCATCAACCCATCGGTGCCATGAAAGGACAGGACCATTACTTAATACTCGGGAGGTAACGGGTCTGAACGATCTCCAGGTGGTGGGCCACATGGGCGAGGCCGATGTAGGGAATGCAGCGGGCAGTGAGGGCGCGACCGTAGGAGGTACCAGCACGCGCCCAGGCTTCGCTCGAGAGGCTTCGGTAGAACGAGATGTTGGAGGCCCTGGCCGCGCAGAAATCCGTCACCAGATCTGCGAAGCTGCGGTCGTCTGCGCTGGCCATGGCAGCGAAGGCATTGCCATCCAGGCCAGGTATCGGTGTGGCATCACCCCGTGCAATGCGAAGGCAAGAGAAGGCGAAATAACGCTCAGAATCGGAGAGGTGCTGGAGCAGGTCCTTGAGGCTCCATTTGTCCGGAGCATAGCGATGGATACCTTGGTTTTCGGTGAGTCCACGGAATAGGGCGGCGACCCGGTCGGATTGGGCGGCCAGCAGAACCAGCCCATCGCCTTCTGGGGCGTTGCCAAGATAATGTGAGAATTCCGATGCGTACTCGCTGATAACAGGTCTCCGAAGTTCCATTTATTCCTCCTAGAATGGTTGTCCTCATGGTTGTCTGTCCCGGGCTTTCATACGGGCAAGCAATGGTCATAACGATGTAATAGGGATGCTTACTTATTGAAAGTGCAAGTGCTCATGGCGTTCGCCCCAAAAGTCCAGTCCACAGATTCCATGTGTTGGATCACCCGCTGATTAATGCCGATGGACTCCCACAATAGAAGAACCGGCGCGACAAGAAAACACGATGATCGACTACAAGTGCCTCCAAAGGGCCTGCTGAAATTCCCAGCGGGTGTACGGCTTGCAGAGAACCGTGACACGATCCATCACCTCCAGGTCCGCACGGGTAGCGGCATCGGCATATCCGGAAGCGACGATCACGGGAAGGTCTGCGCGAAGGGATCGGATTCTTTTCAGGGTTTCCAGGCCGCCCAGGTTCGGCATGTTCAGGTCCAGCACCACCAGATCCCAGAGGTGTTCATCTTCGATCAGCCCGAGAGCCTTGTAGCCACTGCTCACGGCCGTGACGCAATGGCCCTGATTCTCGAGTGAAGCGAGTGTCGCCTCCCGCACCAATGGATCGTCATCCACGAGAAGGATCCGGAGGGGTTCCAAAACGCCAGGCTGACACGACAAAGGACCTGGCGACAGGTTGCCGCCCCGTTCCTCATTCGCAATCGGAAGGCTGATGCGCACGACTGTCCCCTGGCCGCATCGGCTCTGAAGGGCAAGGACCCCTCCGTGCGCTTGGACGGTCCCATAGACCATCGAAAGCCCCAGGCCTGTGCCTTTCCCGACCCCCTTGGTTGTGTAGAACGGCTCCATGGCTCTGGTGAGAACTTCAGGTGTCATGCCATGTCCCGTGTCCTCTACGATCAAGTCCACACTCCCAGCTTCCAGGACCGCAGTCCGAATCGTCAGGGTCCCTCCATTTGTCATGGCGTCCGCAGCGTTGACGCAGAGGTTCATCAAGGCTGTCGTAAGCGCCGTGAGGGAGCCCATGACCTTTGGAAGGTCATGGGTGAGGAAGAGATTGAGTTTTATCCTTCCTGATTACCAAGCATTCTCAGCCAAATAGAGGAGCTTGATGGGCATGGGCGGAGTTCTGGCGGCGGCGTGAAGTAGGCGTGGCAGGAGGCTGGCTA
>Ga0214167_1001300_pt1 | contig 10254 bp, 7 predicted proteins | sample TroBogypolimnion_45_FD_153006 | JGI IMG/M metagenome (GOLD analysis project Ga0214167, IMG submission 153006) | Freshwater microbial communities from Trout Bog Lake, WI - Practice 18AUG2009 hypolimnion v3 | ecosystem: Environmental > Aquatic > Freshwater > Lake > Hypolimnion/Profundal zone ... | reverse complement strand
CCGCCCGCGCCTATCTCAAGCGCGTGGGCGAAAGCTATCCACTGTGCCAGCCGATACAGGCCATGCAGCTGCAGGAGTTGCCGCGCGAGGTGCACAAAAAGGGCGACCACAGCGGCGGCTTTGATGCCCGCTACCTGCTGCAGCCCGCCGTCGATGGCCAGAATATGGGTCTGGTCAGCGAAGCCGGCATGCCAGCCGTGGCCGACCCCGGCTCGTCGGTGGTGCGCGCTGCACACGATCTGGGCATTGCGGTGGTGCCACTGGTGGGGCCGGTCTCGCTCTTGCTGGCCTTGGCGGCCAGCGGCTTGAACGGGCAAAGCTTTGCCTTTGTCGGCTATGTACCGGCAGCACCGGCCGAACGAGCGCAAAAAATCCGGGAACTGGAGTCGCTGGCGCTCAAGACCGGCCAGACCCAGATCTTTATCGAAACGCCTTATCGCAACACCGCTCTGTTGCAGACCCTGCTGCAAAGTCTGCAGCACAACACCCGCCTGGCGACAGCCAGTGGCTTGACGCTAAGCCGCGCAAAGTGCCATAGCGATGTGGTGAAAAACTGGAAGAGTAAACCCTGGGCGCTGGACAACAGCACGCCCACGGTATTTTCAATCGGCCGCTAACGCAGCGACGGTGCCGTCTTTAAAGCGTGCACCGAGCCCTCGCCGATGGAGGCACCAAAGCGCTTGACCAGGCGCTCGGCCACGTTGTCGCGGCGGGTGTAGTCCACCAGCTCCTCGGCCTTGATCACCTCGCGCGCCACATAGTCCAGGCTGGCCAGTTGATCGGCCAGGCCCATCTCGACCGCTTGCTGGCCGGTCCAGAACAGGCCGCTAAAGGTTTCCGGCGTCTCCTTCAAACGGGCGCCGCGTCCGGCCTTCACGGCAGCAATGAACTGCTGGTGAATCTGGTCCAGCATGGTCTGGGCAAAGGCGCGCTGCTTCTCGGTTTGCGGACTGAACGGGTCCAGGAATCCCTTGTTTTCACCGGCCGTCATCAGCCGCCGCTCCACCCCCAGTTTGTCCATCAGGCCGGTAAAGCCAAAGCCGTCCATCAGCACGCCGATGCTGCCGACAATGCTGGCCTTGTCCACATAAATCTTGTCGGCGGACACGGCGATGTAATAGGCGGCCGAGGCGCAGGTCTCTTCCACCACGGCATACACCGGCTTTTTGTATTTGGCCTTCAGGCGAATGATTTCATCGTTGATGATGCCGGCCTGCACCGGGCTGCCACCGGGCGAATTGATCAAGAGCACCACGCCCTGCGTGCCGGCGTCTTCAAAGGCACTGCGCATGGAGGAAATGATGAGTTCGGCGCTGGCCTCGCCACCGGAGGCAATTTCACCCTTGATTTCAATCACGGCGGTGTGCGGCTTGGACACATCTGCAGGCGCGCCCCCGCGCTCCCAGCCAAACCAGGCCAAGAGCACCAAAAACACCAGCCAGGCGATGCGAATGCCGTTGCGCCAGCGGCGGGCCTGGCGTTGCTCAATCAGCGTCGCCAGGGCCAGCTTTTCCAGGGTGGCGCGTTCCCATCCGGCAGCGCTGGTGGGTATGGCACCCTCACCAGGGGAAGGGATCGCAGCGGGGCTGGTACCGCTGTCTTTTTCGGCGCCAGCGGGAGTTTGGGGTTCGGTCATGTCAGAAGTTCACAGTGTGCAGTTGCGGGTCAGTATGCCAGTGGACCACGCCATCAATCTCGGAAGTCTCAATTTTCACCAGCCCGCCCCGGCAAGGCCCGCCCTGGCAGGCACCGGTTTGGGGACTGTAGGTGGCGCCATGGGTGGCGCAGATCAGCCAATGCCCGGTCAGATCGAAGAAGCGATTGGGCTGGTAGTCCATTTCCATGGGCACATGGGAGCAGCGGTTCAGATAGGCATGGACCTGGTCCGCATAGCGAATCGCAAAGGCCAGGCAGCTCTGCCCACAATACAGCACATCAAAGGGCTGGGCCTCGCCGCTATTGACCAGCGCGTCCGACTTGCACAGGGCGATTCGCTGCGACTCAAATCCGTCTGTCCACTTCGCGCCCACCTCAGCCATGGGCCAGCAGCCACTGCTGCAATTCAGCCACCGAGTGCGCCACAAACAGCGGCGACAGCGCGACAAAATCTGTAGGATCATGTGCGCCATAGCTGACACCCACGCTGGGACAACCGGCATTGCGCGCCATCAGTAAATCGTGCGTGGTGTCGCCAATCATCAAGAGGCGCTCAGGGTTCACACCCAATTCAGCCATCAGCTCCTGCAACATCAGCGGATGCGGCTTTCCTGCCGTCTCGTCGGCGGTGCGGGAAGCGTGAAACAGACCCTGCAACTCGTCGCGCGCCAGGGTTTCGTCCAGCCCGCGCCGACTTTTCCCCGTGGCCACGGCCAGCAAGTGCTGGCGCCCTTTGAGCTGGTGCAACATCGGCAGCACGCCCTTGAACAGACTGATGTCGTTCTGGTAGACGGTGTAATGGTGCTTGTAGCGCTCGCCCAGCAGCGGGTATTTTTCGCGTGGCACATCCGGCGCGGCATGGGCCAGCGCGGCCATCAGGCCCATTCCGATCACGTATGAAGCATCGGTATCGCTGGGCACGGTGCCGCCCACGTCGCGCACCGCCTCCTGGATGCAACGGGTAATGATGGCAGTGGAATCAAACAGGGTGCCGTCCCAATCAAAGGCAATCAGGTCGAATTGGCGCGTGGGCGAAGCTGGTTTATTGGACATGGAAATTCGCTATTCAGCGCTGGGAGGCAGGGCATGGCGCAGGAATGCGGCAAGGTCGGCTGGCAATTCTGCCTGCAATTCCACGCGCTTGCCGGTACCGGGGTGATTGCACTGGAAGCGCCAGGCATGCAAAAACATGCGTTTGAGGCCACCCGGGCCCGCAAGCTTGGCCAGTTCCTTGTTGACATCAAAGTTGCCGTACTTGTCGTCGCCCACGATGGGCATGCCCTCGGATGCCAGATGCACCCGGATCTGGTGCGTGCGCCCGGTCTTGAGCGTGACCTCCAAAAGGGAATAGGCTTGGGCAGCACCCGCCTCCGTAGTGCCGCGCAGATTCACCAGGGTCAGTGACGGCATGCCATCTGGATCATCCTTGGCCACCACCTTGACACGCCGCTCACCGGCCTCAGCTTGGCCGTCCTTGCCGGGCAGCACGTATTTGTGCAGCGGCTTGCTCAGCACCTTGAGCTTTTCCGGCCAGTTGCCCAGCACCATCGCCAAATAGGTCTTGCCGGTTTCGCGTTCGCGGAACTGGTCCTGCAGTTTCTTTAACGCGCTGCGCTTCTTGGCCACCAGCAATATGCCGGAGGTTTCGCGGTCCAGGCGGTGCACCAACTCCAGATAGGGGGCACGCGGTCTGGCCATGCGCAACTGCTCGATGACGCCAAAGCTGACACCCGAGCCGCCATGCACGGCGACACCGGCGGGTTTGTTGATGGCCAGAAAGTAGTCGTCCTCAAACAGGATCGGGAAGTCCTTGGCTGGCACAAAGCCGCCTACCGACAAGGCAGCACTGCCGCCCTGCCCGCTGCTGCCGGCCCGGGCCACCAGAGCCGCCATGGCCTGGGCCTTTTCTTCGACCCGATCGGATATCCGCACCGGCGGCAGGCGCACCAGATCACCGACGGCAATCCGGGTGTCGGCCGACACCCGGCCCTTGTTGATACGCACCTCGCCGCTTCGGATGATGCGGTAGACATGGGTCTTGGGCACGCCCTTGAGTTGGCGCATCAGGAAGTTGTCCAGACGCTGGCCCGCCGAATCTTCGTCGACGGTCAATGTTTGTGATTGGGGTACGGTGGAAGTCAGATTGGCCCCTATAATGTGTTTCACTAGCGACGCGCTGTAAGTGGTTGATTTAGCTGGAGTTTAGTCCACACCCCATTGACAGCCCCGCTGGAAGGTCGATGCCGCCGCCTTCAACAGCCTGTAAATCACCCGCCACCTGCGTGTAATGACAGTCTGCCAAGCGGTCAAGCCGACGAATTGAAACCCTGATACGGAATACCCCAAACTTGCAAGCCCACGGTTTGCAAGCGGATAAAAACGAGATGTTTGTGTTGTGGAGACTATGGAGCATGTGCTTGGCGGACGTTTTCGTCCCGCCCAAGGCCGTGCGTCTGCCCGCAACAGTTTCGGTGACATCTGCCTCTGAACAGAGCGCAAATGTACAAACTTTCCCCCTCGTTCCCATCCACGTGCCCACGCTTCGACGCCTCGTGTAGTCGAAGTTCTCCGGCAATTCCTCCTCACTTCAGTTCGTCAGTCAGGCAACGTTAGCCCACCTGGGCATGTACTTACTGAAGAAGGACGCACCCCATGAAACGGATGCTTATCAACGCTACGCAGGCTGAAGAACGCCGCCTGGCCATTGTCGACGGACAAAAACTCCTAGACTACGAAATCGAAATCGAAGGGCGCGAACAGCGCAAAGGCAATATTTACAAGGCCGTGGTGACACGCGTAGAACCTTCCCTGGAAGCCTGCTTTGTGGACTACGGTGAAGATCGCCACGGCTTTCTGCCCTTCAAGGAAATCTCCAAGCAGTTCTTCCAACAAGGCGTTTCCGCCGGCAATGCCCGCATCCAGGACGCCATCCGCGAAGGCCAGGAACTGCTGGTGCAAGTGGAAAAAGAAGAACGTGGCAACAAGGGTGCAGCCCTGACCACCTTCGTCTCGCTGGCCGGCCGCTACGTCGTGCTGATGCCCAACAACCCGCGTGGCGGTGGTGTCAGCCGCCGCATCGAGGGTGAAGACCGTGCCGACCTGAAGGAAGCCCTGGACCAGCTCGAATACCCCAACGGCATGAGCATCATTGCCCGCACCGCCGGCATCGGACGCAGCGCGCCCGAACTGCAGTGGGACTTGAACTACCTGCTGAAATTGTGGACCGCGATTGACGGCGCTTCCAAGGGTGGCAAGGGCGCTTTCCTGATCTATCAAGAATCCAGCTTGGTGATCCGCGCCATCCGCGACTACTTCAACCATGACATCGGCGACATCCTGATCGACACCGACGACGTGTACGAACAGGCCCAGCAGTTCATGGCCCACGTCATGCCCGAGCATGCCGCCCGCGTGAAGCGCTACCGCGATGACGCCCCCTTGTTCAGCCGCTTCCAGATCGAACACCAGATCGAATCGGCCTATGCCCGCACCGTGCAACTGCCCTCCGGCGGAGCCATCGTGATTGACCACACCGAAGCCTTGGTTTCGGTGGACGTGAACTCGGCCCGCGCCATCAAGGGCGGCGACATCGAGGAAACCGCCACCCGCACCAACCTGGAAGCCGCCGACGAAGTGGCGCGCCAGATGCGTCTGCGCGACTTGGGCGGCCTGATCGTGATCGACTTTATCGACATGGAAGAGTCCCGCAACCGCCGCGAAGTGGAAAACCGTTTGCGCGACGCCCTGCGCCAGGACCGTGCCCGCGTGCAGTTCGGCACCATCAGCAAATTCGGTCTGATGGAAATGAGCCGCCAACGCCTGCGCCCGGCTCTGAGCGAAGGTGCATCGATTCCCTGCCCGCGTTGCGGTGGCTCCGGCCACATCCGCGACACGGAAAGCTCGGCCCTGCAAATTTTGCGCATCATCCAGGAAGAGTCGCTCAAGGACAACACCGCCTCCGTGCTGTGCCAAGTCCCGGTCGATGTGGCTTCCTTCCTGCTCAACGAAAAGCGCACCGAGATCGCCAAGATCGAGCTCAAGCAGCGCATCAATGTGCTGATGGTTCCCAACAAGAACCTGGAAACGCCCAACTACAAGTTGGAGCGCCTGAAGCACGACGATCCGCGCCTGGACAACATCGAAGCCAGCTACAAGATGGCCGACGAGATGGAAGACGCCACCAGCGTGACGCGTCGCTCGCAAGAGCCCACCAACAAGCAGACCCCCATCATCAAGGGTGTGCTGCCGGACCTGCCGGCGCCCATCGTGGCACCCAAACCCGAAGTGGCCAAGGTGGCGCCAGTGGTTGCGGTCGCTCCCAAGCCCGTGGCACCGGCACCGGTCAGCACCGGCTTCTTTGGCTGGATCAAGAACCTGTTGGGTGGCGAAGCGCCAGCACCGGTACCGGTCAAGCCTGTGGTAGCAGCCCCTGCCGCCAAGACGGAAGAAAAGCGCGATGCCCGTCCACCCCGCGAAGGTGGCCGTGACGGCGCCCGCGGTGGTCGTGGACCTCGCGGTGAAGGCCGAGGAGACCGCAACGAAGGTGGTCGTGCTGAAGGTGGTCGTGGACCGCGTGGCGAAGGTCGTGGTGATGGCCGTGGAGCTGAACGCGCCGAGCGTCCCGAAACTCAGCGCCCTGAAGGCCAACGTGCCGAGGGCCAACGCCCTGAAGGCGGTGAAGGTCGCGGCGGACGTGGTGGCCGTGCTGGCCGTGGCGGCGAGCGCGGTGAGCGCGGTGAGCGTGCCCCTGGCCAACAGCGCGAACGTTTTGATGCGGAAGGCAAACCGTTTGCAGCCGAAGCAGCAGGCGTGGAAGCCCCCAACCAGGACAACCGCGAGCAACGCCAAGAGCGCGCCCCGCGCCCCGACCGTGGTGCTGAGCGCGGTGAACGCGGCAACCGTCCTCCCCGTGCTGAGCGCGTAGAAGGTGCGGAAGGCATGGAAGGTCGCCCGGCCGAACGCGAAGAAAACCCCGATGCCAACCGCGACGCAAATCGCGAAGGCAACCGTGACATGAACCGTGGCGAAGCCGGTGCCGAAGGCGCCGAAGGCCAGCGCGGCGAAGGTCGCGGTAGAGGCAACCGAGGCGGCCGTGGTCGTGGCGGCGAGCGTGGTCCGCGTCCCGAAGGCATGCAGCCCCAAGGCGAAGGCCAGGCACAGCAGCCGATGTTTGTCTCTGAAGAAGCGCAAGCCTCCACCGAGCAAAACGCCGAAGGCAATGAGCCACGCAATGGCAACAACGGTGAGCCGCGTGAAAAGCGTTCCCGTGACCGCTATGGCCGCGACCGTGGCCCACGCACCGAGCGTCCACAGCGCCACGAGTTCACCGAACAGGGTGTAACGGAAATCGCTGCGGGCGAATCCGTGGCTGTGCAAGCGCCGGTCATGGTTCAGCTGGCTCCAGAGCAGGCGTTCACGCCCGCAGCGCCGGTCAGCGAAGCCGCAGTGCCGGTTGTACTGCCTGTTGCAGTGGCACCGGTTGCCGCAGCACCTGAGGTAGCCGTGGCGGCCACCCCGATGACAGCGCCCAAGGCAGTGCCTGCCCCTCCAGCAGTTGCCGCAAGCTCCATGCCTAAGGTAGGCAGCTATGCCCTGCCCCAGGACGACCTGGTTCAGGTGGCCCAGGGTTCTGGCCTGCAGTGGGTCAACACCAATGCCGATAGCGTGGCCAAGGTGCAGGCGGCGATTGCAGCCGAAGCCCTGACCGTGCATGTGCCGCGTGAGCGTCCGGCAGCGGTGTCGGTCGATGCCGGCCCTCTGGTGCTGGTGGAAACCAAGCGCGACCTGCGCAACATGACGCTGCCGTTTGAGGACGCCAATCCGAGCTAAGCGGCAAGGCGCTAAAAGGGCAACTTCGGTTGCCCTTTTTTTGCCTTAAGGGAAAACCCTTATGAAATGCCCCACCTCCACCGATTGCCAGATTCATCTTGATCATTCGCCCCCGGCCCCATTGGATTCGACTGCTGCTTGTCAGGCGGGGCTCCTTGGTGCACCGTATTTACGGCCAGCAGTTGTTTGTATTTGCCCTGTCCTGCGCCGTGGTATTGGCGCACGGCCAGTTGTTTTTGTGGAAGGTCCCGCTCAACGCCAGTCCATTTTCGCTGATGGGCGTCTCCTTTGCCATTTTTCTGGGTTTTCGCATCAATGCCAGTTACGACCGCTTCTGGGAGGCGCGCAAGCACTGGGGCAGCGTGCTGGTGGATGGGCGCAATCTGACGCGCCAGGCGCTGAGCTCCATTGCACCGGCGCGCGACATACGCCCGTTCGTGCTGGGCCTAGTCGGATTTGCCAGCAGCATGCGCAACCAACTGCGTGGCCGACCCGCAGACGCACAGACCGAGGGGCTGCTGCCAGATGAACTGCGGGCTCGCCTGCGTGAGGCACGCTCCGCACCTACCCTGGTGCTGGTCTGGCTGGGGCACTGGCTACGCGATTGCCGCCAGGCGCAACAGCTGGAGCCGGTCATCGCCCACAAGATGGAAAGTTCTCTGGACAGCCTGTCATTTGCCCTGGGCAGTTGCGAACGCATTGCCAACACGCCCCTGCCCTTTGCCTACTCGGTGATTCTGCACCGAAGCGTCTATTTGTATTGCGTGCTGTTGCCGTTCGGTCTGGTGGACAGCATCGGACTGATGACGCCCCTGGTGGTCACCTTTTTGTCTTACACCTTCTTCGCCTTGGAAGCCCTGAGCGACGAGATTGAAAACCCCTTTGGTATGCAGCCCAACGACCTGGCGCTCGATGCCATGGTGGCCGGCATCGACGCCAGCCTGCGCGAAATGCTGGGCGAAATTCCACCACCGGCACCGCTACCCGATGCAAACTTTGTGCTGAACTAAAGGCCTGCCCGCCAGGCGAGAACGGCGTTATTTATCCGTTAGCGAAGCAGGCGCTTGCTGGGCAAGCTCACCATAACTGAACACCTGGTTGCCACCTTGCTCACGTCCGTAATCGACGGCACGCTCGGCCCGCTCCAGTGCGCTGTCGGGAGAGTCGTCGGGGCTGAGGCGGGTAAAGCCACCACAGGCCGTTGCATGGCCGATCTGGGGAAACTGAAACTTGTCCATGTTGGCGCGAAAGCGCTCAAAGGCTGCCAACACCAGCGCCTCGTCGGGACAATGCATGAGCACGGCAAACTGCTCGCCGCCCAGGCGGTAGATGCGGTCATAGGTGCGAAAGCTGTTGTTCAGAATGCGCGCCACGAGCAGCAGCACCTCTTCGGCGATCAGCTGCCCCTCTTGCTCGGCAAGGGCCTTGAAGTGGTCTACGCGAACCATGCCTAGCCAGTAGTTGGGCGGCACGCGGTGGCGCCTCTCCTGCCCCCGCCTGGCGACTGTCAGGCCGGACTCCGCACCCATGCCGGCATCGAGTTCGTCCAGCACGGCGCTGTAAAAGCTGGCGTCCAGCGCCTTGCGGTTCAGCAGTCCGGTCAGACCATCGCGGTCGCTATAGGCCAGCAGGCTGTACATATTGCGAAACACATGCAGCAGCAGCTCAATGGTTTCCAGCTCCGCCGGGTTCAGCGACTTGGATGAATGAATTTCGAGCACGCCCTCTTCGTCGCTGCGTGAAGGCTCAAACATGGGCACATAACTGATGCGCGGACCGGCGTCACCGGACAGCGCCACCTCCACCCGCTCCCCGGTCTGCATGCTGCGCAGGCGGTCCCTCTCGTCTTCCCGCAGGGGCAGGGACTGAAATTCGATGCGCAGCGGGTCGGCCACCGAGCCACCACCGCGCGCATCGAGTGTTGCCACCTGCAGCCAGCGCCCCACACCCTCTTGGCTCCACACCTTGGCAATCACCACGCGCTGCAGCGGCAGCATGTCTATCAAGGCCTTGGCCAGGGTCAGTTCGAGCAGGTCCCGCTCGCGGTGGTCGGTCAGTTTGATCAGGTGTTGGATGAGTGTGGCCATGCACGCATGATAGTCCCTGATCAGCGCTTGGCGGCTTCCTTGAGCGCCTGTCTATAGGCTTCGGTCGCTGCCGCGGCATCTTGGCGCTGCTCGGCCATTTCTGCCAGTGCGCGCCAGGCGTCGCGCTTGAGGCCAGAGTCCTGCAGCAGCGCCAACGACTGCTTGAGCATTTGCTGCGCCTTGCCCCACAGGCGCAATCGCATGCACACCACACCGGCCAGATATTGCAGGGCCGCGTCGCGCGGATTGGCGATTTGTGCCGACTCGATGCGCGACAGCCATTGCGCATCGACCGGCTGGCCGTTGCTGCCAAAACCGGTTTCCAGTATGCGCACCAGGCGCACCTTCTGCCCCAAATTGAGCGCGTCCGGGTGCTCCAGCAACCCGGTCCATACCGGCATCAGCCACTGGCGCGAAGTGCTACCCTCACCGCCCTGCTCCAGCAGACGCTGCGCCGCCTGCATCGCCACATCCGGCATTTCGCGCTCGCTGGGCTCCAGCCCGTCCCAGGCGCGTTGCAACTGCACCGGATCGTGCGCTGCGTCAATCAGTTCTATGGCCAGGCCCTGCGCAATGCTCTTGCCGGCCACCTCTGAAAATGCACGGTGCTTGGTCAACAAGCGCGCCATCTCAAGCGCCTGCAAAGGGCGGCCCGCCATGCGCGCGGACTTGAAGCGCAAGC
>Ga0214167_1001291_pt1 | contig 10313 bp, 9 predicted proteins | sample TroBogypolimnion_45_FD_153006 | JGI IMG/M metagenome (GOLD analysis project Ga0214167, IMG submission 153006) | Freshwater microbial communities from Trout Bog Lake, WI - Practice 18AUG2009 hypolimnion v3 | ecosystem: Environmental > Aquatic > Freshwater > Lake > Hypolimnion/Profundal zone ... | reverse complement strand
GAAACCGACAAACTATTAGGCAAACTCTAGATCGCAAGGTCTAGAGTTTTTTGCTATAATACAATATGGCCATCACTAACCCGTATCGTTCTGCCGAAGCCAAAAAGTTATTTAAAGCACCCGAATTATTCGGGTGCTTTATTAAAGCACCCGAATCTTGTGTGGTCAACGGCAAGGTAGTTACCTGCAGAGATGTTAAAGTACACGAGTTTACCATGGGCGACGTAGAAGATCCAGACTTATATGCGGCACAACCTATATATGAGTGGCAATCGAGTGAAATAGGGCAATGGATTATGGAACATGCTGTAGAGACGCCGTTTTGGCACCGTTCGGTTGATCCTAATAGCTTTGGATACAAATACTATATCATTGCCAGACTTAGAGAACAAGATCAAACATACTGGGCACTTAAATGGCAAAAATCTTAGTTACAGGCGGACTAGGCTTTATTGGGCACAATGTTGTTGCCTTGTTAGAGCGTCAAGGACACGAAGTTGTTGTTATAGACAATATGACTACCTACGGTGTAGTTGATCGTCGAGAACTTGATTCGCTAATGACCGAGCGATCAAGATATATTCGCACACAGAAACGCTATATCTGTGATATCAGTAGCCCGGATATTCCTAAGATATTCCTTGCTGTGCAACCAGAAATAGTTATACACCTGGCTAGTTTTCCTAGACAAAAGGTAGTTAATTCTAACCCAATGATAGGTAGTCGTGCTATGAGCGAAGGCCTACTTAACTTACTCGAAGCTAGTGCCCACAATCGTGTACGCAAATTTGTTTATGTTAGTTCCAGTATGGTCTATGGCAATTTTGTTGACAAGTTTAAGGAGGGCATTGATGAGAATCATAAGTGTCACCCGTTAGGGCAATATGGTATTATGAAGTTGGCCGGGGAGTGGTTAGTAGAAGACTATCAGCGCAGATATAATATGGCGTATACTATTGTGCGACCCAGTGCTGTATATGGTCCAAGGGATGTAGAAGATCGTGTGGTAAGTAAGTTCTTACTAACTGCCATGCGTGATGGTGTTATACAAGTAAACGGTGGTAACGAAACTTTAGATTTTACTCATGTAGATGATGCAGTTGATGGCATTGTCTCTGCCGCAATTAGTCCGTACACTGATAATGAAATTTATAATGTAACACGCGGTTCTGCCCGTAGCCTACTAGAAGCTGCACAATTAGCCATTAAAATTGTCGGTAAGGGCACAATACAAATCAACAAACCAGATAATAACTTTCCGAGCCGTGGTCAGTTAAATATCAGTAAGGCATACAATGATTTTGGCTTTTTACCACTAACTGATATAGAACAAGGATTCCAAGAATACCATGAATGGCTTAAAGATTCTCCCCAATTTAATAGATAATTATGAACGGGCTTAAAATCCCCTTCACAGGATTAAAAAAGCAGTATAATAATCTCCGTACAGAGATATTAGATGCCACAGACGAAGTACTTAGATCCGGCCAACTTATGCAGGGCAATTATACTGCTGAATTTGAGAACTGGTTAGCCAAAAAGAATCATTCTAAATATGCGGTAACCTGTCACTCAGGTAGCCAAGCCCTAGAAATAATTGCTGAGTTTTATCGACTGCAAACTAGTGTAAACCCACCCAGAGTAGTTATACCTTCAATGACCTATGTAGCAACTGCTAACGCATTTATTCGTGCAGGGTGGGACGTCTATATTGCTGACACCGACTATCACGGTTTACTAGATAAAAAGAAAATACCCAACGATCTTAGCATACAAGCAACTGTATTAGTTGGCCTATATGGTGCGGCCGTAAATGCTGATCGTTTCTGGGCTACAGACTTAATTATAGAAGATGGCGCCCAGCATTGGTTATCTAACGATTGTCGTCGTATAGGTAATGCTACCGCTATATCATTTGATCCAATGAAGAACTTAAATGCGTATGGCAACGGTGGTGCGGTAGTAACAGATGACATAGACTTATTAGAATTTGCTCGAGAGTGGTGTAATAATGGCAAACCTAATCACACGAGCATCGGAACAAATAGTCGTATGAGCGAAGTAGACTGCGCCCAGATGATGGTTAAAACAAAGTATATCGATCAGTGGCAAGCTCGCCGTAAGAATATAAGTTTATACTGGATGGGGCGGTTAAAGAACACAGGTATTAGAAGTTTAATTGACGCAAATAATGCGGATACCCATTGTTATCATAAATTTGTTATCGATGTAGATAGCCGTGATATACTACAACGTAATTTAGCTATTAAAGGTATCGAGACACGGATACATTATAAAGAACCCTTACACGAATTATCTGCTTATACGGATTATGCAGGACCGGATATATTAAGCGTAGCAAGTGCATTATCACGCAGAGTATTATCACTTCCAATATATCCAGAATTATCAGATTTGGAGGTGGAATATATTATTGATTCTGTATTAGATTCCGTGTTATCAGCGCATAACTAGCTAACCAGGCCCAGTCGTAGCTTTTCTTTAATTCAACAAACTCTCCGTTGACAGAATTATAATATTCTATAGCATCGGTGGCTCCTTTTATACTCCATTGTTCTTCTGTATTATCTCGAGTAAGCCACTGATTTAATCTATATTCATTTTCCACATTAGGTAAACTATCTTTAAGTTTAATACATTCTCTAAATGCTGTGCGCCATGCCATCCAAGGGGTATCAGTATAGTGAGCTGTGCCTGATACGATAGGAACTACTTCGTGTGCTTGATCCAATGTAAAGTCTAGACCTTCTGCGGTATTAGTTAATACTAATTCCTTATTATATGCTATCATTGCTTGATGACCATACTCTAATCCATTTACAGGATTCGTTGCGTGGAAGATATAATGCTTAGGTTCTTGTAGTCGATCCGGTTGCCACAACCAATCAAAACTAGTGCTAACTTCTAATTTGGCAAATACAGCAAAGAACCACGGAGTAGTAGATAACTCTGCGGCTGCTCGATAAGCTGCGACTCGCCCATTAACTCCTGTGCTACGATGTATTTTAATACCGTTTGCTCGTTCTGCGGCCCACTTTAAATGATTATAATTTGCATCAGCATTAGGTTCACCATTATCAATAAACACTACGTCTAACGGACTATCTGTATATAAATGTCGTTGTGTTCGGAGTATATTAGGATAGTCATATAATTGCGTTTTAATATAAGGAATAGCTATCTTAGGTACAATACATACGCTGGCTCCTGCACTTAACGGAACAATAGTTTTAGTCTTTTCTCTCCACAAAGGAACAGCGGGTATATTATAATCCGTTATATCTTCTGTAGTAAAAATAGCCAACGGTCCATCCCAGTTATTATTTTTAACTGCTTCGACATGAGTATCGTAATTGTGTTTAACTACAGGTAACTTTCTACGTGGTACATTAATATTCATAAAGTTTAAGTCGTACCAATCTAATAGTTCGAGCTTTTCTGCACGATATTTAAATGTTGGAACATGCATAAAGAAAGTATCTCCAAACTTTTCTCCATCGCTAGGAAATACATGTAACATAGTAGCTTGCCAGACTTCAGGATGCCATGTAAAGTCAAAATTGGTATAATCGCAAACGGATGAGCAAATCCAAACAAACTCATGTTCGTCGGGTATATTCTTAGCAAGCCGTTTTAGTGTATCTAAATAGTTGTCAAAGTAACGGACTATTCGAGTAGTATTTGCTATATTACCCGCATTATTATCCATATGATCTATTTCGTATATGGCTGTGGCAACACTATTAGTTTTAATTTTTATTTGATCAATATACTTTATTTCTTCTGCATCTTTAACTTGATATTGCGGACCACCTGTGCGTTGATGTTGCGTACCAAATTGATATATGTAGGGACTATCTCCAGGATCTGGGCGCCAACTAAAATCAAATGTTGTAGTGTCTACATTATCTGGAATTAACCAATTATCCATATTAACAGTTAACTCTGCACGTGGGTAAGGCATATACTTTATTTCGGTAGCACCCGGAACTAGATATTCGACTGTGGGCATTTTAACTCCAGGCCACCACTGATTACCAAATATGTAACGATAAGGAGGATCGCCGGGGTCTGGAACCCACGAATAATCGAACTCACACTCGATTAAAATAGTCCAATTATTATCTTTATTATCTTTTAATTCTGCTCTAGGAGTCGAAATATACTTTATTTCTTCAGCATCAGCAACCCGATATTCTACAGTGGGCATCCGATTTGCTGGATACCATTGATTACCGAATATATAACGATAAGGAGGATCAAAAGGATCGGGTGCCCAGGTATAATCAAATCGAATATTATCTTTTATTATATTATAATTATTTCGATTATCTCGATTTGGGAGTATTTGATCATGGAATCGATACTCAATTGTGGGATTATCTCGAGGAACTAAAAAAGTCCCACTATACCGGTGATGTTGACTGGGCCAAGTATGAGTATATTCTGCTTCCCAAGGTACAGGTTCAAATAAAAAGTCAAAGCCACTATAATCAGTTAAATAGTTCGTCCACCAGAAATACCTAGTACGCGACCGTCGCCTAGCTGCTTCAATCGTTGCTGCAGACTGCTCGTGTGCAAACAAATTAGGTCGAACGCCAGAATAAAATACGTCAAACATGATTAGAATAGATGAGATTTACAACCATACATTTTGGCCTTGGGTCAGAGATCGTAGGCCCGGAACTAGATTGTTTTTTTGTGATCCACCGGGACATACTGATCCAGAGCACTTATTTAATCTAGGCAGCGATAGCCGAGCAGAAAACGATTATATATTTTGTCACGATCAAGAACCTGTAGATTTAAGTTTATATGGTGCATTATTTGATCAAGTAAATGAACGCAATTTAGATATATGGCAAGATAATAAAAGTTGTCCAATCTTGCCCAGTCCAATCGGACACGTGATAGTAAGCGAGCGTGGAGAATATGTTGAACAACTATGTGAAAAGTACGGTTGGAAAAGTCACTATTACTTTTATCACGGATGGGCCTGTTTAGACTGGTACAGAGGCTATAATTACGCATATTTAATTCCCCGTGCCCGTGCGAGACAGCCCCGTCGGACCTTTATAAGTCCTAATCGTATTGTTGGAGGTCGAAGAGATCACCGGGTACTATTCCTTTATAACGTATTCCGACACAATCTACAAGATAATTACATATCCGCCCCCAGACGCTGTCCATACGAAGGTGTAGATATAGCTAGTATAGCACAAAAGTATACCAATGTCTACCCCGATATAGTTGAGGTATTAACCCAAGCCGAATTACCTAGATTATTCCAAGACGAAACCGAGCAGATAATGTCAAGTTATTGTTTAACCAACTTCGCAGAAGCCCAGGATAGCCTTGTATATGTCGCAACAGAAACAGTATATTCGGGCCGTAGACAACACCTAACTGAAAAGACATTTAGAGCCATAGCACTGGAAATGCCATTCGTACTGGTGGCCGCCGCCGGCAGTCTAGCCTATTTACGCAGCTACGGATTCGAAACATTCAGCCCTTATATAGATGAAACATACGATACTATTGAAGATCCCATCGGCCGAATGGAGGCGGTAACACAAATTTTAACGGAAATAGAAGCGCGAAGCGCAGCCGAGAAATTAGAATTATGGCAGAACTTATTACCTCGAGTAGAACATAATTACCGCCATTTCTATCAGGGTGGCTTTGCAGACGTACTATGGCAAGAACTAACTGACATGCTAACGGAATTCGATTCGAATGTTTAACTTTGTAGTAGACCGTCTAATAAAGGGTCGACCTTATCCTAATCTAGCCCAACACCCTGCTGAACCGTATACACCTGCATGGCGTGAGTTTGGGCAACATCCGCCTTATACTGTACCTGTAGAGTTAATTAATCACTGTGAACTACACAGTTATCCATATCGTATTACCCTGACTGCAGAGTTATCTAATCAAGATAACACGAACAAAGATAATCCGTTGAATTATCTATATCCTGTACAGTTTGGATGGTTTGACTACTCAATAGACTATATAGATCTTGTGCCGGACCCAGTAAAAGCACTGGTAAGAGCCGGTCAAGTTCGAATATTATTTTATTATCATGAAGGTGATAACCCTGAAAGAATAAAACAGCGGTTAGATCTACTGTGTGAACAGAATAATATAGCGAAGAACTCGTATATATTCGTAAGTGGTAACACAGCTGCAGACGCGATAGAAAATAGTATACACTTTAATGACCATGAATTACTCTATTATAATAGGAATAAATCAGTGCAAAAATTCTTTAAAACTGGGGCTCTCATGAGGGCAAAGAGATTTTTATTGCTTAGTCGCACACACAAGTGGTGGAGAGCTACTGTAGTCGCAGACCTTAGTCGTACGGGGCTATTAGACGGGTCTTTATGGTCGTATAACACTCTAATCACTGTGGCGGACAGTTATGACGCTAATCCCATTGAAGTGGATACTCTAGGGTTACGAGACGATTTAAAGACGTTTATTCAGAACGGTCCTTATCGTTGTGATGATCTTTCTGCCCAAGCACATAACGACCATAGTCTTCACAGCCCCGAGCTCTTTGACTCTACTTACTGTAGTATCATATTAGAAACCCTGTTTGATTGCGACGGCTCTGGGGGCACTTTCCTAACCGAAAAGACCTTTAAGTGCTTAAAGCACGGTCATCCGTTTATTATAGTGGGCGCGGCAGGGTCATTGGCTGCACTGCGCAGTCTAGGCTATCGTACATTTGATCATGTAATAGATAATAGTTACGACTTGATCCGAGATAACACTCTACGCTATCTGGCTGTACGATCAACTATAGCACAAATAGCCGCACTCAGCCAGGCCAAGTTAGACGAGTGGTTAGCTGCATGCCGAGCGGATCTGGAGCATAACAGTCGGTTATTTTTAGCCAGTAAGTGGGATCGTTTAAATAGCTTACAAGAAAGATTGAACAATGGAAGATAAACCCCGTATTAACAGTTATACCAGCTGGCAACCCTTAGAAGAAGTCATAGTGGGCCGTGCATACTCACCTGACTATTTCGACTTTATTGACGATGCCCAGGTCAGAAATCAGCTGCAGCAGATCTTGAGTGAAACTGAAGAAGATCTAGCTAATTTGGCCCGAACAATAGAGACCTATGGTGCTCGTGTGCGTAGACCGGATTTACCGTCAAAAGATTCATTCGTATGGCATCAGACCGAAGGTGGTGGAGCACCGTTGCCGCCGTTGACACCCAGGGACTGGCAGATAACCCTAGGTGATCGGTTACTGCGTGTATTGGCCATGCCTGAGCTAGACACTATATGTGCAGACTATCAAGATCAGGTCATTAACCCACACCGGTCAGCCTGGGACACGGACTGTATACTAAATGGCGCCAGTGCTAGTTGTATAGTGCGTGTAGGGGCGGATGTGTTCTTTGACAACAGTGATTACCTAAGGCCTGAGCAGTCCCAGTGGATTGTTGACACGTGTTTAGACTCAAGATATAGGGTACACGAAGCGGTCACAGACGGTCATGGTGATGCTGTGTTTGCCATCTTAAAACCCGGCGTTATCTTGTCAAGTAAGCACGATATGCACCTGCATTTAGCCGAGGATTTTCCCGGATGGGATGTGTGTAAGATCTGGGATAGTAGCATATGGGCAGCAATGGAAGTAGGCCGGTTTAAGTATGAAGAATCGCCCGGTGCATGGTATGTACAAGGATCGACTCCTACCGCTGAGTTTACCCAGTTTGTCAACACTTACTTGACCAAGTGGACTGGCTTTGTAGCTGAAACTGTATTCGATGTTAACTGTTTGGTTCTGGACGAAGAGACAGTTATATTCAGTGCGTATAATCGAGAAGTGTTTGACTATTGTCGTCGACATCGCATTGAGCCTATTATATCCGAGCTTAGGCACAGTTACTTCTGGGATGGTGGTATATCCTGCTGTACACAGGACTTACGTCGACGCGGTGGCTTAGAAAGATACTTGTAATATGCCTCGTGCTGTGATCTTGGGCTGTAGTCATGCAGCCGGTGCTGAAATGGACGACGAGCCAGGACTCAACTGGGGCCCTGGCCTGGCAAGATGGCGCTATGGAGCCGAAAACAGTTATCCTGTACTAATAGCCCAGGCATTAGGATATACCCCCGAAAATCATGCCATCAGTGGTGGTAGTAACGATGCCATGTTCCGTATTTTTGACAGCCAATTTAACCATTTAATTCAGACTGATAGTTATACCACTAGACTGACCCAGGATGACCTTGTGATAGCCTGTTGGACCGGGTTGGATCGGACCGAAATATGGCACGATCCTGACCAATTATGGGTACCACTGTGCCCCGGTGGTGGTCGCGTATTAGTGCGAGAACATGATCCTGTTATGCTAGAAGGTCGATCCATTCCAAAGCCAGTGCGCGACGAAGAGTTGTATCAGAATTATCGTCAGCAATGGATTGCCCTGGCAGTCGATACTGTATCAGCTAGATTGAATAAAATAAAAAATATCCTGGCATTAAATGCCCAGGCGCAGGCGCACGGTATTCGAGTTATTAATATCGACAGCTTTGCGCCAGTCGGCAACTTTAAATGGCCCGATACAGCGGTATGGCCTGTTGATGTTGACTTCTTTAGCTGGGCCGCCGCCGGTGGCTACGCAAAAACAACAGCAGGACACTATTATCTTCCTGCGCATCGTGCCTATGCTGACTGGATACTGGCCAAACTAGACCGTTAAGAATGCACCCGAACTCCATATAACTGTTCAAAGCGATCTGCATCAGCTCGATCATTTACCATGGGTTCGCCACGTATATTAAGACTAGTGTTTAGTAACATAGGACAGCCTGTAGCTTGATACCACGCTTCTAGTAGTGCTCTTATTCCTGACCCATCTTTTGCGACTGTTTGTACACGACTAGTGCCGTCTACGTGTACAATAGCAGGAAAAGCGAAAGGCCTTAGGCAATAAGCGACTGCCTGCATATAGCTGGTGTCAACAAAGCCCCAGGGCATGTCAAAATATTCATCTGCATGCTCTGCTAGTATTACAGGTGCAAAAGGACGGAACTGTTGACGGCGCTTGATTTCATTTACCCGATCCTTTATATCTGGTCCTCTTGGATCGGCCAGGAGACTTCTATTACCCAGGGCTCTAGGACCGAACTCCGCCCGACCGGAAGCAACCCCAACGATTCTATCCCGTAGGAGGCTATCGACGAGGGCACGGACAGGGTACGCACCGCTAATCTCTCTACCAAGGTAGGCATGCTTAAAGTGGATCTTGCCGCCATAGGCAAGAGCAGCAGCACCAAGGCTAGAACCGCTGTCACCAGGGCTAGGCATAATCCAAACATTTTCAAAATATTCACCAAGATTTCTATTAGCTAAACAGTTAAGTGCTACACCGCCCTGATATACTAAATTTGTACTCCAGTTAAATGCACGGGCTCGTTGCATTACACTATATATCTCTCGTTCCGCGATGGCCTGCGCACTTGCGGCAATATCTACGTCCTGGGCAGTGGGTAGGAACATGTGATCGATGCCTATGTGTAGGTTCTCTTTTAACAGTATACTCATTGTGTCTGTATACTTGGCAGTGCCCCACCCGGCCATACCCATTGTGATATACTCTTCGTCTAATGGGTGTAGGCCAATTCGCTCGGTAACAGCACTATAAAAGAGTCCAATTGAATTGGGATACTTTTGCCCCCATAATTTCTTATACGTTGCCTGACCCTTTTGATCATATTCTGCTGCATATATTGATATTGTATCCCATTCACCTATTGCATCAATAACAACCACAGTGGCCCTGTCAAATGGGCTGGTTTGGAACCCAGCGGCTGCGTGACTTAAATGGTGGCCGTGTGTACTCGTGGGCGCATCACTAAAATAGCCGTGTAGTTGTCGACGAAGTATCTGCTTAGTTGTTAGCTTATCCCACTCTATGCCCTGTCCTGAGTATAGCTGTCTTAACTGTTTCTTCCAGGGTGTTTCATAATAGGCAATGTGATCTATATATCGTCCCCTAGCTGCTTCAAACAACATATCTACATTTAAGTTGGGGTCGTTTTTCTTCCGACTGTAACGCTCTGCATGGCCAGCATACAGGATCGTGCCACGGGTGTCGATGACAGTACAGGCTGCATCGTGAAACCCTGCACTAATACCCAGTATGTGGCGAGCTGGTTCTAGCTTCATTTATAGATAAACGGATCTCGCTTGCGCAGTTCTTTGAGCTTCTTACGATAGCGCAGCTCTAGCCGAATACGATTGTATAAGTTTGTAATCCAGT
>Ga0214167_1001288_pt1 | contig 10324 bp, 10 predicted proteins | sample TroBogypolimnion_45_FD_153006 | JGI IMG/M metagenome (GOLD analysis project Ga0214167, IMG submission 153006) | Freshwater microbial communities from Trout Bog Lake, WI - Practice 18AUG2009 hypolimnion v3 | ecosystem: Environmental > Aquatic > Freshwater > Lake > Hypolimnion/Profundal zone ... | reverse complement strand
CTCTACGATTCTTACCGGATAACTGTGGATATCTTCGTAGGCGGGAGCTGATTTAACGGCACCGGTTTTAATACAAAAACGCGCACCATGACGGGGGCAGATGATTTCATCACCGTCTAATTCACCGCTGGCTATTTCTGTGCCATCGTGTGAACACACATCTTCAATGGCATAAAATTCATCGTCTATTTTAAAAATAGCGACATCAGTGCCATCTAAATCAATGACACTGTTTTCGCCATTCATTAGGGCATTTTCATTAAAAACGTTAATCCACTCAGGCATAATTTAATCTCTAGTTATTTAAAATAAACATCATAACGCATTAGTTTTCCTTGAAAACTTTCCGTAGGCTTACCGCCTAAGGGTTCAGCATAATCAGGGCTTTTTACTACGACACGTTTTCCGCAAGCGGCTATTGCCGCTGAAAAAAGCTGTTCTTTATCATGATCATCGCCTAATAAATCTCGCAAGATAGTCATAGATTTTTTGGCTAAGGCTGACTTCTTACGCTTGGGTGGAAACATTGGGTCCAGATAAATACAGTCGGGTGGGGTATTAAGGTCTGCTAATAATTTGATGGCATTGCCGCTTAATAACTGGGGGGGCTGTAAATTAAGATTTTGCATCCAATCGACTTGTGCTAAACGTTGGAAGCCATCAGCCAGCAATTCGGACATGATGGGTGAGCGTTCTATGCAGATGAGTTCATAGCCCATACGGAAAATGTGTAAACTGTCTTGTCCCCAGCCTGTGGTAGCATCGACAACCGTTTTTGTTTTTCGTCCCAAGGCTTGCGCTAAAGCCCCTTGTTTGGGTGCCGGCCAAGAACGTTGCTCACCATGACGCGGTTCTATATCGACCACTAAGCCGCCCTTTTTAAGCAACTCTTTATCGATTAGCTTTAAGCAACCATCACGCCAGATTAAAAAGAAGTGTTCGTGATGGTCAAATCCCGCTAGAGATGAATCTCTAAGCGGGACGGCCAAGCGCTCTGCTAGTTGTTGATAGGGTATGCTATCGCCTTGTCCAGAGTAAAGAACCGCAAGTTTTCCGGTGTATAGGGGCACAGGCTTATAGTTCTTTATTCGGTAGAGATGGACTGCTGTTCATTTTTTAAAGCCGCATCTAAGGTATGCCAAGCTAGGGTTGCACATTTAACGCGTGCTGGATATTCACGTACACCGGCTAATACCGCGAGTTTACCGATGGCTTCCAGATTAAAATGTTCATCTTTACCAGTGGTCATTTCATGAAACTTTTTAAACAACTCTTCAGCTTCGGCTTCCGTTTTGCCTTGAATAATTTCGGTCATTAAAGAAACCGAAGCGGTAGAAATAGCGCAGCCCGAGCCTTGAAAGCTAGCTTCTTCAATCAGATCGCCGTTCATTTTCAAAAATAGTGTCAGTCGATCGCCACATAAAGGATTAAAGCCTTCGACTTTGCGATCAGCATTGTCCATTACCCGAAAGTTGCGTGGGTTACGGTTGTGGTCAAATATAACCTCTTGATACAGGTCTCGTAAATCATCAAACATTAGCCAAATACCTCAATCAAAGATGTTATGCCGTTCATTAATACATCAATTTCTGTTTTGGTATTATACATGGCAAATGATGCTCTGGCTGTTGCCGGTACTTGATAAAAATCCATGACCGGCATTGCGCAATGATGACCTGCGCGTATAGCGATACCTAAACTATCCAGCATAGTGCCTATATCGTGTGGATGAATTTTATCCAGTACAAAGGATAGGATGGCACCTTTATGCTCGGCTTCACCGATAATGCGAAGACCTTTAATAGCAAGAGCTTTTTCTGTGGCGTAGCTAAGTAATTCGGCTTCATGAGCAGCAATGTTATCCATGCCGATGGTGGACAAGTAATCAATCGCTGCTCCCAATGCGATGACACCAGAAATATCGGGCGTGCCGGCTTCAAACTTATAAGGCAGAGTATTGTATTCGGTTTCTGCAAAGGTGACTTTGCGTATCATATCGCCGCCACCTTGATAAGGCGGCATGGCTTCTAACAGTGCTTGTTTGCCATAAAGTACACCGACACCCGTAGGGCCATACAACTTATGTCCTGAAAAAACATAAAAGTCACAATCCAATTCTTGCACATCCACGATCATGTGGGGAATGGCTTGGGCACCGTCTAGTAATACAGGAATATTTCTAGCGTGAGCTGCGGCAATAATCTGTTTAACCGGATTAATGGTACCTAAGGCATTAGACATGTGTACGACAGAAACTAACTTGGTTTTGTCGTTTAAGAGTTTTTCGAACTCTTCATAAATAAGCTCACCTTGCAGATTAATCGGTGCTACTTTTAAAATAGCGCCCGTCTGTTCGCATAGCATCTGCCACGGCACGATATTAGAGTGATGCTCCATCGCGGTAATGATAATTTCATCACCACTATGGATGTTGGCTTTACCGTAGGTTTGTACAACCAAATTAATCGCTTCGGTAGCGCCTTTGACAAAAATGATCTCTTTATCGCTGCGAGCATTGATAAAGTCTTTTACCTTGGTACGTGCACTCTCAAAAAGATCAGTAGAGCGGACACTTAGTGTATGTACACCACGATGCACATTGGCATAATCATGACTGTACAAATGTACGATGCTGTCGATAACCGTTTGTGGTTTGTGACAGGTTGCAGCATTATCTAAATAGACCAAAGGCTTGTTACGTATTTTTTCAGCAAGTATAGGGAAGTCTTGTCGAATTTTGTCTACATCAAATCCTGTCATAACCATTCCTTATTAACGCCTTCTTGAGGAAAGCGAATTAATACTTGTTCTAGTGCTTGATCATGCACGCTTTTGATCTTAATCTTGTCGACCATTTCATTGGCAAAAGCAAAGGTCAGCATATTGCGTGCAGTTTCTTCATCAATACAACGTGATTGTAGATAAAAAATAGATTTCTCATCTAATTGCCCGACCGTAACGCCATGTGCACATTTAACATCATCAGCATAAATTTCTAGCTGTGGTTTAGTGTCAGCTTCAGCATCATTGGATAACAACAAGTTGCGGTTATTCATTTGTGAATCTGTTTTTTGCGCATCTTCAGTAACGATAACGCGCCCCTGAAATACACCTCTGGCTTTATCATCCAACACGCCTTTGTAAAGCTCGCGGCTGATGCCGTGAGGCTTTAGATGATTGATACGGGTATGGTTGTCGATATGCTGACGGTTAACACCTAAATACAAGCCGTTTAATTCACACTCGGATGCTAAATCCAAATCTGTGTGTATATCACAGCGAGCTAGCAAACCGCCAAATGCGAAGTTATGATGAATAAAGCGTGCATCTTTAGCTTGTTTCACGTAAATTCCACCGAAATGATAGGCTTTATCAGATTCACATTGCAATTTATACAAGGTGACATCGGCATTAGGACCCACAAAAACTTCAGTGACTGCTGCTGACAAATAGGCGATATCCAAACCGATGAAAGTTTCTATGACTTTAATATCTGCCATCTCTTCAGCGATAATCACTGTACGCGTACTGGCCAGTGCATCACTTTGAGTATTCACATGCAAGACTTGTACAGGTTTTTCTAAAACCAGCTTTGCAGGGACATGGACAAATAAACCATCAGTAAACCATGCGGTATTAAAAGCGACAAAACTATGCTCATCGTTATTAACAGATTGATTCATATAGTGTTCTACAATTTCTGGCTTTTTTGCCAAGGCATTAGCCATGCTCATGACAGTAACTGTTTCTGGCATACCTTCTATAGCCGAAAGCTCGGCACAAAAATGACCATCAATCAGCACAACTGACCACGCATCGTGCAATTGATACGATGCTAATAGGTCTATAGGGACAAGCTTTTGTGTTTGCCCTATCAGTGAAGGTGAAAACAGTTTCTTTTCGATAGCCGAAACGTTGGTATAGCGCCATTCTTCTTCACGTAGCGAGGGAAAACCTTGTGCTGAGAATTTCGTTAAGGCCTCTTGTCTTAATGCCGTTAACCAAGGTAGATTTTGCCCCGGTAATGTTGGTGCTATGTTTGAATATTCTGCCGTATAACGGCTTGCTGTGGCCGCTGTCATTAAATTACTGCCTTGCTATCTTCAAGCCAGCTGTAGCCTTTTTCTTCCAGTTCCAAAGCTAGTTCTGCACCACCGGATTTAACAATTTGACCGTTTGCTAAGACATGTACAAAATCAGGTTTAATATAATCTAGTAAGCGTTGGTAGTGGGTTACCATGACAAAAGAACGGTCAGCAGCGCGTAAGGAATTAACGCCTTCGGCTACTACTTTTAAGGCATCTATATCTAGGCCAGAATCGGTCTCATCTAAGATACATAATTTGGGTTCTAGTATAGCCATTTGCAAGATTTCATTACGCTTCTTTTCGCCACCAGAAAAACCTTCATTGACTGCACGATATAAAAACTTCTCATCCATTTCCAGTAAGCGCACTTTATCTTTAATCAGCGTTAAAAAGTCCATGGCATCGACTTCAGGCTGACTGTGATGTTTACGTATTGAGTTAAGTGCGGCCTTTAATAAATAAATATTGCTGACACCAGGGATTTCTACAGGGTATTGAAATGCCAAAAAGACACCTTCTCGCGCTCTGATTTCCGGTGCCATTTCTAGTAAATCTTTACCTTGATAAGTTACTGATCCACCGGTTACGGTATAGCCTGCTTTACCTGACAATATATGTGACAAGGTGCTTTTTCCAGAGCCATTAGGGCCCATAATGGCGTGAATTTCGCCCGGCTTAATCTCTAGGTTAATGCCTTTAAGAATCTGTTTGTCATTGACGTTAACCATTAAATTTTTAATACTAAGCATGTTTGTTCCAATTATTTTTAAGTAGATAGAGCCGTGTTAATGCAGTGTTGGATTGCCGTGATTAAATATTGTTTATATTAAGCATTAATCGCGGTGATACTGATCTGTGATATTTATTTATAATGTGTTATATGTTTATTTATTATCAGAATGTTTTCTAAAGTCGCCGATGTAGCTCAGTTGGTAGAGCAACTGATTCGTAATCAGTAGGTCGTGGGTTCGACTCCCATCATTGGCTCCACATTTCTGAACTTAATTGTGTCTTACCCGACTGATCCTTCCAAACTTAAGCCTAACAACGCCTGAGCTTCTACGGCGAATTCCATCGGTAATTCTTTAAACACTTCTTTACAAAAACCATTGACGATCATAGATACCGCATCTTCGGCTGATAGCCCGCGTTGTTGGCAGAAGAATAATTGATCTTCGCTAATCTTAGATGTGGTTGCTTCGTGTTCGACCTGAGCCGACGGTTGTTTGACTTCAATATAAGGAAAGGTATGCGCTCCGCATTGATCACCCACTAATAAAGAATCACACTGAGTATAATTTCGCGCACCACTTGCGCTTTTTAAGACCTTGACCAAGCCTCTATAAGTATTTTGTGCATGACCTGCTGAAATGCCTTTGGAAACAATTGTGCTACGCGTGTTTTTGCCGATATGTATCATCTTGGTGCCGGTATCGGCTTGCTGATAATTATTGGTTAAGGCGACTGAATAAAACTCACCGACAGCATTGTCGCCCGTTAACACGCAGCTAGGATATTTCCAAGTAATCGCTGAGCCAGTTTCTACTTGAGTCCACGATACTTTAGAATTATCACCACGGCATTCCGCGCGTTTAGTGACAAAGTTGTAAATGCCGCCTAAGCCGTTCTTATCGCCGGGATACCAGTTTTGCACAGTGGAATATTTGATGGTCGCATCTTTCAAGACGACCAGTTCAACCACTGCCGCATGAAGTTGGTTTTCATCGCGCATCGGTGCAGTGCAGCCTTCAAGATAAGAGACATGGCTGCCTTCATCGGCAATAATTAAAGTGCGTTCAAATTGTCCGGTATTAGCGGCGTTGATTCTAAAATAAGTCGATAACTCCATCGGGCAACGCACGCCTTTGGGGATATAAACAAATGAGCCATCCGTAAAAACGGCAGCGTTGAGAGCTGCAAAATAGTTGTCAGTATGAGGTACGACTGAACCTAGATATTCTTTGATTAATTCAGGATGTTCACGTAAAGCTTCGGAAATAGGGCAGAATATAACACCGGCATCTTTCAGCTTGCCTTTAAAGGTGGTCGCTACCGAGACACTGTCAAAAACCGCGTCAATGGCAATGCCAGCTAAGCGTTCTTGTTCATCTAAAGGAATGCCTAGTTTTTTATAGGCTTCTAATACTTGTGGGTCGATTTCATCCAGACTCTTAGGGCCATCTTCTTTACGTTTAGGTGCAGAATAATAGCTGATGGCCTGATAGTCGATGGGATCAAACTTAACGAATGCCCACTCAGGAGACTTCATGGTTTGCCAATGCCGAAACGCTTTTAAGCGATATTCCAGCATAAATTCAGGTTCGTTTTTGACTTTAGACAGCTTATGAATAACGTCTTCATCTAGGCCAATAGGAAAGGTATCGGTTTCTAATTCAGTTACAAAACCTTGCTTATATTCCTGATTGATCAGGTTGTTTATTTCTTGTGTACTTGCTGACATAAATTTCTCTATCTAACGATATAAACTGGCGACGGGAATCAGGATTTCTTGCTTCCAAGCGAGATCTTGAGAGCGAGCGGGGCGAACCATGTCCGCCAACGTCACTGATTCTAGGGCATTATGAATGGTCTGATTAATTAAACTCCAGTTGCCTCTAATTTCACAGCCGGAAGCTTGTTCACAGCCTTGTTGAGATATACTGCATTCGGTGAGTGCAATAGGACCTTCTAAGGCGCTGATGACCGCAGCGATACTTATTTTTGCGGGTGCTCTGGCCAGTTCATAACCACCTTTAGCGCCCCGAGTCGAAATCAGTATCTTGGCGTTAACCAGTAATTTCAAGATTTTACTCACGGTAGGTAAGGCAATGCCGGTAATAGCGGCTATTTCCATCGCTGCATGCATCTGATCATTATCTCTGGCCATAAAGCTTAAGATAACTGTTGCATAGTCCGTTAATTTACTTAACCGTAACATTCCCACTCCCGAATAATTGAGGACTATTCTAGTACTATTTAATTCCAGAGTAAAGTTCTTGGTTATTGTAAAGTGTGGTTGTCTACTTAAGGCTGATCAGTTTTGGTTGACTGTTCACAGTCAATGCCCACAGTTAAGCTATTTTATAGTGTGTGGGAGTGGCTTTAGCCACGATTGTCGTGGCTAAAGCCACTCCCACTGAAGACGATGACCATTAACTATGAGGCTTGGGCTGGGGTCATGAAATAGGCACATGGAAATAACTTTAAACAAATGAGACCGATCGTAATCTAGGGACAGGTCGCGACCTGTCCCTACGGTGTTTCTTAACCAAGTGTAGCTGTATGGTATTCGAGGTTACTATAACAGATCAGAGCAACACAATTTGTTTTGATATACACTTTCAAGCCAACTAACATAACGTCTCTGATGTAGGCATAGATGCAGTTATTCAACTTCAACACACGGCTAGGTTATTTATCATGATGCTCGACTATATTATGCTTAGGCATCCCAATAATGATCTTGCTGTTGTAGATAGTTTCGTAGTTAGAGTTGAATTCACAGAAGATTATTTACATTTACAGTATGAATTGACGGGTGAGTTAAGTGCATTGAACATACCCGCTGTACAAGCACCTTGCGCTGTCGATGGTTTGTGGCAACAGACTTGTTTTGAGGCGTTTATTGCTGTCAATGGCGAGGAGCGTTATTATGAGTTCAATTTTTCGCCGTCGAGTGCTTGGGCAGCTTATGCTTTTAGCGCTTATAGAAATCGCAGTGCTTGGACGATTGATAGTCCACCCATTATTAGATGCACCCAAACAAAAGAGTCTTTAATAATGGACGTATTGATTGCTGCTGTTGATTTGCCTTTGAAGCGAGCTGAGCAATCTTTTCAGCTAGGCTTAACAGCCGTTATTGAAACGAATGAAGGTGAGCTTTCTTACTGGGCTTTACAACACTCTGATAGCGCACCTGATTTTCATCAGCGGCAGCATTTTATTTTGTCATTTAATCCGAATAATCCACAAGAACTATGAAATTTGGTATAGATCGTTTACTTGAAGAACCTGCTTTACGAATTCCTTTGCAGGGACAGCGTGTGGCTCTGCTCGCTCATCCCGCTTCCGTAACACAGGATTTAACCCATAGCCTAGATGCTTTAGCGCGACTACCCGATATTAAGCTCACTGCGGCTTTTGGCCCGCAGCACGGTCTGCGCGGTGATAAGCAAGACAATATGATCGAATCCCCTGATTATATCGATCCAGTCTTGGGTATTCCTATATTTAGTCTCTACGGTGAGGTTCGTAGCCCTAGCGATACTATGATGGAGTCTTTCGATGTGTTACTAGTGGATTTACAAGATCTGGGTTGTCGTATTTATACCTTTATCACGACCTTGCGCTATGTGTTAGAAGCTGCCGCTAAGCATCAAAAAGCGGTATGGATATTAGATAGACCCAATCCCGCAGGTCGTCCCGTAGAAGGTTTGACGTTAAGGCCAGGTTGGGAAAGTTTTGTAGGGGCAGGGGAGATGCCCATGCGCCATGGCTTAACCATGGGTGAATTATCGCGATGGTTTATCCATAAGCTGGCATTGGATATTGATTGCCAAGTCATTGAAATGCAGGGCTGGAATCCTGAGTCAGCACCTGGTTATGGGTGGCCGCAAACAGAGCGTGCTTGGATTAATCCTAGTCCTAATGCGCCGAATTTGTCGATGACTCGGTGTTATGCAGGCACCGTGCTTTTAGAAGGTACAACGCTATCTGAAGGTCGAGGTACCACACGCCCCTTAGAATTATTTGGTGCTCCAGATATTAATGCGTCACTACTTATAAAAAATATGCACGACATAGCGCCGCAATGGCTCAGAGGTTGCCGTTTACGAGAGTGCTGGTTTGAGCCTACTTTTCATAAGCATGCCGAAAAACTATGTGCCGGCGTGCAAATTCATGTAGAAGATTTTATTTATGATCATGAAGCTTTTAAACCCTGGCGTTTGCAAGCTTTGGCTTTTAAGGCCTTACGTCTACAGCAACCTGATTACCCTTTATGGCGTGATTTTCCTTATGAATACGAGCTGGATAAATTAGCGATAGATGTTATTAATGGCTCTACGTTATTACGGGAGTGGGTGGACGATACGAATGCAGTCCCTGAGGACTTAGAGTTTTTAGCGAGAGCAGATGAGACAGCTTGGGAAGTTGAGCGTTCAGCTTTTTTGTTGTATTGACTTGAGGTGTAGGTCGGGTTAGCGACAGCGTAACCCGACATTGTGTCGTGGTGTGTCGGGTTACGGCTAGCGCCTAACCCGACCTACGCGTCTAACGGCTCTATCGTTAACCCAACATTGCACCATGATTATGTTGGGTTGCGAAAAGCACGCAGCCCAACCTACGGGGCTTAAGTCGAAAGCCCTAAAATATCCTGCATATCATAAAGCCCGTTAGGCTTGTCTTTTAACCAGATTGCGGCTCTTACCGCACCATTGGCAAAAGTCATGCGGCTAGTGGCTTTGTGAGTGATTTCTAAACGCTCGCCTTCGTCGGCAAACATAACCGTATGGTCACCGACGATATCGCCCGCACGTATGGTAGAAAAGCCGATGGTTTTTCTATCGCGTTCGCCGGTAATACCTTCGCGGCCGTAAATGGCACAGTCTTTTAAGTCCTGCCCTAAAGCATCGGCGATGACTTCACCCATGCGTAAGGCAGTGCCTGAAGGTGCATCCACTTTATGGCGATGATGTGCTTCAATGATTTCTATATCGGTATAGTCACCCATCACTTTTGCCGCTAATGCCAGCAAATTAAGTGCTAAATTCACACCTACACTCATATTGGGAGCCAATACGATGGCTATGTCTTTAGCCGCCTCAGCAATTACCGATTTTTGTGCGTCACTGTAACCGGTGGTGCCTATGACTATTTGTTTACCCGCTACGCGACATTGCTCGATGATGATCATGGAGGCGTCAGGGCGGGTAAAATCTATCAATACATCAAAGTCATCAATAACAGAACTTAAATCATCGACTACCTTGATGCCTAGCGTACCAAGGCCTGATAATTCACCGGCATCTTTACCGATTGAAAGACTATTAGGCCTAGAAATAGCCGCGGCTAATGTGGTTTCATTAGCTTGCTGTGCTGCTTTGCAGAGCACGGTTCCCATACGACCTGATACGCCCACTATAGCAATACGTATCATGATTTAGCCTGTTAGTTTATCAAAAAAGTTTTTGACGCCATCAATCCAGGTGTGTTCTTGAGGACTGTGCTGCTTACCA
>Ga0214167_1001287_pt1 | contig 10328 bp, 6 predicted proteins | sample TroBogypolimnion_45_FD_153006 | JGI IMG/M metagenome (GOLD analysis project Ga0214167, IMG submission 153006) | Freshwater microbial communities from Trout Bog Lake, WI - Practice 18AUG2009 hypolimnion v3 | ecosystem: Environmental > Aquatic > Freshwater > Lake > Hypolimnion/Profundal zone ... | reverse complement strand
AAGGCCGGGCTCGAGCGCATCGGCCAGAAACACGCTGGCGCGCAGGCCGTCCGCGCTAAAGGCCAATAAGGCAACACTGATGGCCGTCAGAGCGCGGCGCCAGTGCGTGGGCAAATTCGTGAACCACGCCAGCGCCCACAGCGCAGACGCCAACAACAGCAGGCCGATATAGCTCGCCTGTGACCAGAGCGTCGCCTGCTGCAGTTGCAGCGCGCTGCCCATGATCCAAGGACATCAGCCGCGCCATGACAGTTAGGTAACCATGCATGCCGCGTCCCAGAGGTGCTAGATCGCCTGCAGTTGCCCCGGATCGGGCTGGCGCAGCCAGGCCTCGAATTCGTCAGCCAGTTGGACGCTGGCTCTGGTCGCTGCGCCCCAGGCCTTGACGCGTCCGGCCAGATCCTGTCCATAGTGGATGAAATCGCTGCGGTCCGGCAGTTTGCCATTGGGCAAGGTCTTTACCCACTCGGGATTGGGCGCGAGCAAGAGCATGTTGTCGAGAAACGGTGTCGCCTTGTGCCGCCAGCTCAGGTGCTTGTCGAGCCATCCCGGCACAACAGCCTTCTGGAAATGCGGGTACAGGACTAGGCCTTTGGGCTCTTTCGCGCCGGCATAGTTGAGGTGCAGGTGGTAATCGGTCAGGCCGCCATCCCAGTACGCGCCCGGCGGTGCGCCGGTGATGTTGTGCACTGCCTGCAGCACGAACGGTATCGAGCAACTGGCCTGCAGCGCCTGATTAAAGTTGGCCTCGCTCAGGCGAACCTGGCGTGTACGGTAGTCGTTGCTGGCAAACGGCAGGGCCGCATCCTGCGTCGAAAAGACCACGCGCTCCAGCCAAGCCCCCAGGGCCTTGCGCTGCACGGTGTTGCTCAGCAGTGCGCCAAGGTAGCCGACCGGCGTGCGCCAGCGTTGCTCGCGCGCCAGGATATGGCGTCCGCGCGCTGTAACAATGTGCAGCCGATAACGGGCATGTTGCAGAACCTCGGGTATGCGCCCGGCATAAAAGGCCTTCAGGTTCTGCCCGAACAACTCACTGACCTGAGCCGCACTCGGTCGCTTTTCACCGGGATTGAGTTCGTAGCGCTGGCGAATGTAGTCATGCTCAAGTTGCGCAAACGCGACAACCGGATCGTTCAGGCAAGCCGTTGCCATGCGCCAGGCCCCGATCGACGCCCCGACCAGATGAACCTGCCGCGTCGAACCCGTAAGCCAGTCACCAAAAATGAACCGGTCCAGCGGCCCCAGAATCAGGCCCTTCGGACCGCCGGCCGCGCCTGGAATGGTGCAGACCGCCTGCGGCAGCAGACCGTCTTGCTCGATATGGCGCCGTGCGAGCGGACCGGCATAAAGGCACAGGGCGCGCACAGGCAACCGATCTAAAGGGGAATATGCCCGGAGCCCTGGCCAAGCCAGTCAAACGGGTCCTGCTGCAACACCATGTCGATGTCAAGGCCCAGCGCCTCGCCCACCTCACCCGGAAAGGTCACGGCCAATGCGCGCTCCGACAGGCCCGCTTCATTGGCCCGGATGCGCCAGGCGGCGAGGTGAATCACGCCAGCCAGCGGCTCGTACACACCGTGGTCAAACGGCGCGTACTGATGCTCAAGTGCCTCCACCATCGCCTGCGGATACTGCCAGCGTCTGGCCAGGCCGGCGCCGACCTGAGCATAGCAAAACCCGAACGCAAGCCGCTCGGCGTTGGCACGCCCCAGATCGAGCGACGAGACCTCGCGGTCGAGCAGTGCCACTTCCTCGGGCATGCCAATGTGAATGGCCAGCTCGCCAACGGCATGAATAAGGCCGCAGGTATAAGCGGCCTGCCGGTTCAAGCGCACCAGGCCCGCCAGCGCGCGCGACAGCTTGGCCACGTTGACGCTGTAGCGCCAGAACTGTTGCAGGTGAATGCCCGGCACCGCGCGCAGTGAGGAGCCCGAAGCGGCCGCCACCACCATGGCGTGCACCTGCTTCAAGCCGATCAGCGCCAAAGACTCGGACACGCTGTGGATCCGGCCCGGGAGCTTGAAGAGATCAGAATTGGCAATCTCGAGCACGCGCGTCGTCAGCGCCGGATCCGTGCTGATGAACCGGGTTATCTTTTGCAGATCCGCTTCCTCTCGCTCAAGCTCGCTGAGCAGAAGCGCCACCACCTTGGGGATGCTGGGCAACGCGAACTGCATGGCCAGCAAGGCATTCAGTTCCATGGCGTCACAACTCCCTTCCATCACATTCGATTGATTGTTGAACCGGAACGCCACATTATCCGTCAGCCGCCCATGCCCTTGAGCCTGGCAAACGCGGACGACATCGCCGTCGAAGGAGCCGCGCCGCCCGGCGCGCGGCTGCGCTGGTGCTGGCCGGCGGCCTGGAACCGGTTGTCCTGCACGCCGTCGCGCCGGGCCGGTGATGCGCCGAGCTTCATCGTCAGCGCGATGCGCTTGCGCGCCACATCAACCTCCACCACCTGCACCTTGACGATGTCGCCGGTCTTGACGATCTCGCGCGCATCTGTGACGAACTTGTGGGCAAGTTGGCTCACATGGACTAGGCCGTCCTGGTGCACACCCAGATCGACGAAGGCGCCGAAAGCCGCGACGTTGCTCACCGTGCCCTCGAGCACCATGCCCTCGACCAGATCCTTGATATCCTCCACGCCCTCGTTGAAACGCGCAACCTGGAAGTCCGGGCGCGGATCGCGCCCCGGCTTCTCCAACTCACCCAGGATGTCGCGCACCGTGACGACACCGAACCGGGCATTGGCAAATTGCTCGGGCTTGAGTGCCTTGAGCACGTCAGCGCGGCCCATCAGCTGGGCCACCGGCTTGGCGGTGTCGCGCATGATCTGCTCCACCACCGGGTAGGTCTCCGGGTGCACACCGGTCATGTCGAGCGGATTGTCACCGCCGCGGATGCGCAGGAACCCGGCGCACTGCTCAAAGGTCTTGGCGCCCAGGCCCGTGACCTGCAGCAGCTGCTGGCGGTTCGCGAACGCGCCATTGGCCTCTCGCCAGCGCACCACCGCCTTCGCCACGCCGGGGCTCAGGCCGGAGACGCGCGATAGCAGCGGCACGCTGGCCGTGTTCAGGTCAACGCCGACCGAGTTCACACAGTCCTCCACGACGGCGCCGAGCATCTTGGCCAACTCGCTCTGGTTGACGTCGTGCTGATACTGACCGACGCCGATCGACTTGGGGTCGATCTTGACCAGTTCAGCCAGCGGGTCCTGCAGGCGCCGAGCGATACTGGCCGCGCCGCGCAGGCTGACGTCGACGTCTGGCATTTCCTGCGAGGCAAATTCACTTGCCGAGTAAACCGAAGCACCGGCCTCGCTGACGACGACCTTGTCGGTGGGCTTGCCGCCATCCTTTGCCATCAGCTTGATCAGGTCGGCCGCCAGCTTGTCGGTTTCGCGGCTGGCCGTGCCATTGCCGATGGCGATCAGGCTGACCCCGTGCGTCACGCACAGGCGGTTCAATGCGTGCAGCGAGCCTTCCCAGTCGCGCCGCGGCTCGTGCGGAAAAACGGTTGCAGTCTCAACCAGCTTGCCTGTGCTGTCAACGACGGCCACCTTGACGCCGGTGCGGATGCCTGGATCGAGTCCAAGCACCACACGCGGCCCGGCCGGTGCGGCTAGCAGCAGGTCACGCAGGTTGTCGGCAAAGACCTTGATCGCCACCTTCTCGGCCTCTTCGCGTAAACGGGCAAAGAGGTCGCGCTCGGTCGACAGGCTCAGCTTGACGCGCCAGGTCCAGGCAATGCATTTGCGGATCAGGTCATCGCCGGGCCGGCCCTTGTGCGTCCATCCCAAGCGCACGGCCAAGCGCGCTTCGGCCAGCGAGACCGAGGCTGCGACCCGGCTCTTGGGGCTGACCGGCACGGCGGCGGCTGGCTCCGGTTCGGTCAGCGCCAGCTTGGCATCGAGGATCTCGAGCGCGCGGCCGCGAAAGACGGCCAGCGCGCGGTGCGATGGCACGCGGCCGATCGGCTCTTCGAAATCAAAGTAGTCGCGAAACTTGGCAACGTCGGCGTGGTTCTCGTCCTTTCCTTCCATCAGGCGCGACTGGAACAGTCCTTCGTTCCAGAGCCAGGCGCGCAGGTCCTGCACGAGGGCCGGCTGTTCGGCCCAGCGTTCGCTCAGGATGTCGCGCACGCCATCGAGCACGGCCAGTACGCTGGAGAAGTCGGGCTGCTTGTCCTCGCCTTCGACGTGCGCTCGCATCGGCACTACATAGGCCTGCGCCTCATCGGCAGGTACCAGGTCGGGATTGGCAAACAGCGCATCTGCCAGCGGCTCCAAGCCGGCTTCGCGCGCGAGTTGCCCCTTGGTGCGGCGTTTGAGCTTGAACGGCAGGTACAAGTCCTCGAGCTCCTGCTTGGTGCCGGCAGCGACCAGAGAGGCCAGCAGCGCCGGCGTCATCTTGCCCTGTTCCTCGATCGTCTTGATGACGGTCTGCAGGCGATCGCGCAGTTCGCGCAAATAGCTCAATCTCGCTTCCAGTTCGCGCAACTGGATATCGTCCAGACCGAGCGTTGCCTCCTTGCGGTACCGCGCGATGAAGGGCACGGTGGCACCCCCGTCAAGCAAATCGACCGCCGCTTGCACCTGCTGCGGCTGTACCCGGATTTCCTGCGCGATCTGCGCGATTATTTTCTGCATGAATGGAGGAGGCGTCGGCTGTGCGCCGGCGCGTTCTTGGAACAAAGGCAGCGAGTGTGCCACAGGTGCCTGCCCCGGACCGGACCATTCGCCAGTAAGCACCGCGCGATATTTGGCAAGTCAGCTCGCCCCGCGCTCCGTGAACTCGGGGTTGCACCACTCGATCCAGTTTCCTTGATATACGATCAAGTCAAAACAGTCAGATGCGTCAATAAGTCTGACACAGCAACTTGAGTAGCCCCGTCAGGATTCGAGAACACGTATCTTTTTTATCATTCGGTCTAGGCCGGAGATCGCCAAGCAAACGCGAGAAGTTAGCAGGGGAATCCACGACATCCCAAGACCGTACGATTTGCCGCGCACGCGAATCGATCGGATCAATCGACAGATCGCTTCATTGCTTCTGTTTTCCTCAAACCACGACCTGCTGATTGTGATCGGACTGCTTTCCCTTCTGGCACTGACCGCATGGCAAACACAGTACCCGTGCGAGGCCCCGCAACACTTGACCATCGGGGCTTTGCCTGTCTGATCACGGGAGACACGGACGCCGAAGTCAAGCAACAGGCGCAGGCCGTAGGTTTGCCCTTGATCTACAGGCCGGTTCGGCCCTCCAAACTTCGCAGCTTGCTAAGGCAGGCGGTCATGCCCGGGGATGAGCGACGGCGCACGCAAAGGTGGTTGTTTCGACACCCCAAGCCGGGCAGTCTCGTCGCGGAAATTGCCGGCCTGACTGTGATCTGGAAATGCGATCCATTGTCATTTGTGCCTTTATTTCTCAGGTCGTTAACCGTAGACTGGCAAGTGTCGAGTGGGACAGGACCCTCCGGCGTCTTCGATCAAACTTTTTTCTTAAGGAATGCCATCATGTTCAGCCATGCCACGTCTTCAGTCTTCGAGCCCCGCCCCATCGAAGTTCGGCCATCAAATGCCCCTCTTCGGACAGAACCGGAAATGACCGAGGAGTTGCTTCCGTTCACAGTCAAACTGGTGCACAACGACAGCGATCTCAACAAGGCGGTGCAGATTCGCCATTCCGCTTACGCTAGGCATCTTCCCGGCTTTGCCGAAACACTCAAAGCACCCGAGATTGCGGATATCGAAGACGGCGTCGTGGTGCTGCTGGCCGAATCGAAACTGGACGGCTCACCACTGGGCACGATGCGGATCCAGACCAATCAGTTCAAGCCCTTGTGTCTTGAGCAGTCGGTTGCGTTGCCCGAGTGGCTCAAGGCAAGACCGTTGGCAGAAGCGACCCGCTTGGGCGTTACCAATGAAAGAGGTGGACGCCTGGTTACCACCGTCTTGTTCAAGGCTTATTTCCAATACTGCCAGCGAACCGGCATCGAATGGATGGTCATCGCCGGACGGGCACCGGTGGACCGCATGTACGACCGTCTGCTGTTCAGCGACGTGTTTCCGGATTTAGGCTACATTCCACTGGCACACGCCAGCAACCTGCCCCACCGCGTTCTGTCATTCAATGTTAAAACAGCGCAGGACCGATGGACACAAGCCAACCACCCTCTCCTTGGTTTCATGTGTTACATCCATCATCCGGACATCCAACTCGGCGACCTCGGCCAAGCCAAAATCGCGCCAATGGGAGGGCAGCCCTATCCTGCCTATGCAAGCAATGCGAAAGCGTTTTCCATATGAGTCGCACTGATCGGGCGCCGGCAACGAAGCCCGATCAAACCGCCACATCGCACTTAAGGACCTCCACATAAACGAATTTCAGAGCAAGCCAAGGCAGCAATTGCGCCGGACGCAGTGACAGCATGGTCTCCATGTTGTTCTCAATGATCATGGAATGCCCATCTTCTTGCCGTTTTGATAGCGCAGGAGTATGGTTAGTCGAGCTCGAAATTTCAATACAAGGCGATTCACCAAATGCCAAGACAGTTTGATACATTGCACAAGAGGGTCGATCAGATCAGCCATAAGATCGATTTCTTGTTGAATGTGTTTGCGATTTACGCCCTGCCCATTTTTATTGGACTGATTTCCTTGTTTGCCGCTTTTGCGTGGAAGTCGCAGTATCCGACAGTCGAACCGCAACAACTGCCAATCAAGGTCAATACCGAAATTTCCGCCACAGTTGATCCGGCCCAAGCATTGGCAAAAATGCGGGAAAGCCCAACAAGTCTTTTTCACGACACCCAGCTTTCAGAAGCTCCCGTCTGGTTCGCTTTTCAAGTCCCGAAGGAAATTGCGTACCAGCCGATGATCATCGAATTCCCGTCGCGGCATGCGCTGGACGTCGCCTGCTGGAATGGTAGGACATTGAGCGCATTGGGCAACGGCAATCGACAGGGCACTGCAGGCGCGATTTCATCGATCAAGGGAGGTTTCGCGCTTGAACTCAATTTGTCACTCAAGGACACTCAGATCATCTGTCGCACCAGCGCGATCGGTCCGGCCCGACTCTCCGCCCTGAGCTGGCGAACCGGCGACTTGCAGGCCTCAGCCCAGGAGTTCCACAGGAAATCGGGCTTGCTCGACGGCGGCATTATCGTTCTGGCTGTTTTCGTCCTGATAACGGCCCTGATCAATCGCAGTGGCCTTTACCTGATATTTGCTGCATGGCTGGTGATCAATCTGAGAATGGGCGCCCTGTCAGCCGGTTGGGATACACAATGGCTTGGTTACACCGTACCTTATGACTGGCTGTTGCAGGGAAGAATGGTGACCATCACCCTGTACTACGTGCTGACGCTGATCCTGTTCACCTCCCTTTTCAAAGAAGATTTCCAGCAGATCGGACACAGATCGCTGGTGCGCGCACTGCAATGGACCTGTGTTCCCTTGCTCATACTGTCTTGCTTTTTGCCTTCAGCCAAGTTTCTGCCTCTTTTCTGGCCCGTGGTCGGCGTCGGCATTTCGCTCGTGGCCTACCTGCTGGTGAGGATACTGCTCAAGACGCGCTCCAGGGTGGCCATTTGGTACAGCGCCGCCATCAGTGCGACCTTGGTCGCCAGCCTTTATGAAGTACTGTCCGCGGCTCTCGGCATCAAAGGATTGATTGGATCGTTTAACAGCGTGACCGCCGCCTTGTCGTCGAGCCTGCTGGCCGCACTGGCGATTGCCGAACAGATGCGCCAGGAGCATGAGCAGCGTCTGGAAATACAGGCCGAGTTGAAACATACTTTCGAAGCCATGCCGATTGGTCTCTTCACGCTCGACATGAATGGCCGCTTCATGAGCGCCAATCCGGCCCTGCTTGCCATGCTCGGCCCAGATGTGCTGGACAACGAAGGCGCAACCTGGCAAGCCTATTTCGCTGCGGGAGCCTGGACCCAACTGCATCAAATGGTGCACGAAAAGAACATCGACGAGTTGGAGATCCAGGGTCGACCTGCGCTTGGAGTTGCCGCCGCCAAGCGCTTCCTCGTCACTGCAACGCTGGCCCGCGATAGGATCGAAGGATCCCTGCAGGATGTCACCGAAAAATCCCAAGCCACAAAAGACCTTTCGTTCTTGGCCAGTCACGACCCCCTGACCAAGACGCTGAACCGACGCGGCATCGCAACAGCACTCAACAACGCCATCACGACATTGACGGACAGCAAGGCGCTCGTGGCCTTGGCCTACCTCGACCTCGACCGCTTCAAGCTGATCAACGATCTGTTTGGTCACGGCGTCGGCGATCAGGTGTTGCAGCAGGTATGCGATCGGGTATCGGAACTCATTTCCCGCGATCACCAATTTGGCCGTGTAGGCGGCGATGAGTTCGTGATCGTGTTTCCCGAGACGCCGATTACCCTAGCCACGGTCATGTGCCGCGCCATCGTGGACAACATCGGCACCCGACCCTACCGCGTCGGCGACAACGCCTTTTACGTGCGTGGCTCGATCGGACTGATCGAAGTCAGCGTAAGCATGAAATTCAATGATGCAATGTCGAGCGCCGACCGCGCCTGCCGCGAAGCCAAGGCGAGTGGCAGCGACGGATTGGTCGTCTATGAACGCGACGCGCTTGCGTTCAAGCAGCACGAGGCCGAGCTCAAGCTTATTGCGTTGCTGGCAACCAGTTCTGCCACCGATGGCCTGTACATCGAAATGCAGCCCATCATGTCGCTGACAGCCCCGCATGAATCTCTCAATTTCGAGGTATTGCTGCGCATGCGCGACCCGGATGGGCAGGTTGTGCGCACCGACCTGTTGATCGCGGCGGGCGAAGCCAGCGGACGCATGGGCATGATCGACCGCTGGGTCCTGTCGACCACACTGGCTTGGCTCAACGCCCACCACGAGCAACTCACGCACACCCGGTTCGTCTGCATGAACCTCAGCGGTGCCTCGCTCAATGACGAGCGATTCCTGCAGGAGGTCTACGCCACGCTGGAAAGAAACCAACACGTCGCCAGCAAATTGTGTCTTGAGATCACCGAAAGCGTGGCGCTGCATGATCTGGAAAACACCCGGCGTTTCGTCAACAAGGTTCGCGGCTATGGCGCCAAGGTGGCCCTGGACGACTTCGGCGCCGGCTATACCTCGTTCTCGTACCTGAAGGAGTTCAAGGCCGACCTGCTCAAGATCGACGGCAGCTTCATCGTCGACATGAACCAACACCCGGCCAACATCGCTATCGTAGAAGCCATCATGAACCTGGCGCGAAACCTCGGCATGAAGGTGATTGCGGAATGGGCCGAAGACAATGCGACGGTGCAGACCCTGGCCGAAATCGGCGTCGATTACGTGCAGGGGTTTGCAGTGGCACGACCCCAGCACCCTGACAAACTGCTGAGCGCCAGGTCGTCAGCCAGTTTTATTCAGGACAAGGAACTCGCCAGTTTCGTCGACCTGATCGGCGGACCAGCACCATTGATTGCGCCGCTCGACGTGTTTTCGATCGTTCGCCCCGACAGCATGCACTGAATCGGGGTCGCGCGGCGTCGTTCAGCCCCGCAAGGCGCGCCGCAGTTCGACGCCGAGTTCCGGCTTGTGCGCGAAGGGATCCGTCGGGTTGCGTGCCAGCATGATGTCTTCCATCCGTGTCTGCACCGTGGCGATGGCCTTCGGGTGGCTGTATATGTAAAACTGGTTGGCGCTAATGGCATCGAACACCTTTTGCGCGACCTCGGCGGCGCTGACCTTGCCGGAGCCAACTGCCTTGTCGCTCATGGCCTGCCCGATCAACTGGCTGCGCGTCGGCTTGGCAGCGGCCACCGCGGCCGGTCGGTTGCGCTCACTCTGCGTGATGCCGGTCGGCACGAAGAACGGACACAGCACGCTCGCGCCAATCTGATCCGTCACCAGCGCCAGATCCTGGTACAGCGTCTCGCTGATGCTGACCACGGCGTGTTTGCTCGCTCCATAAATGCCCATGTTGGGCGCATTGAGCAAGCCGGCCATGCTGGCGGTATTCACGATATGCCCCTGGTAGGCCGGGTCTTTGGCAGCAGCTTCGAGCATCATGGGCGTGAAGACGCGCACACCGTGGGCCACCCCCATCAGGTTGACGCCGATGACCCATTCCCAATCCTGCACCGTATTCTCCCAGATCAGGCCGCCGGCGCCGACCCCCGCGTTGTTGAACACAAAGTGCGGCGCTCCAAAGCGCGCGAGTGTAGCCTGCCCCAAGGCTTCGACGTCGGCCGCCTTGGACACGTCGACCTTGAACGCCAGCACCGGGGCCCCAAGCGCCTGCATCTCGGCTGCTGCCCGGTCC
>Ga0214167_1001274_pt1 | contig 10391 bp, 11 predicted proteins | sample TroBogypolimnion_45_FD_153006 | JGI IMG/M metagenome (GOLD analysis project Ga0214167, IMG submission 153006) | Freshwater microbial communities from Trout Bog Lake, WI - Practice 18AUG2009 hypolimnion v3 | ecosystem: Environmental > Aquatic > Freshwater > Lake > Hypolimnion/Profundal zone ... | reverse complement strand
GCAGATATTGACATTGATTTAGCCGACAGAGATCAATTATTAAAGTTGATTACTGCTACACCAGCACGTCAATTACACCAAGGACAGGTACGTCGGCATAACTCTGGTGTGTATGTAACCAGCATACCATATGATCCTATAAATGAATGTGCCGCAATAGATTACGAAGTAGCTGAAGAACGTGGCTATTTTAAAATTGACTTATTGAATATGTCGGTATATCAGTTAGTTAAAAGTCCAGAGCACTATCAAACAATGTTAACTACGGAACCTATGTGGAGTAGATTATGGACGGATGTAGAATGGGCAAAACAATTGGTACATATTGGAAATTATACAGCCTTACTACAGTCAATGAAACCAGATAGCATACCAAGGATGGCAGCATTTATCAGTATTATTCGTCCAGGCAAAGCACACCTACAAAACAAGCCCTGGCCAGAAGTATTCGAGTCGGTATGGGACGGCGACGAATCTAAAGGGTTTGTATTTAAACATGCGCATGCTGTTGGTTATGCAGCTCTTGTAGCATTACATATGAATTTATTAGATGAAACTATTCCATCCGTCGAACTAAAGTAATCGACTTTCTCTTGGATTTCTTGCGGGCCATTTCGCTTAAACTACACACAGGCCCGTGTAATATTTCCAGATCTTTGTTAACAAAAGTTCTAGTATATGCTTTAAACGGATCCCATTCGGTCTTAAGGAATATGTTAATAGGAATACTACGATTACTTTCCCACCACCAAATGTTGGCTAATTCTAAAAACTTCTTTTTGGTGTCTAAGTCTTGGATACTACCAAAGTCGTAGATTGTGGTAATTGTTTCGTCTTGATTTTGTATAATTCCCAGATATTCTGTGGCGGCGTAAACACATAGCGTTATAAACGGGTACTTTTCGGCTAACTGGGTAAAAATATCATTATTCATATTATGGGATATTTATGGTTTGGATAGACCGTTAAAACTATAAATACAAATATGTATTCTACCCAAGCCTATATATACCAACAGATCACATCAGTATTACTGATAGACACTGGCGACGGAGAAACTTTCACTTATAGGTATAATCCTGTGTACGCTAAAAAACTAACAATTAACAAAGGAATTGATAATGTTTTACTATTTCAATTCATTAACCAAGAAGAAAAGCCTGTGGATATTACAGGCAGTTCATTTATGTTCCGGGTAGTTAATACCAACGGTACAGAAATAATAATTGAACAACCAATGGTCACTCTAAATGCTCCGCTGGGACGTGCAAAAGTAACGTTACCGGGCTCAAATTTACTGGATGTACTGGCGCAACCTGCAAATTACAGCATAACCCGTGCTAGTGGAAACCTTAACGAAGCAGTGTTTACTAACGCACAGTCCGGTGCTCGTGCCCCTTTAGATATTGTTGACAGCTCATTCCCACGCTATGTTCCAAGCGCACCGTTGACTATTCCTACTACCAAACTATCGGCACAAGGCAGCTACGATGGTGCTAGTTTTGCTGATTATGCAACCCAAAATAATTATTGGTCTGGCAATCCAAATGGCGCCAACTACTGGAATAGTTTTTTAAACACAGAATTCTTTAGTAGTTTTGTAGTACCTAAACAATCAATAACCACAGTTCAGATGGACTTGGTTGGATACACAGGAACAATCAAAGCACAGGCCGCTGAGAATTACGAAAGTATTCCGTATAATGTAACTGAGAGTACCACTTACTACAATGAGACCCGCACCATTTACATGAACATTGTTGGATGGTATCCATTGGTTAGATTATGTTTTAATAACAGTGTATTTGCCACACCAAACCAACCTGGCATTCCGGCTCAGGCCTATGCTGTTTGTGTAGAAGGTGTTGTTACTAGTATTGTAGTTATCAATGCCGGATCCGGGTATCTGGCACCTCCACAGATTGATATCGTTGGTGATGGATCGGGTGCTACCGCAAGAGCCATTCTTAGTGATACCGGATCAGTGGAAAGCATCGAAGTTACCAACGGTGGGTCTGGGTATTGGGTAGTACCTAACGCCGGGGTTGTCGCTTCTTATTATCCAGTACCTCCAAATAATCAAGGTGCCTTGGTATTAATTGGTACCGGCTTTGTTCAAAATCTATACTACCGATAAACTTGCATCTTCCTAAACAATCTGCTATAATGTAGTATGATTGATGTGGTTTCCTTTTTACCTGGCAAGCGAAAACAGACAGCAAGTGGTTGGACAAGTTTCAACGCACCTTGTTGCATCCATCGCGGCGACACACAGGATAAACGACAACGTGGCGGCATTAAGCCCGCTACCGACGGCTCTTGGTCATATCATTGTTTCAACTGTGGCTATACCGCCAGTTTTGTTCTAGGCCGTAACCTAACATTTAAAGCTCGTAAATTGTTAGAGTGGTTAAACGTACCCACGGAAGAAATTGAACGCATTAATCTTGAAAGTTTAAAACATAAATCGATTGAAGGATTACTTCAAGAGCGTCAAGTAGTAGCCGATCGAATACAAGGTATAGAATTTGAAGAAAGAGATTTGCCTGCTGAAACACACCCACTTACTGAATCGGCTGAAGAATATTTGCGTAATAGATGCATACCTTTAGATTATCCTTTTATGTACAAGACAATGCCACGTCGTGGTATTGTAATTCCGTTTACATATGATAATCAAATTGTTGGACATACTACACGATTTTTAGATGATCGCACACCTAAGTATGTTCAAGACATACAACCGGGTTATGTGTTTGGTACAGACCTACAAAAATCAAATTGGCAATATGTAGTAGTTATGGAAGGTGTATTTGATGCACTCAGCATTAACGGACTAGCGGTATTACACGCAGAGATCAATGACGCACAAGTTAAATTAATACGCAGTCTAGGCCGAGAAGTAGTTGTAGTTCCAGATCAAGACGAAGCTGGTATGAAGTTAGTAGATCGTGCAGTAGAGTTAGGATGGGCTGTTAGTATACCCAAGTGGCCAGATGGTATTAAAGATGTAAACGATGCCGTAATTCGTTTGGGTAGGTTAGGAACTTTGCTAATTATATTAGAAGCAAAAGAAACTAGTAAAATTAAGATAGAAATGAGGAAGAAAGCATTATTAAAAAAATTAAGAGCGTAGTTTGCAATTATCGCCATGCCACTGTGAATAATTGCCAGTATCACATGTTTTCCCGCAATGAGGGCATGTTTTCTTAATTTGTGATGGGTGTCTACCTTCTTTAAGTTGTCGGATAACTCGTTCTTTAATTAATGCAGGATCTTGAAATCTGTGTATTCCTTGTTCTACTAGACTTAATTGATAGTTGCGTTGTATGTCTCCGGACAGTAAATGGTGTGTACCGTTATTAACTCGTTCAACTTGAACTCTTTGTTGAATTTTGCCACCTAGCCATGAATGTGTGCCACTTGCTACTAGTGCTTGTTGATAAGCACTAGAGATTTTACCATCCGCTAGATGAAATGTACCATCTGCAATTCTTTTGTGAATAGTATTGTTTTTGCCAAGTAAGTTGTGAGTGCCGTTGGCTACTCTATCGTGTGAAGGGTTATTCTCGCCAACAAAATTATGCGCACCTTTTGCAATCCGCTTTCGATTTTCAAGAACCATCAGGGTTGATTTTTCTTTAGCCGATAACTTCATTGAATTAGCAATTAATGTGCATGAAGCATAGTCGCCTTGGGCATAATGTATATCAAAGTGTTCTTGAATCGTGACACACTTAAGATTTTCGATGTTATTATTAGTGCGATTGCCGTCGATATGATGTATTTCGTAGGTACGACCATCTTTGTCTTTTGGAATAGGTCCGTGATGATTTTCGTAGATTTTACGATAGTTAGTAGTTGATTGATAAGTATTCATGCTGATTGCTCCTTCAAGCGTTAGAGTAGTTGGATATCTCACTATCGCGAACTACACCTTTATTTAGTCATTTGAGTTGTATTATCTTACTAATTCTGCTACAATAAACAAACAAATAATGGAAAATATATATGCTTAAGGATTACGGATTAGATATACAAAAATTATTTTTGGAAATAATGCTGTCAGATGCAGTGCTTTTTACACGACTACAAAATATCTACAACCCAGAAAATTTTGATCGAAGTCTTAGGTCGGTTGCAAAATTTATAGAAGAACATGCAGATCAATATAAAACTTTACCAACCATTGATCAAATTACTGCAACCACTGGGATTAAACTGTCTATTCCGTCAGATCTAAATGATGGGCATTATGAGTGGGCATTAACTGAATTTGAGGCATTTACAAAAAAACAAGAACTAGAGCGAGCAATTTTGAAAAGTGCAGATCTACTCGAGACTGGTAACGAATTTGGGCAGATTGAAAAACTAATCAAAGATGCTGTTCAAATTAGTTTGACCAAGGACATGGGCACAGACTATTTTGCCGATCCACGGTTTCGTATTGACAAATATTTCAACTCTGGTGGGCAAGTAAGTACAGGTTGGCCACAAATGGATAAGATTTTGTATGGCGGATTTAGTCGAGGTGAGCTCAACATTTTTGCTGGCGGATCTGGGTCGGGTAAGAGTCTTGTTATGATGAATATAGCGTTGGGTTGGCTACAAGCAGGACTAAGTGGTGTATATATTAGTTTAGAACTTAGTGAGGAACTGTGTGCGTTGCGAACTGATGCCATGTTGTCTGGAATGAGCACTAAAGAAATCCGTCGAGATATTGACCAGACAGAACTTAAAGTTAAATTAGTATCTAAGAAAGCCGGACAGTATCGTATTAAAGCATTGCCAGCACAGAGTAATATTAACGACATTCGCAGTTACATCAAAGAAGTGCAAGTGCAAACAGGGATCAAGGTAGATTTTGTTATGTGTGATTATTTAGACTTGTTGATGCCGGTGAGTGCTAAAGTAAGTCCAAATGATTTGTTTGTTAAAGACAAATATGTTTCGGAAGAATTGCGTAACTTGGCCAAAGAACTCAATGTGTTGTTTGTGACAGCGTCGCAGTTGAATCGATCGGCTGTGGAAGAAATTGAATTTGACCATAGTCATATTTCGGGTGGTATCAGTAAGATCAACACAGCAGATAATGTGTTTGGTATCTTTACTTCGAGAGCCATGCGTGAGCGTGGCAAGTATCAAATTCAGTGTATGAAGTCACGTAGCTCAACAGGTGTTGGTATGAAGATTGATCTAGACTACAACATCGAAACCATGCGTATTACTGATCCAGGAGAAGAAGCAGGCCCGGTTAACTCGTTTGCCAAAGGCAATTTGCTAGATAGCATTAAAGCCAAAAGTACTATGATTAGTAACAGTGAGCCAGTAGAGGAAACAGTTAAAATCACAGCCGATGTGCAGAGTGCCAAGCTCAAACAGTTATTAGGTCAAATTAAAACGTCATGAATTTGATTTGTTTTTCGCACTACACTTGCGGCGGACTATTGACCGATATTTTTAATCAAACGTTCTCCAAGGAGGCGCCAAACGGTGGTATCAATTCTATCAAACATTCTCTTGGAAAAATTGGGGATTCGGACACAGTTTTTGATCAGTTTGATCCAACACAATTTGATCTCTTAGCTGCTCAACTACAAACAGTTTGCAACAAAGATGAGTGGGTATCAACTCACTGTTGGCCAGGAATCCTGGATCTTTCAATGTTTGATCAAGTAATATCTGTGACCACAACCACACATCGTAGCAAACTGTATCGTTGGACGCGAGCCTATTATCATTATTATGAAAAATCAGATCCTTGGTTAGCAGTCAGTGGTCAAGCAAGGATAGATAAAGAACGTGAGACCTCTAAGAATTATCTAATTCCTTTTTTGCCGACTCAAGGCAAGAATATTATCAATATTGAATTTGCTGACATTGTAGAAACATCAACAGAATTTTTAAAATTAACCACGGGATTAGATACAGCACACCATATGGACCGTTGGAAAAAAATTAATCATTTTTTATACAGCAATGAACTTTGGAACAGTACTCCTTTTCGCAGATTCTACGAAGCAGAGTCTGAAACTCTATTAGATCGATGCTATGTTTATGAATAATATTTTTTGTTTTGGTGATGGATATGCACACGGACACATATGGCCCGAGTGGCCTCAAATTTTGCAGGCACTGTTGCCAAATACCCAGGTAACAGCGCACACCGGTATTGGGGCCGGCAACGAGTACTTGATCAATTCCGTAATTCAACTAGGAGACAAAATTGATGGTCAGACTGTAATTTTTCAGTGGGCGTCTCCCTATAGATTTGACAAGCTGATACAAGACAACACCTGGATCGATCGAGCTAAGAATGATCCAGTTTATCATTTTAACTTGTACAATTCTTCTGAAGGAATCTGGTGGTTGTCCAGCGCCAGCACAGATGAAAAAATACAAGAATACCACAATTTGTTTGTGCAAAGTAAACAGGCAGAACTGAGATTTACCAATCAAAAAATATTGTTAGAAAATTATCTTAAATTAAAAAAATGCAAGTACCTATTTGTTTCTACTGGATCTCAGGAACAGTTTGTTTTATCACATCCTGCAGCAACCTCTAGAGGAACCGAAGTGCAACCTGCCCCGTTGTTGCATTTTTATTATATTAAAGAAATACTAGATCCGCAATTGACCCTTAACATTGACCCTGCACGCTATGATAAATTGGAAAATCTTATTAAACAACACCATTGGCAAGCATACGATCCAGATCGAGAAGAAATCTGGCAAAAAATGTCAGATTTTTGAATACCAACTGTTGGGCTAACTGCAATAAATAATAAAAAGGTCTTGCCTATTATGCAAAAGAAAACCCGCAGTATACTAGAAGAATTAGAAACACTATATGCCGAGCGCGATAATCGTCATGTCATCGAAAATCGTGCTTCTAACATTATAGCCAGTGCTATACGCTTATTAGAGCAGATTGACTCTAGTTATACACCCGAGCAAGCTGATAATCTACAACGCAAATTAATCAATGCAATTAAGCTCAGAGATCCTGGTAAATTTACACGCACCGTAAGGAAAACTGATGCAAATTCATGAAATAACTCTCAGAGAAGCAGGTCTTGAACCGCTTGACCCTAAAAAAATCATGGCCACAGCAAGACCAACACGATTTAATTATGGAACACCACCCGTAGCACCGAGAGTCGGCGCCGAACTACCAACTGATCCTGCATTAAAAGCAAAACAAGATGCACTATCGACACAACAAGCACAGCATCAACAACAATCAGCAGATGCAGTACACGCTATGAAGGCAAACACAGTTGCAGCAAACAAAGTTGCCACTGCATCAAAAACTCCTGCACCAGCAACTACCAACCCTAATCCGGGTGTTAATGCATTTGGGCAAATGGCTCAACAATTACAGAAACCTACAACTCCTGCGGGACCAACACAGTCCAGCACTCAAGGAACAATTACTCCGACTGCAACAGGAGTAGTACATACTGCCAGTGAACGAAATCCTAATCCACGTACAGAACCCATGGGTGCTCAGCAAAAGTGGGACATTGAATTTAGAAAATTACAAAACCAATATCCTGGACGTACCCCTCAGCAATATCAACAAGCAATGTTACAAAGAGTAGGAACAGCCCGTCCTAATGGCACACCTGCATCACAAGCTGCACCTGCACCGCAGGCCGTTGCAACAGCCCAGCCCGGGACTACTATAAAATCTACCCCTCGTCCAGTGCAACCAGCACCTGCCGCGGCAACACAATATCCACCAATCACACTTGGCTCTGGTCCTAAAGCACAAGTATATGTTAATAAAGGTCGCGGCTACATCGATAGTAAAACTGGCAAACCAATGCCGCCATCTATTATCAAGGCCATGGGTATACAATGAACTTACTAGAAGGCGGCAACGTATTCAAGAATAATGATGGGCAAGCCTTAACACAGCGTATCAACCAGACTGATGTTAAGCCCACCCTGGCATGGCTCGAAGAAATGCTCCCTGGATTAGATTTACAAAATAATACTCTTGGCTCAACTGGTATCAAAGATACCAGTGGTGACTTAGATATTGCCGTAGATGCCAACCGAGTTAGTAAAGAACAATTAGAACATAGGCTCAAATCATGGGCCGTAGCCAATAAATTTAAACCTGAAGACTATGTTCGTAAGTCTGGTAGTGCTGTGCATTTTAAAACACCTATAGACGGTCGCCCTGATCGTGGCTATGTACAAACAGACTTTATGTTTATGAAAGATGTTCCATGGTCAAAGTTCGTGCTTGGCGCTATGCCCACCGACAGCAAGCACAAAGGCCGTGAGCGTAATGTATTAATGAACAGTATTGCTAAAAGTTTAGGTTATAAATTAAATCAAAATGCCGGCATTGCTGATCGTACTAGTAACGAACTAATATCAAACGATCCAGATGCCGTAGCTAAACTATTACTGAACAAAACAGCTACTCGTCAAGATTTAGCCAGTGTAGAAACAATATTACAAGCATTAAGCACCGATCCTAAGCGTGAAGCTAAACTAGCAGACTTTAAACAGCACATGGAACGCGAAGGCCTACCGTTTATGGAAAGCCAACCCGAGCCATTATACAAAGAAGTATCGGATGTAAACTTCTTAGCTCGTCTCCGTGATCGCATTGTTAATCAAGGCATGCAGGTCATTGTCGAAGCCGAAGTGCAAGGCGGCCGTGCCAAAGGTATCGAACACCTAGAAGATTATGTGTTCCGCAATGGTAGTGCTGGTATAAAGAAAGCACTGGATATTGTTCGTCACACCTCTGCCGACACAGGTAAAACCACCACAGTTAAGTGGGACGGCAAGCCAGCACTGGTATTTGGTCGTGATCCTAACGGAACATTTATCCTAACTGATGTCGCTGGGTTTACTGCCAAAGGTTACAATGGATTATTTACTAGCCCTCGTCAAGTTACACGACATTTAGCCGCTAGAGATGCTGATGCCGCCGTACAAGGCCGTCCAGCTACTCGTGTGCAAGATCTTGCTCCTATATATGATAAGTTATGGGGTATGTTAGATGCTGCAGTTCCTCCTAACTATCGTGGATTTGTTCAAGGTGATTTGTTATACATGACGACTCCACCTTTAGAATCTGGAAACTATGTGTTTACACCCAATGCCATAGAATATCGAATCCCGGCTAACAGTGAAGTAGGTCAACGCATTGGTGCCAGCGACGTTGGCATTGCCATGCATACAAAATATACGGAACCTGGTGCACCAAAAGAACCACTGGGTAAGGTAGAGTTTAAACGGGTACCGGGATTACTATTATTAGAACCTGTGTATGCCAAAGAAAATGTTCGACCAGAAACACAGCTAGTTAAGCAACTGCAAGGTCTTTATAGATCTCAAGGTGCCGCAATTGATCAATTATTCAATCCTGCAGACCTTCGCGCCTTAAAAATCACCGATTTGCCTAAGTTGTGCATAGATTATATTAATAGTCGTGTGGGTACTAATTTTGATCAACTAATGGATCAATTTGCAACCTGGTTGCATGATAATACATCTATACCAAAATTTAAAAATATTACAGAATATCTACAGAGCCCACGCAGTAATATCGTAGGTATGGCTGCGGCATTTGAAGCTTGGGAATTATTACACATGGTCAAAATGGATCTGCTAGGGCAATTAGATCTACAACATCCGGGGCAAGAAGGGTGGGTTATGGCCACAGATGCTGGTATGGCCAAGGCTGTAAATCGTTTAGCCGGTGGCTTTACGGCAGCAAATCGTCAAATAAACAACCCAGAACCAGCGGCTAACTCCTGATTTTACCTAAAAGGTATAAATAAAAGCAGGACCTCTGTGTCCATATATTAAGGAGATTTAAAATGGCTTATATTACCGTAGTTTCTGGTGGTTCACAACCCGTATTTGCAACCGACGTATTGAACGGTTCAGTTGCACAGTCAGCTAACTTAGCTAACGCTTCAGTAACAAACTTCCAAGGTCCTAAGTTGGACTTCTACTCTGTTAATGCTAATGCAGCACTGACAGGTAACATTGGTGGTCCTGCTACTGCTGTTAATGGCTTTATTTCAAACACATTGCAAGCAATTCAGCAAACATGTACAGTTGCTATGTATCAAGTTAATCCAGGTGCAAACACTGTATTGAACATTGCTACATTCCCAACAGCCGCTTTTGCTAATGCCGCTACATTCTTGACAGCTGCTCAAGCTGCTAACGGTGCAATTGGTTGGGCGACATCAAACGCATACGCTACATTTACAACTCAGTAATCTGACAAGTAAATTAGTATTATCAACAAGCCCTGGATTAAAACCCAGGGTTTTTTGTTGACTTTAGTTGTATAACTTGCTATAATGGGTTAAATATCCTATTATGAATGTAAGTAAAATAACCGAATT
>Ga0214167_1001263_pt1 | contig 10448 bp, 4 predicted proteins | sample TroBogypolimnion_45_FD_153006 | JGI IMG/M metagenome (GOLD analysis project Ga0214167, IMG submission 153006) | Freshwater microbial communities from Trout Bog Lake, WI - Practice 18AUG2009 hypolimnion v3 | ecosystem: Environmental > Aquatic > Freshwater > Lake > Hypolimnion/Profundal zone ... | reverse complement strand
CGGCCACCGGTCCAACTGGCATTCCAGGTATTGGTAGCGCCCATGAGCAAATTATCTCTGGCATCACCGCTGATAGTCGCCGTGCCCCCATCAACATGGCGATAGGTTTTAATATCACCCACACCAATGGTATCGTTTAGCTGTAAATGATCGTATTGTAGTTGCCCAAAAAAGTTAAGGTTACGGCTACGCAATAAGGGATGTTTAGCCCAGGCACTGGCTATTTGTGCAGTACCCGATGCATTAATGGCTTGCATGGTATCGCCCAGGGCATAATTAAGAATGAAATACGAGGCACCTAAGCGCGTACCTTTTCCGTTCAGCAAGGCTTCATAACTTAAGCGCCCATAATTCATATTGTCACCCGCTGTCATGCCACTCAGGCTTAAGACATCGCCTATATGCAGGGCATTATTAACATCCACCGTAGCGCCACCCCTTACCCGTCCGGTATAGCGATTGCCATAACCGTCAGCACTTAGGTTACCTGAAACTCTAGGGGTTGCATCAACCTTAATATCTAAATCTGAACTACCTACGTCAGTGCCAGGTTTTAAGGTTGCAAGACTATGAACGCCAGGTATATCGGACAGTAACAACAAGGCGTTATCCATCTTGTTTTGCGTGATGGGCTGCCCAGACTTTAAAGGTGCTATGGTCGCTTGCAGCAAACTGTCTTTAACTTGGCTATGATTATCTAAATTAATCGTGCCGTAATGCGCTTCTAAAATCTCAATACGCACGGTGCCGGAGGCGATGGTTTGGGCAGGAATATAGGCCCGCGCTAAGGGATAACCATGACTGTGATAATAATCGGTAATGCGCGTTGCCAAAGCATCCAGATCTGGCAAGGTGATATTTGTGCCGATGGCATTGGAAACTAAAGCCTGTAAAACCTCAGTCGTAAAAGCATGGTTACCAGACAGTTCGATGGCTTTAACTTCAAAGGCTTCGGTCATAGGCAGCGCCTTAACTGCAGGAGTTTCGAGTTTTAAACCCGTGTCATTAGACGAGGGTTGTGCGGGTGCAACTTCTTGCATTTGCTGCAAGATGGAACCAGTGTCGGGTATAACCTCAGCGAGGGCCAAAGACCACTGACTAAGGGTTAAGACACAGGCCGCTAGTAAGGGCTTTAAAGGATTAGGGGCGCGAGTGTTAAAAGCCATAGGAGATTGATTAGTCATTGTTGTTACCTGTGCTCGGTAACTTAATACCAGTATCGATGATGTTAAGGCCAAATGTCACGCTACCGCCTTGAGTTGGATCTGAACTAGGAGAATAAGCGACCTTTAAGGGGGGCGATGTACTAGATGTTATTGGTGGGGTAGGTGCGGGTGTTACGGTCATGGTTGATATTAATTGTGTAGCCACCGATTGATTCGCCTGTGGAACAGCATCAATAGTTAAAGCCCCATCGACTAAATAATTAAAAATGTAATTACTCGCACTTAAATTACCTGCATTGGCGCTAACAACAGCTGTGCCGACAGGCGTGCCCTCTGTGGCCGCACTACTAGCTAAGGCTGAACCAGAAATAACAGAACGATTCTCGCCATTAACAAAACCTGAAATCGTTTCAGTAAAAGTCGGATTCACACCCCCATACAAACGCGTTTGGTTATTGGCGGTGACGGTTAAGGCCAATTGGCTCACGCTGTAATTACCGGTCAAACCTGCAAAGCTGTAGTTACCGGCATCAGCACCTGATAAAACACTACTCACAGATTCTATGCCAGTATGGTAGCCAGCGGTTAAGTTGCCGCTAGTGCTGGTGTGGCTGGTACTATTGACCGCCACCGTAGCCGTATTGATGAGGTCAGTGCTTAGCGCATTAGAGAAACTGACGGCACCCGGCGCCAAGGCAGCACCATAAACCGAACTGCCTGCCGCCAGTGTTCCGGCTAAGGCCAATTGACTGACTGTGTAATTACCGGTCAAACCTGCAAAGCTGTAGTTACCGGCATCGGCACCTGATAAAGCACTGACTGATTCTACTCCGGTATGATTGCCGGCAACTAAGTGCGAGCTAGTGCTAAGTAAGCCCGTGGTATTAACCGCCACCGTGGCAGTGCCTAAAGCGTCACTACCCACCTTATTGGTAAAGTTAGCAGCACCAGCAGACAAAGCATCACCATAAACCGAGCTACCAGCAGCAATAGTACCGGCTAAGGCCAATTGACTGACGCTGTAATTACCGGTCAAGCCGGCAAAGCTGTAGTTACCGGCATCAGCACCTGATAAAGCACTACTCACAGACTCTATGCCGGCATGGTTGCCGGCGGTTAAATTGCCGCTAGTGCTGGTGTGGCCTGCTATATTGACGGTAACAGTACCAGCACTACTGACAGTATCGTTGTTGATGACGTTGTTAAAAGTAACCGCACCAGCGCTTAATGCAGCACCATAAACAGAACTGCCTGCAGAGAGTGTTCCTGTTAACGCGAGTGGCGTGACCGACCAACTCGCCGCATCACCCACCGCCAGTGCGTAAGCGCTATTGCCTAGCGTAAGACCACTGCTATAACTGATGCTATAAGGCGAAGACGTCACATTAGTGGTGTTCGTTAGGGCACTGCTCCAAATTATAGAGCCTCCGAGGCCGAGAGTAGAGGGATCAATTATCGAACTACCCACACTACCGTAGGTCGCAGAGGTGTCGTAAACATAAAATCCTGCCGTTGGACCAGAACCGCTCCATAGACTAAAAGTCGGAGCAGAGCCATAAACACTGCTGCCCGATATTAAATCTAAGTATATCGTTGTCATCGTAGGTAGAGGTGGAATATTACTTAGTAAATAAGGATGACCACCATTAATAACAGAGCTCATACCCCAGGTTGTTGAAAAATCCCACAAAGGATTAACATTGCCGTTTGCTATTGTAGAGCCAGTAAAATTAGCTAAATTAGTCATATTAGCCGTAGACATTCCTGTGCCTCCTTGAGAATTGCCAATTCCAGAGGTATTTGTATTCCAGAAACTGTTGTTTACAACGGCACTGGCTATGGAATACCCCACCAACCCACCCAAATAAAACGTTCCTGTAACTGCACCAGTAGCATAACTATTACTTATAGTGCCGGAGTAATTCTTCCCCACTAATCCACCCAAATAAGACACTCCTGTTACTGCACCAGTGGCATAACTGTTACTAATAGCACCAAAAAAAAAGCTATATCTCGTCAGCGCGCCATAATTCAATCCTATCAGCCCGCCGACTTCAGTATTTCCAGTGACTACACTGGTGGCATAACTGTTGCTGATAGCGCTGTTGTTCTGTCCCAACAGTCCGCCAACACGAGTATATCCCGTAACTAAACCGGTGGCATAACTGTTGCTGATAGTGCCATCATTTGCACCTATCAGCCCGCCAGTAGCAAAATGTCCAGCAACTACACCAGTGGCATAACTGTTGCCAATAGTGCCAAAGTTGAATCCCACCAGACCGCCGACATAATCATATCCTATGACATTGTCCCCGACCAATCCTACATTTGTAATGCCGGCAGTAGAACTGACATTGCCAAACGAACCAAAGGTACTAAACAAACCAACGTAATTAGTTGATGGCAGGTTAATAGTAAGATCACTGATAGTATGTCCCAAACCATTAAAGGAACCGGTGAAAGGGGTACTTGAATTTCCAACAGGAATGAACGTAGAGTTAGCCCAAACATCACTGGTATTGCCGGTAGCGGCAGCATTAATATTAGAACCTAGGGTATAACTTGCACCTAGGTCCATGGCCATTAGCTGTAACTGATGCGCATTGTTTATCGTGGTTGAATATTCTGAGGCTAGCATAGGGGTCGTTCCACCACCACTGGTACCCGAAGAATTGAGCGAACCATCGGCATTAACGATGACCCAGTTATTGCCAGTTGCGCCAGGCGTCGTGGTGAAATTAAAGCCTGTGAAATTGGCAGAATTTGTCATTGCGCTACTAGATAGTCCAGAAACAGTGTCTGCTCCACCTATCATCAAACCGATACCGGTTAGTAAGGGATTTACGCTACTGTTATAGAAACTGTTGGTGATACTGTTGTTGATGCTGTAACCAACCAGCCCGCCAATGGCATAAGAAGTCCCATTCACGCTACCCGTTGCGTAGCTGTTACTGATGCTGACGGAGTTACCGCTGGTACCAACCAGCCCGCCGACTTGATTAACTCCATTCACGCTACCCGTTGCATAGCTGTTGCTGATGCTGCCACTGTTGATGCCTCCAACCAGCCCGCCGACGGATTGAAAATCTCCATTCACACTACCCGTTGCGTAACTGTTGCTGATGCTGATGCTATTGCTGTAACCAACCAGCCCACCGACAAAACTTGTTCCGAACACGTCACCCGTTGCGTAACTGTTGGTGATCGTATCGCTGTCGTTACTTCCAACCAGTGCGCCGACATTAAGACTCCCATTGACTACGCCGGTGGCATAACTGTTGCTGATAGAGCCAGCGTTATTCCCTACAAGTCCTCCTGCATTATTCATGATTGCAGTGACTGCCCCAGTGGCATAACTGCTGCTGATAGTTCCAGAGGATTCGTTCGATCCTACTAACCCACCAGTAGAGTAGCGTCCAATGACTAGGCTTGAGGCATAACTGTTGCTGATAGTGCCTTGGTTAAAGCCTACCAGTGCACCGACATTATCTAATCCAGTTACGCTGCCCCCGACCAGCCCTATATTACTAATGTTGCCGGTAGCGTTAATTCCAAACAAACCAACATTACCAGTTGAAGGTCTGTTAATAGTGAGATCATTAATGGTATGACCTAAGCCATTAAAACTGCCTTGATAATAGAGGATTGGAGTAAAACCTAATCTACTATTCCAAGTGGATGTTGCTGAGGCATAAATGTTATTGCCTAAGGCATAATTGGTTAATAAATCAGCCGTCGCGATGCCTTGTAGGCTGGGTGTGCTAGGTGCTGTGGTTGCATCTGCGGCATTACCCAGCGCAGTAATCACCGTATAGGTTTTTTGTACACCATTAGAACCTTGGGTGGTGGTTAAGTTGGTGGTGCTGGCGGGTAAGTTAACTGAGGCACCATTAGTGGTCATGATTTGGCTGGTGTTGTCTGCGGCAAGGGCACCTAAACCATAATTTAATGCCAGACTAGCTGTGCTAGTCGCAGTCATGGTGGCATTGATATTAATGTTATTTTGGGCGTTAAGGGTCAACTTGTTGGCCGACCAATTCACCGTATCATTAATATTAATATTGCCTGCTGTGCCAGTAGCACCCGAGCTACTTTGTAAAGTTACATTGGTGTTAGCAAGACTACTCGTTAAGGCTGTACCGGTCATATCACCACCGCTGGCGGCTACTGTGTAATCGGTAGGATCAACCAACCAACTGCCGGTATTGCCAGTAGGCGCTGCTGTGGTAATCAGCGTGTTATCAGCCACCTTAACGGTCGCAGCACTCGTTTCAATAGACCCACCGTTACCGCCATTAGGCGCACTGGCGTCAATAATGCCGCCGACGGTGACTGTGCCGGCTTCCATACCGCCCATTAAACTAATAACGCCGTTATGACTACTAACAGTTTGTGCTTCGATAATACCGGTGTTGTTAACCACACTGGCTAATAATGAGTTTTTGGCACCGGCACTCATAAACACCTGTCCGCCCTCAGCGACCACTAGTTGCTTATTTTCAGCGAGGTTGTTTAGCGTGCTTTGGTTAACTTGTACCTGCACCAAACTGTTATCGGCAAAGGTTAAGGTGATATCACTGCCACCTGCTAAAGCCACGCTGCCGAGTTGGGCGCTGATAATACCTTGGTTACTGACTTGATTGGCCAATAAGGCGATATAACCGCCATTCGCGGCCACTAAGGAACCTTTGTTGACAATGCTACCCGGGCCCGTGCCGCTAAAGGTTTTTGTGTTGCTGTTTAAGCTAGCATCACTGACATCCAAAGTAGAGGCCACTAAACCACCGACATTGACTTGTGAACCCTGTCCAAAGACGATGCCATTAGGGTTAATTAAATACACTTGGCCGTTGGCGTTCAACTGCCCTAAGATTTGCGTGGCGCTGGTATCAAAGATGCGATTGACGGCAATAGCAGAAGCCGAAGGCTGGACGAAGTTGACGATTTGATTGGTGGCAATATTAAAACTTTGCCAGTTCAGCGACAGGTTTTGACTGTTTTGATGGATAGTGGTGGTATTAGCCGTTTGAGCAATACTACCCGCCCCCGCCGTGACCACGCCGCCACTGGGATTGGCCTGAGCCACCGCAGTGCATAAGGTTAAGGAGGCGACTAATAATTTACTGTGTGTGCTTTTGTTGCCACCTCTAGCAAGACCACCTGAGATTTCAGAGACGGGAATCCACGCTTGTTGAGAGTGGTTCCAGACTAAGCGGTAAATTTTGTTCATTACTTCATTCCTAAACAATGCCTCTAGCCCCGACCGGACTGAGGGTGGTTTTCTCATAAACCTTGGCCTAAAAGCGTTACGCTAGGTATGAGTTTGTAGGAGTAAAACAGCTTTAGCTGTTTTAAGGGCAACAGCTAAAGCTGTTGCACTCCAGTTTTTTAACAACTGTAGGCTTTAAAAGCGCTAACCCTTCGGGTAATAACTTTGATAAAACCAAGCATAAGCCGATTCTATCTGCGCTTGTATGCGCGGCGGTATGTCATGGCGTTGCGGTGGTTTAATTTCACTGGCTTGCCGATGCGGGTATTTCATGTGGTAATGGCTGTCGCTTTCTTGTATGCCTATGCTGAGTTGCTGTGGATTAATCTGATGCGGCGCGAGTTCTAACCATGCATATAAATGCGACATGCAGGCTAGTGTGTCATGAAGAAAGGCTTAGGCCTTTCGTGCTGTATTAAAGATGAGAGTAGGTCTCTCGATTTCGGCGACCAGAAGCTGGAATCAAACCACTCTATGCGGCCTGTGTTAAAAGCATAGGTCGTGAGCGATAGAGGAAAAGGCGGCTACAAGCCGTCAGGTGCGTATTGGGGAGATGAACGCAAGTGAACCCTTGATGAGGTGTCGAAATGTATATGATGTTGTCAAAATCTGGTTTCTAGCCTTAGCCAGAGATAAGCTCCGACGATAACTGGTACACGGGCGGAGCGGCAACCGGCATAGAGAGGGCATGAACCCAATACAGGCTTTAGTACGGAACATGAGAATCTGTCGTTCTGATGATAAGGGAGACGCTCAAACGGAAACCCCGTGAGGCAAGAGTACCGATGCAGAGCACAGAGACGGATGAACTTGTAGTAGTGATGAAGTTTCTGTAATGGAAATGGAGCGAAGGAGTTCAATCATTCAGTCTGGTTGATTAGAACAACCGATAACGGGAGGACGCTAATGAAACAGACAAAACCTTATAAAATACCAAAAAGCCTGCTTTATGAGGCATACCAACGCGTCAAAGCGAATAAAGGCGGAAGTGGAGTCGATGGGCAAAGTCTACAGGCTTTTGATCAAGACCTAAGTAATAATTTGTATAAATTATGGAATCGGCTGTCGTCAGGCAGCTATTTTCCGCAAGCCGTTAAACGGGTAGAAATTCCGAAAGCAGACGGTGGTATAAGGCCCTTAGGCATACCCACGGTGGCTGACAGAATTGCTCAGATGGTGGTTAAAATACAAATTGAACCTGAGCTAGAGCGACATTTTCATCCTGATTCTTACGGCTATCGTCCGAATAAATCGGCGCATCACGCTGTGGAGAGTGTAAAGGAAAGGTGTTGGCAAAGAGCTTGGGTACTGGATATGGACATTAAAGGGTTTTTTGATGCAATAGATCATCAACTATTGATGAAAGCCGTAGACAAGCACGTTAAAGAAGACTGGCATCGACTGTATATTAGAAGATGGTTACAAGCTTCTGTGTTGCATCCAGATGGGCATCTTGAGCAGAAAACTCAAGGAACTCCACAAGGTGGAGTCATTAGTCCGTTATTGGCGAACCTGTTTTTACATTATGCGTTTGATCAATGGCTAACAAAACATCACCCAGACGTGCAATTTGCCCGTTACGCGGATGATATTGTCTGTCATTGTCGAACAGAGCAAGAAGCTATAACGCTGCTAGCGGTGCTTAAAGAAAGGTTTGTCAGTTGTGGGTTACTGCTACATCCAGAGAAAACCAAAATCGTGTATTGTAAGAGCTGGAAAAATAAAGCAGATTACGCACAGATAAGTTTTGATTTTCTAGGCTTCACCTTTCGTCCCAGATTGACAAAATGTCGAGATGGGATATTGCTAGTTTGCTTTCTTCCAGCCGTTAGTCGGAAGGCGGCACAAAGGATACGTGATGAAATTAACTCATGGCCTTGGTTAAAATGGACACAAGGCGGGGTAAAATCGATCATTGTGTACAGTCGTAGCAAATTACGCGGTTGGATGGCCTACTATGGAAAATACGGGCGAGGTGTTATTAGCCATGTGTTATTTCATTTTGACAAGAAACTCAGCAGATGGGCGAAGCGTAAATACAAGAAGATAAAAGGTATTACGCAAGCCGTTAAACGGGTTAATGCTTTCAAAAGCAGAAATCCTAGGCTGTTGGCTCATTGGTAAATATAAAGTTGAATGATAAGAGCCGGATGAAGCGAGAGTTTCACGTCCGGTTCTGTGAGAGCCTCAAGGGGTGGTTCCTTGGGGCTACTCGACCTTGCTAAGATTCAAATGAACGGAATATTCATACAGTGTTTCGGGCGCAATATCGATATCGCCAGGCCAAATTACAGTGCCGTAATCGACATGAGCCAAGGAGAAAAACCCCGGGTTCTCCAAGCGATGAAAAACGGGGTAGTGCAAATAAGGTCGCATATCAAAGCAACGTCGCTCACCGTTATTAAAGCTCAGAAGCAAGCTGAAGTTGGGGGCAGTCTCAACAGAATTAACTTGAATCATACTGCCTCCTCAGCGCAAAGGATCAATCGGAAATACAGGTTGACCGCACACCGCCAAAGACCAATCTGCCATGAGCTCATCTTCATGGATAGCAATCCACGCCTGAACCATGCGCAGCTTCTTAGAAGGAATGTCACCCTCCAGAAGATTTCCTTCAGGAATAGAGATCACTGCTTGCATCCCTTGATATTCGATATGCAGATGAGGTAAGTGATGCTGCTGAGTATCCATAAACAGCATTCGGATGATAATCCCATAAAACATGCTAATGGTTGGCATGGCGTACCTCTAACAAATTAAAAACAAAGATTGTAGTCCCAGTTAACAAAAATTAATAGGAAGTTTAAATATTTAACATAAGCATCATGATGCGAAGCATTGGCTGTACAAACGCGCTTGATCAAATCGAAACATTTAGTCGCGGACCTGCCGTCTCGAATCCTACAAATTGGCTGGTTACACGTTAACAATTAAGTGCAATACTTCACATATATTTAAGTTTCACAATTTAAATATTAAAATCATTTATAATGTGGCCTTTTCTAAAGTCATAAACAATGTCCACACATGAAGTTATCAACACCTTTAGCCCCCCTCCAAAGCAAAGCTAATCACTTAACTCACCCAAAATATCGCGCTGATATTGATGGTTTACGTGCTATTGCAGTGTAGTAGTCAAGTTTTTTAAGAAACAGAGATAGGTTGTTTTATAGCCATATTGGCTTCATAGTTATTGGGCGAGATAGACGCTACCGCTCCGAATCCACCCTACAACATTGATCTCACGCCCCGCCACTTTTATTGACCAAGGGTGGACAAACGATAAAGCGGTTTGCCCATAAACTAAACTATTGATGCTTTACGCGTCAGTGATTTCCTTCGTATTCATTGCATAGCTAGGGCTGTTAATAGGTAACGTTAAGGCATTATGAGCAATCCGAACGCTCTGCGCGTCCTCGTTGCTGAAGGTTTGCTGCTGCTGATGGTGATTTTTTGCAAGAATATCGATACTTATTGCACCGCTAATCTAGTTCATAAACCTCGCTATTATTCTCTGAGCGTGGAATAACCTTGATTTAGTGCGTGTCCGTAGTCTTTTAGGAGGCGGGTAATCATGTTTAGGTAAGGCCATGAAGGTGTCATGCTAAAGGCTGAAGGTTTTAGCGCTTGCGCACTAAGGTTAAGGAATGGCGCTATGCTTTACTGTAGCCGTCCGAAAGTTCTCAGGACTAGTAACATGACGTTTAGGGGGTGCGCTCAAACATTTTGGCGCTGTCCTAAATAAGGCAGGTAATGCAATAAAACGTCTTGCAGCGCTGCTAAAACTTCCGTCATCTTCTTTGCAGGTTTAGAGCCTTTGCTAAAAAGAGCTTAGGTATAAGCAAAGAGCCGCGTAGTTTGGTAGTCGTAGACGATTTCACTAATAATTCTTGCCATTTGCATAAGGTATTGTTATAAATTTTGTCTTTACAGGTAAATTAAAACTTTTAATCACAATAAGGCAGACTAAAATGAACAAAATAGCATTATTAGCAGTGGTAAGTATTTTAAGT
>Ga0214167_1001261_pt1 | contig 10451 bp, 9 predicted proteins | sample TroBogypolimnion_45_FD_153006 | JGI IMG/M metagenome (GOLD analysis project Ga0214167, IMG submission 153006) | Freshwater microbial communities from Trout Bog Lake, WI - Practice 18AUG2009 hypolimnion v3 | ecosystem: Environmental > Aquatic > Freshwater > Lake > Hypolimnion/Profundal zone ... | reverse complement strand
CATAAATTGATAGTTGTAAGTTTACAACAAGCCATTTGTAATAGCTGTTATAGCGATTAGTAAACTTAAAAGCTTAATTTGTATAAAAGCAACAGGCTAAAAGAGATTATTTATGCAAAATAAATTACATTAGGCTTTATAGATCACGCACTCATTGCCAGAGTAAGGTGGGAGTTAAATCAACGAAATGAGTTTTAGTGTTTTTACTAAAATTTAGGCAATAAAAAAGCCCACAAATGTGGGCTTCGTCCGTATTTTCTTTTATTATTATATTGGACGACTGCTTAGTAAAAAATGCAGCTTCAATTTGTGGCGATTATTATTGTTTTTATTCAGTCTAGCCGACCACTTTCCCCCTCATTCCCATTAGAAACAGTCTAGATACATTGCTATCTAAGTGCTCTTCTAACGGTGTGTGGATAATATAGTAATAAATAATGCTTGTCTACAAAAAGTGCGACAAATTGACGCACATTAATTTTAATGTTGTTATTTTTTTGGTAAGGGGCAAGTGTTTTTACCCATAAGCTGATAAAGCACGCACCAACTTGCGCCGGCTTCATAAAAAGTAAATAATGAGCAGCCAAACGCTAACCAACTAGCTTGGTTATAGGCATAAACCAAGAGAAAAGCTGCCAAGATAAGGCGTATGATGCGGTCTGTAGTTCCCATATTGCTTTTCATAGTGTGTTCTCTCTTAAGTTTAGGATAGGTTGGTCTTTGTTTAATCCCACTGGGATTTGCGTACCATAAAGTTACGACCTTTAATTTTGCCTTTGGTTAGGCAAGCTAGGGCTTTATTAGCACTCTCTTGTTTAATGGCGACATAGGCATGACCGTCAAAAATATCAATTTGTCCGACTTCACTGCCAGTAATGCCGGATTCGCCGGTTAAGGCACCTAATATATCACCAGGGCGCACTTTATCTTTGCGACCACCATTAATCCACAAGGTGACCATAGGCGGTTCAAAACGAGTTTGATAGCTCATTTGAAAGGGCGCTACTTCATCCCAACGGACTTTAGTCTCTTGATAGTCTTCAATCGCGGTGACACGATTTAATTCAGCTTCAGTACATAAGCTTAGGGCCAAGCCTTTTTTACCTGCCCGTCCTGTACGGCCTATGCGATGCACATAAATTTCAGGATCCCAAGGTAGATCATAATTGATCACGGCTTGTAATTCTTTAATATCTAATCCGCGAGCGGCAACGTCAGTGGCCACTAAAATAGAACAGCTTTTATTGGCAAATCTTACCAAAACTTGATCGCGATGTTTTTGTTCCAAATCGCCATGTAAGGCTTGTACAGAGAATCCACAGTTATCCAGAGCGTTTTTTATTTCTTGGCACTCTCTTTTAGTATTACAAAAGACCACGGTCGATTCAGGGCGGTGGTAAGACAACAAATAGCCTAAGGCATTGTGGCGCTGTGCTTTTTCTATTTGATAAAAGTGCTGTTCAATCGTGCCTTCTTGATGATTGCTGTCGATGCTGACGGAAACTGGCTTAAATTGAAAGTTCTGACTGATTTCTCGTATAGGATCAGAATACGTCGCTGAGAATAGCAAGGTTTGTCGATGCGTTGGTGCATAAGAGATAACATCCGTGATGACTTCTTCAAAGCCCATGTCCAACATGCGATCGGCTTCGTCTAATACCAAAACTTTGAGATTACTTAAACGTAAGCTGCGTTTACGTAAATGCTCCTGTAAGCGCCCCGGTGTACCGACTACGATATGTACGCCATGCTCTAAAGAACCAATCTGTGGGCCAAAGGGCACGCCACCACATAAGGACAGTACTTTAATATTTTGGGTGAAGCGTGCTAGTCTACGGATCTCTTTACAGACTTGATCGGCCAGTTCTCGTGTTGGACAAATCACCAAGGCTTGTACTCTAAAACTGCTCAAATCTAATCGTGATAATAAACCTATACCAAAGGCCGCTGTTTTACCGCTACCCGTTTTTGCTTGGGCAATAACATCTCTACCTTCGAGTATATGAGGTAAGCTTTCAGCTTGTATCGGTGTTAAATGGGTATAACCCAAAGATTCAATGTTTTCAAGTAAAGCAGGTTTTAAGGGTAATGACGAAAAGGCAGCAGTATTCACAGGTAACTCTTATAAGCGCGATGGACAGCGAACTGCTGCCATACTAGCGCTTATAATAACAGATTGTTAGGTATTAATACTTAAGAGCTTGCGGCTACTATAATTAATTATAAGCCTAGGGCACGCAAATTTTTGCGTAATGAGAGAGTGTTTTTAATATGTCGACCTGACCAAAAACTTGAGTAAACTGATTTAAAAGTTCGGTTAATTAAAGTAGCCCAATACCAGATGGCTATGCCCATAATAGCGAGCCCCACTAATATAATTAGAAACTGAGCAGGGCATACTAATAAAGCAATTACTGCGATAACACTCATGCCCAGAAAAGTATAGTAAGCGGCTTTGCCTTGGTAGATGGTCGAGCTCATGCCCTGCATTAGACTGGTCTGTCCAGGAAAGTCAGTACCAGCTGCACTCACTTGCGCTTGTATCGCCGCCAGTACAGAATGTCCTGGCCATAAATTGTCGGGGTGGTAACAGCGTGCATGGCTGACGATGAGGCTATCGAATGGAATATTGCCGGGCGCATAATCTTCGGTAGATTGGGCGATACGTTCATAAACACTGACATGTATTTTAGCCTGATGAATATTTCGTGCTTGGCATAGGGCTTGGATGTCTCGTGGCTGCCAGCGGTAATAGATACCTAGTCCAGTGCGGGGATTATAGAGTTCGCCCTGTACATCTTGTTCAGTGCTGACATAAGTGCGTGCTGCTTCTATAAAGCGCAACCCAGATTGTTCAGATTGCTCCATCATCCAATCTAAAGCCACTAAGGACATACCCTGTTTGGGATAGCCGCCGCCTACATTAGAATGTACTCCTGCAAACCAAACTTGTTCGATTTGTCCGGGATTAGCCCCAGCCTCATCCCAAAGTTCTGGGCGAAAAGTCATACGCTCATCATCAATGGACAGCGCTTGGCAAGCGCGGATAACTCTGCCAGGTTGCAAACTGACAAATCGACTAGGATATAGTCGGTTTAAGACTAACGTCAGTTCTTCAAAGGGTGTACCTACTGCCCCTACGGTATCCCATACGCCTATAAAATCAATTTCTATCGCATTGAAAAAAACCAAATCCTCTAAGCACTCTGTATTCAGATCTTTATGATTAAAAGCATGGCCATAAAACACTTGCCAACAACGCTCTACGGCTGTGTCTAGGGCAGCTTTGTTGAGAAATTGTGAGCTATCTAAAATACCGAGTGCTTGGATCATGCCGGAAAGCGCTCTGACTGTGTAGGCGCCACGACTGAAACCAAACAGAAATAAACGATCTTCGCTAGACTGATAAGCCCGAACTAATTGTATATAAAGTTGTTGTACATTGCTTGAAAAGCCCCAACCAAAGGCTTCGCCCAATAGTTTTTTAATAGGATTGTCAGAAGTCCCTACGCCATCATCATAGAAAGCAAGCTGTTGCGGTATATCGAGATTGCATTTATGGCCTTGAATATCGATGGCTTCGTAGAGCTTGAAGACATTAGTACCTCGACCTTTAATATCACTGTTGCCTGTGCCATCAGAGCACAGTACGATCGTTTTTGCATCTGTGATTGACATAGTCATCAACTCCTTTAGACAAATTAGTAGCTAGTTTGCTGGTTAAGGCTTAATTAATTGCTGCTTGATTAACAATCTATAATTGGTCGCATGATGCTGCAATAAAGTATCAGCAGCGTTACCGATAGGATACAAGTCACCGCCTTTTTTTAATCCAAATACAGGCACTAGTTGGCCGGCTAACGTGTAGTTAAGCGAGTCGGCTAAGGCCACATAAGGTTGTTCATCGCTAGCGGGGAAGTAACGAGAAATAGATCGATCAATATTGGCGTATTTAAATTTATCGGCCATTTTGTCGGTAAACATATCCGCCAACTTATCTCTAAGGGTATTGCTCGTAAAACTAATGCTTTCGGCTACATGATTGAACCAGCCACCAACAGTAATATCTTCATTTTCTTCTTCTATATAGTGAGCGACTTCGGAAATGGTTTCCAAACTCAATGGCACTTGTGGCACAGGGTCTCGGTCGTTGTTGATCACATAGGCGTTATCTTTAGTAATACGGGCAAAATCTTGGGCGTATTGCAAGTTGCCAGGTTTGGGTTGAGCAAAGACATAAGATTTTAGTTGAGCAGGATTGAGGGTGTTTTTCATTCCATAACGGTCATTAGGATCGGTGAGCGCATAATACAGAAAAGAATGTAATAAGGTAGCAATAGCAGCGCCTTGGCTATGGCCAGTAATATACAGTTTGGTTATTTTTTGCTGCTGAGTGATGCGCTGTAATTGCGTCATAATGCCTAGATCATCATCGAATAATAGCGCTAGGCTGGCATAAGAAAAACCTAGGTGTAATTCGGCGTTGGGCGTTGCGGCAAAAACTAGGGGTAGGGGTGTGTTTTGAGGATATTCGAGACCTGCATACGCAGGAATTGATGTCGCATAAGCATCAGCTAAAATACTACGCCATTCACCGACAGTGCCACGAATGGCTATAGCAAAGACACTGGGGTCTTTGAGTGATTGTACTAATAACCAGGCAGTATTTAAGGGGCCAAAACCATTGCTTTCTGGGTTGTTAGGGTCTTTTAGATGTTCATCTGTTTTGTTATAGGGCCACGTCTTGTTCCAGTCATGATTTCCAGGGTGTCGACTGTCAAAGGCAATAGTCCAATCCGTTACTTTAGCTTGATAAGTTAGATCGGTTTTTTTTAGTGGATCATTACGATCATCTTGATTATTAAGTTCGATACAAAATTCTAGTAATTGCTGGGCTACTGCTGAATCAAATTTAGACGGCGGCATTCCTAGGTGATCTCTTTGTTCTAAGTGTTGACTTAACGTAGCATCATTATTCATAGTGGCGCAGCCTATTAGTAGTAGTGGTAAAGCGAGTATAAGTTTGTGCATGTAAGTGGCTCCTATTTAAAATGAGCTGTAATCAATAAAGCCACGACTAATCTCTGAAATTTTTCGCGAGTTACGTTTAAAGACACCAATGCCATTGCTAGAGCCACCTGCATTCGTATTGCCTTCTATAGTCACGAGTCGACCCTGATTGATTTCTGTGACGATGCCGGTATGACCTAAGCCACTACCATAATCAATAATAAATAAGGCGCCGGGCTTAATGAGGCTAGGATCAGTGATAGCCTGAATGCGAGTGATACGTGTGATACCGGGTTTAGTTTTTGATTTATTCCAATGATCCAGGGCGCCAGCGGTTTTTATATGTGGATTCTTAGTTAAGCCTAGTTCAAGGGCTGCCTGCTGATAACAATAATAGGTAAAAGCCACACACCAATAATAGCCAGGTTTTCCAGGTTTTAAATTGAGGCCGACGGCTTGCTGATATTGATCAACCATAGGGCCTCGATTGGAGCCCAAGGGCTCTTCTAGTACCCCAATTTGGGTGTTTGCAACTTTAATCACCTCTAGTGTGAGTTCCGAAGGTGGGATGGTATAAGATGAGACTGTTTGAGCCCCAAATAGTGCGCCCCAAGTCAGCGTACCCAAAACACCATCGACCACTAGAGAATGACCGTTTACATCGGGATAACGAATTTGAAAAAGTTTAATGGCATTTTTGGTGTCATCATCAAAGAAACCATTCTCAGTAATGTGCCCGCAACCGACTGCATTTAAACGTTGCTGGACTCTGGTTACCGTTATAACATCGAAATCACCGAGTTTTAATAATCGTCCCGGATAAGGCAAAGGCTCTACCGGGCCTAAAGGAGTTTGTATAGTAGTCATAGGGCGTGTTATTAAGACTAAGTTGTGTATAGTTAGGTTAGTTGGCTGTTAGAATCTACAGCGGGACCTCTGTTGTGAGTATTAAGGTGCACAACTAATAATGACATCATCGCTGTAATGACCGATTTCTTGGTCTTTTAACATATATTTAGCGCGATAACGACGCAAGTCAGGTTTGCCGACTTGAAGTACAGGACGCGTATCCACATACGGAGATACGGTGGCCCTAGCGAGCAATACCCAGTCCGCATCCCCCTCACGTTGACAGTAAATATTAATGCCATCGCTATGATATTTGGTATAACTAAGATTCACCTTGCCGCCGGTTAAATCCTTAGCTTTGAGTACAGGATGAGTATTAGCTAAATCGTGCTGCTTGCCAGTACCAATAATGCCTAGTTGCGCGCCCATTCCTGAGGTGTAATCACTGTGTGCTTTAATGCGTCTAACTAGGGTACGGATTAAGTCTTCGGCTTGATGACGACTATCTATTTTATTGTTAGTTGCTTGTTTAGCTAATGCGGCCGTGCTAGTCGTATTAGTCATATGTGAACTAAAGTCAGTTTGTGCAGCTTGCAATGCCGTAATATCAGCGCTAGTGACGCCGGCTGCAGTCGTTAAGCTGTTAGCTAAATGCTCGAACCAAGCTTGAAATTCTTGATCTGCGGCAGGTATATAATTTGCTTTTAACATAGTTGTTCCTAAGGGTTTAATTAAAGAACTAATGAGCTTTATGTCTCTGTTGAGTAGGCCTCTCAACCTTTGTGTCAACCCATTAAATTATTTTGCGACTCCAATCTTGTGTTGCTATAGCTAGATACTGTATGTATAGATAGCTCTGAGCTAAAAATAGCTATCGCTGAATGCTATATCGATAGCTTTAAAGCATCTAGTGACGTGACTAGGTCGTTTAGTCATTTGTTTTTATTACCCAGTGACACCATTAGGTGGTTCAGTGAAATAACTAGTGTCGCTAGTGTTCTTATTAGATTTTCGATTGATATCAATTGCTGACCGGTCGTTGACGCTTTAGGCGCGATGAAGACCAATGGTTAAACAAAAGATGTATTTTATCTAACGACTTTGCTCATGCATTAAGCCTAAAAAACCTTTACTCAGTCATTGCGGGATAGTTTATAAGTTTTATATTTAAGCGGTCAATCCGTAAGAATACCTATAGCGTCTAAAAAAACACCGGTTTTGTTAATAAAAACAGCTGATTTAGTCAATCAAGTACATTATTACTGACAATAAGCGTAAGCCTTAAAAAAATAATTCTCATCAGTCCCTGTTTAATTGTTTAGATGGAATAATGACTTATTGTTGTCTATTAAAGATATTTATCAAATGCGTATTTGAATTGTTCATTTTAATTAACTTATAAGTTACTATTAAGCTTGAATTTTAGTGGGCATGAAAGCTATGAAAACAAAGTCGGGTAAAACCCGAGAGCGCTTATTAACTGCAGCCAGTCGTATTTTTGCCGAGCAGGGCTTTCAAGAGTCGACCATTGCAGACATTTGTGAGCATGCAGAGACTAATATCGCTTCGGTTAATTATCATTTTGGTGATAAAGAAAGCCTGTATCTGGAAGCTTGGCGCTATGCCTTTAATCAGGAGCTTGATAACCATCCTTCTGATGGCGGTATCCCTGAAGCTGCGTCAGCTGAACAGCGCTTGGCAGGCAGAATTCGCTCATTAATTGCCCGCGTTGCTGATGACAATTCCTATTCATTTGCCATTATCAACAAAGAAATGGCACAGCCCACGCGTTTACTAGCCGATATCTTGGAAAAAGAAATTAATCCACAACGGCTGCAAATGTTGGCTTTATTAAAAGAATGCCTGGGGCAGGCAGCTACCGAACAGCGCATACACTATTGCCACACCAGTATTATGGGGCAGTGTTTTCAGTTATTGCGTTTAAAACATATGCAAAGTGCCCGAAACTTTCCACATTACCCTGGTGATTTAAGTGACAGCAAAGCCTTTGCTGAGCATGTTGTACTATTTTCCTTAGCCGGTATACAGGCTATCCGCTTTCAACATCTAATTTAAGTCATCCTCATGAGCCCAGATAAACAAACTGAATTAACGCCAGCAAAGTCTAAACGTAACACTTTTATAGTCCTCGCTATTTTGATTCTAGTGGCTGTTAGTGCTGCTGTTTATCACTATAAACAACCTTCTGAGAATCTTGAAAATCAAAGTTCGAATCATGAAGGCAAACGAGGTCATGGTGACGGTGGGCGAGGTAAAGAGGGTGCTGATACGCCTATTGCCGTAGCCATAGACACGACCACGCAGGCAGATTTCCCTGTTTATCTAAATGGTCTAGGCACGGTCATACCCTTACGAACCGTGATGGTCAAAGCCAGAGTCGATGGTCAACTCATGAAAGTGGCGTTTACTGAAGGCCAGATGGTCAAGGAGGGCGACTTATTGGCAGAAATTGATCCACGTCCTTATCAGGCCTTGTTGATGCAGGCAGAAGGTCAGTTACAACGTGATGAAGCTTTGCTAAAGAATGCTCAGATCGATCTAGTCCGTTATAAGACCTTATTAGAGCAAGATTCTATTGCCGCCCAACAAATGGTCACTCAAGAAGCCTTAATTAATCAAGACAAAGGCATTATAGAAATAGACCGTGGTCTAGTTGCTAATGCTAGGCTCCAGTTGTTATATACGCGCATTACTTCACCCATTACCGGACGCTTAGGTTTACGCTTAGTTGATCAAGGTAATATAGTTCATGCCAGTGATGCTAATGGCTTGGTAGTTATTACTCAAATTCAGCCTATCTCGGTGATATTTACTTTACCTGAAGATAGAATTCGTTCGGTGATGAAAAAATATCGCGCAGGTGATGTGATGCCGGTTGAAGCTTTTGATCGCAGGGGCCAAAGTTTATTGGCGCTAGGGCAATTGTGGGCGGTGGATAATCAAATTGATACCACCACCGGCACGGTTAAACTTAAAGGTCAGTTTGCTAATGATGATAATGCACTGTTTTCTAATCAGTTCGTTAATATCAAAATGCACATGGATACTTTGCGTGGCGTGACCGTTATGCCCACGTCAGCGATACAGCGCGGCATTATGGGCACCTTTGTCTATGTCGTGCAAGAAGACCAGACCGTAACGGTACGATCTATCACTTTAGGCCCTGTTGAAGGTGAAAAAGTAGCCGTTGAGGCAGGCTTAAAACCGGGTGAACAGGTGGTTATTGATGGTGCTGATAAATTACGTGAAGGTATGAAAGTCAAACTCATCACTCAAGAAAGCAAAGCGTCAAATGAAATAGCGACTCCTGCACCTAGCAAATTGACTGGCAAAGGTAAAAATAGAAAAAAGGATAGCAGCGAGTGATGCTGTTTAGTTCAAGTCGATTAATGCTTAGGCGTGCAACAGCTATAGCTGTTGCTAATAAAGCAGCTGAAGCTATTTTACTCCAGTTGCTGCTTAAGTCTCCGTGCAGTGTTAGGGTGGTTTATTAATGAATCCTTCTAAGCTATTTATTCTACGTCCAGTCGCTACTTCTTTATTAATGCTGGCTTTGCTGCTGGTAGGCTTGTTGGCTTACCGCGAGTTACCGATTTCAGCGTTACCTCAGGTTGATTATCCGACTATACAAGTAGTCACTTTATATCCAGGTGCTAGCCAAGAAGTGATGACGTCATTGGTGACTTCACCGTTGGAACGTCAGCTAGGTCAGTTGCCGGGCTTGAATCAGATGTCATCGTCTAGTTCAGGTGGCGCTTCGGTAATTACCCTGCAGTTTAATTTGAATTTAAGCTTGGATATTGCAGAACAAGAAGTACAGGCGGCGATTAATGCCGCCACTAATTATTTGCCTAGCGATCTGCCCATGCCGCCCGTGTACAGCAAAATAAATCCAGCTGATGCGCCTATACTTACTTTAGCGGTGAGTTCGAAAATACTGCCGCTGACCAAAGTCGAAGATTTAGTTGATACCCGTTTAGCACAAAAGTTATCGCAATTATCTGGGGTAGGGCTGGTGACTATCAGCGGTGGTCAAAGACCTGCCGTACGTATTCAAGCGATACCCTCAGCGTTGGCGGCTTACGGATTAAGTTTGGAAGATTTACGTACCGCTATTTCTAATGCTAATGTCAATCAACCTAAGGGTATGTTCGATGGGGCCACGCGTTCAGCTATTATTGATGCTAATGATCAGATCCGATCGGCTTCTGATTATAGTGCTTTGGTTATTGCTTATCGCAGTGGCAGGCCGGTGTTGTTATCAGACGTGGCAGAAGCCAGTAACGATGCTGAAAATGTCCGCTTAGCGGCTTGGGCCAATGGCACGGCAGCTGTGATTGTCAATATTCAGCGACAACCGGGCACTAATGTCATTGAGGTGGTCGATAGAATCAAAGAACTGCTGCCTAAATTGCAAGAATCTTTACCTACGGGTTTGGATGTCGCCATATTAACGGATCGCACCACCACTATTCGCGCTTCCGTAGACGATGTACAAATTGAACTACTGCTGGCCTTAGTCTTAGTGGTGCTGGTGATATTTCTATTTTTGCGTAATACTTATGCTACCG
>Ga0214167_1001251_pt1 | contig 10523 bp, 9 predicted proteins | sample TroBogypolimnion_45_FD_153006 | JGI IMG/M metagenome (GOLD analysis project Ga0214167, IMG submission 153006) | Freshwater microbial communities from Trout Bog Lake, WI - Practice 18AUG2009 hypolimnion v3 | ecosystem: Environmental > Aquatic > Freshwater > Lake > Hypolimnion/Profundal zone ... | reverse complement strand
GATCACCTCGTAGGCGAGTGCATCCAGCAGTGACGGTTCGCGGGCGAAGGTTTCGTCGCGACACACCTTGTTTCCCTTGTTCATCCCGTTCAGGCCCAGCAAAAAGCCGACCTCTTCCTGTGACAGGGCCAGACGCTTGCGTTGGGCTTGAAGATAATTGGGTAATGATTTCATGGGATTGAAGTGAACCGAAGATGGTTCAGGCGTGACCCTAACCGACGAACGGAAAATCAGGCAGACGTGGGGATTTGCCAAAACCGGCAAACCTGTGGTGAAATGCGGAAAAGGAGCTACTTAACTACCTCAACAGCATAGCATTACATTGACAGATTGTCAAGTTTATGACCCGCTACGACGGGCTACAAACATGGTTTGTAGGGGTAAATTTACCCGGACTTACGAATTCTACGGCTTAACCGCCGCACCACGAGTTCCCCAACGTGTCGTCGCGCTACCGCCCGACTTATCGCTTTCTCCCTGCGGGCTAGCCGGGTAAATGACACCTAGCCGTTGTCCTTTACCAAAAAGCGATAAGTCGGCCGGAATCGCCGACACGTTGGGGGACGGGTTTTAAGATCAGGGCTACCGCCCAACCACGATTTCGCTCACGCGACCGGTTCACGCCGAAGCGTGGATAAAGGACTGACTAGCCTTACGACCAAACCGGTCAAGACACTACTTTTTGCAACTAGCAGGCAGAAGCGTCGCCCGACTGGGCGCTTTTCTGATTTAGTCGCGACAACGGCGCGCCCGATTGGCGCACCGCATGGTAAGCTGGTTGCCCGTTCGGGTTTCAAAACCAGCCGCCATTATCTCGCCGGCGTGCCCCAAGCACCGCTGCCGGCGTCGCTACGTCCACCACAACCGGGACGTTCATGGAGTGGCGGCTGGTTTTGGCACCATGAATAACGAATCACCCCACATCATCATCGGCGAGGAACAAAACTGGGGTGATCCTCAGCCTTTTGGCATAGCCGCCGTGGACGAACGGCAACACCTCTACATCATTGGTAAAACCGGCACTGGTAAAACCACTTTGCTTCGGAACCTGATCTTGCAGCACATCGCGCTGGGCCATGGCGTGGGAGTGATTGATCCGCACGGCGATCTCGCCGAAGAACTGTTGAATCACATCCCGCCCAAGCGGGCCGACCACTTGGTCTATTTCAATCCGGGTGACTTGGAATTTCCCATCGGATTGAATGTCATCGGCTCCGTAGCCCCAGATGACCGTCACCTCGTCGCCTCGGGCATTGTGGCGGCTTTCAAGGGCATCTGGCGGGACTCGTGGGGGCCACGACTCGAATACATTCTCTACAACGCAGCCTCCGCCTTGCTGGAATGTCGGAACCAGACTTTGCTGGGCGTGAATCGCCTGCTCACCGACGACCACTACCGCGAAAAAATCATCCGGCAGGTCAAAGACCCATTCATCCGGGCGTTTTGGGCGGAGGAATATGCGAACTACGACGAGCGTTTCAAACGCGAGGCGATTGCGCCGATCCAAAATAAAATCGGCCAGTTCCTGTTGAATCCCGTGGTGCGAAATATTTTGGGCCAGGTGAAAAAGAAAGTGGATCTGCCATACGTAATGGATAACGGACGACTCTTCATCGCCAATCTGTCCAAGGGCCAGCTGGGCCATGACAAGGCGAACTTGCTCGGTTCCCTGTTGGTGACGCAGTTTCAGTTGGGTGCGATGGCCCGCGCCAACCGGCCGGAAGCCGAGCGCCGGGATTTTTACCTGTTCATTGACGAGTTCCAGAATTTCTCGACGGATGCGTTTGCCTCGATTCTGGCGGAGGCGCGCAAATATCGGCTCTGCCTCACGTTGTCGCACCAATACATTGACCAGCTTTCCGAACCGATCCGGCAGGCCGTGTTCGGCAACGTCGGGACGTTGATTGCTTTCCGCATCGGCTACACCGATGCGGAAGTGATGACCAAGGAATTTGGCAAAACCATTCCGGCCACGGCGCTGGCCGACTTGAACCAATATGAAGCCGTGGTGAAATTGCTGGTCGGTGGTTCCAACCGCGAACCGTTCCGGGCGAAAATGCTGCCACCGCTGGAAAACCGCGTGGGCCGGCGGAACAAACTCATCGCGCTGTCGCGCGAGCGGTTTGCCATGCCGCGTGCGAAAATTGAGGCGAAGTTGCGGCGATGGATGGCTTCGAGTGATGGAATATTTTCCAACGATACCGCCGTGCCGGACAATCGAGGGTAAATCCAACATTGTCACCGCGCCGCTGTGGGCCTAATCTTTTCCCGTTCGACCAAATATATTAAAACAACGACCAAATAATTTTTATTTACAATTTTGCGTAGCAATCGGCTACGGGCTGCCTCAAAAACCACGAATTTTTGCAAGCCCACACAGAAGACCTACCGAGCACGCGCCCATCGGGCGCGGCTTGGCGTTTCTCTTCTGTGTAGGCGCTTCGTGGTGCCTTGAGGCAGGGAGCGCTGGGTTGCGCCCCTTCTTTTTTAGATTTCCCGTTTCAGACTGGCTCGCAGCAGCCAGCCATGCCCACCCTCAATTGGATCGGAAAAGAAGCCGTCGTGAATCATCATCACGCTGTTCCGTTCCGTTTGCTGCGCGACGTGCCGGAGCTTTCCGTTGGAGAACCGGGCGCGGGCAACCTCATCGTGCAGGGCGACAATCTCGTCGCACTCAAGGCGCTGCTGCCTTACTACGCCGGCCAGGTCAAGTGCATCTATATTGACCCGCCTTACAACACCGGCAACGAAGGCTGGATTTACAACGACAACGTCAACAGTCCGCTCATCCGCGACTGGCTGGGCAAAGCCGTGGGCAAGGAAGCCGAAGACCTTTCCCGCCACGACAAATGGCTCTGCTTGATGTATCCGCGCCTTGCCTTGCTCCGGCAATTCTTGCGTGAAGACGGCGCAATTTTTATCAGCCTTGATGATAACGAAATTTCGTCTCTGCGGTTTTTAATGAATGAAATCTTTGGCGAACAAAATTTCATAGCGACATTCGTTTGGCAAAAACGCGCTTCGCCAGACAACGATGAAACATTTGCGACTGCAATCCACGATTACGTCGCATGCTATGCGGTGCGTAAAGAAACCTGCGTTTTCAATCGCCTTCCACGAACTGACGAAGCGGATGCGCGTTATGAAAATCCAGACAACGATCCGCGCGGAGTTTGGACTTCGAGCGATTTAACCCGCCGCGAATACCGTGCACATGATTTTTATCCGATAAAACTTCCGAGCGGTCGGGAAGTTTTGCCAGCGGCGGGGAGAAGTTGGTCTGTGCCAAAGGAAAATTTTGAAGCGATGGTAAAAGATAATCGGATTTGGTTCGGGCCGCGTGGCGATTCAATGCCACGACGCAAAAGATTTTTGACAGAAGTTTCCACAGGAATTGTCCCAACAACATGGTGGACGAAAGATATGTTTGGGGACAACCAAGCAGCCAAGCGCGAAGTTCGGATTTTATTTCCAGATGTTGATGACATTTTTGCGACACCAAAACCAACAGAGCTTGTTGAGCGCATTTTGCAAATCGCCACGAATCCCGGCGATTTGATTCTGGATTCCTTCGCCGGCAGCGGCACGACCGGCCACGCGGTTTTGAATTTGAACAAGGCGGACGGCGGCCACCGCAAATTCATCCTCGTGGAAATGGAATCCAAAATCGCGCGCGATATCACCGCCGAGCGCGTCAAGCGCGTAGCCCAAGGTTACACCAACGCCAAAGGTGAGCAGGTCGCAGGACTCGGCGGCGGTTTCCGCTTCTGTGAACTCGGCGAACCGTTATTTGACGAACACGGGCAAATCAAACCGTCCGTGCGTTTCGCGGACTTGGCGCGGCATGTCTATTTCACCGAAACCGGCGAGCCGCTCCCGCGCGAGCGCGTGCTGAAATCGCCGTTGATCGGCGAGTGTCGCGGCGTCGGCATTTATCTTTTGTTCAACGGCATCCTGGGCGACAAGAGCGCGAACGGTGGAAATATTTTGACTCGCGCCGTGCTCGCACAATTGCCCAAGTTTGAAGGGCAGAAAGTCATTTATTGCGCCGGTTGTCTGCTGGGAAAAGACCGGTTGCAGGCCGAGCGCATCACCATCCGCCAGACGCCTTACGAAATCAAAGTGTCATGATCTCGCTCAAAACCTATCAATCGCGGGTGCTGGATTCGCTGCGGGATTTTTTCCGGCAATCGTCCAAGGATGGCCGGCCGGAAGAAGCGTTTCGAGCGGTGCTGGAAAAAAACGCCATGCCGCCGGTGCCGTATATTCCCGTGCCGGCCACCGGCCTCACGCCGGGCATGCCTTACGTCTGCCTGCGCGTGCCGACCGGCGGCGGAAAAACTTTGCTGGCCTGCTACACCGCCGGCCTCGCCATTTCAGAATTGCTCCGCGCCGACCGCGCCGTCGTTCTGTGGCTCGTGCCGAGCAACACGATTCTGGACCAGACCGCCGACGCGCTCCGCGACCCGCGCCATGCCTACCGCCGCGCCTTGGAAATGGCGTGCGGCGCGGTGGAGGTGGTGACGATTGAAGAAGCCTTGCGCTTGTCCCGCGCGACGGTCGAGGGGCAAACCGTCGTCATCGTGGCGACGATTCAGGCTTTCCGCGTGGAGGACACCACCGGGCGCAAGGTGTATGAGCAGAACGGCGCCTTTGCCGAGCATTTGTTAAACGTGCCCGCCGACCGGCTGGCAGAGTTGCTGCCCGGCGCGGATGGAAAACCGAAGCCGTCGCTGGTGAACATGCTCCGCTTGCGCCGCCCCGTCGTGATCGTGGACGAGGCGCACAATGCGCGGACGGATTTGAGCTTTGCCACGCTGGGAAATGTTTTGCCGTCGTGCATCGTGGAATTTACCGCCACGCCCGCCCGGACAAAAAATCCGTCCAACGTGTTGCACCGCGTTTCGGCGGCGGAATTAAAGGCGGCAGACATGGTGAAATTGCCATTGCGAGTCATCACCCGCCATCCCAGCCAGCGGGATCAATTGCTTTTGGAAGCCATCTCAGTGCGCGCCGACTTGGAAAAATTTGCAATCGCCGAGGCGCAGCAGACCAGCGAATATTTGCGCCCCATCATTCTCTTTCAGGCCGAGCGCGTCAGTGATTGCGAGCCGTTGCGCGAACGGTTGGCGAACGAGTTTAGCATTCCCAAAGAGCAGGTGAAAATATCCGTCGGCGCCCAGGATGAACTGCCCAGCGCTGAAGAAATCAGATCGCCGAAGGAACCGGCGGTGCGGTTCATCATCACGGTTCAGAAATTGCGCGAGGGCTGGGATTGTCCGTTCGCCTATGTGCTGTGCAGCTTGAAGGAAACGCGCTCCGCCACCGCCATTGAGCAGATCGCCGGACGCATCTTGCGCCTGCCCAACGCGACGGCCAAGCAGCACCCCGACCTGAATTGCGCCTACGCTTTTTCCGTTTCCGATTCCATCACGGAGGTTTTGGCGGAATTGCGCGAGGCGCTGGAAAGCAACGGCTTCACCGCCGCCGAAGCGGAACGCATCATCATTCCCATTCCGCAGGGCACGTTGCCGCTGGGCGTGCAGCCCAAAACCGTGACGGTGTCCCCGGCGGAAATTGACGCCACCGTCGCCCAGATGCAGGTGGTCGCACTGGCCGGCAAGGCGCGGATTGACTCCGACAAAGGCGAAATCACTGTGCTCGTGCCGCTGGACACGGACGAAGCCGACCAGTTGACCAGTTGCGTCAAATCACCCGAAGCCAAAACAAAGGTGCAGGCGGCGGTCGTGCTGGTGCGTGAGTCCGAAAAGGCATTCGGCGGCAGCGGCAAACCGCGCGACCCGTCGCCTTACGAAAAACAGATGGATTTCATCGTGCCGCTGCTGTGCGTGTCCGAGAGCGGACTTTTGTTTGAATTTGAGAGCACATTTTTGTTGGAGCACCCGTGGAAATTGAGCGCCAAGGACGCCGAGCTTGCCATCGGCTACAACCCGTTGCAGCGGCCCACCGGCAAGGCCGGTATGCTGGACGTTGGCACCAAGGGCGAAGTGCAGACCAGCGTTTTACAGGAAAGCTCTGGCGCGGATTTCATCACCACGTTGCACCAACAAGTGTTCGCGCTGGGCGGTGTCAGTGAATGGACGCTGGAAAATCTGATTGGCTGGCTCGACCGGCAGATTGACCATCAGGACATTCCCGCCGGCGAATCGGCGGAATTTTTGCGGAAAGTCCTTCGCGGCCTCATGGCGAAATATGGCACCGCCGACGTGAGCCTGCTCGCGCTGGATCGCTTCCGGCTCCGCGATGAAATTGAAAATCGCATCCAGCAGCATCGTGACGCTGAAAGCAGAACAGCGTTCCAGCAATTCTTGCTGGACGGTTCCGCCCTGACCGTCAGCGCCGAGCGCGTCATGAATTTCAAAACGATGAGTTACGAACCAAGCTGGCTTTACGAAGGCGGCTTTCAGTTCAAGAAACATTACTTCGGCCCGAAGCCGGGCGAACTGTTGGAAAAAACACCGGCGGGCAAACTCAAGGAGGAGTTTGAATGCGCGCAATTTCTCGACGGCCTGCCCGAAGTAAAATTTTGGGTTCGGAATCTGGCGCGCAAGGCCTCCTCGTTCCGCCTGCAAACTTCCACCGACTGGTTTTATCCCGACTTCATTTGCCAGCTTAACGATGGCCGCGCGCTCGTTGTCGAATATAAAGGCGAACACCTTTATGCCGAGGCGGAGGAAAAACGCGCTGTCGGCGCGGTGTGGGAAAGCCGTAGCACCGGCAAATGCCTGTTTGTGATGCCTGAAGGCAAAGACCTGGAAAAAATTAGGCGGAAAATTGCGGGGCATTCTTAGCCGCCGACAGAGTGTCTGCAATTTTTAGTTCACTTGGTATATTGCCCAAACCGGCAAATCCTAGCGTCTCCCCCGTTTTTCTTGGCGGCCGCATTCTGGCTGAATGTCCCGTCTTCCCCGTTTCAAGCGCGTCGCCACTGTTGCACCCATCCGGTTGACGGAGCGCGACCACAAAATTATCCGGCTCATTCATCGGCACCGATTTTTGCGTTCCCACCAGATCATCGCGTTGATTGGCGGCAGCGCCCAGAATTTATCCCGCCGATTGCAGTGGCTGTTTCATCACGGCTACTTGGAACGCCCGCGCGCCCAGCTTCAATATTACGAACGCAGCGGTTCCCAAACCTTCGCTTACGGGTTAGGGAACAAGAGTGGTTCACTGCTACAACTCAATCCAGCGTCTTGGAGCGATAAGAATCGCGGGGTAGGGCGGATGTATCTGGCGCACGCGCTGTTGGTTTCCGACGTCATGGTGTCGCTGGAGCTGGCTTGCCGGCAGCATGGCATCCGGTTGTTGCATGAAGATGAATTAAATCTGCCCGTCGAAGCGCCGTTGCATTGGCGGGTGAAAATCCGCGATGGCACCAAACTCGGCGTCATTCCCGACCGCGTGTTCGCCTTGGAATACAACAATCAAAACGGCCAGGTCCAACGGATCTATTATTTCCTCGAAGCCGACCGGGGCACCATGCCCGTCGTCCGCGAAAAATTAGCGCAGTCCTCATTTTACCGGAAGCTGCTCGCCTACGAAGCGACCTGGACCAACAAAGTTCACCAGCGGCATCTTGGTATTCCACGCTTTCGTGTGCTGACCGTCACCACCAGCGCCGCGCGGGTTAAGTCTTTGCTTGATGCTTGCTCCCGTTTGCAGCGTGGCCACGGTCTATTTCTGTTCGCCGACGAATCTGTTTTGCAACGCGATTTGCTCGCTGCCGTCTGGCAATGCGGCAAGGATGGTGGTTTGTCTGCGCTCGTGGACTTGCCAGCTTCGGCAATTCCGCACGTCTCCTGATTGTTTCCGCCGGGCGGTAGCGTGGTCAGTGGAGGCAGACCCATTCCGGGCTGTCACGTTCATCACAACCAAAAACACAGGAGCATCATTATGTCCAAGACCAAGTTCGTTGACTTCAAGGCCGTCAAAGCGGCTATCACCATGGAGCAATTGCTGGTTCACTACAACATTCTGGATCAGTTCAAACGCACCGGCGACAGCCTGAACGGGCCGTGCCCGATCCACAAGGGGAGCAACCCCACGCAGTTCCGTGTCAGCACTACCAAGAACATCTGGAATTGTTTCAGTGACTGCGAGCATGGCGGCAATACCCTCGACTTCATCACCAAGATGGAGAAGTGCAGCATCCACGCCGCCGCGCTCAAAGCGATTGAATGGTTCAACCTCGATCCCGAGGCCATGACCGCCAGTGACGACAAAGCGGAAGCGGCCGAACCGAAATCGTCAGCACCGGCACCGAAGCCGGCAACCACGCCGAAGTTCACCCCGGAAAACAACGTGCCCAATGCACCGTTGAAATTCCGGTTGGATAAACTGGAGCGCACGCATCCGTATCTGACGGAGCAGCGCGGCCTGACGCCGGAAACCATCGTGGATTTCGGCATTGGCTTTTGTTCCAAAGGCATGATGGCCGACCGCATCGCCATTCCGATCCACAACGCCAAGGGCGAAGTCGTGGCGTATGCAGGGCGTTTTGTTGGTGAACCGCCCGAAGGCACGCCCAAATACAAGCTGCCCGCCGGATTCCGCAAATCGCAGGAGTTGTTCAATATTGACCGCGCCAGCAAAGAACCGGGAGATCGACCATTGGTTATTGTCGAAGGATTCTTCGATGCGATGAAATTGCACCAGCACGGTTGTCGCAAAGTGGTGGCCCTCATGGGCAGCACCCTGTCATCCGCGCAGGAGGAATTGATCCGGCAGCACACCAACAGCCAGAGCCACGTCATCGTCATGCTCGACGAAAATGACGCGGGCAAGGCGGGCCGCGAAGACATCGCGTGCCGCTTGTCGAAGTTCTGTTTCGTTCGGGTGCATCAGTTCGCCAAGCCCGACATGGAGCCGGAACATCTGACGGCCGAGGAGGTGCAACAACTCATGGAGGGCACGCTATGAAACACTATTCCGGCCGACGTGAAGGCTATGCCGTCATCGTCACCGTCGATGGCCGTCGCTTGAATCCCCGGTTGGATCTGTGGAATCACAGTCCGACCGGATTCGAGTGGGGCTATTGCGGCAGCGGCCCGGCGCAACTGGCACTCGCAATTCTGGCCGACCATTTGGGCGATGACGAACAGGCGTTCAACTTTCACCACCGCTACAAATGGGCGGTGATTGCCGAACTTCCGAAGCGTTCGTGGACACTGACCAGTCAGGAGATTGAGCTGGTGTTACCAAAGTTGCGGGATACCGAGCCGCTACTGGAATGCGTTCATTGAGTGCTGCTAGTTTAGTTCACAGCCTCTTTCGATTTTCGCGAGAGGCTTTTTTTCTTGCCGGTTCCGGCAAGTCCACACGTCTCCCTCGAATTTCCCGCGTGGCCTACGCTTCACAGTGGATTCAAAAATTAAAACCACACACCAGAAAGGAGATTTATCATGGATGTTCATTGCACCACCTGTGGCGAACCGTGGGATGTCTATCACCTGCGGCACGACGCCATTTACGAAACCGACCTGTCCCACGCCGAAGCGAAGGCGTGGACGGGTTTGTCACCGCAAGTAAAGCTGCTCGACCGCTACCGTGAAAAGTTTCGGGCCGTCGGTTATGAGTTCGGCGGCTCGATTCTCAACGTCCTGCGTTGTCCGGCGTGTCCGAAGGGCGCGAAGCCCGATCCCGACAAGGCCGCAATGAAAGCCGGTATCGTCGAGTTGCTGGGGGATGACGAGGACGGCATCGCCGCCACGATGGAGGATTTTGGTTTATGAAAAAACATCCTCCACCGAACGGGAAAAATGGCGTGCGGGATCCCAATCAGAACGAATTCGGCATCATCTGGGAATTGTCTGCCTACCCTTACAAATTACGCGCCGGGGATGTCTTCAAGTTCAACGAACGCCTCTGCCGTGTGGTTCGCGTCAATTACAGTTCGGCGGTCGTTATCATGAGCCAGCCAGTGCGAGAGTTCAAAACCCGCTTCGACAAGCCGGTGCGATTCCAGCCCCCACCCAAGCGGTTTTACATCTCACCGGATTCCGAAGTGACCGTGCTTAACCGCAAAGTCCGGCGTTAGTTCACAGGCGATTCTCTGAATCGCCTTTTTATTTGCCGCTTCCGGCAAGTCCGCACGTCTCCCTCGAAACCGTCCGAGGCCATACGCTTCACCTTGGGTTCACAGGGTTCAATTCAACCATCAACTAAAGGAAAATCATCATGGCAGTTCAAACATTTGCGCTGGGCAATGTCGTCATTACGCCCAATGCGCTCGGTCAACTCACACCCGTCGACATTCAGCTCGGATTGCAACGTCATCAAACGGGTGACTGGGGAAATCTCGGTGAAGAGGACTGGAAGGAAAATGATAATGCGCTTCGCACCGGGTTGCGCTTGTTGTCCAGCTATCGCAGTAGCGGCGGCGTGACCTTCTGGATTATCACCGAAAGCAATCGCGAGGTCACTAATGTGGATCTCCACATTAGTAGCGTTATGTTGAGTCTTCAAAAATGTTGAGTTGAGATGGATTCCCCCAGTTCCCCAAT
>Ga0214167_1001250_pt1 | contig 10523 bp, 8 predicted proteins | sample TroBogypolimnion_45_FD_153006 | JGI IMG/M metagenome (GOLD analysis project Ga0214167, IMG submission 153006) | Freshwater microbial communities from Trout Bog Lake, WI - Practice 18AUG2009 hypolimnion v3 | ecosystem: Environmental > Aquatic > Freshwater > Lake > Hypolimnion/Profundal zone ... | reverse complement strand
TCAGGGTCAGTACGCACCTGCTAAGCCAGCTGCAAAAAGCCGTAAAGCCGCTTAATTCGTTTTAACTGTTTTACTGAAAGCCGCCTTCGGGCGGCTTTTTATTTGGCTAGTTTGCTTGTCTGTATCACCAAGGGCTAATGATTGGGGTTTGTATCTAGGGTTGATATTCTGACTTAGCTATATCCTTAATGGATAAGTTTTCGCCTTAAATGGAGCGCGCAAATGAGTTCATTCACCTTGTCTAGTGATAACAATTGGAACGACAAGCGCTGGTTCTGGCTATTTAGTCCAGCCATCCCAGCGGCATTTACCGCATCCTTACTTACTTACGCATGGACTGGTCAGTGGCTCTATCTTCTTTTTGCCCCTATCTTTATTCATTTGATTATTCCTTTACTTGATCTCACATTCGGTGAAGATTTCAGTAACCCGCCAGAATCAGCTGTTGCACAACTTGATCAAGATTTTTTTTATCGAGTATTGGTGTGGGCTTATGTACCGTTTCAAATTGCTGGCACGATATACGGCGCTTGGTTGGCAACAACGCAGTCCCTAGAGTGGTATGCCTACATCGCTTTAGTGTTCTCAGTGGGCTCGATTAATGGTATCGGCATAGCCACAGCCCATGAGCTTGGGCATAAACAAGAAATCTTGGATCGCTGGCTTGCAAAAATTGCTTTGGCACCATCAATGTATGGCCATTTTTTTGTTGAGCATAATCGTGGGCATCATAAAAGAGTTGCCACACCTGAAGATCCAGCAAGCGCAAGAATGGGTGAGGGCTTCTGGATATTTTTACCGCGCACCGTTTTCTATAGCTTGGTTTCTGCTTGGGGTCTTGAGCGTGAGCGCCTCCAAAGACAAGGTAAAGGCGTTTGGAGTTTGCATAATGAAAACCTTCAGGCTTGGTCTTTAAGCATTCTTTTTTATGGCATTCTAATCACTTGGCTTGGTTGGAGCGCCCTCATCTTTCTTGCGCTGCAGGGTGTATATGCCGCCTCGATGCTCGAAGTGGTGAACTATGTTGAGCACTACGGTCTTCTTCGTCAGAAGGATGCGAATGGTCAATATGTGCGTTGCGCTCCTGAGCACTCATGGAATAGCAATCATATTGTTGGAAATATTGTTCTCTATCACTTGCAAAGACATTCAGATCATCATGCCCATCCTACGCGCCGCTATCAAGCCTTGCGGCACTTTGATGAGGCGCCACAACTGCCTGGAGGATACGCATCCATGATTACGGTTGCGTACTGTCCACCCCTGTGGTTTGCCTTAATGGATCATCGTGTAGTCAAGCACTATGCGGGCGACTTGAACAAAATAAATCTGCAGCCATCAGCTCGTGCAAGAATTTATAGGCGCTGGCTGAACTCAGCATTTTTACTCGAATAACTACTCACAACAAGACTGGCAAATATGGCTAGCAATACATTTGACTATGTCGTTATCGGCGGGGGATCTGGTGGTAGTGTCATGGCTGGTCGTCTAAGCGAAGACGGAAATACAACTGTTGCATTGCTAGAAGCAGGAGGTAAGGGCGATAGTTGGTTGGTTAATACGCCAGCAGCAGCAGTGGCGATGTTGCCAACCAAGATTAATAATTATGCTTTTGAAACAGTGCCTCAACCTGGTTTGAATGGCCGCCGTGGCTATCAGCCTAGAGGGAAATGTTTAGGGGGCTCTTCCGCAATCAATGCCATGATCTATACCCGAGGGCATAGAGTAGATTATGACCACTGGGCAAGCCTTGGTAATGACGGTTGGTCATACGATGATTTGCTGCCTTATTTCAAGAAAAGCGAAAATAACGCTTCATTTAAGGGTGGATACCACGGAAATGATGGGCCACTGCACGTTTCACATTTGCAATCTCACAATCCTTTTCAAGCGCTTTATCTCAATGCTGCAAAAGAAGCAGGCTTCCCAATAAACAATGATTTCAATGGCGAGAGCCAAGAGGGCTTGGGTATTTACCAAGTAACGCATCGAAATGGCGAACGCTGGAGTGCTGCTCGTGGATACCTCCACCCTCATATGGACAAGCGTCACAATCTTCACGTCCAAACTGGAGTGCAGGTTGAGCGCATTTTCTTCGAAGGTCGTCGTGCGGCTGGTGTGAGCTATACCCAGGGAGGTAAGCAGCACATCATTCGAGCCAACAAAGAAGTGATTTTGTGCGCTGGTGCTTTTCACACACCGCAATTATTAATGGTTTCAGGAGTTGGGCCTGCAGAGCAATTACAGAAGTTCGGAATTCCGGTGATTCACGATCTACCAGGGGTAGGGAAAAATCTGCAAGACCATCCAGACTTTATATTTGGCTATTCTGCAAAAAGCTTAGATCTGATTGGCATCTCTCTGGGTGGAACGGTAAGACTAACTGGCGAAATCATGAAATACATCCGCACGCGCCAAGGCATGATTGCTACCAACTTTGCAGAAGCGGGAGGCTTTCTCAAAACAGACCCCAATTTAGATGCACCGGATGTGCAATTACATTTTGTAGTGAGCTTGGTTGAAGATCATGCACGCAAATTACATATGGCTCACGGTTACTCATGCCATGTATGTGTGCTTCGGCCAAAGAGTCGTGGGCAACTCACATTAGCTAGCAACAGCATGCATGAAGCACCACTCATCGATCCTGGATTTTTAAAGGAGGATGATGACTTGGAAACCCTGGTGAAAGGCTATAAGTTGACCAAAAAACTGATGGATGCCCCCACATTCGCCAATATTAGGCAGAAAGATATTTTTACACCGAATGTGCATACTGATGATGATATTCGCCAGATCATCCGCAATAGGGCCGATACTGTCTATCACCCTGTAGGTACTTGTAAGATGGGTAATGATGCTATGTCTGTCGTGAATTCAAAACTTCAGGTTCACGGGATCGAGGGCTTGCGCGTTGTTGATGGCTCGATCATGCCTACGCTCATTGGCGGCAATACAAACGCTCCTATCATGGCCATTGCCGAAAAGGCAGTTGATATGATTCGATCCCATTGATACAACTGAAGGCAATTCATCGCATGATTGAGCATCAACAGCAAGAAGGAATACTGAAGATAGTATTTAATCGTCCCGAGAAAAAAAATTCATTTACTAGTGCGATGTATCGAGAGTTGAGGGAGGTACTGATTGCTGCAGATCTGGATCCTGAGGTTAAGGTCATTTTGCTTTCAGGAGCAGGCAATACTTTTTCAGCTGGTAACGATATTCAGGATTTTATAAACTCGCCGATTACGCTCGAACATGCTCCGCCCATTAATTTACTTAGGGCTCTTGCTGAGCTCAAAAAGCCGCTAATTGCTGCCGTTGATGGTTTTGCAGTGGGCATTGGCTCAACCATGTTATTTCATTGCGATTTGGTCTACGCCCAAAAAGCTGCAAGATTTATTTTTCCATTTGTCGCATTAGGCTTGGTTCCAGAAGGCGCCATCACTTTATTGATGCCACGTCTTATTGGGCACCAACGCTCCTCAGAAATTTTATTCTTCGGCGAACCTTTGTCAGCAGAGGAGGCCTACAAAATGGGTTTTGTTAACAAGATAATATTGGAATCCTCCGCACTTCACTATGCAGAGGAGCGGGCAAAGGCGCTGACAGCGATGTCTTCTGGATCGCTATTACAGACCAAAGCACTATTAAAGAGTGGTAGATTGAAATCAGAAATACTCGAGCAAATAGATGCTGAAGCGAGCTTATTTATGGAAAGGCTAAAAGGCCCAGCAGCCAAAGAGGCTTTAAGCGCCTTTATGGAAAAACGTGTTCCAAAATTTAAAGATCTAGATTAGCTTGGCTTATATTTCAAATTAGAAAAACCTACTGTTCAGCCTTGTACCAAACTTGGGTTCTGCCTAAGAGGGGAATCCCAATATAGCCACGGACATCCATTTTTTTCCCATCTTCAGTCACAATTTTTACCTTGTAGATCTCACCTTCTTTAGGATCTAGGATTTTTCCTCCTGACCAAGCTCCAGATTCATCTTGCTTCAAGTCGGTCATGATTTTCATGCCAACAATCGGTTTATCTTTGCGATCATCTTTGCATAGATTGCAGTAAACCAATGGCGTTTCATTAGGTCTTGGAAAGGTCTTAATGATGGTTCCTTCCAAAACCCCATTCACTTGTTCAATTTTGATTAAAGAAGCAGGTTGATTAGTTTTGTCATCAATCGTTTTCCAGACACCAATAGCAGGATCTGCACTTTGAGCATAAGCATTGCCGTAGACTATGCTAACCAAACAGATGGAGAAGATAGAGAATTGTTTTTTTATCATGATTGAGTCTCCAAATCGTTTTAACAACGTTCAAAAATTCCAGCAGCGCCCATACCTGTGCCAACGCACATGGTCACCATTGCATGCTTCAGATTGCGTCTTTGTAACGCATGTATTGCTGTTGCAGCACGGATAGCTCCAGTTGCACCTAAGGGATGCCCCAATGCAATGGCGCTTCCCAATGGATTGACTTTGCTCGGATCTAGCTGCAAATCGCGAATAACTGCTAGTGACTGGGCAGCAAAAGCTTCATTTAACTCAAGCCAATCAATATCTTGCTGAGTGAGTCCTGCCAACTTCAGTGCTGCGGGAATAGCCTCTTTGGGTCCAATACCCATAATCTCAGGGGGAACACCTTTGATCGCAAAACTCACAAAGCGTGCAAGAGGGGTGAGGCCAAAAGTTTTAATGGCCTTTTCACTAGCGAGAATAAGAACACCAACACCATCCGATGTTTGTGAGCTATTGCCAGCAGTAACACTACCTTTAGCGGCAAAAGGCGATTTTAGTCTGGCTAGACCTTCAAGAGAGGTATCAATACGCGGACCCTCGTCCTTTGCAAAATCACTCCATTTGATATCGACTTGACCTTGATCAAAGTTCATAGCTCGATTGGCTATTTTTACTGGAAAGATTTCAGCATTAAATTCACCAGCGGCTTGAGCAGCAAGCGCCTTTTGATGGGAGGCGAGAGCGAAGGCATCTTGATCTTCACGGCTGATCTTCCATTGCTGAGCTACTTTTTCGGCGGTTAAACCCATACCATAGGCTATTCCAATATTTTCATCGCCCATAAATATTGCTGGAGACATGGACGGAGTATTGCCGCCCATAGGAACCATACTCATTGATTCGACACCGCCAGCAATCATGATGTCAGCTTCGCCTACCCGAATGCGATCAGCAGCCATTGCTATAGCATTTAATCCAGAGGAGCAAAATCTATTTACGGTAATGCCGCCAACAGTATTGGGCAGTCCACCCAGCAGTAGACCAATACGTGCAATGTTTAAGCCTTGTTGTGCCTCTGGCATAGCGCAGCCGATGATGGCATCTTCAATCGCAGCAGGATCCAGTGTAGGTACTTGTGTAAGAACGTGTTGAAGGGCATTGCCCAACAAGTCATCCGGTCTAGTGTTGCGTAAAGAGCCTCTACCTGATTTGCCAACAGCACTCCGAGTGGCGGCAACAATATAAGCGTCTTGAATATTTTTAATCATGAATATGTTCTCGTATTGTGTTTGAGTGCCTAGTTTCTAACCGGTTTGCCGTTTTGGAGCAGGCCCATAATGCGCTCCATTGTTTTGGGATGCCCAATCAATTCCACAAAAGCTTGACGCTCTAGTTTCAGGAGCCACTCTTCAGTTACGAGGGTGCCTGCATCAACATTGCCACCAGTAATAATTTCAATGATTTTTTGAGCAATATGGGCATCATGTTCAGAGATGAATCCCCCATCTCGCATATTCACCACTTGGCCCATCACAGTTGAAGCAACAGAACGTCCGCCTACAGGAATAAGCTTTGGAATCGGTGGCCTATAACCTGAATAACGCATTGCTTTAACTTGGCTTTGCGCCAGCGCAAGTAATTCATATACGTTAGCGACAATAATGTCGCCTGTTTTCAAGTAAGCCATCTTCATTGCTTCTTGGGCAGATGAAGATACTTTTGCCATGGCAGCATTTTCGAAAGAGGCTTTAGTGAAATCTAGGAAGTTAGTGTTGCCTGCAAGATTTACACCTTGAGCCGCACGAATGGCCGCTTCTTTAAGGCCGCCTCCCGCAGGGAGTAACCCAACACCAACTTCAACTAAGCCGATATAGCTTTCCATTGCCGCAACTCTACGCGCGGATTGCAGCACGAGCTCACAGCCACCACCCAATGCAACACCCGATACTGCAGCGACCACTGGTACTTGAGAGTATTTAACTCTCATCATGGTGTCTTGGAAGAGTTTTACAAAAGGCTCAACTCCAGACGGACCGCTCTTCATAACCATGGGTAGGGCAGCTTCTAAATTTGCACCTGCAGAGAAAGGTCCGCCAGGTGTACCTAACTTCAATGAGGTGGGTTGCCAAATAACCAAACCAGAATAATGTTCTTCAGCAATCTTAACGGCCTTTTGAAGTCCATTTAATACATCAGGACTAAAGGTATTCATCTTGGATTTAAACGAAGCAATCAAGACCTCTGGTTGACGCTCATCTACCCAAGCGCGCAGGTCTGGATTCTCATAGATGGTGGTACCAGCCGTTCTTGGATCGGGTGAACCATCACCCAGAAGAGATGCTCTAAATGCTTGCTTCTTGTAGACGGGAAGGGAGGAACGCGGAATATATTTTCCTTCTGCTGCAGACCACGATCCCTCTGGTGTATGGAAAGCCTGCTTCTCTGCAACAGGGCCGCTAAATACCCAAGCTGGCAAAGGCTCTTTACTGAGCGTCTTGCCTGTGTCGATATCCTCTTTGATCCAGTTAGCCACTTGCGTAATACCAGCAGCTTGCCAATCTTCAAATGGACCCTTATCCCAGCCATAACCCCAGCGCATTGCAAAATCAATTTCACGAGCAGAATCCGCAATACTCCCTAGATGAATGGCGCAATAGTGGAAGATGTCCCGATAAATAGACCATAAGAATTGCGCCTGTGGATCATCGGTGTTTCTGAGAAGCTCAAGACGTTCGGCAATCGGCTTTTTAAGAATGCGCTCAATAATGGGTTCGATTGTGGCAGTAGAGGGCTTGTATTCTCCAGTAGTAGCGTCTAATACAAGTACTGTTTTGCCATCCTTGCGATAAAAACCCGCTTTAGTCTTCTGACCCAAAGCGCCTTTAGCAATCAACTTGGCAACAACATCCGGTGTTTTGAATAAGGTTGAAAAGGAGTCGTCTTGTAAAGCGACTTCCATGGTGTTGATGACGTGAGCCATGGTGTCCAAACCAACAACATCACTCGTTCTAAAGGTGGCAGATTTAGCGCGACCTAATTTACTACCAGTAATCGCATCTACCTCATCAAAACCCAGACCATATTTTTGAGCCTCTGCAAACACAGCAAGAATCGAGAAAACTCCCACGCGATTACCAATAAAATTCGGCGTATCTTTTGCTCGAACAACACCTTTGCCCATAGTGGAGGTCATGAAGGTTTCAAGAGCATCTAATACCGCTGGATCAGTATCGCTTGCTGGGATAAGTTCTAGCAGGTGCATATACCTTGGCGGATTAAAGAAATGGACTCCACAAAAACGCTGCTTGAGGTCACCAGAAAATCCCTTGGCTAGCTCACCAATCGGTAAGCCAGAGGTATTGGTGGCAAAGAGGGCATGCGCCGGAATATGGGGCCCTACTTTTTCATAGAGGGCATGTTTCCAATCTAGACGCTCAGCAATTGCCTCAATAATCAGATCACAATCTGCCAGAAGACCCAAATCATCTTCGTAGTTGGCTGCAATAATCAAATTTGCATCTACTGCTAAGGCTAAGGGTGCTGGCTTCAGTTTTTTAAGATTCTCAATAGCCTTTAGTGCGATAGCATTTTTATTCACTGTCTTGCCATCATCAGATTTGCTAGGCAAGTCAAATAAAATTACTGGGAGACCAACATTAATACATTGAGCGGCAATTTGAGCGCCCATCACTCCGGCACCCAAAATGGCTACTTTTTTAATGATGTTATTTTCAGTCATATCCAGTCTTTCAGAAGAGTTCAGCAGGCATTGCCATTAATGATTTCGAGCCAGCGCGTGCCTGGCGAATCAAGGTGGCAGTTTCAGGAAGGAGCTTGTCAAAGTAGAAGCGGGCAGTTGCGATTTTGGCCTGATAAAAAGGATCATTACTTGACTTATTGGCCAAAGCAATTTTGGCCATACGGGCAAAGAGATATGCATAGACCAAATGCCCTACAGTACGAAGATAAGGAACGGCCGCAGCCCCCACTTCTTCGTGGTTCATCATGGCTTTCATGCCAATTTCTTTGGTCAGTTTCTCTACCTTGGTAGCGATGTCGGCTAAGGGGTCGATGAACTCCTGCATTTCTTTGCGAACACCTTCTTCTTCAATGAAAGTTTCAACGAGTTTGCCAAACTTACGGAGTTTCGCACCCATATCACCAAGTACTTTGCGCCCCAAAAGATCAAGGGATTGAATCGTATTAGTGCCTTCATAAATCATATTAATACGTGCATCACGAACATATTGCTCCATGCCCCATTCGGCAATATAGCCATGCCCACCAAAAACTTGTAAGCCTTCATTTGTAGCAGTGAACGCGTTATCTGTGAGGAAAGCTTTAATGATGGGGGTGAGCAGGGTGACCATATCAGCAGTATCTTTACGAACACTCTCATCCGGATGATTCAGTTCCGTATCAATCATTAAGGCGACCCAATAAGCAAAGGCCCGACCACCTTCAGCATAGGCCCTCTGTGTGAGCAGCATTCTGCGTACATCTGGATGCACAATGATCGGATCAGCTGCCTTTTGAGGTTCTTTAGCGCCAGTAAGACTGCGCATTTGTAAGCGCTCTTTGGCATAGGCGGCAGAGTTCTGATAAGCAACCTCCGTCAAGCCAAGGCCTTGCATGCCTACACCTAAGCGTGCGGCATTCATCATCACAAACATCGCATTAAGACCTTTGTGAGGCTCTCCTACAAGCGTACCAATCGCACCATCAAAGTTCATGACGCAGGTCGCATTGCCATGTATACCCATCTTATGCTCTAGTGAGCCGCAAGAAACTTGATTGTTTGCACCCAAGCTGCCGTCTGCATTGATCAAAAACTTTGGAACTACAAATAAAGAAATTCCTTTGGTGCCCTTAGGCGAGTCTGGCAGTCGCGCCAAGACTAAGTGAACAATATTGTCGGTAAAGTCGTGCTCACCGCTAGAGATGAAGATCTTTGTGCCTGTGATGGAATAACTTCCATCTGCTAGAGGTTCCGCCTTAGTCTTCAAAATACCTAAGTCGGTGCCACATTGAGGTTCGGTGAGACACATCGTGCCAGTCCAGTGACCAGACACCAATTTCTCAAGATAAATTTTCTTCTGATCATCTGTCCCGTGTGCATGTAGGCATTCGTATGCACCGTGCGATAAACCTGGATACATCGCCCAAGACTGGTTTGCAGAATTTAGTGTTTCATATAGAGCGCTATTGAGTAACTGCGGCAATCCTTGCCCACCATACTCAGGGTCACATGACAATGCAGGCCAGCCGCTGTCCACATATTGCTGATAAGCATCTTTAAATCCAGCGGGGGTGGTGACAGACCCATCTTCATGGCGTGTACAACCCTCTTTGTCGCCCACTTGATTCAAGGGAAAGGCAATCTCCGTTGCAAATTTTCCGGCCTCTTCAATAATCTGATTGATGGTGTCTTTATCTACATCTGCAAATGCCGGCAAGGCGGCAAAGGCTTTATCCGCATTGAGGAGCTCATGAATAACAAACTGTATGTCGCGCAAGGGAGGGTTGTATTGGGGCATATAACTTTTCGAGAAAGATGGTTGTTAGGTTTATTTATTTACTTTGTTGCTTGCAAAGATTTCTTTGATTAACTCATTTGCAGTGGTAAGGCTTTTGGAGTGACCCAAAAAGCGCGAATCATGGTGAACGCCGAGCACTATGCTGTAAAGCTGAAACAGCAGGGCATCTGCATTGACCGATTTTTTTAAATGGCCGGCTGTAATCGATTCTTTAATAGCTCTGAGCATTGCAGCGCGCCAATCTTCAACACTTCGCACCAGTTCATCGCGCACAATGCCGGGGCGGTCATCATATTCAGCTGCCCCTGAAATGAAGAAGCAGCTGGAGGTATCGCCACCAACACTCATCTTGAGCCATGAGTCAATCATTTGCTTAAGGCGTGGTAGCCCCTTGGGCTTAGATAGGGCAGGCGCAAATACCTGCTCCTCAAAACCCTGATGGTAGGCTCGTACAACTTCAACTTGTAATTCTTCTCTAGAGCCAAAATGAGCAAAAACACCACTTTTGCTCATGTTTACAATCTCCGCAATAGTGCCGATAGTGAGACCTTCAAGCCCTGATTTACTAGCAATTCCTAGAGCGGCATGCAAGATTAAGGCCTTAGTCATCAACCCCTTTTTTGGCTCAGCCAATTCCTTTTTGTTAGTCCTTTGCATCAGCATGGGTTTACTCATTTATTCATTTTGTTGTAAAAATAATACGATCGTTCGTTTATATTACAACAAATTAATTTAAAGTAAATG
>Ga0214167_1001246_pt1 | contig 10545 bp, 7 predicted proteins | sample TroBogypolimnion_45_FD_153006 | JGI IMG/M metagenome (GOLD analysis project Ga0214167, IMG submission 153006) | Freshwater microbial communities from Trout Bog Lake, WI - Practice 18AUG2009 hypolimnion v3 | ecosystem: Environmental > Aquatic > Freshwater > Lake > Hypolimnion/Profundal zone ... | reverse complement strand
CGGATTATCCAACTCAGCCATCGAAGCCAACCAGTAATTCCAGCACTATGCCGCCAGCGCCACCGACTTATGATGATTTTGATGACGATATACCTTTTTAAAATACACCTAGCGTAACTTATGTAAAGTTTTAAAATAAGCCTCTGTTATAAGAGGCTTTTTTGTTTTTTAGATGAAATTTTTTGTAAAGTTTATATTTGGTGTTTTTGGTTATGTGGTACCATTAACTTAATGTAAATTTTTTGGGTGATATGGCAAATGAAGAGTATTGTAAAAACATTTGTTATGACGTCAGGAGAGCGATATTGCCTATTAGTGGATGCTCTCTCAGGTTTGCCTTTGTTCTATCCTAATCTATTTGTTACGACTCAGTCGCGTAATAGGTCGTTGTCTTATTCATCAATGGAAGCAACTTTAAGTAGCCTTTCTGTTTTGTTGAGGTATCTGGAGGAACGGGGGGAGAAGATTGAAAATAGATTTCAAAAGGGTGATTTATTTAAAGAGCATGAACTTGATGCACTTAGGGATTTTTGCCAGATAAAATTTCGCGCCCAAACTGCGAAGAAAGACAGCAACGGAATATTTACTCTTTCAGAGCTACGGGAGTTTGATAAGAAAGTTAGCTCCCAAACAGAATACGTAAGATTGACTGTCATCGCCCAATATATTAAGTGGTTAGCCGAACAATTTGTTGGCAGTAGCAAGGATAAGTTAGTCGTACTTCAAATCGGTAAAATGGAAAAAGGACTTAAAGCCAGAAGACCAGTAAAAAAGAACCGCAATGCCGAACACAATGTGAAAGGCTTGGATGAAGGGCAAATTGCCCTAGTTTTTGAATTGTTCAGGCCTGACTCAGAACTTAATCCATTTGCCGATGAGTCGGTTAGAATTAGAAATCGACTAATATTTTTGATGCTTTATCATCTTGGTATACGGGGTGGGGAGCTTTTAAATATTCGGATTCGCGACATCGACTTTGGTAAAAACCAGTTAGTTATTGTCAGGAGAGCGGATGAAAAAGATGATCCTAGAACATATCAGCCTTTGGTGAAAACACTGGATCGTCGCCTCCCGATGAAAGATACCTTAGTACAAGAAATTCACCACTATATTCTTAATGGTCGGAAGAATATTCCTAATTCCACCAAGAATGATTTTCTGTTTGTAACCCATAAATTCGGTCCTACTCAAGGTCAGCCATTTTCAAAATCAGGTTATCAGAAAGTAATTGACGTTGTCCGGACAGCCTCACCTGCATTATTTAATCTCACAGGTCATCAATTGCGGCATTCATGGAATGAGGCATTTTCCAATCAAATGGATGCAATGAATGAGTCACCCAGCCAGGAACAGCAAGAAAAAATGAGGTCGTATCTGATGGGTTGGAAAGAAGGCTCTGGAACAGCAAACCACTATAACAAGCGTTTCGTGAGAAAGAAGGCAAATGAAGCGGCGTTAAAATTGCAGGAAGGAATGGTTCGAGTGCCTGAAGGGGTATCTGATGAAAAATAACGACAAAAACCAAATTGTCTTGTCCGGAGAGCAAATTGTATCTAATGCAGGGTATTTATTTTGTCCAGATGATGAATATTGGCAATTAGATAAAAACACCAATGTTCCCGTAAGTTCTGTTTGTTCTTTGTTAGAAAAATCAATAGCAAAAAGCTATGTTAAGGTATTGATATATTATGCATCCAATTTGTCAGCAGCATATACGTACAATATCAATGCAAAATTTTTACACATGCTCAGGACTACATGTTCATCAGATATTACTGAAAGTGTATTAATTAACTACAGATCAACGCTTACAAGTGACACTGAATGGTATTTAGGCGCATTTCGTGCTTTCCTTAGAAGGTGGCATGATCTTGAGTATGATGGCATATCAGATGGCGTTATCGATTTACTTGACGGCTGGATTCTCAAAGGATGCATTAAAGGCGATCTCATAAAGAGGCTTGATCCAGTAAATGGCCCTCTTACTGATATTGAACTTCAAGCATTCAATGAGGGTGCGGTACAAGCCTATGAAAGGGATGCGATAACGATAACAGACTTAGCCTTGGGACTAGTAATTAGCAATACTGGTCGTCGCCCAATACAAATTTCTCATTTACGAATCAAAGATGTCCTAAAAGGTTCAAACAAAAAAAGTGAACCTTTTTATTTGTTGAATATTCCGCGTGGAAAGCAACGGGCTACTAAATTTCGAGGCCAGTTTAAGCAGTTCGCCATTACTCAAGAACTTTGGACGATACTGAATGCTCAAGCAATGCATGTGATTCAGTCCATCGAGAGTGTGCTTGGCTTTATGTTGCAAGAAATGGATAGAGTGGAATTGCCGCTGTTTCCTGATCTTAGCGAGTTTTCAAACGTTCATTCGCCTCGGCAACTGAGAGATACCTTAAAGATCGATCTATTGCATATTCAGTCATCGAAAATCAAAGAAAGATGTAAGTATATTGCAGGTGTTGCAGGTATACATTCTGAGCGTACTGGACAATTATTGAACATCAATCCTTATAGATTTCGCTACACTACAGGTACCAGAGCTGCAAGAGAAGGTTTTGGCGAAATGGTTATAGCTGAATTGCTAGATCATTCAGACACACAAAATGCAGGCGTGTATATCAAAAATATACCAGAGCATGTCGAGAAATTAGATCAAGCGGTTGGGCATTACCTAGCACCCTATGCACAAGCTTTTGCTGGTGTGCTTGTAGACAGGGAATTAGATGCCAAGCGAGGTAATGACCTCACTAGCCGTATTAGAGTGGATGGTGAAGGCATAGGAACCTGCGGAAGTTATGGTTTCTGTGGGGCGAATGTTCCAATTCCTTGCTATACCTGCATGCACTTCCAGCCATGGCTGGATGGCCCTCATGAAATAGCCTATGAAGAATTAATCTCAGAAAGGGAACGGTTGTTTGAACTTACTGGAGACAAACAAATAGCTGCCGTCAATGATCGCAGTATTCTAGCCGTTGCCGATGTAATCCAGCGATGCGCAATACGAAGGGATGAGTTAGCAAATGGCTGAAATTTTTCATTTTAAACCGAAATTAGAAATTGATGCTGAACGCAATCTAATGGCGTTTATCAATCAATGCAGAACAGAACTTACTGTTTTTGGTAATGATTTAGATTGGGATGCGTGGAGATGGCCTAGAGCGGGGAACTTTACCAAGTCTGGTGTCCATTCACGAACTAAAGATGAAGCCGATAAACTGGATGATAATTTTATTGATTTTGCAAAAGCCTACTTTCGGTATCAACAAGGGCATAAACCAACTAGTGCTAAAAACGAACTGAAAGCGCTTCGAATGATTGAGGCAGCATTGCTTCAAAGTAACGTCTCTGCAAGCATTCAAAATCTATCCATACCTATTTTAGATGGAGCCTCGCAACTTATGAGGGATACCTATTTAAGCGGATCTGATTATCATGCTGGCAGGGAGTTAGAACGACTGGCTAAGTTTGTTACCTCGAAGAAGCTTATTGTAGCCGATCTAAGTGGATGGAGAAATCCGATAGCGCGTAAAAGAGATGAAATTCAAACCGGTGAAAAAGCTAAAGCACGCAGAGAGAAAAAGCTACCCTCTGAAGAAGCTTTAATAGCATTGGCAGAAATCTTTGCCTCCGATCCAGCAGAACCAAAAGACATTTTTACTTCTTGCACCTTTGCAATGCTTATGTGCGCTCCATCCCGTATTACTGAGGTACTGGAACTGCCTGTTGACTGCGAGGTGGAAGAAGTTGATTCAAAGGGCGTATCACGTTATGGCTGGCGTTTCTACGCCGGAAAAGGTTTTGGTGGTGATATAAAATGGATTCCAACCGAAATGGTAGTTATTGCTAAAGAAGCAATCAAACGTCTAATGAAACTGACTGATGAATCGAGAAAGCTTGCAAAATGGATTGAAACGAATCCTGATAAATTTTATCGTCATGATTGTTGCCCAAATGTTAATGAAAATTATCCCCTTACGATGAAGGAAGCTTGCCAAGCCTTAGGTCAAGCTAATTCCACACGAAGAAATTGTACTACATCATTATTCAACTTTGGGTTGGAAACAAAAGATGGTGTTCATACACTCCAAAGTCTTTGGAAATATGTACTTTCAAGACAACCAGAAGGATTTCCTTGGGTAAGCAGAGAGAGAAAAATAAAGTACAGTAATGCATTATTCTGTATGCGAAGAAATTTGATTGGTACATATCGTGGTGTTAGCCCCGTGATTCTTTGGGTACCTAACAATACGGTTTTTAATAACGATTTGTCACCTAGAGAAAGCTTAAAATCAGACACACATCAGAGTATTTTCGATAGGCATGGTTATCTTGCTGCTGATGGGATGAGAATTAAACTTACTTCTCATCAAGCGCGTCACTTGCTAAATACTTTTGCTCAACGTGGCGGCTTATCACAGTTAGAAATTGCCAAGTGGTCGGGGCGAGCTGACCAAAAACAAAATAGCACTTATAACCATATGAGTGAATACGAGATGGTCGCTAAAGCTGAGGCGTTGGACACATCGTTAACGCTGTTTGGGCCTACAGGTGAAATCGATAAACACCTACCAATCACGATTCAGGAATTTAATACCATGGAAAAAGGAGCCGTCCATGTGACTGAGTTCGGTGTTTGTGTTCATGACTTCACCATGACGCCCTGTGAAAAATATAGGGATTGTCTAAATTGCCATGAACAAGTCTGTATCAAAGGTGAGAATGAAAAACTTATACGGATCAAAGCTCGACTAAGTAAGGTGGAACAGTTGTTTCAGGCGGCAGAAAATGCATTAAAAGAAGGTCTATCTGGAGCAGACCGCTGGTATCAGTATCATAAAAACACTTTAGAGCGCTTGTTGGAGCTAATCTCGATCCTAGAGCATCCAGATATAGAAGAAGGAGCGCAGATTAAACTGCGTAACGATAAATCATTTAGTCCGCTTCGTAGAGCTATTGATTTCAAGCTTTCAAAAAATAAGCTGGAAAATCCAGAGCAAACAAAGCTTTTAGATGATATGGCAAAACTTTTAGGAGGCGGACTTGGCTAAGCATTTAACACAGACTGATGTAGAAGCAATAATTAGTATCATTTATGCGTGGAAGGACGAAAAACTGACCTGGGAGGGCATTTGCGAAGCATCTGAGCCCATTATAGGCAAAAACCCGACTCGGCAATCTCTAAATGCCAATAAGCTTATAAAAGAGGCTTACAGCTCAAAAAAAAGCACTATTAAGATGTCTGGGATAGTTGTTTCCAAGCCTAGTAATTTAAATATGGCTAGTGACCGAATTGGAAGATTACAAAGCGAAATAGAAAACCTCAAACGCAAAAACTCAGCTTTATTAGAACAATTTGTGATTTGGCAATACAATGCTTACAAATATGGTATGAATGAATATCAATTAAATGAGCCTCTGCCACGGATTGATCGTGAGCGAACAGAATAATTAAGTCTAAATTATCTAAAATAGCATTAAATTTTTGGCTACAGACAGCTATAAATATAATACTTTCTGACTCGATGAAGCCTATTATTTATAATGGGTTACGACCACCTTAACTTACACTAACCCTGCCGAAGTTAACGCCTTTATGATGTATCTTATTATCAATTTCATTCCCGACTATTTTAGTAACTTGCTTGGAATACCGATTAGCACCAACCCCCGCCTCGTCATCGATGTAGTTGCAGTGTTACTTTTATTGTTTTTGGGGCAGTATGTTAGGCAAGCCTTATTGACACTATTCCACCTTCATCAAGCATTATTAGATCTGAAAAAAGTCTGCCAGCAGAAGGCGGATGGAATAATAGTAAGTAGAGAAGATCTCCAGCAGGCATTTAAGACTACTTTTTTTGCCAGCGTTTGGGACAGTTTTCGCGACACATTACATGAACAATACAGTTTTCATGGTGGTCAACCACAACTAACATCTATTCGCTCCACGGTACCAGCCGCCGCTGTATTTAGCACTCAATCACTAGTGGATGCTCGACTGAATGTAGAGTTTTTCAAACATTTACCGGGCATTTTAACTGGCATTGGTATTATCGGAACTTTTTACGGACTAATTAACGGTATTCAACATTTCGATCCTTCGTTACTTGCTAAAGCAAAAACAGACCCTGCACAAATGGACAAGTTGTTCGGCGGATTAAAAGTTTTGTTTGAAGAAGTTCAAGGCGCATTTATCGCTTCTTTTTTTGCGATCGGTGCGGCAATGTTTATTACTTTACTGGAAAAAATACTAATTAATATTTGCTATCGCAAACTGGAACACCTTTGCCAAATATTGGATGCTCTTTATGAGGGTGGTGTAGGTGAAGATTATCTTGCCTCTCTGGTCAAATCTTCGGCAGAAAATGCAACACAGACGGCTCAACTAAAACAGAGTTTAGTGACTGATCTGTCCAAGCTACTATTCGATTTAAGCGAGGCCCAGGGCAAGCAATCTGAAGTCCTTGGGAATTTGCTTTCAGCAAAAATTCAGGAGCATATTGATGCCAGTGAAAATCATGGCGAGAAATTTCGTGCCGATCTTAAAGAGGGATTAGCTGATATTGGAAAGACTGTTGCTGGTGTTACTGATGGGCAGGGCGACACAATGACTGGAATGTTAAACGACTTGATTAAATCTTTTTCAAACAACATCCAAAATACTTTCGGTGATCAGTTGAAGGGACAGGCCGACATGATGAATGTGGCAGTTGCCTCAATGTCGGAAATGCAAACAGGTTTCAAGACGTTGCTGCAAGATTTACGTGAATCGGGTAAGTTCGAACGGGAAGACTTGACGAGTAAAGTTACTTCTTTAGTTGGAGCGCTCGAAGCTCAACAAAGTAAGCTTGAAAACCAAATAACCACATTCATTGAAGTTATTCAATCACAGATTGGAATTAGCCAACAGGAGACCATGGTTCAAGTTAGAGAGAGCCTCAAGGACATTCAATATTCTGTAAGTAAAGTTCTTACTGATATGGAGATAGTGCGATCGGAAACCGTATCTTTAGAGCGGAAACAACAAATAGACTTTGCTGAAACATCAAAGCATTTGATGACAGAAATGGGCGCTCAAGTAGGGGGACTGGTCGAACGTAATCAGCAAATTGTTGAGTCGATGGGCGAAAAAGTGACTTCTCAACTAGGCGATAGCTTATCTAGTATTCACACTTCAGTTGCTAATCTCCTAGCAAACATGGAACAGGAGCGACGTGTCGCTGTAGATACAGACCGAGAGCTTCATAGCCAATTTGCTGGAACGTCAAAGAATTTGATGACAGAAATGGGCGCTCAAGTAGGGGGACTGGTCGAACGTAATCAACAAATTGTTGAGTCGATGGGCGAAAAAGTAACTTCTCAACTAGGCGATAGCTTATCTAATATTCATACTTCAGTTGCTAAACTCCTAGCCGACATGGAACAGGAGCGACGTGTCGCAGTAAATACAGACCGAGAGCTTCATAGCCAATTTGCTGGAACGTCAAAGCAACTTGTTCTAGATATGGAAACTCATATTCACAAGTTAGTTGAAGAAATTGGGAAAACGGTTATTGCGCTAAATGAAAATGTTAACGCATTAGATAACACAGTGATTACTGCAATCAAGGGTATGAATGAAGGGGCGACACGAATTTCATCAGCTACAGGTCATTTCGTGGATGCTGGAAACAAGGTTAGCGAAGTAATGAATAAGACTGAAGACGTTTCGGCCCAGCTATCACATAGTGCAAATTCCTTAGCTCAGGCTTCTAAGTCATTAGATAGTCAGTTGAGCCAGTATGCCGTCACGCGTGATGCTTTAGCAAAAATGGTTAGCGAAATGAATGGAATGTTAGAAAGAGCTAAGAATGAAGCGGGAGTCAATCAGCAACTAATCCAGAAAATGCAGAATACTTCTAATGAATTCATAAAACTTAATGCCGAGGCTGATAAATCGTTTGATGATATTTCTAAAAAACTGGCTGAAACACTGGTTAAGTTTCGTGAAGATATGTCGAAACACGATACAGAATTACATATACAGCATGCTGACACTCTCAATCAAGTCGCATCGGCCTATCAGCCTTTAGCAGCATCTATTGCCGGCCTCACCGATATGATCGCGAAAACTAGGGCGAGCTGATGTTTTCGCGTGGAGCCTATAGTCTTAAAACAAAAGAAGAGGGGGAAAAACCGTTTTGGATTTCCTATGCCGACCTAATGACAGCAATGATGATGCTGTTCCTGATCGTAATGACTTTTTCATTAGTTATCATCACCAATCCTGGACCTGAACTTGAACATCTAAAAAAAATCCAGCAAATCTGTGATGAGATCAAAATAGCAACTAAGGATGTACAAGGCGTCACTGTTGATTGCGTCAACAACCGTATTGACTTTGGCGCTCAAGCCCAATTTGGTAATAACGACTCCAAACTCCCCGATCCTGCTAAACAAAAACTGCGCAGATTCGTACCTATATTGTTGTCTGTAGCCAGAAAAGATCAAGGCAAGCTCCTTAAACGGGTGGTAGTGGAAGGCTACGCCTCGCCAACTGGTAGCTATTTGCTCAACCTTCAATTGAGTATGCGCAGAGCGGAAACTGTATTATGCAGCTTGTTTGAGGCACCAAAATCTAATGAAATAATTTTGTCCATTCCGGATAAACAGATGGTACGTGATCTCTTTCTTGTGGGGGGATACAGTTTCAACAATGGCCAGGGAAAGTCGGCGGCAGAAATGCAGCGGGTAGAATTTAAATTGGATTTTTTAGGTTTTGATGAACACCCTCCAGTGACAAATCCTAGCGATGTGAATAATTATGGACAGTGCCAATGAATCACTGCGCCAAAAATCATACCGATAGGTATTTATAAGTAAGAGCGATGAGATACCTAAATCGATTTAACGAATACGTGCATATATATGAACAAACCTACTCCATACCTCGGCTAGAAAAGACCTATCAGCATATTGAAAAGGCGAGAAAACAGATTGAGGAAAATTTAAAAGATGCTGTTATGGGAGATCCTAATCCAGAATTGGTGCGTCAAACAATCGAAAAGTTTTTCCGTTGGGCGGTAAATTCGTCAACTGAAGATTTTAGTTGGTTGGAAGTCGCTTTATTATGCCATGGATTATTAATCGATATCCCCAGATACGGTACGTTGATGGAATCCGAAAGCGCCATTAAGGTTCTGCTAAGGAAATTTTCAATTCAGTATGAAAGCTACATATTAAGCACCTATCAATGGCAAGGTTTACTTAATGCCTATTTAAATACTTCTCCTCGCCAAAACCCTAAGATAGAAGAAAACTGGAAAGAATTACGAGCGTTTTTGGAAATCACTCTAGATAAAGTCGCCAGCCAATCGAGTTTTAAGCTGAGGTGGCTTGATGCGCTTATTTCCCATAGAATTATATTAACGGAAAACGCAACACAAAGCCTGGCAAGAAATGCTTTAGAGGGCCGAAATGAAAGCGTGATACGCATCGAACGTGAGGTAAACATACCTGGAACAAGCTGGTTTTGGCCTGAATTATTGATGGCACAAGTTAAGGTTATTTCCACTTATCCTGAAGACAAATTTAAACAAGCTATCGATCTTGTATTGCCTCAGTTACAAAATCGCAAAGAGTGCTTGGATGATGGTCTGGCACATATACTTAACCGCTATGCAGAATGCACTAGCACGGAATGTCATCAAGAAATTAAAACCACAGCTGTTTCCTGCTGGAAAAGCCCTTCTCTGGAAAAACAACGTAATTGGGAGCGGGTATCTTCAGAAGCAAAGAGAATGGTTCAGCGCTGGCTTGCATTTGAAGATATTAGCGATGTATTGGGCGAGTTAGTTGATGATAATCGGAGATATGAGTTTTGGTTGCAATTCCTTGATCAAATAGAGCAGACATTCGTTTGGCTAGGGATCTCTGCGCGAGAGTCTTTTCCACATTTTTTATCAAATCGCCAAGGAAGATGTGCTGTACTGAATCATTCAGGAAAGCCTGATAATAACGTCATTATGATGAAGATAGGAGATGTATTTATTATTGAATCTGGAGCTAGGGCCGGCGGAAAATGCTGGGCGTATGGTGAACCTAAGATGCGCCCGCTACTTCAAAAATCAAGTCTTAGTTACGACTTTTTTCGCGACCCTAAAAATAATCTTTTTAAAACCATTTGGGGAGAAAGTGACGGTCTTGTTCACCAATCGGGCTCTTGGGAAAAAACATTCCAAAACGAGCTAACTAGATTTCATATTGAGCCAGACACTATGGACCTAGATAAAATAATTCAACGCTATCAATTACGCATCGAAGTTATGCCTAGTGGCACGGAAAGAATTCTTCATAAGTATGGGACAGGAATTATTGCTGACTTATTGCGTAAATATGGATTTTCATATAACAGAGATGGTTTTTTTAGAAACCCTAGAAATTAATTTTAAATTGAAAATATGATTTTTAAAAAAAAACACAGTGTAACAAAAGTTGAAATAATGTTTTCTGTTGAGGGTATAACATTCCATGCTTCTTCGGCACCAGACTGTG
>Ga0214167_1001245_pt1 | contig 10553 bp, 9 predicted proteins | sample TroBogypolimnion_45_FD_153006 | JGI IMG/M metagenome (GOLD analysis project Ga0214167, IMG submission 153006) | Freshwater microbial communities from Trout Bog Lake, WI - Practice 18AUG2009 hypolimnion v3 | ecosystem: Environmental > Aquatic > Freshwater > Lake > Hypolimnion/Profundal zone ... | reverse complement strand
CCGCCGCTGCGGGTGCCGGTGGCCGGTACGAGAAACCGGTGCAGCACACGGTGCAAGTCAGCCTGTTGGAGGCGGCGTTTGGCTGTGTCAAATGCATCCGGGGTAGCGCAACGGACGCCTGGTCGCTGTATGTGCGCATCCATGCCGGCACCGGCGATGGCGTGGAGGTCGCACCGGGTGATATCCGCATCTATGCCGCGGTACACGCGCTGCCGCGCGCCTTCAAGTTATCGGTGCAAATCGACAAACATCCTTTGTTTCAACTGGACCGGGAGCGGCTCTCGGTCAGCGTGCCGATAAGCATTTGGCGCTGGGTGCTGGGTGGGGAAATCACGGTGCCCACATTGGATGGCACGGCCCGGGTCCATCTGCCGCCGCGCGCCGGTGCCGTGCTGCTCAAGAACGAGGGCTGGCCGCAGTTCAAGCAGGCGCAGCATCGGGGCCCCCTGTTTGTGATGCCGCAGCGCTTGGCCCCGGATAAGCTGAGCGAATACGACAAGCGTTTGCTGCGGGCACTCGATGCGGGTGTGCGCTTGCCCGAAGTCGCTGGCTGGAATCAGCGCGTGCAGGCCTGGATGCAGTCCACCGCACAAGGCGTGGCTGTGGCTTAAGCCCTGCCTCCCTACAATGGCGTCACGCCATCTTTGGGCGCCTTCACGTACTGCGAAAGCACTTGTCCATGACCGCACTGCATATTTCCACTGCCTTTGATTCCGGCTCCATCGAGGTCATCCATCTGGAAGACCCGCGCAATATCCGGCTGCATATCCGTAAGGACAACGCCAGCGAATTCGCGCAATGGTTTCACTTCAGCCTGCAGGGTGCTGCCGGTGTGCCGGTAGTGCTGAAGTTTCTCAACGCCGCCCAGTGCGCTTACCCCAAGGGCTGGGACGGCTATTCGGTGGTGGCCAGCCACGACCGGCAGAACTGGTTTCGCATAGACACCGACTACGACGGCCAGGTGCTGACGGCCCGCACCACGCCCGAGACCCAGTGCATCTACTTTGCTTATTTCGAGCCCTATTCGTGGGAGCAACATCTGGACCTGCTGGGCTCGGCCAGCGCCTCTCCCCATGTCACGCAGGAGTGTCTGGGCCTGAGTGGCCAGGGCCGTGACATGGCGATGTTGCGCGTGACCGATGCCACCAGTGCCACGCCCCTAGCCGAGAAAAAAAATATCTGGGTGATTGCCCGCCAGCATCCGGGTGAGAGCATGGCTGAGTGGTTTGTCGAGGGACTGCTGGAGCGCCTGCTGGATGGCAGTGATTCGGTGGCGCGCAGCCTGTTGCAGCACTGCGTGTTCCATGTGGTGCCAAACATGAATCCGGACGGCGCGGTGCTGGGCAATCTGCGTACCAATGCGGCCGGTGCCAATTTGAACCGCGAATGGATGGATGCCACGCCAGAGCGCGCGCCCGAGGTTTTTGTGGTGCGCCGCAAGATGCTGGACACCGGTGTGGACCTGTGCCTGGATGTGCACGGTGACGAAGGCCTGCCGTATAACTTTGTGGTGGGGTCAGAGGGTACAGTCGGCTACTCGCCGCGCATCGCCGAACTGGAGAGCCGGTTCAAGACCGCCTGGGCTTCCAGTTGCCCGGACTTCCAGGACGAGGTGAATTATGGCAGCTGCGCCCCCGGTGCAGCCAACCCCACCCTAGCCACCAACTGGATCGCCCAGCAATTTGGCTGCCTGGCCTTCACCATTGAAATGCCCTTCAAGGACAACGCCAATCTGCCCGACCCTGCGGTGGGCTGGAATGGCGAGCGCTCCCGTCAGCTGGGTGCCAGCGTGTTGCAGGCGCTGTGGGCCACCATATAAGCAACTGAATCCGGGGAGGCCAAAGAAAAGGCTCCCGAAGGAGCCTTTTTAACGCAGAGGCGATCGTCTCTGCATTCGTGGTGCGCTTGCGGCTTACACCAGTAGCGCATTTACCCGCTTGACGTAAGCGGCCGGGTCGGCCGGTAGACCGCCTTCGGCGAGCAGCGCCTGGTCAAACAGGATGTGGGCTAGGTCGTTGAAGTGCACCGAGCCGTCCAACTTTTTCACCAGAGGGTGTTCGGCGTTCACTTCCAGCACGGGCTTCACTTCCGGTGCGGTCTGACCCGCCTGCTTGAGCATGCGTGCCAGCTGCGTGCTCATGCCGTGGTCCTGAACCACCAAACAGGCCGGGCTGTCCACCAAGCGGGTGGTGACGCGCACGTCCTCGGCCTTGTCCTTCAGCGCTTCCTTGAGCTTGGCCAGCAGCGGCTTGAAGGTCTCGGCGGCTTCCTCTGCGGCCTTCTTCTCGGTCTCGTCCTGCAGCTTGCCCAGATCGACCGCGCCCTTGGCCACGCTTTGCAGCGGGGTCTCGTCAAAGTCGTTCAGATGGTTTAGCGCCCACTCGTCCACGCGGTCGGTCATCAACAGCACTTCGATGCCTTTTTTCTTAAAGACTTCAAGTTGCGGGCTGTTCTTGGCTGCGGCCAGGGTGTCGGCGGTAATGTAATAAATCGCCTCCTGGCCTTCCTTCATGCGCGCCTTGTAGTCGGCCAGAGACACGGTGACGCTGTCGCTCTGGGTGGATGCAAAGCGCAGCAGCTTGGCCAGTCGCTCCTTGTTGGCGAAGTCTTCGCCCAGACCTTCCTTGAGCACGGCACCAAACTCGGCATAGAACTTCGTGTACTTGCCGACGTTCTTTTCTGCGTCAGCCTTGTCTTCGGCGCTCAAGACGTCCGTCACGCCATCTGTGCCGGCGGTAGGCAACTTGTCGTTCTTGGCCAGGTCTTCCAGCATCGACAGTACGCGCTTGGTGCAACCCTCGCGGATGGCCTTGACGTCGCGGCTTTCCTGCAGCAGCTCGCGGCTGACATTGAGCGGCAGGTCGGCCGAATCTACCACGCCCTTGACAAAGCGCAGGTAGGTGGGCAGCAGGGCCTCGGCGTCGTCCATGATGAAGACGCGCTTCACATACAGCTTCAAGCCGCCCTTTTTGTCGCGGTTCCACAGGTCCATGGGCGCCTTGCCCGGGATATAGAGCAGTTGGGTGTACTCGGTGCTGCCTTCGACGCGGTTGTGCGTGTGGGCGAGTGGCGCTTCAAAGTCGTGGCTGATTTGTTTGTAGAAGTCGTCGTATTGCTCTTGCGTGATGTCCTTCTTGGCGCGGCTCCAGATGGCGTTGGCCTTGTTGACAGTTTCCCACTCACCGGTCTTGACCATGGCGCCGGGTTGGCGGCCGCCATTCTCGTCGCCAGGGGTGAGCAGCTCGCCGTCCTTCCACTCTTCCTTCTCCATCTGGATGGGCAGGCTGATGTGGTCGGAGTACTTGTTGATGATGCCCTTGACCTTCCAGCTTTGGGTGTAGTCCATGGCATCCTCGCGCAGGTGCAGGATGACGCTGGTGCCACGCTCTGCGCGCTCCATGCTTTCCACCTCAAACGCGCCACCGCTGGCGCCGCCGTCGCTGACCCAGCGCACACCTTCTGCTGTGGACAAGCCGGCACGGCGCGATTCCACGGTGATCTTGTCGGCGACGATAAAGCCGGAGTAAAAGCCCACGCCGAACTGGCCGATCAGCTGCGAGTCGGCCTTCTGGTCGCCGCTCAGCTTGGAGACAAAGTCCTTGGTGCCGCTCTTGGCGATGGTGCCCAGGTTGTCAATGGCTTCCTGTTGCGACAGGCCAATGCCGTTGTCGGTGATGGTCAGCGTGCGGGCTTCCTTGTCCAGCACCACGCGCACCTTGAGCTCGGAGTCGGTCTCGTACAGGCCGCTGTTGTTGATGGCCTCAAAGCGCAGCTTGTCGCAGGCGTCGGAGGCGTTGGAGATCAGCTCCCGCAGGAAAATCTCTTTGTTGGAGTACAGCGAATGGGTGACCAGGTGCAGCAGTTGTGCGACTTCGGCCTGGAAGGAAAGGGTTTGCTTGCTCATAGGTTCAATAAAGGTCTAAAACAATGGATTTTGGATGGCTTGAGGCCTTACGGCCGAGACACAAGCTAACTAGGGGCGAATCAGTGGAATTCAAGAGTTCACCGCGATGCGCAATTTCATGCAAAATAGCGGCGTGGCCACCACCCCTGAAAAATCCCCGCCCGCTGATGACAATCCGCTGCCTCGGATAGATCATGATTTTTTCCTGGATCCGCTGCCGGTTCCCCATGCTACCGAAAGCAATACCGATACCGCTTGGGGCCTCTGGGAGCACACCTTGCGCACCTATGAAGAGGAAGCGCGGGAAGATCGAGAGGAACCCAGGCATACCGAGTTCGCCGACACCGTGCCCTTTGACATTCAGGCCTTGCCCAAGAAGCCCTAGAATTTTTCTTGCGGCTGCAGGTAACGCCACTGGCCTACCGGCAGATTGCCCAGCATGATGCGACCAATGCGCACGCGTTTCAGGCCCACTACCTTCAGGCCCACCTGCTCGCACATGCGCCGAATCTGGCGCTTCTTGCCCTCTGTCAGCACAAAGCGTAGCTGCTCGGGGTTTTGCCATTCCACGGTGGCGGGCTTGAGGGCCTGGCCGTCCAGGCTCAGGCCATGGCGCAGCAGGGCCAGCATGCTTTTTGGGAACACCGACTGCACATCGCTGCTGACGGGGTCGTCATCGTCAATGCGGCTAAGCTGGGTGGGGGCTGAAGCGTAGGTTGCGGCGGCCGATCCTTCGGCGGCGGTGTTGGCGTGGCCGGTAAAGACCACGCGCACCAGGTATTCCTTTTCCATCACCGCGTCTTCGCCAATCAGCTGGCGTGCCACCCGGCCGTCCTGCGTCAGCACCAAGAGGCCGGTGGAGTCAATGTCCAGGCGACCGGCAGGAACCAGGCTCTTGAGCTGGCTTCCATGGAAGAAGAAGCGGGCATTGTCGTCCTGCCAGCGGTTTTGCGGCTGCACCAGGGTGATGGCGGGCTGGTGCCCGTCCTCGGCCTGGCCGCTGACCAGTCCTATGGGTTTGTTGATCAGGATGGTGACCTGGTTGGCCTGCTGGCCCTTGGCCTGTTTATCGATCTCGATGCGCACATCGGGCGTGACCTGCATGCCCATTTCCGCCACGCGGCCATTCACCTTGACCCAGCCCTTGGCAATCCATTCATCGGCTTCTCGGCGCGATGCCAGGCCGAGCTCTGCCATACGCTTGTTTAGGCGTAGCGTGCCGTTGGGGCCTATGGCTGCCGTGTTGGATTGCCCCGCCGGAAGCGCTGCGCGCCCTGGAGGGGGTGCGGCGCGGCGGAAAATAGGGGGGGCTTTGGGTTCTGTCATGGGCTCGCGGGTAATACGGTTGCGGCCCATTTTAGAGCGCGCAGCTCGCGATCACACCAGCAAGCCCCGGTCAGCCTTATTTCATCGCGCAGGTGTTGATGCCCAGCACGGTGTACAGCGGGCACCAGCCAATGGCGCCGGTCAGCAGGGGAACCACGCCGATCCAACCCCAGATGCCTATGGTGTGGGTGAATGTAAGTGCCAGCAGCAGTACGCCGACAGCCACGCGCAGTGCGCGATCGATCATGCCTTCATTGGTTTTCATCAGAGATCCTTTTCATTAAGAGTGGTAGATGGCGCTATTGGACTGGGCTCGGCCATCTTTGTCTGTGACTTGTGTCACACGCCATCGTGCTAAGACCTTCAGCCGTCAGCAACCGCCCGCAAGGCCCGGCTGTCGCGGATCAGGATGTTCTCGCGCGCCAACTCGACCCAGCCCTCGCGCTCGAAGCGGCGCAACAGGCGCGACACCATTTCGCGCACCGTGCCCAGCTCGTTGGCCAGTTGCTGGTGCGTCAGCGCCAGGTTCTGGCCACGGCCCAGCAGGGTGGCGGCCAGACGCTGATCCAGACGCTGAAACGCCACGGCGTCTATCAGCCCGGTCAGGTCGGCCATGCGCTCGGCAAAAAGCCCAAGCACATCATTGCGAAATACCGGGGTTTCCAGCCACTGGACAAAGACCGAGGGCGTGATCATCAGCAGGCTGGTCGGCTTGGTGCTGATGCCCTGCGCCGAGACCGGTGCGCTGCGAAACAGGCTGGCACTGGATACCAGACAGAGTTCGCCAGGAACCACCCGGTACAGCTCCAGCGAGCGCCCATCACTCGAGTGCCGTGACACCTTGATTTCACCCGTCAGCACCAGCGGAAAGCCCTGGCAGGCGGAGTTTGCATGGAACAAAATGGTGTTTGCCGCCACGCTGACCGGTTCTGCTGCTGGCCCCAAAGCGCGCAGACTGGGAACCACATGCGCCAAAGCGGGGTAGAGCGCTACCGGATCCGTGTTCATGGCTGCAGTGTAGTCTCAGTTTGGCGCTGGAAGACTTGGGAACGCAATGCCTGCAAATCGAGTATGCGCAGGCCACCGTATTCCACCCGTATCGAACCACGCTCGGCCAGCGTGGTGAGGGCCTCATTGACGCGCTGGCGCGACAGGCCCACCAGATAGGCCAGCTCCTGCTGGGTGATGCGCAGCACCTCGCCCACGCCAGGGTAGAGCGTGGGGTTGAACAGGGAGGCCAGGCTGCGCGCCACACGGATATCGGGGTTGTTCATGCGGTCAATCTCGCGCGCCGCAATGAACTGGCCCAGTCGTTCGTTGAGCTGGTTCATGACAAAGCGGTTGAAGCCAATGGAGTGATCCAGCAGCCAGTGGAAGGTGTCCACATGCAGGCCGGCCACCAGGCTTTTGCGTAGCGGCTGGATGTGGTAGCGGTAGACCTCGCGCTTGAGTGCCGTGCCCTCGCCAAACCAGCCACCGGGCGGCACTCCGGTAAAGGTCATGGTCTGGCCCTCGGCGTTGTCGGTGCTCATTTTTAAGAGGCCATCTACTACGCCAAACCAGTAGGTAACGGGCCTGCCCATGCGGCAGACAAACTCGCCGATGTGCGCTTCACTGATGCGCAAATCGTCCACTGCGCGCTGGCGCTCTTCACGGCTGAGCAGGCGCAACCAGGGTATGGCGTCGAGTTCCGGTTCGGTGAGCGGACGCCTGCGCTGGTGCAGAGAATTGTCAGAAGTCATATGCAGGTGGCTGTACACGTAAGGTGGCGATAAGTGAAGGGAAAACACCTACCAAGAAGTGAGCAAATTGTCGTCCGAATGACAACATAACGTCAATGGCGGCTGAATAATCGGAGCCATTCGAATGGCTCGCGCATTGGCGACGGGCAGACCCGAGGATCTGGAATGCGAACGACTTTTCCGCAACTACTGCTTCAACATGCCGCGCAGCGTCCGCAGGCCAGCGCCATGCGTGAGAAGGAATACGGCATCTGGCAGACGCTGAGCTGGTCCGCCCTGGCGACCATGGTGGCCGAGCTGGCAGCCGGTCTGCATCAGGCTGGCTTGCGCCAGGGCGACCACATGATCGTGATCGGTGCCAACCGCCCGCGCCTCTACGCCACCATGCTGGCTGTGCAGTCCCTGGGCGCCGTGCCGATTCCGCTCTACCAGGACGCGGCCGCCGCCGAATGCGTATTCCCTATCAACAACGCCGAAGTCAGCTTTGCCTTCGCCGAAGACCAGGAGCAGGTCGACAAGCTGCTGGAAATTCGCGAACAGTGCCCGCAACTGGCGCGCATTTACTTTGACGACCCGCGCGGTCTGCGCAAGTACGAGGAGCCTGGCCTGGCCTCGCTGGACGAGTTGCAGGCGCGCGGTAAGGCCTTTGCCGCCCTGCACACCGACTTCTTCGCGGAAGAAGTGGCCAAGGTTCAGCCCGACGATGTGGCCGCCATGTTCTTCACCTCCGGCACCACCGGCAACCCCAAGGGCGTGGTGCATACGCACGACTCGCTTTTGAACCGGGCCCGCGCCGGCGCCGATTTTGACAAGCTCACCAGCTCCGAAGAAGTGCTGGCCTATCTGCCACCGGCCTGGATCGGTCAGAACATCTTTTCTTATGCACAGTGGCTGGCCTGCGGCTATGTGGTGAACTGCCCCGAGTCGGCCGCCACCGCCACCATCGACCTGAAAGAGATCGGCCCGACCTATTACTTTGCACCGCCCCGCGTGTTTGAAGGCCTGCTGACCAGCGTGATGATCCGCATGGAAGACGCGGGCACCATCAAACGCAAGGTGTTCCACGCATTCATGGCCGTGGCTAACCGGGTCGGCCCGGCGTTGATGAACGGCGAGGCCGTGGGTCCATTGGACAAACTGCTCTATGCGCTTGGCAATTTGTGCGTCTACGGCCCGCTGCGCAATACCCTGGGCTTTAGCCGGGTGCGCGTGGCCTACACGGCGGGCGAGGCGATTGGCCCGGACCTGTTCAGCTTTTACCGAGCCATTGGCATCAACATCAAGCAGCTCTACGGCTCCACCGAGACGGCCGTTTTTGTCTGTCTGCAGCCCGATACCGAGGCACGCGCCGATACCGTGGGTGTGCCCTGCGCCGGTGTGGAAATCAAGGTTGCCGACAACGGCGAAATCCTGGTCAAGTCGCCCGGCCTGTTCAAGGAGTACTACAAGAACCCCACCGCCACCGCCGAGGTTTTGTCTGCGGATGGCTGGTACCACACCAGCGATGCCGGCTTTATCGATGCCCACGGCCATCTGAAGATCATCGACCGCGTGAAAGACGTGGGCCGCATTCAGGGAGGTGACTTTGATGGCGCCATGTTCGCGCCCAAGTACGTGGAGAACAAGCTCAAGTTCTTCCAGCACATCAAGGAGGTCGTGGCCTATGGCGACGGTCGCGAAAAGGTTTGCGTGTTCATCAATATCGACTTCGACGCCGTGGGCAACTGGGCTGAGCGCCGCAATCTGCCCTATGCCGGTTACACCGATCTGGCGCAAAAGCCCGAGGTGTATCAGTTGATCAAGGAATGCGTGGAAAAGGTCAATGCCGATTTGAGCGTGGACAAGCTGTTGGCTGGTAGCCAGGTTAGCCGCTTCCTGATTCTGCACAAGGAACTCGACGCCGATGACGGTGAACTCACCCGCACCAACAAGGTCCGGCGTGGCTTTATTGCCGACAAATACAGCGCCCTGGTGGACGCTCTGTATGCCGGTAAGACTAGCCAGTTCATCGAGACCGTGGTGAAGTTTGAAGATGGCCGCACCGGCAGCGTCAGCGCAACCCTGCGTCTGGAAGATAGTAAGATTTTTGCCCCCGTGAGGGCTGCAGCATGACCAAAAAAATCGGTGACGTCATTCTCGATGTCAAAAATATCTCTTTAAGTTTCGGTGGTGTGAAGGCCCTGACGGACATCTCGTTCAACGTCAAGGAACACGAAATTCGCGCCATCATCGGGCCCAACGGTGCCGGCAAAAGCTCCATGCTGAACTGCATCAATGGCGTCTACCGCCCGCAGGTCGGCTCGATCACCTTCCGTGGCCAGACGTTTGGCCATATGGACAGCCACCAGGTGGCCAGCATGGGAATCGGACGCACCTTCCAGAACCTGGCGCTGTTCAAGGGCATGAGTGTGCTGGACAACATCATGTCCGGGCGCAACCTCAAGATCAAAAGCGGCATCCTGATGCAGGCGCTGCGTCTCGGGCCCGCCGAGCGCGAGGAAATCAGGCACCGTGAGGCGGTGGAACGCATCATCGACTTCCTGGAAATCCAGGCCTTTCGCAAGACCCCGGTGGGCCAACTGCCCTACGGCCTGCAAAAGCGCGTCGACCTGGGCCGCGCCCTGGCCATGGAGCCGCAGGTGCTGTTGCTGGACGAGCCCATGGCCGGCATGAACGTCGAAGAAAAGCAGGACATGTGCCGCTTTGTGCTGGACGTGAACGACGAGTTCGGAACCACCGTGGTGCTGATCGAGCACGACATGGGCGTGGTGATGGATATCTCCGACCGCGTGGTGGTGCTGGACTACGGCAAGAAGATCGGCGACGGCACGCCCGACGAAGTACGCAACAACGAAGACGTGATCAGTGCTTACCTTGGCACTTCACACTAAGGAAACAGACCATGGCTTTTTTCCTTGAAACCTTACTCGGCGGCCTGATGGCCGGCATGCTGTATTCGCTGGTGGCGCTGGGCTTTGTGCTGATTTACAAGGCCAGCGGCGTCTTCAACTTCGCGCAGGGCGCCATGGTGCTGTTCGCGGCCCTGGCCATGGCGCGGTTTTCGGAATGGATTCCGCTGCTGGGCATCACGGACTTCTTCCTGGTGAACGCGCTGGCCTTTATTGGCGCCGGCGTGGTGATGTTTGTGGTGGCCTGGATCATTGAGCGCCTGGTGCTGCGCCATCTGGTGAACCAGGAAGGCACGACGCTCTTGATGGCTACGTTGGGAATCACCTACTTCTTGGAAGGCCTGGGCCAGTCGATGTTTGGCAGCAGCATCTACAAGATTGACATCGGCATGCCCAAAGACCCGGTGATGATTCTGGAAAGCACCTTCCAGGGCGGCATTCTGATCAACAAGGAAGACTTTTACGCCGCCATCATCGCCGCCTCCCTGGTGGCTCTGCTTAGCCTGTTCTTCCAGAAGACCGGTACCGGTCGCGCCCTGCGCGCTGTTGCCGACGACCACCAGGCGGCGCAAAGCATTGGCATTCCGCTGAACCGCATCTGGGTCATTGTCTGGTGTGTAGCCGGTGTGGTGGCGCTGGTGGCCGGGATGATCTGGGGCAGCAAGCTGGGGG
>Ga0214167_1001232_pt1 | contig 10599 bp, 6 predicted proteins | sample TroBogypolimnion_45_FD_153006 | JGI IMG/M metagenome (GOLD analysis project Ga0214167, IMG submission 153006) | Freshwater microbial communities from Trout Bog Lake, WI - Practice 18AUG2009 hypolimnion v3 | ecosystem: Environmental > Aquatic > Freshwater > Lake > Hypolimnion/Profundal zone ... | reverse complement strand
AGAAGAGCAGGATCAAAGTCTTGCCCGAGCGCGAACCCCCGAACAAGAGCAGATTCCGAACCGTCCCGCCGATCAGCTTCAGCGCTGTCCGCTGGTCATCAGTAAATTTAAACACGTCCATAAATCAAACAAATCCTTTGTTTACCACAGAGTTCACAGAGGAATACAGTTTTAACCTCGAAAAGCACGAAAAACACGAAAGTAATACATGAGTCAGCGAATGAACGCGGTGTATCCGCATACATTCACTGACTCCAGTTTTTCCTTTGTGCGACTCTGCGGTTAAATGTTTTCATGATTTCTCATTTTCAATTTTCAATTTTCAACTTTCCATTTTCAATTGTTTTTTACTATTAGTGATTTTGTCAATCTGAATTGTGATATCAGGCTTAAATCATGCGGTAAAGTGAATTATTGAAGGCGAGATTTGCTTTTTTAGGTTTCTCGACTATTTTAATATTATACTTTAAATTAGTCGAAGGAATTAAAAAAGATGTTCACCCGTAGAACATTAGAAACCGCTTTTCTGGAAGCTTGTAAATTTTTTCCGGCAGTATTGGTTACCGGTCCGCGTCAGGTTGGAAAAACCACTTTTCTCTGCAACCTGCGGGAAGACGAGCGTAAATATGTGACTCTGGATAATATGCTCGACTGTTCCATGGCCAGAAATGATCCGCAGGGTTTTCTTGCCCGATATTCACCGCCGGTGCTGATTGACGAAATTCAGTACGCACCGGAATTGCTGCCGCACATAAAAATAATGATTGATAAAGCGCGTCAGGATGAAAAAGCGGATCGCAACGGCATGTTCTGGCTTACCGGATCACAACAATTTCAACTGATGAAAGGGGTAACTGAATCTCTGGCCGGCCGTGTCGGTATCGTTGATCTGCTTGGTTTCTCCCAAAGCGAACTGGAAAATCGTCACACTGTACCGTTCCTGCCGGATATTGCGTTCAGTGCCGGCTGCACCGGTGTCGATACGATGGAACTTTACCGCCGCATCTGGACCGGCGCTTTCCCGGAAATTGCCCGGGATAACGGCGAACACTGGACGATGTTCTATTCATCTTATCTCCGGACATACCTTGAACGTGACGTCAGAGATTTGTCAAATATCGGCGATCTTGAACATTTCTCCCGTTTTCTCCGGGCGGTTGCCGCCAGAACTGGACAGATGTTAAATTATTCCGATCTGGCCCGCGACGCCGATATCTCCATGCCTACAGCCAAAGCATGGTTAAGCATTTTGAAAACCTCCGGTCTGGTCTGGCTGCTGGAACCATATTTTAACAATATCACCAAACGAATGATTAAAGCGCCGAAGCTCTTCATGCTGGATACCGGCTTATGCGCCTTTCTAACCGGCTGGGATTCGCCCAAAGTCCTGGAAGCCGGAGCAATGGCCGGCCCGATCTTCGAGACATGGTGTTTCACCGAAATATTAAAAAGTTATTTGCATAACGGCCGCTCACAAGCGCCGTTTTATTATTATCGCGACAAAGACAAACGCGAGATTGATTTACTGATCGAGCAGAACGGGATGTTATATCCGGTTGAATTTAAAAAGTCCGCGTCAGCCAGACTCGATGACGCCAGACATTTCAAAATTCTTGAACAGCTTAAAAAGACGGTCGGTATGGGGGCGGTTATCTGCCTGTATCCGGAACTGGTTCAGTTGCGTCAGGATTGCCGGATAATTCCCGCACCGCTATTGTAAATCTATGATGTTCAATCCGCCATAAATCAAAATCCTCTTATCGTCCACAAAACACACAAAAGAACACAAAAATACATTTTTCTCGCACTAAGTCATAAAGCCACAAAGGAAATCCTTTTATTAACCACGAAAGGCATCCCGCAGTCGCGGGACTAACCTGAGAGTTAGCAGGACACGAAAAGAATCAAAAAACGGAGTCAGCGAATGAACGCGGCCATTGGCGCGTTCATTCACTGACTCATGTATTATCTTCATTACCTTCATGTTCTTCATGGTAAAAATGTATTCCTCTGTGTCCTGTGGTAAATATCCCTGATTTTCATGATTTCTAATTTTCCATTTTCCATTTTCCATTTTCAATTTTTTTTACTATTAGTGATTTTGTCAACAGAAATGAAGAAAGGAGGCTCAAATTAGATGGTAAAGTGAAATTTTAAAATCATGGTTTATGCTGTAGTAAAACAGATTGACTTCCACGATGCACTATCTTTTTTGCTGGATTCACTGTTCCATATATTGACTTTTCATTTTTTATAATGTATAATCTATCTATGCAGTCGAATGCATAAATGGTTAAAAATGGATTTATGCGGTTAAATGCATATAAGGTATATAATGAAAGATTCTTTGAAAATTACTACTTATGATATAGCCCGGGAACTGGGCATCTCTCAGTCTACCGTGAGTCGTGCGCTTAATAACAGTCCGCTTATATCACAAGATGTTAAAGAAAAAATACTCAACAAGGCGAAAGAGAAAGGTTATTTGTGCAATCATCTGGCCAAGTCTCTTATAACAGGGAAAAGCGGATCAATAGGAATATTGGCTTCAGGTTTTCAGGTTGACATAACAGGTGTAAAAATTATTGCCATTGACGATGAAATAAGAAGGAATGGTTTGCATCCTCATATTGCGTATACGCGAAGTGAGTCTGAACTTACTGTCGCCAAAGCTATTGAGTTGATTGCGCGTGGAATAGATGGCCTTATTCTTTTGTCCCCCAATATACTTAATGAAAAAGATATTCTTAATTATCAAAGCCTTATTGAATTAAAGAAACCGCTAGTGATAATAACTGATAATAAATTGTCTTTAAAATGCGGTCAGGCAATACAGACTTTTGATAAAGCATATGAAAATGCCTGTTTTCATTTAATTGATAATAAATGTGAAGATATTTTTGTTCTTTGGAAAAATGAATCTCTTCCTGAAGCGTTAAAAAATCAACGTTTTGAAGCGATTATTAAATATCTTAAATGCAGCAGTCGCTATACACCGCAAAATATCCTCTTAATTGCAGAAAGCATATTTCATCCAGCATTAAATTACAAGTCTGATGCCATATGTAAAAGTCAATCCGCCAAAATAGAAACGCTTTTGAAACGAAATTCTGGACGGACAGGCATTATTTGCCATAATGATATGATCGCTATGCAAGTTTTGGTAACGGCGCTTAAGCTGGGAATGAAAATTCCGGACGAGCTTATGATAACAGGGTATAATAATTCATCTGTATCCGTCTATGCAAATCCGCAACTCTCGACTGTTGCTTCGCAACCAGAAGAGCTGGCAAAAGTTGCCCTGGAGTTGCTTTGTGAGCAGATGAGTGACTGTAAATTTCAGGAACGGACGGCAATGGTTCCATGTAGATTCATCCATAGGGAAACATAAAAAAGCTGAAGGAGTTAATACTATAGCATCAAAAAACAGGTTTGAAGAAATGGATTTTTTCTTAAAAGTAACTTAAATAAGAAAAATAGAATGTTCATAAACGCAAAAAGAAGAATAAAACTGCTAAATGAAAAGGAATGCACAAGATGAAAACTGAAAGACAAAAACAGCCGCATAGGTTATTTACACTCATAGAATTGCTAATTGTGATCGCAATTATAGCTATTCTTGCCTCAATGCTGTTGCCGACACTCAGCAAGGCCAGAGAAAAATCCAGGACCATCAGTTGCACAAACAATTTAAAAAATATTGGTTTAATGTTTGATTATTATACAAATGACAATCAAGGCTTTTATCCGAACTATTATGCAGGTGCTCCCGGCCTGGGAGTTTTCCGTACCTGGTATGGTAAAATGATGCAGGCTGGCTATACTGCAGATATAAAGGTTTACTTCTGCCCTTCTGATTATATGGACACCAACCATTCCCTGGATACAATATTGAAAACTGATTATATAATCAGTTATGGGTATAATCTCTGCTTTTCATTAAATTACGACAATGGCTCCAAGACGCCGAATAGTCTGGTAAAAACAAATAATATTAAGGTTCCATCCAAAACAATATTAGTGGTTGACAGCCAGTGGCCTTTGCCTGCCGCAACATTTTCAGGAGCTGGACGTTATTATGTATATCCGAGTGCCTCTACTGATGGTGTGGCATGGCCTTACCATCAGTCGGCGGCTAATGTGCTTTGGGCGGACGCTCATGTTTCCACGGTTAAAACGGCAGTGCCAAATTTTCCTGCTTCTATTTACTTCCCAACGGCTTTGGGGTCACCTGCCGCCGGCCCTCAGTACTGGTATCCGCGGACGTCTAGTGGTAAATAATTTAAAAAGCTGAACTTTTACACTTTTCAAACTATAAAAATAGAAGTTTCAGCCTTAGTGAGATATAAAAAGTGGAGTATTTGCGCATGAACAATAAAATGCCGGGTTTATTTTCGTCTGATGAACAGAGACTTTGGGGAATTGTGAACTTGCCTGTTTCGCGATGGCGGTTGCCTGTTATGGCTATTCATAGGTACACAACAATATTTTCAATCTTTTTTATCAATCTTTTTTGTTCCTATGCGATGGCGGAGGACAAACCATTGACGCTTGTTAATGACAATAAATCCAGCTATGTCATTGCCGTGCCTTCCAACGCGCCGGGCTCTGTCATGGATGCCGCAAATGACTTAGCCTATCACTTCAAAAAAATATCAGGAGTTGAAATCCCTGTAATCAATGAACAGCAAATCCCTAAGATTGATACTGTTATTTATATTGGTTGCTGTAATGCCGCCGCATCCGGGATTTATCCGCTTTCCTCCCTTCCGCCTGCCACATATGTATTGCGATCATCCGGCAATAAAATTTATCTTTACGGCGATGATACTGTGCTTGATGATAAATATAAGGTAGAACGGACTGGAACTTATTCGGCAGTAAGCATGCTGCTGGAAAAATATCTTAAATGCCGCTGGTTGATGTCAGGTGAATTAGGGGAGTCCATTCCCAGTCAAAGCACTGTTATCATTCCGCCATTAAATGAAGTCCATACTCCAGTGTTTCCAGTTCATAATATTTGGCTGGACCGCACAAATCCGGACGAAGTTAAATGGGCAAGGCGGATGCGAATGGGGTCGAGTTATATTTTTGATGGCGGTCATGCGTTTGAGAACTGGTATGATTCATATGGCAAAACGAAACCGGAATTGTTTGCATTACAGAAAAACGGGACGAGAATTCCGATGACTCCTAAAGGGGCGCATCAATGCCTGAGCAATCTGGAAATAGATAAAATATGGTTCAGCAGCGCATATCAACTGCTGAACAGAAGAGCATATCAGTATTCAGTCTCCGCCTCATTTAATGACGCAGGGCAGGAAGGTTTTTGTCTTTGTAAATCTTGTAGAAACATGGATCCTCAAGGTGCCCCGGCAGGCACATATTATTATGGAGGTACTTATCATGGAGAAAAGTTTCAAATGCCGGCAATCACTGATCGTTATATGATCTTTGTCAACCGCCTTGCCGATGTCTTAAATTACCAATGGCCTGGAAAGTTCGTGGCCTATACAGCATACCGCAACGGGATAACGCCTCCAGTCGCGGTAAAACCCCTTTCCAATGTTATTGTTTTCTTTGCCGGATTTTCATATGTTGATGAGCGATGCCGTAATTTAAGTCACAAGTATTTTGATGGATGGCGCAATTTGACAGAGAAGATCATAATTCGTCCTAACATCCTGCACCATGGGGCCGCGATGCCGCTGAACTATTCTAGAAAATTAGCTGAAGATGTTAATTATTGTGCTGATAAAAATATCTATGGTTTCACCTATGATGGAACTCCGAAAAATTGGGGCAGCGGCGGCATCAATTATTATATTCTGGCCAGAATGCTGGACAACCCTCAGCTCCAATATAAAGAATTGTTCGACGAATATTGCTGGAGAATGTACGGCGAGGCTGCTTCAGACATGATACATTATTATAAAGAACTGGAATTATTCACAAACAGGATTGCATCATCCGGGAATAGTAATGGCATACAAACCGGCTGGGGATGGCATATGCCGGAGTACTATAATGACAATGAAATAAACAAGTTCTGTGAGATTCTGAACGGGGCTAAAAAATGTGCCAGGGATGGAAAAGTAATAGAACGGATTGATTTATGTCTGATGTCATGGGAATATGCTCGAAGACTTCGTGATGTATGTGCGGCAATAAGGAAGAATGGCAATAAGGATGCGGCGAAAGGCGAAATGCGGCGTTTAGACGAGTGGCGCTCGATGATTGCAAGTTCAGGAAATAAGGCTGTTGACACTAAGCGCGATGTCTGGCGATGGTCGTGCATGAGAACCGCAGCAGAGCCGTCCGGTTTTTGGGAGCAGATAGAAAATGATTCATTACTGCCCCAGGAATATTAATTCAAGTCTCCATGCATGAAATCTAAGTATAGAATTCAAAATATCAAGATTTGCTCAAAAACAGAGCAAAAAAACTAAAATAAGGTAAATATTTATGAAACCGGTTGAAGCCGTATTGATAGGCGCCGGGAGCCGCGGGTTCCTGGAATTTGGCGGATTCGCCAGAAGATTCCCGCAATCATTGCGTTTTGCGGCAGTGGCCGATCCTGACGAGGGAAGAATGAATGCGTTTGGTGAAACGCATGCCATTCCCCATGGAAAAAGGTTTGCGGACTGGAAAGATTTGCTGAATAACAAGCAAATGGGTGAAATTCTCATCAATGCAACGCCGGACCGCCTGCATTATCAAATAACGAAGGCGGCATTGGAGAAAGGCTACCATGTTTTTCAGGAAAAGCCGATTGCCGCCACGCTTGAGGACTGCCTTGCGACTGGCGGGCTGGCGAAAAGCAGTGACCGGCTGATCCAGATTGGTCACTGTTTGCGTTTTACTCCTTTTTATCGTGCCGCCCATGATATTCTGTCGGAAGGAAAGATTGGGCAAACAGTGACTTTGACTTATGAGGAGAACGTAACTTTCGATCACATGGCGCATTCTTTTGTAAGAGGAAACTATGGAAACAGAGCGGCGTCAAGTCCGATGATAATCGCGAAAAGCTGCCATGACCTTGATATTCTGGTGTGGCTGGCATTGGGCAGAAAACCGCTAAGGGTAAGCAGTTTCGGTTCTTTGACATATTATCGGAAGGAGAATGCTCCTGCCGGAGCACCGGAACGATGCACGGATGGATGCCCCCATGAACACGAGTGTCCCTTCTCCGCCATTAAAACATACGTAAAAGAGGCCGGTCCTGATATCGGATATGGCGGAGCACAATGGCAGGTGTGCAGAAGCGGAGCTCCGGAGGAGCGGATGGCGGCGCTGAAAACAAGTCCATACGGACGCTGCGTCTTTCGTTGTGACAATGACGTTGTGGATCATCAGATCGTGAATATCGAGTTTGAAGGCGGTTTGACCATGGCGTTCACAATGCAGGGCTTTGGCGCGGCATATCCGCCGGGGGGAACGACACAGTTCGGGCATATTTCCGGCGGTGCCGGAAGGACTTTTACGGTTTTCGGCACTAAAGGAGTACTGAACGCTCCCTGCTATGGTCATCTTGAACTGACGGATTTTCTTCTCAAGCAAACGCTGAAAATGCAGACGGGATTTCCGGAGGGCGGACATGGCGGCGGAGATTACGGCATGCTGCATAATTTTATAAGCGCCGTGCGCAACGGAGCCAAAGACTTGCTTCGCACCTCCGTTAATGAGTCCATCATGTCCCATGTTATCGGTTTCGCCGCAGAGGAATCCCGCTTGAGTAACGGGAAAGTAATTGAGCTTGAAGATTTCGTCAGGAAAATAAAAGGCATGCAGGAATAAGATGGTAACTACAAATATAAAATTCCGGAATGCGACAAGCGAAGACATCTCCATCGTGATGAGTTTGTGGAGACAAAGCTTCGCTGACAAAAATGATGAATACTGGCGAATTGTAGAAGACCGCCTTCAAGCTGGATTGAAGACAAAGCGGATAATCATCCGGCTGGCATTCGACGAGAGCTGTAATTTGATTGGCAGTGTACAGCATCTTATCTCCCATATCCGGGTCGGGAACTCGATGATCACCAATTCACATCTGGGAGAAGTCAGCGTTCTCCCTGCTATTCAAGGCATGGGGCTGGGGTCTCAAATAATGCAGGACAGCATAAAGTGGCTTGAGTCTGAAAGCGGAATACACACCGCTTCCCTTGGCGGACTTGTAAAATTTTACAGCAGATTCGGCTTTACAGTATCGCCATCGTATCCATATTTGACAATTCCGTTTAAAAACGAAAGAGGCGGCGTAAAGAATATTCCATTTTATGAAGTAATTGCGATAAAAGATAAAGCCGCAATAAAAAAAATATGTGAATTTGATCCTGTCAACGACAAAGACGGATATTTCAGACTGCAAAACCCCGATTCCGGGCAAAGACAATACGATGAAGGCGATTACAGCTTCGAACATGTTGAAAGAAAATACTGCAATGAACTTTCCCGGCTGGCATATGAAGAAAATGGAAATATGCCTGCATATTTGTTCGCTTACAACGGTAATACGATATATGACTTCGGGGCTGAAGACAATGAGATTGGCTATAAGGCTTTATCCACACTTTTGCGCTCGATGCTGCATGGATTAAATGCAAAAGGAGTAACGGAACTAAGAATCGCGGGCGGCAACATCCGCCACATGGCGGACTTGCTTAATAATGAAAGAATCGCTTACGACCTGGTCTATGGAACTGGCGGTCATGGTTCGCACATGGTCTTCATCCCCAATTTAAGGAGATTGTTCGAATCAATCAGCGACGAGTTGAACCGTCGTCTTGCTCTGCTGCCTTTTCCCTGGACAGGTAAAATAAAATTTCATGTCCGCGACAGAAAGTTGTCATGTGCGCTCATCGTAAAAAACAACCATATTGAATCAGTTCTCGATGAAATTTTAGATCCTTATGATGTTGAGATTTCCATGCCGCAAAGCCATATGATAATGAAACTGTATAATTATGACGCCACATTTTGCAGGCAGGTGCTCATTGCGCCGCTAACGCCTCTCGCCATTAATTTATTCAACATTATTATGAATGATAAAGGTATTATTTTATGAATCCGGAAGGAGAGAAAAGCAAATCAGGCAAAACACGGCAGCCATGTGTTACCGAAACACTGACCATGAGAACTCATCCGGAAGCCACATGGACGCGTCCATATAAAAATACGGAACTCGATACCAGCCGTTTTACGTCCGTTGGAGAAGTGGCCGCTGTACATCAGGATAACGATGATGTAGTCGTCGAACTTGTCAATGCGGCTTTGCGCATACGTTTCGCTTCCGCCGATATTGCGCGAATCACGATTGGACTTGCCGGTTGCGCCGTTGAGAAATTCCACAAGGACGATCTGCATCTTGACGCGAACGGGCCTTACGGCATAATCCGCTATGAGTGGGATGCTGTCCCGCACACAACGAGTATTGATGATGACCGGATTGTCGTTGCCAGTGACAAGCTTGCCATCCATATCAACAAGAAACCTTTTGGCTTATCTGTATTGAATTCCGACGGCAAGTTACTGCTAAAGACGCTCAAAGACGGCATCATGTTAAACGACGCTGACGGACCGCGCCAGACACTGACACAATTTGTTTTGCGGCCTGAAGATCATTTCTGGGGTTTTGGCGGACGGATAGCGCAAATTGACCGGCGCGGTTCAACGGCGGACCTGTTTTCTGTAAAAGTTTCGCGGATGCGAGGCGATTACGGCGGATTTCCCATGCCGTATTTTATGAATCCCGCAGGCTACGGCTTTCTGCTGGACAACCCATGGCCCCATGTATATTTTGATCTTGGCAATACATCGCCTGACAAATGGTTTTTGCATACTCCGGGCGGCAATCTGGACTTCTATGTGCTTGCCGGCGATACTCCCGCGGAAATTGCCCGTAAATATTGTGTCCTGACCGGCTTCCCAACGCTTCCGCCTAAATGGTTTCTTGGATTCTGGCTGTCGTGGGTTCTGGAAGTTACCAGCCAGGATGAGATAATCAAGATTATAGAACGAATACGGCGGGAGGAAATCCCGCTTGATGTCCTTGTGCTTGATCTTTACTGGCGAGACGGTCTGGTAACGCTTGGACTGGAAGGCGGCGATGGCAAAAATATTGAGTGGGGAAGACATTTTGGTGATGTGCCCGGATTTATAAAAAAGATCAGAGAACTGAATCTTCATCTCAGTGCTCATCTCAACACCAGAATGTGGTCCGGCCAAGTTTTAAAGGAAGGACTGAACAAGGGTTATATCCGATCCGCGCCCGAGCAGCAGAATGTGGAGGAAGTTACAAATCCGCAGGCCATTGAATGGATTTGGAATTATTATCAAAAACGCGTTGATGACGGCATTGATGTATGGTGGACCGACAATTCCGAGCGGGTTGACGGCACATTGTGCAATGTGAATTTACCGTCCAGAAATCTTTTCGGACATCTGTGGAACAAAATGCTTTATGACGGCATGGTCAAATCCGGAAGGCAGGGGCCGCTGGTCTTATCCCGCGGCGGTTGGATAGGGTCCCAGCGGCACACGCTGGCCTGGCCCGGTGATACCGGTCCGGGTACCGAACGCCTTCGTGAAGACCTGCGG
>Ga0214167_1001230_pt1 | contig 10607 bp, 7 predicted proteins | sample TroBogypolimnion_45_FD_153006 | JGI IMG/M metagenome (GOLD analysis project Ga0214167, IMG submission 153006) | Freshwater microbial communities from Trout Bog Lake, WI - Practice 18AUG2009 hypolimnion v3 | ecosystem: Environmental > Aquatic > Freshwater > Lake > Hypolimnion/Profundal zone ... | reverse complement strand
CATCGGTATCCTGTCAGCGATTGCCACCCCGCTCATCTTGAATTGGTTACCCAATATCCGAGTTAAAGCGGCGACCCAGCAATTGTACAGCGACATGCAGCGGGGGCGGTCATTGGCGATTAAGAACAATACCTCCGTCACGCTCACCTTTGCAGTCAGCGCAGGCTGCACTGGAACAACGAGCTACACTTTCAACGACAGTGCCGGAAACCCTTTGATCAATCAGGTTATGCAGAATGGTGTCTGTTTGAAGAATTCGTCCTTTACAAACGGGGTCAGTGGTTTTACCTCGACTGGTATTCCGGCAGGCGGCGCTATCGTCAGCACCGTAACGATTAGTCATCCTCAGTCTACGCATGATCGGCAAGTGACACAGACGACGTCGGGAAGTCTCAGGACGCAATAAAGCCATAAGGTGATCCATGCAAAATGAAAAACTAATGACGCAATCCGGCAATCGCGGCTTTACGCTGATTGAGCTCCTTGTTGCTATGTTTGTTTCCGGCATTCTCATGGCTGCGGTGTACAAAATTTACATAGCGCACCAGCGAGCCTATACGGCCCAGCTGGCGGTTACCGAGATGCAGCAGAACCTGCGGGTCGTGGTCAATTTGCTTTCCTCCGATATTCGCATGGCCGGCTATCAAGACACCGGCACCACCAACGCCGGGATCGTCAGCTGGAATCCTGACCTTTTTTCATTTACCGCCGATCTTAATGATGATGGTGTTCTTGGCGCTGGAGAGTACATCGCTTACGACACTTATGTTTCTGCCACTTCCGGCAACCCGGTGTTAGGCAGGATCACCTCGTCCAGCCCGATAGCAGTCAGCAATATCTTAGGCAATCACTGGGAAATCACCAATCCCGCCCATCTACCGGCAGTGGAAAATGTTGAACACCTGTGGTTGCGTTATCTTAATAGTCTCGATCCTGCACCCAACGGGACAGTTGCCGCGTCAATTTCCGATATCCATTTCGTTCAGGTGAATGTGGTGGTGCGGGCCGGGCAAACAGATCCGAATTACCTCAACACCCAGACCTATCAGTATGTCGATAATGCAGGGGTCACCCAATCCTTCCTGCCTGCGCCGAAAAACGACAACTACCGGCGGAGGCAGCAGATTTTTACGGTTGAGTGCCGTAATGTCAATTATTAACAAGGGGATACGTAGTATGAAACACGCTTTGTCAGCTCATCAGGGATTTACCTTGGTGGAGGTCATGGTTGCCATGTTCATCCTTGCCGTAGCCTTGTTGAGCGTGGTTACCATGCAGGTGAGCGGGATAAAGGGCAACTCCACTGCAAGCCAGGTATCCACTGCTGCTGATTGGGGGAGTAGTCAGGTTGAGGCAATATTGGGAATGTCATACGGTGACGCTCGCTTGGCAGCGGCAACGGCGGCCAGCTATACTGCCGCCGCCGCTGATCATAAAGCCGCGTCCGCTGATGGTATTTATACCATGTATTGGAATGTGAGCATCGACCAGCCTATGCCAAACCTGATGTCCATTCAGGTCATTATCAATAGGGTTAATCAAGGGCAAACCAAGTCTATGACCATGAATTATATCAAATCAAAATACTGATTATGCGACGCTCATGAAAATACGGATGCAACACATACAGGACGAACAGGGTTTCGTGTTGGTCGCGGCTCTGATGATTATGCTGGTGTTAACAATCCTTGGCATCTCAACAACCCTCAACACCTCCACCGAATTGCAGATAGCAAGCAACGACAAGGTGCACAAAATCACCTTCTATGGAGCTGAGGGGGGCGCCGCTCTTGGCAGCGAACTGCTTGAGCAGAATTTCAACTGTGTAAATAGTTTCAGTGACGGTACTATTGTGCCGACCATTTGGGCCAAAATACTGACAATCGGAAGCAATAACGTAATAGATCCATTAACATTAACGACTAAGCTTAAAGATCCTGTCAATAATTACGATGTAGCTTACTCCCTTACAGGTGTAACCTTGTCAAACGCCGGTGTAGCCGTTGCACTACCAACGCAAGAGATCGGCTATCTCTATTATGGGGGAACTACGAGCCCTTCGCCTGGAGGTGCATTGCAAATGGCCTCGGGATATGAAGGCAAAGGAAAGTCATCTGCAGAGGGCGGAGCGGACAGGCTTGTTAATATTTACTCACAATTCAGGGGAATAGTAAATAGCGAGTCAATCGTTTTGTATGGCTGGCGGCATGTTATCGGCTCAGAAGGTAGTTGTGTTTATTAAATCATTTCTTTAGTGTTGGTTTGATATCATCGGTCATTGAAATCAAGATATGAATGAGTTTTGATAGATACCGTAGATTGTTGGTTGTTTTTACTGTTTGATTTGACAATGATTAAATCAATGAGATTTTTTTTGTACAAGTATCGGTAACCTTGCTGCAATATATAAAAATATTTACGTGGTTGCAATAGCACTCTGACTTTCATAAAATTATATAGTGAATAAGAGGGGCTTAAAAAATATTTGAGAGGTATGTTATGTGTAATGACAAGAAGGTGGTGAAGTTATTTATAAGCTTTCTATTGTTCTGTTGTAGTTTTGGACAGGTCACATTTTCACATGCTTACACTGCGGCAAATTTTAGTGCTGTGCCTCCTTTTGTTTCTGCTGGGGCCCCTCCACTCGTCATGTTGGTAATGGAGCGGGACGAAAAGTTATTTGGACCTGCTTATAACGATGCTTCAAACCTCAAACCCTCTCCGAATGACGGGTCGCTCGACACTAAATACAATCCATCTTTATTCTATTACGGTTATTTTGATTCGTATAAGTGTTACACGTATAACAACACCGGCGCGCAGTCAACCTCAATGTTCACCCCCAGCCGTCAACTCACCAACATCCAGACGGCAAGTCAGATAAAATGCAACCAAAGTGGCTATTCCAACGAATGGAGCGGCAATTGGTTGAATTATGTGACGATGTCGCGAATGGATGCTTTGCGTGCGGTGCTCTACGGCGGATATAGATCTACAGACGCGGCAGCCACTTCCTCCAGTCAGCCAAACGATATACTGACAGTGCTCCGACGGGCATATATCCCGCAGGATTCCCATACCTGGGGCAAAGAATACAGTATAACCGATGGCTACAACATCAGCGACTTTACGCCATACGCAAACCCTACGTATGGAAGGCATCTCTTTGCCAATACAACAACATCTGTTAACGGCCCTCCTTTGCTTCGGGTGCTTCCTAATAATACCAACCGGATCTGGGATTGGGTTGCCTCGGACCTTGTGGAGGGGCAAAGCGGGTCGAATCCTACCAACGTTGTGTCGTCAAGCGGAGGCACGTATGATGGCACCGATACCTATAGCTATGCAAAGCATCCCAGTAATCAGTATCAGTTTGACAGCCTTGTAACTACATTCGGAGTCCCTGCTAAATTATGGGGATCGGCTTATAGCAAGAGCAATATTAATGGCTCCGGCAATCCCAGCAGTTCGAGTGGTAAAAGTTATTTGAATGTTTTTAATGGTAATCTCACTGTTGCGACAAGCGGCACGTATACCTTTGCCTGTGATGGAAGTGATGCTGTCGAGGTGGTCATCGATGGTGTTGTCGTAACCGGATGGTATGGGCAACATTCGGCTCAGGGAAGTGCACCCGCAAGCTATAGCGGGCAGGTGTACCTGCCAAGTGGCGTGGCGCACAAGATTCAATTCTATCATGTAAATGTGGCCTCTTCATCGTCAAATGGAAGTTATGCCCTCTATTGGAATGGACCGGACAGCAGCAATGCTTGGCAGATTGTTCCCGCTGCAAAGTTCTCGGGTCTGACGCAGTCGATTTATTACGTCACATACGGAGCTTCGACAATTGTCGATTATACAGCACAGGTTCAGGTCTGCGCTGCCGGCATGCCGGAAGATAATTGCGAAGCCTATGTAAACGGATCAGTAACCACCTATAAGCCGACAGGTCTTCTCCAGCGCTATGGTGAATCTGGAGGAATGCTTTTTGGCCTGCTCTCAGGGTCTTACACGAACAACAATTCCGGCGGGGTTCTCCGCAAGAACATCGGCACCATCACCGATGAAATTAATATGCAAACCGGTCAATTTGTAAAGCCTTCGGGGGGTAATATAATAACCACTATCAATAATTTTAGTATCTTGAATTATGTTTATAGTGGCAACACTAATGGATCGTATTCGGATTGCGATCTTTCGGATGGAGAGACGGGGCAGCCGGCTAATGGAAGATGTAAGGATTGGGGAAATCCAATTGGCGAAATGATGTATGAAACATTGCGATATTTCAACGGAACAAACAGCAGTAATGTTCAAAATACCGCAACGCCTGGTTTTGTTGCCAATGGGATTGCCGACAACAATGATGCTGGACTCGCCCTACCTCTTCCGATCTGGAAAAACCCATACAGTTCAGCTCCCCCATGTTCCATCCCTTTTATGTTGGTGCTGAGTGATATCAACCCGAGTCAGGATTCAGACAGCGTCCCCGGTGTCAATGCACATTTTAATGGAGTCAGTGGGTTAGATATTCTGCTCGCTTCAGATCCTTTCAATGCAAAGAACGTGTTGGATTATGTCATATCACCAAACGAGTCCCTTACGGGCAGCTATTATGTCGGTCAGATAGACAGTACATTTGACGGACTCTGTACGGCAAAATCTATAACAAATTTTGGGTTGGGTGATATTCGAGGACTCTGCCCTGGCGGCCCTACCAAGCAGGGCAGTTATACCGCTCCCGCGGTTGCTTATTATGGGCGTACCCACGATATCAATTCTATAGGTCAGCAGAATGTCATGACCTATGCTGTTGCTATGGCTGCACCATTGCCAAATATTAATATTTCGGTGGGGAACCAAACGGTTACCATGGTGCCTTTTGGAAAGGCGGTGGGGCCTGTTGGTTATAATATCAATATAGCCAAAGGGGCTTTTCAGCCCACCAGCGCCATTCAAGGATTTTTTGTACAGACGCTTACCCCCACCCACGGTGTGTTTCGTGTAAGTTATGCAGATATTGAACAGGGGAATGATAACGACATGGACGCTGTCGCTATTTATGAATATCAAGTGCTTGATTCGAATGGAAACGCTACGAACATTGCCGCAGCAGGGACGCAGGTGCGAGTTACCACGACTTGCGATTTCGCCGCTGCCGGTATTGATATGCATCTGGGATATACGATTTCTGGTACGAATCATGACGGGCCGTATCTGGAAATTCGTCAGGCGTCATATTCGGCAGCCCAGGATGCGGCGCTGCATTATTACGCTGACACGCCTCCTGGCGTATGGTCTGGAGGCGCGCCCGTCTATCCGCCAGATGGCGCATTGCCGCTGCAGAATTCGCGGATATTCAGCGTTTCGGCAGGGGGTCCCCCGGCTACAATTCCAAAAGATCCACTCTGGTTCGCAGCGAAATATGGCGGTTTTCAGACCCAAAATACGATTACCCCAACCTATTTGCCGAAACAAAACGAATGGGATAGCAATGGCGATAACGTGCCTGATACCTATTATCAGGTTACTAATCCCTTGCAGCTCCAGCAGCAGTTAAACCAATCATTTGCCGATATCCTTCGCAGGGCGTCATCGGGAACCGCAGCCTCGGTCATATCCAACTCACGGTCAGGTGAAGGTGCCGTTTATCAATCCATATTTTACCCAGCTAATAACGATCGGCTGCCCAATACGGTTACCTGGGTAGGGGATGTTATGTCACTGTTGGTTGATACGAACGGAAACCTTCGTGAGGATACCAATGGTGATCACGCATTGAATATAGTGAGTAACCAATCCCCACAAAATAAGGCGACAGATTGCGGAGACCTGATTGTCGTTTATAATGGCAACACCATAAACAAATATGCTGACTGTGCCGGTAGTTCCGTGCTCGATACGAACAATTTAGTTTCGACGGGGACCATTGACAGTTTAAAGTACCTCTGGACAGCAGGGAACTGGCTGAATAGCCCGAGTCTTGATCCGTTAACCCAAAGGGCAATAACTGCAAATGCTGTAACCGGTAGGAAAACCTTTGCAGCCACATCGGGAAATGATTTTAAAAGACGCTATATTTTTACATTTATAGATAGCAACCAAAATTTAGTGGCGGACGCAGGTGAGCAGATAGATTTTACTTGTTCGGCTTTGCCAAGCACCACAGATCTCACTAATAAAACAAAAATTTATCCGTATTTAAACGTTTTCCCTCCTTACGAATCAAGCGTCCCTGCAGTTGACAGTAGCATTCTTTTAAGTTGTACTAATCTTATTGCTCCAGTTCCACCTGATGCCAACTCTCCTCACTATAGCAATTTGATGGCAAGTAATTACAATAGCGTATATTCAACATATTCATCGCTCGCACCTGGATGCTCACAAGGCACTCCGCCGAGTTCAATTGGAACATATTCAAGTTATTTCGGAAGTTGCAACAGCTCGTGCTCTGCAAGTCTTGCTGGATGCAACAGTACATGCACGAATAGCTATAATACATGCACTGGAACGTGCACTACCAATGACAACACATGCATAAGTAATTGCACCACAAGCTGTACAAGTGCATGCACTGGAACTTACAATAGTTGCGAGACGCCTTGCACGAATATTTACAATACTTGCTATAGTGGATGTGGAAACGGTAACAGTAATGCTGTGAAGAACTGTAGAACTGCTTGTGGTACTGCTTCTAAATATGTGTCATGTGATACAGCGTGTGCATCCGCTAAGACAGCATGCAATGCTGGTTGCCCATCTGCATCATGCTCTAATGGATGTACATCAAGTCAGAATACCTGTAACAGCGGATGCGCAACAACGCAAACTGCATGTAATAGCAGCTGCACCTCTGCGGGTTCGTCATGTACTGTAAGTTGTCAAAATGCCTACGATACTGCATATATTAATTATATTGCAAGTTATTCGTCCTATCTCACAAATTCGAGTAATTATTATAATAGCAGTTCTTTCCTTGATTTTTTGAAAAATAAAAGCTGTAGAGAAATCAATTACATAAGAGGGCAGGACCAAGATGCGTTCATATCGTCAACAACGCCAAGCTACCTGATACCCCAATTCAGATCCCGTCAGTTTGATTATTTTAACAATGGGACAAGTGCGACTTGGCGTTTAGGCGATATAGTTTATTCAACGCCGACTGTCATAGGTAAGCCCTCAGAAGCGTATCAAAATTTGTATGGTGATACTTCCTATGCCCAATTTGCTCAACGATATCTCAAAAGAAGGACTGCGGTCTATGTTGGGGCCAACGATGGCATGCTGCATGCTTTCAACGGTGGATTTTATAATGACACGACAAAAACATTTAATTTGCAGTCATCGGGAGGCAGTGAAGCTGCTTTTGATTTGGGTGCTGAATTATGGGCTTATGTACCATTCAATCTCCTGCCGCATTTGGTTTGGCTGACAGATCCCCAGTATCCTCATGTTTACTACGTCGACGAGAAACCACGTGTCTTTGATGCAAGAATATTTTTTAAATCTGACGGCGTTACTCCAGTGGATTCGGACCATGTAAATGGTTGGGGAACGGTTATGGTTGTTGGGATGCGTTTAGGTGGCGGTTCAGTGTGTACTGATACGGATAAAACCCGAGGTTCCACCGCTTCCCCCGGCTTGACAAATTGTCAATCTCCTGATGTCCAAATGAGTTCTGCGTTTATTGTTATGGACATCACAAATCCAGAAAATCCTCCCAATTTGCTGGCTGAACTCAAATTTCCAGGGCTGGGTTATACAACATGCTACCCTACCGTTGTTCCTATGGGACAAGTAGGGGGGGGGCTTACACAAAACAATTGGTATTTGGTGTTTGGCTCTGGACCTGCTGAAGCAGACGGAACAGCTGGAATAAACAAAACGCCTGGCTTGGGAAGTTCGCTAACAGACTTTGTTAGTAATCAGAAAGCAAACCTTTATGTTGTCGATCTCAAAGCATTGGGTGGTAGTACACCTGTGGTCAGTACCCTTACGGCCGGCGGATATACCGATGCCTTACACCCAAATACTTTTGTTTCATTGAAAAGTGATTCAAATGCTTTCATTTCTGATCCGATATCGGTTGATTATCAACTCGATTACAAAGCTGACGCTGTCTATTTCGGTACTGTTGGCGGTAATAAGCCCAAAAGTGGGGACTCAACCAGCGGATGGAGAGGCAAGCTAAGGCGAATTCTTCCTCAAACCAGTACAGCATGGACTGGTGACAGTGTGATGCTGGATGATGAATTTAGCACCGGCTGTGGTGGAACCGGGTGCAGGCAACCGATCACTGCAGCGCCAACAGTTACACTGGACCAGCAAAACAACAGATGGGTGTTTTTTGGAACTGGTCGATTCTTTGTACGTGATGACGCTCAAAATATTGATCAGCAATCCTACTATGGCATTATTGAACCTTCAACTACAACTGGGACTACAACTACACCAACTTGGAGCACTGTATTGCGGAGCTCTCTTCTTGATGTCACAAATGCGCAGGTATTTTCTGATGCGACAATTCAAGGATTGGGAAGTTTATCTAATTGGGATGCATTGTCAGCTCAGGTTAAATCCTCTAATTATAGTGGGTGGAAATTGAATTTCAGTACGACTGGAGAAAGAAATATTGGGCAGGCAGCTCTTCTTGGGTCCACGCTGACATTTACAACGTATGTGCCTTCAACTAATGTTTGTACATTTGAAGGTCAGAGTTATCTCTATGGGTTGGTCTATAATACAGGGACTGCATATTTCAACGATATATTCAGCACGTTGTTAGTCGGGCGTCACCTGTCAACGGAAAGAATTTCTCTCGGGCAAGGGCTTGCCGCAACTCCAAACCTGCATGTTGGAGGAGAAGATGGTAGCAAAATATTTGTACAAGACAGTACAGGAGAAATTAAAACTTTAAATGAAAATAATGTAACGTCTACAAAATCAGGCCGGACGTTATGGCGTGAGATTACACGTTGATGTTTACCTGTTGGAATTTCAACGAAAAAAAACGTCTCATGAAAAAATCAAGAAACCATTTTTATCTATAGTTGAATGAAAAACATATCGATGTATTCAACAGGCAATAGCAATGATTCCATTGCTTAAACATCCAAAGAAGGAAGACCGTGACAGTGCGTTCAGTATCTCAAGCCCCTGTCACCCGTCCCTGAACCAACCATCATGCTCCTCTTCGGAACCGGTATTGCTGGTTTAGCTGCTGTTGGCAGGAGAAAAAGAAGTTAATGAGTTTTCCTGGAAATAGGTACAAAGGGCAGGGCTTAACGGCTCTGCCCTTTTTTTGGGCAATTGAGAACCAGGTACTCTTAAAAATTTTCACGAGACCCTTTTTCGGATGGCTTCGTCAATCAACTCGTTGGTTATCTTTATCTGCCAGTCTCTTTCAGGACCGAAGCCCAGCCATCTTGGTCGGCCTTTTCGTTGTCCTCTCCTTGCCAAGGTCACGTCCATAAAGGTACACCTTTCTCGACAACAAAATGACAACCGGTAACCCATGCTTTTACGTGTCAAAAAAGGTCCTGTTCTTTTTGTATGACATTCTTTCAAGAGTAATCTTAGATGTTTCTTGACACAAGGCGTCAGCGAATCAACTAAGGAGAAAAGCAATGGGCCACCGCATAGCATATCGAAGAGTAAGCAGTGCAGACCAGACAACTAATCGCCAGCTTGACGGCATGGAGTTTGACAAAGAGTTTGAAGACAAGGCGAGTGGCAGCACAATTAGTCGTCCGGCCCTGATCGAGGCCATACGATATGCGAGAGAAGGTGACACGCTGATTGTTCACAGCATTGATCGTCTGGCCCGTAGCCTTGGCGACTTAGAAGGCTTAATTGCAAGGTTTAACAAATCGGGCGTCACTGTCGAGTTCATAAAAGAGAAGCTTACCTTTACCGTCGACAATGATGATCCCATGGCACGGATGCAATTACAGATGATGGGAGCCTTCGCCCAGTTTGAACGATCGATGATTCGGGAACGGCAACGGGAAGGAATCGCGACTGCCAAGAGGGAAGGGCGGCACCTTGGTCGGGCCAAAACACTGACCGATTCCCAGGAAGCGGAAGTCAAACGCCGGGCCGAAGCTGGTGCAAGCAAGAAAGCCCTGGCCGAGGAATTTGGGGTGTCCCGACAAACCATTTACACTTCGATCAATCGCCTTAATAGTTGACTGAACTTCGATGAAGAAACGGAGATCAGGGCGACCTCAAACCCCTACTTGCTGGAGATTGCAGACTCAATCTGAACAACGCCGGGTTCAAATGCGCAAGGACAAGGAGTGGACGGCCATGTCGATCAAGCGAGTCATAGAGAGATTGCCAGTCTTAAACAGCCCGGCCAAAATGACCGGGCTTGATGAAGCAGAGGGCTTGAGGGTGCAAGTAAAGCTTAACGGTATATCAACCGTCGATAAACCTTTTTAAAGCGATAAGAGCTGAAAAGATAGGTTGAAGGATAGATCGGTGTACAGTGACTCTTGCCGAAGCTTCAACTGTAGTAGTTACGACTTGATCTGACAGTTGCCAGTTTTTTTACTGGTGTCTGTCAGGTCAGATTTGATTCAGGTTTTTATCCTGCCAAAATTTTATTC
>Ga0214167_1001227_pt1 | contig 10622 bp, 11 predicted proteins | sample TroBogypolimnion_45_FD_153006 | JGI IMG/M metagenome (GOLD analysis project Ga0214167, IMG submission 153006) | Freshwater microbial communities from Trout Bog Lake, WI - Practice 18AUG2009 hypolimnion v3 | ecosystem: Environmental > Aquatic > Freshwater > Lake > Hypolimnion/Profundal zone ... | reverse complement strand
TCTAAGGGTGGAATCGGCAATAAGTTAATCATAGCCAAAACTAAATTAATTGAGATTCCCGCAACACCGGTATAAATCAAAGGCAATGAAATGGCTTCAGCATTAGTGCCAATAAAAATGCCTAATCGGATGATTAGCGCCCACAAAAAAGCCATTATTAAATTTGAAACTGGCCCAGCCAAAGCAACGATAGCCATATCTTGCAAAGGTCTTTTAAAATTCCTAGAATCCACTGGCACGGGCTTGGCCCAACCAAAAATAAAACCAGTGCCAGTCATTAATAATAAACCAGGCACAATAAGCGTCCCAAATAAATCAACATGCTTAACAGGATTTAAGGTTAATCTACCCAGCCTAGAAGCAGTATTATCGCCATATTTTTTTGCTACCCAACCATGGGCTACTTCATGCACCGTAATTGCAAAAATAACCGGCAATATCCACACGGCTATGCGCTGGATAACACTCAATTCGTCCATCATCTATCTCTCCTCACTTAATTCAACATGGGTGCAAGACCTTTGCCCTGCCTGACAATCTCTGTGCCATCATTTGAAAATTCAATCATAGTTGTCTCTTCATTTTCGATAATACCGGCAGCTATAATCAAATCCAGCTCATGCTCTAGTTTATCTCTGATGTCATAAGGATCAGTCATAGACTCAGTGCTTCCAGGCAAAGCTAGGGTGGAACTGAACAAAGCCTCACCGAGTTCTTGTAGCAGCAATTGCGTAACAGGATGATCTGGTATGCGTATGCCTATGGTTTTTTTCTTGGGGTGTTGCAATCTACGCGGCACTTCGCGTGTAGCTTCTAAGATAAAGGTAAAAGGTCCTGGTGTTAATGCCTTAATCAATCGATAGGCATCATTACTAATTTTTGTGAAGGTTGATACCTGCGTTAAATCTTTACAGACCAACGTAAAATTATGCTTATCATCCAATTGCCTGATACGCCGAATCTTATCCATCGCTTGTTTGTCGCCGACTTGGCAGGCCAAGGCATAAGATGAATCAGTAGGATAAGCAATAACACCACCTTTACGTATAATATCAACCGCTTGATGAATTAAGCGCAATTGCGGGTTTTCGGGATGTATTTCAAAGAATTGAGCCATTATGACGATTTCTATACCATTATTTTTTTTAATTATACCGTACATCCCGACATGCTTGTATGTATGAATACAGCTAGTTAGTTTTCACACGCTTTACGCTAAAACTTTCGTATCTCGCTCAACGCTAAAAATACAGTAAACTAAGCCGCTTACTCTTTGATTTTGCCAGAAACAAAAATACAGCCATGACAACACTATTACCTGCCATTGATATAAAACCTTTCCTTGATGAAGACATGGGGACTGGCGACATTACCGCCGCAATCATTCCTGTAACAACACATGCGGTCGCGAAGGTCATTACACGTGAAGCAATGGTATTGTGTGGTAAATCTTGGTTTGATGCGGTATTTCAGCATTTAGACAGCAACGTTAGTATTACTTGGTATGCCAATGAAGGCGAAAGCCTACCAGCAGGTGCCACTCTATGTACGCTCAATGGTTCAGCAAGACCTTTATTAACGGGCGAGCGCACCGCATTAAATTTATTACAAACCTTATCGGCAACAGCAACACAGGCCAGATTATATGCCGATGCCGTAGCCGGAACGCCTTGTAAAGTTTTAGATACCCGAAAAACGCTACCAGGATTAAGAATAGCCCAGAAGTACGCTGTTACTTGCGGCGGCTGTTATAACCATCGCATAGGCTTATATGATGGGGTATTGATAAAAGAAAATCATATTATGGCAGCGGGCTCTATTAGCAAAGCTATACAGTTAGCGCGTGAGCTCACCTCATTAACAGTGGAAATAGAAGTAGAATCACTAAAGGAGTTCGTTGAAGCGATTGCTGCACAGCCCGATCGCATTATGCTCGACAACTTTAGCTTAGAGGCATTAAGGGTAGCCGTATCAATGAATAATAGCGCTATAGAACTTGAAGCGTCCGGCAATATTGATTTAACTAATATTCGCGCCATAGCAGAAACAGGCGTTGATTTTATTTCCATAGGCGCATTAACCAAGCACATCAAGGCCGTTGACTTATCTATGCGCATAAGCTTGGTTAATTAATCCCAATCTATTTGCTACGTCACGCAGAAAGAAAAAGATAAAACTTACGCCAGATTGCCAAGTGTCTTCCAAAAAAATATCGTCGACCTTTATTCAAGGATGCGACCAATGATTTTTGATAGTTCATCACTGAGATAACTCAGCCTACTAAATTAATACTTATTGATTAATGTCGATAAAACTTGCTATACAGCGACTATTCTGCTAAAAATGCGCACTTTTTATTATCCAGTCTTTAGGAGTTAATGAATGGCCGATAATGCTACACCAAATGCATCACCTTTCAGCTTTAAGCCTTATACAGAAATAGACGGCGAAGAGTACATGAATGAAGCTCAACTTAAGCATTTTGAGACTATTCTGAAAAACTGGAAAAATGAGTTAATGCACGAGGTAGACCGTACAGTGCATCACATGCAGGATGATGCTGCTAATTTTCCTGATCCGAATGATCGTGCGACACAAGAGTCAGAATTCAGCCTTGAATTAAGAACGCGTGATCGTGAGCGCCGACTGATCAAAAAAATAGATGAGGCTCTAAAAGAAATTGAGTCTGGCGGCTATGGTTTTTGCGAATCATGCGGCATTGAAATAGGCATTCGTCGATTAGAAGCGCGTCCTACAGCAACATTATGTATAGATTGCAAAACTCTCGACGAAATTCGCGAAAAACAAATGGGCTAAATCAATTAAGATGCGAAATAATCGACCTTCAGAGGTCGATTATTTCCTTACTTGATCTCTTTCTTCTTTTTATAAGTCACAATACTTAACGTTTCATCAGTTTACCAAATAACAAACGACTTCTTCTTAAAAGGTCGCCAAAACGCTCTAAAAACATCAAGTCATTATGGCTAATGACTATCCATGAACGCTCGTATTCAGGTAATAGCCCAAGATGAAGTTAACGCAATTAGACTTACTTGAGATTAGCCAAGAAATTAAGCAATGCTACGCGCCCAAGATGTTAGCTAGCACGCCTAAATTAACACTGATGCCTGTAGCTCCTAAGCATCTATATGCTTACTGGAATCTAGGGAATAATAAGTCCATTCCCCTACAAGAAAGCACGCCTTTGCCACTGACATTAAGAATTTATTCAGCATCTGATAAAAATAATTATCTCAACAAAGGGTATGAAGATATCCCCATGAACCGCACTCAATCCCAACAAAATGTATTTTTATCAAACCCTGCTAACGGTGGGCCCTACCAAGCAAGCTTAGGTATCTGTTTTTCAGATAATTTTTTTGATGTTATTGCCGACTCCAACTTGACACAACTACCGCAAGAAAAACCATTCACAATTCAGGCTAAACCTAGTTCGCGCTCCCTTCTCACATCGACAAACAAAGAAATTAAAGCCGATATCTATAACAACGACTCAGGACAAGGCATTAAGTGACTGACTTAATGAAACATGGATTTCTAAGCATCATACTTCATGCACACCTACCTTATGTACGCCACCCAGAGCATGAAAGTTTTTTTGAAGAAAACTGGTTATTCGAGGCTATTACCGAATGCTATATTCCTTTAATTGGCGTACTAGACCGACTACAAAACGATAAAGTACCTTATCGATTAACACTTTCACTATCGCCGCCACTCATTAGCATGTTACGCGATGAGCTATTACAAACCCGCTACCTAAAATATTTACATCAATCGCTGGAATTAGCCGAAAAAGAAATCATCAGAACGCGCCTACAACCTGAGCTTCAAAAGCTAGCACGTCTATACCGCCGATTTTATAAGAAAACCTTAGCTATTTATCAAGATCAATACGGCTACGATTTATTGATTGCTTTTAAAAAACATCATACTGCCGGCACACTGAAATTAATCACTTGTGCGGCGACTCATGGCCTACTTCCGTTGCTTAATATCAGTGAAATAGCCGTCCGCAACCAGATAAAAATAGGCATAGAAACCTTTAAAGCTAATCTAGGATTTTCTCCATCAGGATTTTGGTTGCCAGAATGCGCCTACTATCCTGGCGTAGAAACTTTATTAGCTGAAGCAAGCATTAACTATTTTTTTGTAGATAGCCACGGCATCATGAATGCCAGCCAAAGACCTCGTAACGGAGTCTTTGCGCCACTAGATTGCGGAAATGGGGTTATGGCATTTGCACGGGACCCAGCATCATCAAGACAAGTATGGAGCTCTCAGGAAGGTTATCCAGGTGATCAAGATTACCGAGAATACTATAAAGACATCGGTTTTGATTTAGACCTTGATTATATTGCGCCCTATATACTCGATAGCGATATCCGCATCAGTACCGGCATTAAATACTATCGAATCACCGGCAAAGATTTGCCCAAAGAAATCTACAACCCCAAAAAAGCAAGAGCAAAAGTACAGCAACATGCGCAGGACTTTATCAATAAACGTCAACAGCAGATTATTGATTTAAATACCACCATGGATAGACCACCCATCATCATTGCACCTTACGATGCGGAACTTTTCGGTCACTGGTGGTTTGAAGGCCCTCATTGGTTAGAGTGCGTATTACGCTTAGCCAGCAATCCAAGCAATTATGTTCAACCTATGAGTTGCTGTGATTACTTAGAACAACAATCAGGCCATCAAATTGCCACACCATCGGCATCAACCTGGGGTGATCAAGGTTACTTTAGTTACTGGCTCAATGAAACTAATAACTGGATTTATCCTTTCCTACATAAAGCCGAAGCGGAGATGGAACAGTTAGTTTCAGATTTCCGAGATTTAACTATCAACTCATTACAAAAAAGAGCACTGAATCAGGCGGCGCGATCTGTTTTATTGGCTCAAGCTTCTGATTGGCCATTCATAATGAAGTCAGGAACAACCACAGAGTATGCAAACAAACGCATCACAGATCATCTTGCAAGATTTAACTATCTGCATGATGCTATTCGTAAAAACAATATAGACAATCGTTACTTAACTGCTTTGGAAATCATGGATAATATTTTTCCCACTATTAATTTCTGGGATTACCTACCCTCAAAAAACAATAATTAATCACTTTTCAATATAAATCAAAACCCACATTCACTCCGGCATTAGCTGACTCGATATTTTCATTTAAGGTTTATAATACAGCCTTTAAATAAGGGCTAATAACTAAGTAATCTATTGACTACGCAATAGGTTTTTTCGCCGTTAAATCTATTTCATACACGCATAGCTCCAAAGGAATAAACAAGAGATGACCAACCCTATATCCTTAACCCAATTCATTCTTGAGCAGCAACGTGGCTTAAAGGATGCATCAGATGCACTCAGTCCATTATTAATAGATATTGCAAGCGCATGTAAGCAAATATCTCATCTAGTAAGTCGCGGTGAACTCATGAATGTTTTGGGCAGCGCTGAATCAGAAAATATTCATGGCGAAGTACAAAAAAAGCTAGACATTATCACCAATGATATTATGATTAACACCCTGAACTGGGGCGGTAGCTTGGCGAGCATGGCTTCAGAAGAAGCGGATGATATTATTACCATTCCTAGGCAATACCCCAAAGGCAAGTACCTTGCGTTATTTGATCCTTTGGATGGCTCATCAAATATCGACGTTAATCTTGCTGTAGGAACTATATTTTCTATACTACATTGTTACGCAGACGACGAACCCACTGCTGAAGATTTTCTACAAAAAGGTACAGATCAAGTCTGTGCAGGTTTCGTGCTTTATGGCCCATCGACTCTGATGGTATTGACTATAGGCAATGGCGTTAATGGCTTTACCCTAGACCAAGACATAGGTGAATTTATATTAACTCATCCCAATATACGTATACCCGAAGAGACGTCTGAATTTGCCATTAATATGTCTAATCAACGTTTCTGGGAATCTCCGGTGCAACGTTATATTGACGAGTGCTTGCAAGGCACTGACGGCCCTCGCGGAAAAAACTTTAATATGCGCTGGATTGCTTCATTAGTAGCCGAGGTTTATCGCATCCTAACTCGTGGAGGCGTATTTCTGTATCCATTAGATCTACGGAAACCATCAACAGAGGGTCGACTACGTATTATGTATGAAGCTAATCCAATGGCTTTTATTATTGAGCAAGCCGGCGGTTCTTGCTCTACTGGACGGGAGCGTATGCTAGACATTAAACCAACTAGCATTCATCAGCGTGTACCTCTAATTTTGGGTTCTAAAAATGAAGTTGAACGTATTGTGGCTTATCACCAAGAAAGTACTGGTTAACAAGGACTTCCTTATCAAGCTCTAAATATTTCTTCTAATTTTTTTACATCTTGAAAATAGTTAAAATTGTGGATTTTAAATCCATAAAAAATCAACTCTGTCGGGTTAGTGTCATGTAACCCGACGAAGTTGATTTACCTGATAGGCGACCATTCAAAGTATACCTGCTTGTAGCTTACTAACAATTTTGTTATCAACAATTAATAACTTAAGGAAATAATGACAAATGAATAATGTAAAAATTGGTATTATTGGAATGGGCTATGTCGGCTTACCGCTAGCGGTAGAATTTGGAAAAAAGTACCTAACAATCGGATTTGATATCAACCAAGAGCGAATTGAAGAGTTAAAAACAGGCAAAGATCGCACATTAGAAATCAATGATATTGAACTAAACAAAGCGACTTACCTACGCTACAGCTATTCCGAAAAAGAGCTAGAATCTTGTAATATTTACATCGTAACCGTACCAACACCGATCAATATTTATAAGCAACCAGACCTAGCGCCTCTAAAAAAAGCGAGTCGGTTGCTAGGTAGCCTGCTTAAAAAGCAGGATATCGTCATTTATGAATCAACTGTTTATCCGGGCGCAACCGAAGAAATTTGTGTTCCTATCTTAGAACAAACCTCAGGCTTAATTTTTAATACTGATTTTTTTGTCGGCTACAGTCCAGAAAGAATTAATCCTGGCGATAAAGAACATCGTGTTACTAATATTTTGAAAATCACCTCAGGCTCGACGAAAGATACAGCAGAAACCGTTGATAACTTATATAAAAGCATTATTAGTGCAGGAACCCATAAAGCTAGCAGCATTAAAGTTGCTGAAGCAGCCAAAGTCATTGAAAACACTCAACGCGATGTTAACATTGCTTTAATTAATGAATTGGCTTTAATTTTTAATAAGCTAGGCATTGATACTGAAGAAGTATTAATAGCGGCCGGTACAAAATGGAATTTCCTACCCTTTAGGCCTGGCTTAGTTGGTGGGCATTGTATTAGCGTAGACCCTTATTATTTAACTCATAAAGCCCAAGCTATAGGCTATAACCCAGAAATCATCTTAGCAGGTAGACGTCTAAATGACAGCATGGGCAACTACATGGTCACTCAGATCATCAAGTTGATGTTGAATAAGCGCATACACATCAATGAAGCTAAAATTTTAATCATGGGCTTAGCATTTAAAGAAAACTGTCCTGATCTTCGAAATACTCGCGTCATCGATATGATTAAAGAATTTAATAACTATGGTGCCAAAGTCGATGTTTATGACCCTTGGGTTGATCCTAATGAAACCCAACAAACCTATGGCTTCACGCCATTATGTGCGCCTCAACTTGGTAGTTATGACGCCATTATCTTAGCGGTTAAACATACGCAATTTACCGAGATGGGCGTAGAAAAAATAAGAGCTTTAGGCAAAGAGTGTCATGTGCTCTACGATATTAAATATATTCTGCCTGCTAATCAAGTTGATGGCAGACTATAGGAATGAATAATATGAACCACTATGTAGAAGTATTATCTCAGCTACAAAAGAAACCAGAGCACTGGCTAATTACCGGAGCCGCTGGATTCATTGGCTCTAATATATTAGAGCACTTATTAAAAAACAATCAATACGTCATAGGACTAGATAATTTTTCATCTGGCTATCAGCATAACCTGGATCAAGTCAAAACATCCGTCACTACGGAGCAATGGCGTAATTTCAAATTCATTGAAGGCGATATTAGGGACTTAGGAACTTGTCGAGAAGCCTGCCAATCAGCGACCTATATATTGCATCAAGCAGCACTAGGTTCCGTTCCTCGCTCCATCGCAGATCCCATTAATACACATGAGAATAATATCTCTGGATTTTTAAATATATTAGTCGCAGCCAGAGATGCCGGCGTTAATCGCTTGGTCTATGCTGCATCAAGCTCAACCTATGGAGATCATCCAGATTTACCCAAGGTTGAAGATAAAATAGGTTCGCCACTCTCACCGTATGCGGTTACGAAATTAGTTAATGAATTGTATGCACAGATATTTGCTAATAATTATGGATTTAAAAGCATCGGACTTCGATATTTCAACGTGTTTGGACAAAGACAAGACCCTAATGGCGCCTATGCAGCTGTTATCCCTAAATGGGTAGCAGCCATGATAACAGGCAACCCTGTTGTGATTAATGGTGATGGTGAAAACAGCCGTGATTTTTGCTATATCGACAATGCCGTACAAGCCAATATTCTTGCAGCAACCGCCCCAGAAGCAGCCGCCAATCAAGTTTATAACGTTGCAGTAGGTGAGCGAACATCGCTTAACCAATTATTCAAATTAATCAGAACTGGCCTAGAAACACAATACCCTCACTTAATAAACCTCAAGGCTATCTACCAAGATTTTCGTGCCGGAGATATCAAACATTCGCAGGCTGATATTTCAAAAGCCAAAAACTTACTGAGCTACGACCCTAAATACCGCATCAATGAAGGTCTTGATATGGCGCTGCAGTGGTATGTAAAAAATCTAGTGAATTAATAGCGCTCTGTCATAGTGCAAGCAACATCATCACAACCTTTAAATTAATAAACCAACGTTGTTGACCATATATGAAAAAATTTTACTCGTATTTGGCATTCGCCCAGAAGCTATTAAAATGGCTCCGTTAGTGAAAGCATTTCAAGAACGAAGTCATGATTTCCAAACCAAGATATGCGTTACCGGACAGCACAGACAAATGCTAGATCAAGTCTTATCATTGTTTGTAATTGAAACTGACTTTGATTTTAATGTGATACAACCTGATCAAGATTTATAGGATATTACCGGTAATATTCTGATGGGTATGAAAGCTGTGTTTCAAACTTATCGGCTTGATTATATTTTTGTACATGGCGACACGACAACCACCTTTGCTGCCGCCTTTTATGAAAAAAATAGCTGTTGGACACATAGATGTCGATTTAAAAACAGGGAGCATTTATTCCCCATGCCCAGAAGAAGTCAATCGTAAGCTAACATCACAAATTACCCATTATCACTTTACCCCAACCATACAAAGCCAAAACAATTTCCTTAATGAGAATATTGCAGCTAAACAAATTATTGTCACTGGGAATATTGTAATAGATGCGTCTTTTCGTAACAAGATAGATAGGTCTATAACTCAAAAATACTTTAATCCAGAAAATTCTGAATTTATCTTAGTGACCGGACACCGTAAGGAAAATTTTGGACAAGGGGAGTTCGTAAAATCTCAATTACACAGATTTTGAGGGTTTATCTATTAATGTGATGAAAGTTTTAAAACACTGTTCGCTGAGCGGATTCGAAACAGCCGGCTGACTGAGTATCGACTTCGCTCAGCCTACAAGGCTGTGATTAACTAAAGAACTAGACATTCGAAAATCGGAATGTCGCAGAAACTCTTTGCGCCCCCTTACTAACTTTGCTAAGGCACTTATCATTCAGATACAATTTAACTTATTCGGCTAAACTATCAGCTGCGGCTAATAAAGTAACTAATTCGCCTTTTTTATATAAATCAATAATGATGTCACAACCACCAACTAATTCACCATTAATATACAATTGGGGATAAGTCGGCCAGTTTGAATAGTCTTTAAGGGCTTCACGTAGCTCAGGATCTTCAAAGATATTTACGGAGATGTATTTTGCTTTACAAGCGCCTAAAATCTGCACTACCTGACCCGAGAAGCCACATTGTGGAAAATCAGGTGAACCTTTCATGTATAAAACAACTGGATTGTTTTCAAGTTGGTCTTTAATTCTTTCTATAACGCTCATTTTCGTATTCACTCAAACAAAATAAAAAAGGATTTTAGCAACTTTATGAGCTTTAAAAAAGCAAATCTTGCTAGTCAGTGCTTGCTTGATGCTAGATTGATACTTATAATCAAACAATTTTATTATCAGGTAGTTGTAGCTACTTGCTATTCATTTAAGGCCAGACACCATGACCAGCCATATTATGCCAACTTACGGTCGTTTACCGGTTACTTTTGAACGGGGTGAGGGCGCGTGGTTATTTGATGACGACAATAATCGTTATCTCGATGCTTTATCTGGTATAGCCGTATGCAGTTTAGGCCACGCTCATCCTGCTGTGCACAAGGCCATTTGTGAGCAAAGTAAAAAACTACTTCATACCTCTAACTTATATAAAATCCCTGCTCAAGAACAACTAGCGGATCGATTGGTTAAAAAAAGCGGCATGGATAATGTCTTTTTCTGTAATTCTGGCGCAGAAGCAAAT
>Ga0214167_1001226_pt1 | contig 10624 bp, 7 predicted proteins | sample TroBogypolimnion_45_FD_153006 | JGI IMG/M metagenome (GOLD analysis project Ga0214167, IMG submission 153006) | Freshwater microbial communities from Trout Bog Lake, WI - Practice 18AUG2009 hypolimnion v3 | ecosystem: Environmental > Aquatic > Freshwater > Lake > Hypolimnion/Profundal zone ... | reverse complement strand
CTTAAAGGAGGATGTGTTATCTTAACCAGAAACTGAGAAATGGGATTGTAAAAATCAGCCCCGCACCACTGCAATAAAAAGCGTAATAAAACCGCCATAATATAAAGTGAACATAGCGTGTCGATTAAAAAAATAATGGGGTCTGTCATATAAGTTGCGCCCATTAGTTTTGCTCCGATGGCTTAGACATTTCAATAGAGCGGTCTCTGGCAGCATGTAATGCTTTTGAGACTAGCTCAGTAAAGCCACCTTGTTCAAAGGTATTAATGGCTTGTTGCGTAGTACCACCCGGTGAAGTGACACGCTTACGTAATTGTTCAGGTGATTCAGAGGATTCCAGTGCAATTTTGGCTGCACCTAAAGCGGTTTGCTGTACTAATAGCCTAGCAGTTTCTTCTGTTAAGCCTAATTCTAGCGCGGCCTTTTCCATAGCCTCCATGAGTAAAAAATAATAAGCGGGGCCACTACCAGATACCGCAGTTACGGCATCTAATTCGCTCTCGTCTTTAACCCACAGAGCAATGCCCACAGATCGCATAATATTTTCAGCTAAGCTACGCTGTTCGGCGCTGACCTTAGCATTGGCATGCAACGCAGTAGCGCCTGTTAGCACCAAGGCAGGCGTATTAGGCATACAGCGAACAATAGCCGTATCAGCACCTAACCATTCGCTTAAGCTTTGCTGACTAATGCCTGCGGCAATAGATACAACCAATGATTTTTTTTCCTGAATAACAGCAGCGGCAGCTTTTGCTACATCACTCAATGTTTGCGGCTTAACGGCCAGTACGACCACATCAACTTCGCTAATAACTTTATCATTGCTAGCCGAGGTATTAACCTTAAGATTTTGAGCCAAGGCGTGCAGCGTATCTGGATTAATATCAGAGACCCAAAGATGCTCTGGAGAATGGCCGCTGGCAATTAATCCGCTAATCAGACTAGATGCCATATTACCGCCACCGATAAAACCAATTTTTTGTGTTTTCATGTTTGCTATATGTAGGTGATGTTAAAAGTATTTTACCCTATATGAGGGCTGCGCAAACAATCACAAGACTTTTCCTATAAAATGCCTGTTAAAGATACGGATGAACAGCGATAAACTCAGACTCATGATCGAAACCATTTATATAGAAGCAGCCATTTTACAGCATCCGCGCGTCTTGGATATTATCAGTCGCTTCCCACGCGCCAGAACCATTACTTGTGAACGCTATGGCGAAGTCTTCAACCCTAAAGCCCAGAACTTTCGCTTACAAAAACAAAACCCTGCTTTAATACTGGCTGAAAAGTATAAACATTTTACGATGGAAACACCTAGCGGTTATGGCATAGGTGCACAAAGAAATTATTATTTTTCTCACATGCTCAATTGCTTGTACGATTGCCGCTACTGCTTTTTACAAGGTATGTATCAATCGGCTCATTATGTGCTGTTCGTCAATTATGAAGACTTTCAAGCCGATATCAAACAGCGCTGCGCTGCGACACCTGATAAAGCGGTGCATTTTTTCTCTGGCTATGATTGCGATAGCCTAGCCTTAGAACCGGTCAGTTCATTCGCCCAGCACTTTATACCGTTCTTTGAGAGCATACCCAATGCTTGGCTAGAATTAAGAACCAAGAGCACGCAAATCCGCAGCCTGTTAAATCGCGATGCTTTTGAGCGCTGCATTATCGCTTTCAGTCTTAATCCTGATGAAGTGGCTAAGAAAGTGGAAGATAAAGCACCCTCACTGGAACGCCGTCTGGATGCTTTAAGCAAACTACAACAACAAGGCTGGCCTATTGGTCTACGTTTTGACCCGATGATCTATCAAATTGATTACCAGAAACAATATAAACGCTTATTTGAGCAAGTGTTTGCAATCATTAATCCTGAGCAATTACATTCAGTCAGCCTAGGCGCTTTTAGGCTACCTGAAAGCTTTTTTAAAAAATTACAAAAACTCTATCCTGATGAAAAACTCTTTGCAGGTCCATTAGAAAGTAACCTAGGCATGGTATCTTACCGACAAGCCTTAGAGCAAGAAATGACCGAATACTGCACCGAACAATTATTAAGCTTTATACCTAAGGACAAATTCTTTCCATGCACACTTTAAAACGGACTGTTCTAGTCACAGGCGCTAGTTCTGGCATAGGCAGAGCCATTGCCCAACATTTATTGCAGCTAGGGTACACGGTGATTGGTGTCTCCAGAGATTGTAGCCAATTCACTCTGGGCATTGCTAACTTCAGTGCGCTAGAGCTAGATTTAAGTCAGTTAAAAGATATTCCGCAAAAAATACGTGAACTACAAAAAACCTGCCCAGAACTTGATGCGGTGGTGTTTTCAGCAGGAATAGGTCAATTTGGTTCGCTAGAAGAGTTTTCTTATCCCCAGATTGAAGCCCTCATTAATCTCAACTTTACCAGCCAAGTTTTTCTCAGCAAAGCCTTGTTGCCTAGCTTAAAACGTAAAGCTCACAGTGATTTAATTTATATCGGCTCCGAAGCCTCGCTAAAAGGCAGTCGAAAAGGCGCGATCTATTGTGCCAGTAAATTTGCCTTACGGGGCTTTACCCAAGCACTACGTGAGGAATCAGCTAATAGTAACGTACGTGTTTGTTTAATTAATCCAGGCATGGTTAAAACTAACTTTTTCAACGACCTTAATTTTGAGCCCGGTGATCATGAAAACCAATCCATTTTACCAGAGGATGTAGCCGCCACTGTAGCCTATGTACTCAGTTCACGAGCGCAGATAGTCATTGATGAAATCAATCTAAGTCCTTTAAATAAGGTTATCAAATTTAAAAAGACTGACAGCTAACATTGTTTTATTCCACCGTCTTAAGGTGATATTTACGAACCCTATAACGTAGCGTTTCTCTAGTTGCTCCTAAGGCTCTGGCGGCGGCTGTTAAATTATTATTGGCGCGCTCTAAAGCCGTTTTAATAATAAACTTATCCATATCATCCAAGGCCATATTGCCATCTAAAGGCAAATAAATACCACCTTCACTAACTTCCGCCTGAGCCATATCTATCGTATCTATTAAGCCAATGGAACTATGCAAGCCGGGCAATTGCAACCATTGCCCCGGGAATATCGGACCATCAGCAAATAATACACAACGCTCAATCACATTACGTAATTCCCTGACATTACCTGGCCAGTGATGCGCTTTAAGCTTATTCCAGACCTCTAAAGGAATATCCTTAACCTGCCGACCCGCTTTAGCATTATATTCAGCTACAAATAAGGGCACTAGCTCATCTAAATCTTCAACCGCTTCCCGTAAGGGAGGCAAAATAACTTTAAATACGCTCAACCGATGATATAAATCAGTCCTGAAACTACCATCTTGAGACATCTGTTCCAGATCACGATTACTGGCGGCAACAATCTGCACATCGACGCTGATTTCTTTTTCGCCACCCAAGCGCCGTACTTTATGATCCTCAATGGCTTTCAACAACTTAGCCTGTAGATCCAGAGGCATTTCACCAATTTCATCCATGAACAAAGTACCGCCATCGGCTTGCTCTAATAAGCCACGATGACGACCTGAAGCGCCCGTAAAGGCACCGGACTCATGACCGAACAACTCTGACTCCAATATTTCTCTAGGCAAAGCCGCGCAGTTCACTTCTATCATTGGCTGTTGTGCACGCGATCCACCGTAATGTAAAATGCGCGCCGCCAATCCTTTACCCGTTCCACTTTCGCCGCCTATAATTAAGGCGCTAAACGGCACTTGAGTCAGTTTTCCCAATAACTGGCGTATACCTTGAGCTTGCCGACTATGCCCCACATAAGCCTCAGGGGAATAACGTCGATAACTTTGCTTGGTTTGATCAATAACACGACGTTGTATTGAAGCACTGCGCGCAGCACTGGCAACCACCAAATCTAAGCGTTCCAAATCACAAGGCTTTTCTAAAAAATCATAAGCACCTAGACGTAAAGCTCTTACCGAATCAGGCACGCTGCCATAACCGGTTAAAAACATCCATTCCGCATAACTGACTTGCGGCTTGACCTCCTCCATAAAATCAAGGGCATTGCCATCCGGCAAATTCATATCCGAGAGTATGAGTAAAGGCTCAATACGCATATTAAGTAATAAGATCTTGGCGGCAGCCAAACTATCCGCCAGCACCACTTCCCAGCCCAGTGCCCGATAATGGCGAGACAACTCTGAGCCCAGCAGTTTTTCATCTTCAATAATGAGTAATGTTTCTATCATACATATTCCTTAACGAGACATTCTTTAGGTAAAAATACCGTGACACAGGCGCCATAAGGCTCTTGATTACTCAACTTAATAGATCCATCGCAGTCTTTAACAAAGCGCTGTACCATCGCTAAACCTAATCCGGTGCCTCGTGCACGGCTAGTTCGAAACGGACGTATACCATAACTGAGCATATCTTGAGAAAATCCATGACCATTATCACAGACATCAATACGTAAACCTTGAGACGAACCACTCACCTTAATACAAATTAAACCCAGCTTATTATCCAAGGCATCGGCTGCATTCAGTATCAAATTTAATAAAGCCTGACGCATGCCACTCTGAGGCAAATGAACCATTAAGTGTTCCGGCGCTTCACAAGTCAGCGTAATAGTTTCCATAATTTGATAGCGAGTCAGCGTTAATAAATCAGCTATCAGATTCACCATATCAAAATGACTCGCTACTTCCGGAGTATGCTTACTTTGATTAAGCATATCATTTAGTAATCTAGCCAAACGTTTTAACTCATCACTGATTAAATCCATACGTTCGCATTGGCTCACATCATTAATTTCTCGGCGTAAATTATTAAAGGCCATTTGTATGCCTGCCAGCGGATTACGTATTTCATGAGCTAATTCTGCGGCCACTTCACCGATAGCCGCCAAACGCTCAGCTCTAGCTAAACTATTTTGTTGATCTAATAGTGCTTGCGTGGCCAATCTAACTTCACGCTGCAAAGACTGAGCATACAAACGTTTAGCTTCTTCAAGCTCAGCCAAATGAATAACCATTTCGTTGTAACTATTAAAAACAGGAACTAATAAGGGATCCAAATGATGGGTGGTAATCGGCGTATAGTTTTCATCGGTTAAACGTTCTAACAACTGCCTAAGATCATTCAAAGGATGTAAGATGCGCCGGTATAAAAACAATAAGGCCCCCAATAAAAGCAACGTAAAGCTAATCGAGGCGATATACAACTCAGTCTGTGTGTCTAAGTTAATCTCTTCTAGTAAGGTTTCTCGACGCAGGCCTTCTTCATCTAGCATTTTACTCATGACATCCAGCGCCTGTTTTAAATGTGCATGCTTTTGAGCCTTATCTAGGCTGTTTACATCGGCGAGCAATGATCCTAGTTTTTCTAACTCAGCAAGATTTTCGGGGGGAGACAAGTACCGACTATCAGCCATTAACATCTTCATTTCAGCTAAGGCTCTAGCCAAATCAGTAGGCTGAGATTCGGGTACGGTTTCTGTCACATAGCCCATCAATGACTGCTGCAAATTAACCGATACATTTTGTATACGATGAGAATAACTGACATAAGACAAAACCGTTTCGAAATGATGCAGGTTTCGCCAGATCATGCCTCCCAATATAACCAGCGCCAACAATAGCAGACCCAAGAACGACAGCGCACGTAACTTAGCAGGATGATAGAAAACAGTATTCATAGCGCCTTTGATATGATTAACGTGAACTTAAGTAAAGATGAGAATAAATAAAGCAACAAACGTGCCCTTCAAGGTTAGAAACACCACATTAACTTTATTATAAGAATACGTAAGGCGCCGCCAGTAAAAATCAGCAGTTCATTAACTAACTATTCAGCATTAGCCACCTTGCTATATCACTATCTTAAACTAGCTTTGCTAAAATAGGGGCATTTAAACCTATTATGTAGGTTTATTTAACCCAAGCCCTACTCTCTTTCCTTCACAACACAAAACCATAGCAACTATAAATACTGCGCTCCCTATGTGTTTATCATCATATAAAATCAACTACTTATAAATATACCTAAGTCATAGCACAGAATTTATTTTATACCGCTGATGTTATGGCTCAGTTCATGCTTTAAAATAAGCTATGATCTCTAAAATAAACAATGCCAAAGTTAAAGGATAACAACATGGCTCATAGTCAATCCCCACTAAAGACAGCGACTCACTCCGTAACAACTAGTGAGTTTAATTTAGATACCAGCATAGCCCATATTGCACATTGGTTGCCGGCCCAAGGCCCTATTAAGGATTTTATACATCACAACACCTTACATGCCTTCCAGCACCATCCCTTTCATGAGGGGGTCGCTATTGCAGCCAAGTTATTCGGTGCTCGCAGTTATTTACCCTTATCTGATTACCAAGCGCTATACCTAGAAGGACGTATCAACAATGATGCCATTAGCTGGGCAATAAACCATGCAGGCTGTAGTGCTGAGCAACAAGAGCAATTACGTAAAACTTTATTCGAAAAAGATGATATCGGTCATTACCCTCCCGTTTCACTCACCAATCATGGCATACGCAATGCTTGGTTAACTCAGCTAGAGGTGGATCTTAACGCTCTTGTTCATCCAATCTTGTTTCGCTTACTAAGTAACTATCTTGATCAGGGTATCAGTCGTTGGAGCTTACCTAATGATAAGGAATCATTCTGGGACTGCATAGGGCGCTTGGCTAGAAACAGTTTAATACCCTTGTATCCGCTTAATGAACTGCACGTACAAGATCTATTAATCCAAACACCCGATGAGGTCATTGCCCATTGTTTGCAAAAAATAGTCGGCGATAGCGCATTCTACGAACAATATCTCTTAGAAATGTTACTGGCTCATCCGGGTTGGTCAGGTATGGTTGGGGTTATTGAACAAAACCCCAAAGCCTTACTGGCTAGACGTGACATTTCTCTTAAACAACTAATCGCCATAGAGTTACTCATGGAGTGGGCGTCTTTACTTAAGAAAAAAGGCCCGCACTTTGCTTGTATTGCAGAACTTACCCACCCAGAAGGCACACCTTTACTCAAAGAAGATGCCCTTAGCCCTAAAGTACCCTTACGCTTAAGAGTTTGGCATGAAGCCATGGAATGGTCTTTACATAGTGAGTTACTAAGCGCCTTAAAATCGAATAGCTCGCAATCTAGCCCCACAACGCCGGCCGCACAAGCCTTGTTTTGCATCGATGATAGAGAATGTTCTTTAAGACGCAACCTAGAGGAAGTCTATCCCGAAGTAGAAACCTTTGGAGCGGCCGGCTTTTTCGGCATCGACTTCTTTTATCAAGGTTTAGATGATGCCTATCCAGTCGCTCAATGCCCCAATATCATTGTTCCTAAACATTTAATTAAAGAATCTGCTGACACAGCGCTAACGACTAAATCTAGTAAAACACCTCATGGCCACTTTACCGCTCATTCTTTATTTAGAGGCTGGTTATATACGCAAACTTTAGGGCTAGGTTTCGCCGCTCGCATGGCTTGGGATGTATTTAAACCAGGCGCAAAATTGCCTAGCATCCGCGCCTTAAGCGAAATCGATGCTCACTCGCATCTGCATTTACTCAGAGAATCTGAAGAGCTTAATGAAGACGGACATTTACTGGGCTTTTCGCTTACCGAAATGGCCGATCGTTTAGGCGGTTTATTACGAAATATCGCTTTAACCCAAGACTTTGCACCGATAGTCGTTGTCGTTGCTCATGGCTCCAGCAGTGTTAACAATCCCCATTTTGCCGCTTACGATTGTGGCGCTTGCTCTGGTAAACCTGGAGCACCCAATGCTAGAGCCTTTGCTTGGATGGCCAATAATGAAGCCGTACGCGAACTCTTACGTGAACGTGGCATCAATATCCCTGATAGCACCCGCTTTATAGCGGCTTTGCATAATACCAGCCGCGATGAAATTACTTATTTCGACGCCCATTTATTGGAACAAAACCCTGCTACCGGTTTAGACGCTTTTCAAGCGGCTATGACCGAAGCCTTAGAACGTAATGCCGCCGAACGTTGCCGCTGGTTTGAACTGGCACCGATTCAGCAAAGCAATAAAATTGCACATGATCATGTCAAAGAACGCACCACCTCTATCTTTGAACCACGCCCAGAATATAACCATTCCAACAATTTGTACGCTATCGTAGGCAGACGACAATTAACGCGTGGCTTATTCATGGATAGACGCGCTTTTTTGCATTCGTATGACCCCAACACTGATGCACAAGGCGAGGTTATGGCGCGTATTTTATCGGCAGTGATTCCGGTCTGTGGCGGCATTAATTTAGAATATTTATTCTCGCGCATCGATAACTCTGTTTATGGCGCGGGTACTAAATTGCCGCACAATGTCATCGGCTTACTAGGCGTTGCTAACGGCGTAGAAGGCGATTTACGCACTGGCTTGCCACAACAGATGATCGAAGTTCATCAACCGGCACGTTTACTGATTGTGGTCGAACAAACGCACGACATCATGGACAAAACCATCGCGAGATTAGGTGAGCTTAAAGAATGGCTAGATAACGAATGGGTTAGGCTAGTCGCCTACCATCCTGAGAGCCATGAACAGTTTTTGTATTCAGTCAAAGGTTGGGAAGCTATTGATCTTGCCAACGATGCGTTAGTACCCTCCTCAGAGTTATCGGCCCATATATTAGCAGGGCAAACTCAAACCATACCGGTACATCACATGACTCGGAGTCCAGCATGAACGGCTTAATCTTAACCAGCTTAGCCTTGCCTTTGCTGGGCTTTATCTTGATTTTTTTATCCGATCGTAACGAGCAACGCATCGCTCGCATTAGCTTCTGGTGCACACATGCTATGGGCTTAAGCTTGGTCGGTCTATTACTGACCTGGGCCAGCGCCGGCTTTCCTAACCATGAATACCCCTGGCTTACCTTATATGAAACTAGCACTTATCGCTTTCCTATTCTGTTTTATCTGGACAAGGTAGGCGCGGTTTATTTGTTTAGCGTCTGGGCGATTTTTTCCATTATTGTTAAATATTGTAGGGTCTATTTACACCGCGAAGAAGGCTATCAGCGCTTCTTTATGACTATTTTTAGTTTTGTATTTGGTCTGAATGTCGTGATTTTGTCTGGCTCTCTAGACATACTCTTTGCTGGTTGGGAAATTGTCGGCATCTCCTCATTTTTGTTAATTGCTTTTTATCGACATCGCGTACAGCCGGTGCGCAATGCCTTGCGTGCTTATACGATTTATCGCTTTTGTGACATCGGCTTATTATTAGGCGCCTGGCTTAGCCATCTGTTATTTCATGACAACCAGCGCTTTAGCCAATTGGCTGAGTTATTTAGCAATCCCGCTGTGCCTCCTGCGGGTTATGCTGCCCTTTTATTAGTATCGATCTTAATACTGATTGCGGCAGTGGGTAAGTCTGCACAATTTCCTTTCTGTTTTTGGCTACCCAGAGCTATGGAAGGCCCTACGCCTTCCAGTGCTATTTTTTATGGTGCTTTATCAGTGCATTTGGGGGTGTTTTTATTACTAAGAACCCTACCCATCTGGTCATACTATTATGTGCCGCGTTTTATAGTGCTTATTATTGGCTTATTGACCGTGATCGTAGCCAGTCTTTCTGAAAAAACCCAGTCCAACATCAAAGGCCAGATTGCTTATGCCTCGATTACTCAAGTTGGCTTTATGTTTATGGAATTGGCGCTGGGTTTAGAATCGTTAGTACTGGTGCATTTCTTTGGCAACGCCTTTTTGCGCTGCTATCAACTGTTAGTCTCACCGTCTATCGTGGTGCATTTACTGCGCGTAGAAAGCTCGACTGATGCCGGCTTTAATATTAATAAAAGTTCATTATTTCAGTTCTTACCCGCTTCCTTGCGTAACACCGTACCTGAGGTTTTGCAAAACAGCTTGTATGTATTTTCTTTGCAAGAAGGTCATTTAGAGATGCTAGTACGCGCACTCTTATGGTCGCCTCTCAAAAGACTAGGTTCACGCATTAACCGTATATCGATCACCAACAAACTACTCTATAGCTTGGCTGTATTTTCAGTGGTTGAAGCACTGCTATTTAACTTGGATTTCGATCAAAGCTATGTCGCTGTTCCGCTATCGGCACTTATGGTACTAACGTCTTTAGGTGCTTTCAGTGAAAAACACAGTCCTTATAAAGTCTGGAATGCCATAGGCGCTAGTTCACTATTGGCCGGGGTGGCTATCTGTTTTTTAAATCCAGACGCTTGGGCAGATGTCTTATTATTTGCCAGTGGCATTGTGCCAGCTTGGGCTTTAGGCATCATCGTGCTGTCAAAACTACTCAAAAACGATGTCTTTGCTGATAGCCCGTTTACTTACAGAGCCTTTGCAGAAACCCAGCCACAATTATCCGTACTGTTGTTTGTAAGCTTTTTAGGCTTAGTTGGTTTCCCTATTTCACCTGCGTTCTTGGGTGAAGATTTACTCCTATTTCATGCTAGTAACTTTGGCCCTTGGTTTGCATTGCCCTTGACGATTACTTTTGTGATTAACGGCATTGCAGCTGCACGGGTATTTCAACGCTTATGCATGGGCAGACCGACAGAACTTAACAACAACTAGCGTTAAGGGTCTATAGCTATTCCAGCCGTGGG
>Ga0214167_1001225_pt1 | contig 10631 bp, 15 predicted proteins | sample TroBogypolimnion_45_FD_153006 | JGI IMG/M metagenome (GOLD analysis project Ga0214167, IMG submission 153006) | Freshwater microbial communities from Trout Bog Lake, WI - Practice 18AUG2009 hypolimnion v3 | ecosystem: Environmental > Aquatic > Freshwater > Lake > Hypolimnion/Profundal zone ... | reverse complement strand
ACCTCCTCCTATTCCTAATTATATTGGAGAGTGTTTTATGAAGATAGCAGAAGGTTTATCACACAAACCCAACTTCATTAACTACACCTATCGTGATGAAATGATGGCAGATGGTATTGAAAACTGTCTAATGTACTTCAATAATTTTGATCCTACCAAGTCCAAAAATCCTTTTGCTTACTTTACCCAAATTATCTACTATGCCTTTTTACGAAGGATCCAAAAAGAAAAGAAACAGACTTATGTAAAATACAAAGCCACCGAACAGATGGGTATTTTGGATGAGTTTGAAATGTTGGAACTGGAAGATGGTACCTCAATGCAGTTTCAAATGTACGACAATATTGCCGAGTTTATTGAAACATATGAAACGGCAAAAGAGAATAAAAAAGCGGTAAAGAAGCCAAAAGGGATTGAAAAGTTTCTAGGAGAGTGATATAATGTACAAAGTTAAATATTATATCTCTAGTGGTGCAACTAGATTTAAATCGTTTGAAACCTTACACGAAGCAACAATATTTGCAAATAACCAACCTATAGATTCTATAATTGAGATAACACATTATGAAGGTAGCAATAATAACGGATCAGCATTTCGGTGCAAGGAATGATTCAACCCATTTTTTAGATTACTTTGAAAAATTTTACTCAGGAACTTTCTTTTCTATTTTGGATTCTGAGTCCATTGATACTGTGCTTATTCTTGGTGATACTTTTGACCGCCGGAAATATATCAATTTTTATTCGTACAAACGCACAAGAGAGATGTTTTTCGATAAGTTGGCGCAACGTGGAATCAAAGTCCGCATGCTTGCCGGCAATCATGATACCTATTTCAAAAACACCAACGAAGTAAATTCGGTTCGGTTACTATTACAAGAATATACTAACATTGAAGTAATTGATTCACCCAAAACAATTGAAGTGGATGGTACATCAATTTGCATGATGCCTTGGATTTGTCCAGAAAATTATCAACAAAGTATGGATGAGTTAAAAAATACTACGGCAGATATTGTCATGGGTCATTTCGATATTGCCGGATTTCAAATGCATCGTGGTATGTCATCAACTGATGGTTTAAGTCGTGATTTATTTTCTCGTTTTGATATGGTATTTTCTGGTCACTTCCACCACAGGTCTACAAGCGATAACATCTATTATCTTGGCAATCCTTACGAACTTACTTGGCAAGATTATAATGACCCCCGTGGATTCCATTTGTTTGATTTATCAACTCGTAAATTAACTTTTATTGAAAATCCAAACGTAATGTTCCATCGTATCACTTATGACGATAAGGAAAATAGTATTACCGAAATTACCAATAAAGATTTAAACAAGTATACCAATACCTATGTTAAAGTTGTGGTAATTAACAAAACTAATCCTTATCTGTTTGATAAGTTTATGAATAACTTATATTCCATTAATCCAATTGATATTACCATTGCCGAGGACTTTACAGACTTGACAGAAGGTGTAGAAGATGATATGATTGACCAAGCTGAAGATACCATCACAATTATTAATAAATTTGTGGATGGCATTAAAGAAGAACATATTGATAATGATAAACTCAAAACAGTATTAAAAGAACTGTATGTTGAGGCATTAAATCAGGAGCAAGCATGAACGAAAAAGAACCGTCTGAATGGACCTGTTATCTTTTTGGTGTTAAAAACGAAGGCATCACATGGCAACCAAGTAAAGATAATGTGCCAAATTGGTTTTGGAGAACAATGCAATATCTAGTTTTTGGTAATCGATGGATTAAAAAATGAATGAAAGTCATTTGAGAAGTATCGTTAAAGCAATCAGTTGGAGATTAACTGGTTCTATCGATACTTTTGTTGTTAGTTTTCTTTTAACAGGAGAATTACTTTTAGCCGGCAGCATTGCTTCTGTTGAAGTGTTTACTAAGATTATATTGTTTTGGCTTCATGAAAGAACATGGAACAAAATCAAATGGGGTAAACAACCACATAAACCTGATGAGTCTGGTTTTGACTGGAGAAAACCTACAGTACAGATGTTAGGTCGTTGGCAACCTTGGCATAAAGGACATCGTGCCTTGTTTGAAAGAGCAATTGCTAAAACCGGTCAAGTTTGTATTATGATTCGTGATTGTGAAGGATGGAATGATTCTAATCCTTTCAAGAAAGAAGAAGTAGAAAACTTTATTCATGCCGATTTGAGAGAAAAATATGAAGGACAGTACACTATTTTATTTGTACCTAATATTACAAATATTACCTATGGTCGTAATGTTGGTTATAAAATTGAAAACGAAGTATTTGACGAAGATACACACTCTATTTCAGCGACTGAAATAAGAAAACAAATGGGTTTAAAATAATTATAATATGATTATATTTCAAAAAGTCCGATGGAAAAACTTCTTATCCACCGGTCAAAATTTTACTGAGATTAACTTACTCAAATCACCAAACACACTCATTATTGGTAATAATGGTGCAGGTAAATCTACCATTCTAGATGCCTTATGTTTTGGTTTATTTGGTAAACCGTTTCGTAAGATTAACAAACCACAACTTGTAAATTCAATTAACAGTCAAGGGACTGTAGTTGAGATTGAATTCCTGATTGGTAAGAAACAATACAAAGTGATTCGTGGTATTAAACCAAATGTGTTTGAAGTTTATTGTAATGATAAATTGGTCGACCAAGATGCCAAAGCAAAAGATTACCAAGAACACTTAGAGAAGTTTATTCTCAAATTAAACTTTAAATCGTTTACTCAAGTGGTTATTCTAGGTTCAGCATCATTTGTTCCGTTCATGCAATTATCTCCTTCAGATAGAAGAAACATCATTGAAGATTTATTGGATATTCAAATCTTCTCCTCAATGAATGGGCTCGTCAAAGAAAAAATGTCTGGTATCAAAGAATTGACCTCGTCTACCAAATATCAAATGGACTTGACTTCTGAAAAAATTAATTTTCAAAAACAAAGTATTGAAGAACACAAAAATCGGTCAGATGAAGAAATCATAAAGAAAAAATCTGAAATATCCAAAAGTGTTATGCAAACCATTCAGCTTAATAAAGATATTAGTTTGGTACAAAAACATATTAATGTTTTCCAGAAAAAAATTCAAGATAAACTTTCCATAGAAAAGAAAAGTAAAAAGTTGTTGCAACTAGAATCAAAAATTGAAACCAACATCAAGAAAAATGAAAAGGATATTGCTTTTTATGAAGAACACGACAACTGCCCAACCTGTAAACAAACTATTGACGGAGAATTTAAATCCGAACAGGTCGAAGAAAGAAAGTCCAAAGTCACTACTCAACGGGAAGGCCTTACGGAAATCGCAGCACAAATTACTCAAGCAAACAAAAGAATAGAAGAAATTCACGGTATAATTAAACATATTACCGAACACAATAATGAAATCGTTAAACACAATTCTACTATTTCTGCCGTTAATCAATATATTGAAAAACTCAAAACAGACATTGAAGAACTGGAAAATCGTAAAGATAATTTAGAAGAAGAAAATGCTAAGTTAAAGGAATTGAAAATTGAATTGTCTGTTCTAGTTCAAAAGCAACAAGACCTATCAACAGAAAAACAATATTATGAGTTTGCTAGTAATCTTCTAAAAGATACCGGTATCAAGACCAAGATTATTCGCCAATATTTACCTATTATGAATAAATTGATTAACAAGTATTTAACTGCCATGGATTTCTTTGTAAACTTTAATATCAATGAACAGTTTGAAGAAACCATTAAGAGTAGACACCGTGATGAATTCTCGTATGCCAATTTCTCCGAAGGTGAGAAAATGCGTATTGACTTGGCACTACTGTTTACATGGCGTCAGATTGCTAAGTTAAAAAATTCAACAAACACCAACTTGTTGATTTTGGATGAAGTATTCGATTCATCTTTAGATGGCGTTGGTACTGACGAGTTTTTAAAGTTAATTTATGAGATGGGTAAAGATACTAATGTATTCGTTATCTCTCATAAAGGTGACCAATTATATGATAAGTTCCGGAGCGTAATCCGGTTTGAAAAGGTTAATAATTTTTCTAGGATAGCAAAATGAGTGAAATAATTAGTTTTAATACAGAAGATGCTTTAAAAACAGATGGCATCGTTCCACAACAAGTACCCGTTTTTAAATTGGTATCGGAAAATCATCCAATTCTAAAAGAAATAATGCCAGATTTTGATTTTAATAATCCGCCGGTAAATCCAAATCAATTTGCTTCTTCTTTGGTAGAAACCTGTAAATTACATAAAGGTTATGGATTGTCCGCAAATCAATGTGGATTTAAATACCGAGTTTTTGTAATGGGTGCCGAAGATAATTATGTGGCATTCTTTAATCCTAAAGTGGCAAAAACTTACGATGAAGCACACATGATGGAAGGATGTTTATCATTTCCATTTTTAGGATTGAGAATTACCAGACCTGCCGCAGTTGATGTTGAATACCAAGACTTTAATGGTGAAAATAAAACGGCACATTTTACTGGTATAAGTGCACGATGTTTCCTTCACGAGCTTGATCATTTAAACGGAATAGTATATACTAGTCATGCTAAACCAATGGCATTGCAATCCGGCATGCAAAAACGCAACAAACTAATGAAAAGTTTAAGATTAAAATAATGGCAACACCAATTGAATTCGTAGAAAAACAATGGTTAGATTGGAAAGAATCCAATCCACCAGAAAAATCTAAACATATTGATAAAGAAAAACTTATCGAGATTGTTATTAAGGATTTAACTTATGCTTCTCAAATGGATGTCCGTGAATATACTTTATATCAAAAGTGGTGTGAAGTAAAAGAAAGATATCCTGTTGAAGAAGTAGCCACATTGTGGGGTTCTGAAATTCAAATGGTTGATCCTGAACAGAAGAAATTGGTTGATAAGGTCAAAGCAAACTTTTGGATGCCTACTGAACCTGATGATTATGAAAAATTAAAACCCGTTATGAAGTTACATAACGGTGAATTAGCAGAAACGTGGAATGCCATTCGCACATTTACTTCCACTATGAAGAATAATTCTAATATTGGTCGTAATCTATTTTATACAGTAGAAGATGAAGTTACTGGTAAATATCTTGGTGTTATCTGTATCTCCTCAGACTTCCTGGACTTGACTCCGAGAGATAAGGCGATTGGATGGGCTAGAGATGTTAAGACACAACAAGGAATGATTAACCACACCGCCATCGGTTCTACAATCGTTCCGTTACAACCTTTAGGTTGGAATTACATGGGAGGCAAATTACTTGCTTTACTTTGTTTGGCTGATACAGTTCAAAAAGATTGGAAAGAAAGATATGGAGATGTTCTTGTTGGTGTAACCACAACATCTCTTTATGGTAAAACAAAAACGGGTGGTCTATCTCAATATGATGGACTTGAACATTGGAATCCTATGGGTTTCTCCTCAGGTTCTGTGGCATTTGAACCATCACGAGCAACCAAAGCCATGTTATTTGATTGGATTAAAGAAACTGAACCTCGTAAATATTTTGAATGGTGGGCTGCCAAGAATCAGCAAGGACTTCCACTCAAACGAGACCACAAAAATCGTTCATTAAATTTTGCTTATCCGAAACTTGGTATACCAAAAGAAATGATTCGTACCGAACACCAGCGTGGAATTTATTTTGCTCCACTTTATAATAACACCAACGAATATCTCCGTAAAGAAATTACGGAAGATAAACTAGTAAAATCTTTTGATACCAGTGAAGAAGCTTTATCTAATATTTGGAAAACTCGTTATGCCAAAGGCCGTATTCGGCAATTACAGAAAAAGAATACGGTATCTTACGAAACTCTTTTCTATGATGATTTGATTTATCTGTCATGGGAAGATACCAAATTGAAATATTTGCCGCAGGTTGGCAGATAATCAAGTATACCACACATATACTTGACAAACGCATCTATATAATGATATGATGTGAGAACTTGCAATACGCAAGGATTTTTTAACTTTACTATGGAGTATTACTATGAGCAAGAATTTATCTGCTAAAGAAAAGATGTTAGCCGCTTTGTCAAAACAAGAAGGTTACAACACTTTTACTGTCAAACAAGCACAACGCCGTTTCGGCATTACCAATGTTACAGCCCGCATTGACGAACTCCGTCAAGAAGGTCATGTAATCTACACCAACAAGAAAATTGTTGATGGTAAGAAAGTTGCTTTCTATCGCATGGGCAAGCCAACCAAAGCTTTGGTTAAGGCAGCTCTCAAGTCTGGTTATTCACTAGCCGCTTAAGTTATAAGAGGGGATTATTCCCCTCTTTTTTATTCTTGGAGAGATAATGGAAATATCAATTAAAAAAGAAGAATTACAAAAGAAAAGCCTGTTTGTTGCTACGCCAATGTACGGCGGTATGAACCATGGTCTTTACATGAAAGCTTGCCTTGATTTACAAGGTATGTGTATGCAATATGGCGTACAAATCAAATTCTCATTTTTGTTTAATGAGTCCCTAATTACAAGAGCTCGTAACTATTTGGTTGACGAGTTTATTCATCGTTCCGATTGTACACATATGTTGTTCATTGATTCGGACATTCATTTTAATCCTCAAGATGTGATTGCCTTGTTAGCTTTAGATCGTGATGTAATCGGCGGTCCTTATCCTAAGAAAGCAATTAAGTGGAAATCAGTTAAACGAGCAATCGAAAAAAATCCTGATTTGGATCCTGGCCAATTAGAAAAAGTTACTGGTGATTATGTTTTTAATCCAGTTAAAGGTACGGCACAATTCTCTGTAACAGAACCACTTGATGTATTGGAAATTGGTACTGGTTATATGATGATTAAGCGTGAAGTATTTGCTAAAATGACCGATGCTTATCCTACAATTCGCTATAAACCTGACCATGTTGGCCAAGCAAACTTTGACGGTTCACGATATATTCATGCTTTCTTTGATACTGTTATTGATACAAAAGATTCAATTACTGGTGGTGGTTCTGATCGTTACCTTTCAGAAGATTATATGTTTTGCCAGATGTGGCGTAAAATGGGTGGTCAAATCTTCTTATGTCCTTGGATGAAAACCTCACATATCGGTACATATCATTTCCAAGGAGATATGCCAGCTGTCGCCAATTATGTTGGAGAAATGTAATGGCTAATTTTGTTTTGTCTGAAATTCCACAAGAAGAAAAGATAAAAAATCTATCACAAAAAAATATTGTTAAAGAATCACAAACGGCCACAGAAGGTGGTCGGAAGTTTGATGGCGGGAAATTGCAGTATGGTTTAATTCCGCCAAACGCATTAAAGGCAACAGTAGATATTCTCACTTTTGGTGCAGAGAAGTATGAGCCAGATAATTGGAAATGGGTACCAGATTCAAAGCGCAGATATTTTGATGCCGCACAACGGCATTTATGGGCTTGGAAATCTGGTGAACAAAATGACCAAGAAACAGGCAAAAATCATTTGGCACACGCAATGTGCTGCTTGATGTTTTTGTATGAACACGATACAATAAATTTTTTAAATAATGGAGAAGCAAATGAAGCTGTCAAATGAAACACTAACCGTACTGAAGAATTTTTCAAGTATTAATCAAGGAATTCAATTCAAAAAAGGCACAAAACTTACCACAGTATCTTCTGGTAAAACTGTTTTGGCTCAAGCAAATCTTAAAGATAATTTTCCACAAGATTTTTGCATTTACGATTTAAATCAATTTCTTTCCGTAAATTCTTTGTTTAAAGATTCTGCTGAACTTGAATTTAATGATTCGGATGTAATCTTTAAGAGTGGCAAGCGTAAAACAAATTATCGTATGACGGCTAAAGAGATGATTGTTGTTCCACCAGAAAAAGAAATTACACTTCCTTCTGTTGATTGTGATTTTAAATTAACGGCAGAAGATTATGAATGGATCATGAAAACTGCTTCAGTATTATCTTCACCGCATGTTGCTGTAGAATCGGACGGAGAAACTATTAATATCGTTACCTTTGATGCTGCCGATAATTCCCAAAGTACCAATTCAATTGAAGTTGGTGAAGGTAACGGCAAAAAATATAAGATTGTATTCAAAACAGAGAATATCAAACTTATCCCTGGAAGTTATGATGTTAAGATTTCATTTAAAGGCATCGGACATTTCCAAAACACCAAAGATGACATCCAATATTGGATTGCATTCGAGGCTAAAGAAACTAAAATCGGAGAATAAAAAATGGCATTAATTTACTTTACAGACGCACAAACTGGCAACCAAATTGCTATTAACCCAACTTATGTTGTAGTTGTTTTCACTACCAAAGGTGAAGATGGAGTTGAAAAGACTGTTATCAATACCACAACAGGTAATGTTGTAGTTGCTGCATCACAAATTGAAGTTGTAGGTCAGTTACAAGCGCAATTGAATTAATTTGTAGTTTTTGAGTAGTATTATATTATGGGAGTTTGTGATGGAACATTTATTGTGGGTCGAAAAATATCGACCAAAACGTGTGGAAGATTGCATCTTACCGGATGCAATCAAATCCACCTTTCTTGAGTATGTGGCTAGAAAAGAAATACCGAACTTATTACTATCAGGTAGTGCTGGTGTTGGCAAGACTACGATTGCAAAAGCTCTCTGTGAGGAAGTTGGTTGCGACTATATTGTTATCAATGGCTCTGATGAATCTGGTATTGATGTTCTTCGTACTAAAATCAAAAACTATGCTTCTTCTGTTTCTCTCGCTGGTGGGAGAAAAGTTGTTATCATTGACGAAGCGGATTATCTAAATCCAAATTCAACGCAACCTGCTTTGCGTGGTGCAATCGAGGAGTTCTCCTCAAACTGTTCATTCATCTTCACTTGTAACTTTAAGAATCGTATTATTGATCCGATTCATTCTCGTTGTTCTGTCGTTGATTTCAAAATCAATGGATCAAAGGCAAAGATGGCTGCGGCTTTCTTCAAGCGTGTAGAATGGATCCTTGAACAAGAAAGAATTACATATGATAAAGAAGTTGTTGCAGCTGTCATCACCAAACACTTTCCAGACAATCGCCGTGTTCTTAACGAACTTCAGCGATATTCTGTTTCAGGTACAATTGATAAAGGCGTCCTTTCTAATATTGCTGATATACAACTTGATGCTCTGGTTACATCCTTAAAGGAAAAAGACTTTGCATCAACTCGTAAATGGGTAACTTCAAATCTGGATAATGATCCTGTAAAAGTTTATCGTAAACTCTATGATGGTTTATATGAAGTATTGAAACCTCAATCAGTACCACAATTGGTTCTTATCTTGGCCAAGTATCAATATCAATCTGCTTTTGTTGCCGACCATGAAATCAATATGGTGGCATGTTTGACAGAAATTATGGTGGATTGTTCCTTTAAGGATTAGATTGTTTTATAATATATCTGGATAGTCCTGTTTCTAACATAGCTTGTTTTATTGATGAATATTTTTTATTATTAACTATTACGGGTTTAGAAGTATCTCTTCCATTTATTTTACCCTTACGCATTTCTGACCATTTTAATTTTTGTTCTTTGCTATGATTTGGTATGTTTATTAAATTTTGTGACTTTCTGGTTATTGATATTTTTTGCTTTATTGATTTCGAAAATGTTCTTCCTTTTTGCCAATCAGTATAATTATCGATTTCCAAAATATCAATAAACTTGTTTTGTTTACCGTTGGTAATCCATATTCTATTTTGACCACTGGGAAAACCTGAATTATTTTTGTTTATAAAATCATTTCGCTTAGATGCATTTAGTTTAGTTAAAACTTTTTGTTCCCAACATCTTGCTTTATATGAATTTGTAAAAGTTCTTCTTATTTCAAAAAGAAAATCATTTTTTCCATATTTGTTTATTAATTCTCTAACATAATTAGATGAGGTAAAATAAGATTTCCATAGGTCGTTTGGATTACAATTTTTTGAGTATCTTACACCATAATAATATTGTCTTGTTGTCTTACAATATATAAGGTATGTGTATGGTATATTTTTCATTATGATGAGGTATTTTGTTATGTTATATATATTTAGTAATTTTAGTTTTTATATAGTTGATTGTGAGTTTAAGTAATGCCAGACCTATTCAAAGAAATCATACCATCAATCTTACAAACTAAAAAATCTCCGTTTAAAGATGAATATGATTATAAGGACTATGTGCCTTTCGTGGTCAATCGTGCCTTGTCATACCATTTAGATTGTATATCTTATGTTAACCAGTTAAACCTCACTCCTGGTATAGACAAGGATATGCAATACCAGTATCTTCTCAACACTATACGATCTATGAAACGAAAATTCCAACCGTGGCAGAAATCAGAGGTTGACAAAGATATAGAATGTGTAAAAGAATATTTTGGTTATTCCAATGAAAAGGCCAAAGAAGCATTACGAATTCTTACTACCGAACAAATAGAGGAAATAAAAAATATAGTGGAAAAGGGTGGAGTAAAGAAGTAAATTGTTATAAATACAATAATACTATTTACAAATACAATAATTATGAACTATCCTAAAACAGCTAAAGAAGCAAAAAAAATTCAATCACTTTTTTATTTTACCGAAAAACCTTGTAAACACGGACACCTGTCCAAAAGATACACCAGTACTG